>Ga0123338_10000403_pt1 | contig 44670 bp, 40 predicted proteins | sample grotaG_FD_89793 | JGI IMG/M metagenome (GOLD analysis project Ga0123338, IMG submission 89793) | Glacier valley bacterial and archeal communities from Borup Fiord, Nunavut, Canada, to study Microbial Dark Matter (Phase II) -... | ecosystem: Environmental > Aquatic > Freshwater > Ice > Glacier ... | reverse complement strand
TGGTGATCATCCCTCGTCCCCCTGCCTGTGGATAAGCCACCGCAGGGTAGGTTGAACACCTGGCTCACTTTTAGATCGGCACAGCCCTCATAAGTGGCTCAGTTTTCGGTCGGCGCCAACAGCACAGACCCACAGGCGGAGCCGACGGACGGCCGCTGTAGTCCCCAAGATGTGGAAGCCTTCCGGCGCAGCTATCTTGCCTTCGGCGAACGACGCGTCAGCACGGCAGACTTCGCAGACATCCTCGAGAGCACGAACTGGCTTCCGGGGGAGCTTCAAAGTTCACTGGTGAGGCTTGTGAAGGCAGGCGCAGTGCGCAATCTGGATGCAGATGCGACCAGGCGGCGAACGAGACCGTTGCACTTCCAGAAGTCCGTGCTCCTTGAGCTGATGTGAGCATCTTTCTCGGATCACCACCCTTGGTGGCCTGTAGGCGCTGGAAGCGCACGGCGAAATCGGCAGCGAGCTGCCAAGATTCACTGGCTGTGATGCGTCTACAACACCGCTGACGCGTCGCCGAAGCGAGCTTCGCAATGTAGGTAGAAATGTAGGTAGAAAACAAAAACGGGCGCCAGGCCCCGTGTTTGCTTGATTGTTGGCGGAGTGGACGGGACTCGAACCCGCGACCCCCGGCGTGACAGGCCGGTATTCTAACCAACTGAACTACCACTCCAAATGGCTGCCGCATCGCTGCGCAAGTGCCATCAAACTTGGCGTCCCCTAGGGGATTCGAACCCCTGTAATCACCGTGAAAGGGTGGTGTCCTAGGCCTCTAGACGAAGGGGACTGAAACCATCTTCGCGACTTGAACTGCGCTGTGCCGAATGGCCTGTGGTGGAGGTAAGCGGGATCGAACCGCTGACCTCTTGCATGCCATGCAAGCGCTCTCCCAGCTGAGCTATACCCCCCGTGCCAACCGAGTGCCGAAGCGCCCAGCTGACTCAAACGATTCGGCTTTCGCAGTATCAAGCAAGATTGCGATTATAGTCAGCTTTTCAGGCTCTCCGCAAACGCTGGCGCACCACCTCAACCGTGAACAGCTCCAGCACCGCATCGACCGATGGAGTCTGCGTGCGGCCAGTCACGAGCACACGCACCGCGTGAGCGAGTTGTGGCATCTTGAGTTGATGGGCGGCAAGCGTTTGCTTGATGGCCGACGCGATGGCGGGTTTGCCCCACTCAGCGTTCGCGAGCTTGTCGCCGAGCATGACCAGCGCGGGCTTGACTGCGTCCGTCACGTGCGCGGCGAGGTCTTCTGCCGTTGGCTGCACGTCCGCGAAATACATGGCGGCCCAGTCTGCCAGTTCCACCGTGGTGGCACAGCGGTCCTTGAACAGCTCGCAGATGCGCACCAGCGCGCCCTGCGCATCGGCCTCGATGCCACGGCGCCGCAGCTGCGCGGCCACGAGCACGGAAAGCTCGGCATCGGTCGCCTGCTTGATGTAGTGCGCGTTGACCCAGTTCAGCTTGGCCGCGTCCCACTGTGCCGGGCTCTTCGACAGGTGCTGGCCGTCGAACCACTGCACGAACTGTTCGCGGCTGAACAGCTCTTCGTCGCCGTGGCTCCAGCCCAGGCGCGAGAGGTAGTTGAGCATCGCCTGTGGCAGGTAGCCGTTCTCTTCGTAGGCCGTCACGCTGACGGCGCCGCGCCGCTTCGAAAGCTTTTGCCCATCGTCACCCAGGATCACCGGCACGTGGCCGAACAGAGGCAAGGGCGCGCCGAGTGCATTGAAAATGTTGATCTGCCACGGCGTGTTGTTCACATGCTCGTCGCCACGGAAGACGTGGGTGATCGTCATGTCCCAGTCGTCGACGACGACGCAGAAGTTGTAGGTCGGCACGCCGTCGGGCCGCACGATGATCAGGTCATCGATCTCGCGGTTGTTGATGGTGATGGGGCCCTTCACAAGGTCGTCCCACGTCACTGCGCCATCGGGCGGGTTGCGAAAGCGCACGACCGGCGCAACGCCTTCCGGAGGCGCGGGCAGTACCTTGCCGGGTTCCGGACGCCAGCGGCCGTCGTAGTGGGTTTTCTCAAAGCGCGCACGCTGTGCTTCGCGCATGTCGTCGAGCTCTTGCGGTGTGCAGTAGCAACGGTACGCCGTGCCGGCTGCGAGCATCTGGTCGATGACTTCGCTGTATCGGTCGAGCCGCTGCATCTGGTAGATCGGGCCTTCGTCGAAATCAAGCCCGAGCCACTTCATCGATGCCATGATCTGATCGACCGACTCTTGCGTGGACCGTGCCACGTCGGTGTCTTCGATGCGCAGCACGAACTCACCGCCGAAGTGCCTTGCATAGGCCCACGAATACAGCGCGGTGCGCGCCGTGCCAAGGTGCAGAAAGCCGGTCGGCGACGGCGCGATTCGGGTGCGTACTTTGCGGGTCATGGTGGCAGTGTGATGAGGCCACGCAGCAGGTCGGCCTGGATGTCTTGAACGGCGTCGAGGCCCATCGCCACGCGGATCATCCCTTGCGTGATGCCGGCCACCTGGCGCTGCGCTTCGCTGAGCCGGCCATGCGACGTGCTGGCTGGGTGGGTGATGGTGGTCTTGGTGTCCCCGAGGTTGGCGGTGATGGAGCACACCTGCGTCTGGTCGATCACGTGGAAGGCGTTGCTGCGCGCCAGCGCCGGCCCGCCAGGGCCTTGCCCGGCCACGATGAACGACACCACCGCACCGCCGCTGCCCGCCTGTTGTGCCATCGCCAGCGCATGCTGCGGGTGCGATGCCAGGCCCGGGTAGAACACGCGCGCGACCTGTGGCTGTGCTTCGAGCCATGTCGCCAGCACGAGCGCGCGCTCACTCTGCGCACGCATGCGGATCGACAGGGTTTCGAGCCCCTTCAACACCACCCAGGCATTGAACGGCGAGAGCGACATGCCGGCGCTGCGCATGACCGGCACGAAGCGCTCGTTCACCAGTTGTTCGCTGGCGCAAAGGGCGCCGGCGATGACGCGGCCCTGCCCGTCGAGATACTTGGTGCCGGAGTGGACGACGATGTCGGCCCCGTGCTCGATGGGCCGCTGCAGGGCCGGCGAACAAAAGCAGTTGTCGACCGCAAACCAGGCTCCCGCCCCCTTTGCGATGAGTGACAGCGCGCGGATGTCGCACACCTCGGTCAAGGGGTTGGTCGGTGATTCGGCGAACAAAAGCTTCGTGTTCGGCTTGACGGCGCGCCGCCATTCATCAACGTCGGTCTGCGAAACGAAGGTGGTCTCGACACCGAATTTCGCGAACTCGCGGCCGAACAGCATCAGCGTCGAGCCGAACATGCTGCGCGAGCAGATGACGTGGTCGCCGGCCGCAAGCAAGCCCATGCCGAGCAGCAGGATGGCGCTCATGCCACTGGCGGTGGCGATGCACGCCTGCGCCCCTTCGAGCGCCGCGAGCCGGCGCTCGAACATCGTGACCGTCGGGTTCGAGAAGCGCGAATACGTGAACGCTTCTTCCTCGTTCGCGAAACGAGCGGCTGCCGTCGCAGCATCGGGTTGCACGAAGCTGCTGGTCAGGAACAGCGCCTCCGAGTTCTCGCCCCAGGCGCTGGGCGGCAGGCCTTCGCGAACAGCCAGCGTGTCGCGGTGCAGCCCTTCGGGCAGGTCGACACGGGGAATCCGCTTGATGCCCGGTTTGCTGCCCGTCTCGTTGCCCGCTTCGGCGTCGGCCCGGTGGCTGGCCATCAGCCCGCCTCCGTGGCGCTTTGCAAGGCCAGGCGCGAGCGGTCGTTGGCGGGGTCTTCTTCGTCGCCTTGCGCACGGCGCTGCTCGGCCATGGCGGTGAAGTCGGCGGCCGAGACATCGCCCGTGACGTACACCCCGTCGAAGCACGAGGCCTCGAAGCCATTGAGCGCAGGGTTCAACGCGCCGACCACGCGCTTCATCGCATCCACGTCCTGGTAGATCAACGCATCGGCGCCGATGAACTCGCGGATCTCTTCGATGCTGCGGTTGTGGGCAATGAGCTCTTCGCTGGTCGGCATGTCGATGCCGTACACGTTCGGGTAGCGCACCGGCGGCGCCGCCGAGGCCATGTAGACCTTGCGCGCGCCGGCCTCGCGCGCCATCTGCACGATCTCTTTCGAGGTGTTGCCGCGCACGATGGAATCATCGACCAGCAGCACGTTGCGGCCCTTGAACTCCACGCCGATGGCGTTGAGCTTTTGCCGCACCGACTTCTTGCGCGCGCCCTGCCCCGGCATGATGAAAGTACGGCCCACGTAGCGGTTCTTCACGAAGCCTTCGCGGTATGGCTTGCCGATGCGCTGCGCCAACTGCATGGCCGAAGGGCGGCTCGATTCGGGAATCGGGATGACCACGTCGATCTCGTTCGGGCGGATCGTCGAGATGAGCCGCTGCGCGAGTGTCTCGCCCATGTTCAGGCGCGCCTGGTAGACCGAGATGCCGTCCATCACAGAGTCGGGCCGCGCCAGGTACACGAACTCGAACATGCAGGGGTACAGGCTCGGGTTTGCCGCGCACTGGCGCGCGTGCACCGTGCCTGCCAGGTCGATGAACACGGCCTCGCCCGGTGCCACGTCGCGCAGCACCTTGTGACCCGTGCCTTCGATGGCGACCGACTCGCTGGCCACCATCACGGTACGGCCTTCCGGGGCTTCGCCTTCGCCGATGCAGAGCGGGCGAATGCCGAACGGATCGCGGAACGCGAGCAGGCCGTAGCCCGCGATCAACGCCACCACCGCATACGAGCCCTTGATGCGCTTGTGCACCGCAGCCACCGCATCGAACACCAGGTCAGGCGTGAGCGGCTTGCCGCGGGCCGCCACCTCGATCTCGTGCGCCAGCACGTTGAGCAGCACTTCGGTGTCGCTGGTGGTGTTGATGTGGCGGCGGTCGATGTCGAACAGTTCCTGCTTCAGCTTCGTCACGTTCGTCAGGTTGCCGTTGTGCACGAGCACGATGCCGAACGGCGCGTTGACGTAGAAGGGCTGCGCCTCTTCCTCGCTGTAGGCATTGCCCGCAGTCGGGTAGCGCACCTGCCCCAGGCCCACGGTGCCGGGCAGGCCGCGCATGTTGCGGGTGCGGAACACGTCGCGCACCATGCCGCGCGCCTTGTGCATGAAGCACTTGGTGCCGAGCATGGTGACGATGCCGGCGGCGTCTTGACCGCGGTGCTGCAGCAGCAGCAGGGCGTCGTAGATCAGTTGATTGGCGGGGGCCCTGGAGATCACGCCAACGATGCCACACATGGTTTGTTGCCTCGGTTCAGGAAGAAGCGTGCGTCGTGCGCACACCTCTCGGATGCAAATCAAGCGCGCACTTCACGCACGCACGTCAAGCAGATACAGATGGGGCCGCTGCCCCCGGCCACCAGGCCTTGATGCCTTGCACGGCCGCGTTCAACCACGCGACACCTTGCGATTGTTGCCACGCAAGCGTCGCCTTCAGGGGCGTCAGGCCGACCAGCAGCGCGACCAACAGCAGGATGACCATACCGCGCAACGCGCCGAACAGCGCGCCGAGAAACCGGTCGGGCAGGCCGAGCGGGGTGGCGTGCACCAGCGCCCGCACCAGCCGCGCGGCGAGACCCCAGATGACCAGCGCGGCCAGGAACACGACCGTGAACGCCACCCACTGGTTCAGCACGGAGCCCGCATCGCCGACCGGTATGTAGGGCGCAAGCATCGGCCCCAGAAGGCGCGCGGCGACGAAGGCCACGAACCAGCCCGCGAGCGACAGCAACTCGAACACGAAGCCCCGCATCAGGCCGATCAGAACCGACAGCACCAGAAACGCTGCCAGCCCGATGTCCACCCACGCCAGATCGATGCGGCCCATGCAGTTGCCTCACAAGGCCAGCACGGCCGCCGTGAGGCCGGCGTTGCGGGCCGAGGCGAGCGCCTTGTCGGCTTCGGACCGCGTGGTGAACGGCCCGATACGCACACGAATGCGGGTACCCGCTGATGTTTCGACGACCTGCGTGTAGGTCTTCAGGCCGAGCCGTTCGGCCTTGGCGCGAGTGTCGCGTGCCGCACCAGCGTCCGCGAACGCGCCCACCTGGACGACGAAGCGTGATGACTCGGCGGCCGCAGGTGCGGCCTTGCCTTCGAGCAAGGCCTGGGCGCGCGCACCGTCTTCGCCGGCTGCGGGTTTGGCAGCGGCTGGCTTGAGTTCCGGGCCAGGCTTGGGCTCGACTGCGGGCTTTGCAGAGGGCTTGGCCGCGTCCGGCGGTTTGGGTGCCGCCTTCGATGCGGCCGACTCGGCGGCCGTGCGTGGTGATGCGGGCGACGCGCGGTCGGCCTCTTCACGGGTCTCGGTGATGACGTCATCGCGCGAGCTGGGCAGGGCTGCGGCCATGTCGGCTCCGTTGCTGGAGGCCGGCGCCGGCGCCGGCTCGGGCGCGGCGCGCAAGGGCCTCGCCGCCGGCATCACGAGCGCCGGCGCACCTTCCTTGCGAGGGATTTCGATGGGAATGTCGACAGAGATCGGGCGCGGCTGGGTTTCGAAGACAAGCGGGAAACCGATGACGCCGATCACCACCAGCACCGCCGCGCCGATCAAGCGCTGACGGGCGCGGGTGCGGGCGCGGTGCACATCACCACCCGGCTCTTCGGTTACCGGCGGACGCGCCGGCATGTCGGTGCCGCGCTTGAAAAATGACAACAAACCCATTCGGTGCGAGTTCCTGGTGTTCGGAGTGCCCGGCCCGGGAAACAACTCAGCGCCACGCGCTCGGCAAGGGTGGTCAGGCGGTGTGTTTGCCCGTCAATCGGGGCACGCCGTTTTTCAACACGCCACCGACTGTATGGAACGACCCGAAGACGATGATTCTATCAGCCGGGTCTGCGCCATCGAGAGCTGCAGCGAAGGCCGCCAACGGCTCGGCGTGCTGCGCAACCGTCACGGGGCCAGGGCCTTTCAGCGCCAGCGCGGCGTGCAGTTGCGCCAGGTCGGCGGCGCTTGCAGCGCGGGCCACCGGCAGGTCGGTGAAGTGCCAGTGATCGACGAGCGGCGCGATGCGCGCGAGGATGCCCGCGATGTCTTTGTCGTGCATGGCGCCGAACACGGCGTGGGTGCGCGGGAAGAAGCCCATCTGGTCCAGGCTTTGCGTGAGCGCGGCCACGGCGTGCGGGTTGTGCGCCACGTCGAGCACCAGCGTGGGCTGGCCGGCAACGATCTGGAAGCGCCCCGGCAACTCAACCATCGCCAGCCCCGTGCGAACAGCCTGCGCGGTGATCGGCAACCTGTCACGCAAGGCCTCGAATGCAGCCAGCGCGCCCGAGGCATTGATGAGCTGGTTGGCCCCGCGCAGCGCCGGGTAGCCGAGCGCGTTGAAGCGTTTGCTGCGGCCGGCCCAGGCCCACTGCTGCTTGTCGCCCGAGCAGTTGAAATCGCGGCCGACGAGCCACAGGTCGGCGCCGATGTGCGCCGCATGGTCGAGCACGCTGCGCGGCGGCGACGGGTCGCTCACGATGGCCGGCTTGCCGGTGCGCATGATGTGCGCCTTCTCGAAGCCGATGCTCTCGCGATCGGGGCCGAGGTACCTCACATGGTCGATGTCGATGCTGGTGATGACGCTGCAATCGGCATCGAAGGCATTCACCGCGTCGAGCCGCGCGCCCAGCCCGACCTCGAGGATCACGAGGTCGAGCGGTGCCTGCGACAACAGCCGTGCGATGGCGAGCGTGGTGAACTCGAAGTAGGTCAGGCTGGTATCGCCGCGCGCCTGCTCGACGGCAGCGAAATGCGGCAGCAGTTCAGCAGGCGAGACCATCTGGCCGTTGACGCGGCAGCGCTCTTCAAAGTGCACCAGGTGCGGCTTCGAGTACAGGCCGACGCGGTAGCCCGCCTGCAGCGCAATGGCTTCCAGCATGGCGCAGGTCGAGCCTTTGCCGTTGGTGCCGGCGACCGCGATCAACGGGGCATCGAAGTGCAGGCCGAGGCGCGTCTTAACCTCCACGACGCGGTCCAGCGTCATGTCGATCTCGGTCGGGTGAATGCGCTCGCAGTGGGCCAGCCACTCGGGCAGCGTGGTGGGCAGTGGGCCGAGTAGTGGAATAACCGCCACCGTCAGCTGACGGCGTCGGCGCTCTGGCGCTGCAGCATCGCGATGGCACGCGCGATGCGGCTGCGCAGTTCGCGGCGGTCGACGATGGTGTCGACCGCGCCGGTCTGCAACAGGAACTCGGCGCGCTGGAAGCCTTCGGGCAGCTTCTCGCGCACGGTGTTCTCGATGACGCGCGGGCCGGCAAAGCCGATCAATGCGCGCGGCTCGGCCATGACCATGTCGCCCATGAAGGCGAAGCTGGCCGACACACCGCCCATGGTCGGGTCGGTGAGCACGCTGATGTAGGGCAGCTTCGCCTTCGCCAGGTGCGTGAGCGCGGCATTGGTCTTGGCCATCTGCATCAGGCTGAGCAGCCCTTCCTGCATGCGCGCACCACCGGTTGCGGTGAAGCTGATGAACGGCGTCTTCTGTTCAATGGCGGTCTCCACGCCGCGCACGAAGCGCTCGCCGACCACCGAACCCATCGAGCCGCCCATGAACTCGAATTCGAAGCACGCCACCATGACGGGCACGCTGTGCACGGCCCCGCCCATGACGACGAGCGCATCGGTTTCACCGGTGTTCTCGAGCGCGTCTTTCAGGCGCTCGGTGTACTTCTTGCTGTCCTTGAACTTCAGCGCGTCGACCGGCAGCACTTCCTGCCCGATCTCGTAGCGGCCTTCCGGGTCGAGGAAGGCATCGAGCCGCGCGCGCGCGCCGATGCGGTGGTGGTGGCTGCACTTCGGGCAGACATACAGGTTCTGCTCCAGGTCGGTCTTGTAGAGCACCGTCTCGCATGACGGGCACTTGATCCACAGCCCCTCTGGCACGGTGCGGCGTTCGCCGCGTTCGTTCGGCTGGATCTTCGGCGGCAGCAGTTTCTCAAGCCAACTCATGGATCGTGTCCCTTCAGGAATCGAGCGCGCTGCGAACACCGGCGATGAACTCGCCAGCCACAGCCGCCACATTGTCACGCGCGCAGTTTTCGAGCAGCTGGATGATGGCCGTGCCGATCACGACCGCATCGCTGACCTGGGCCACGGCGCGTGCCGTTGCTGCATCCCGAATGCCGAAGCCCACACCGACCGGCAGCTTCACGTGCGCCTTGATGCGCGGCAGCATCGCGGCCACGGCATCGATGTCGATGTGGCCGGCGCCGGTCACGCCCTTCAGCGACACGTAGTACACGTAGCCGCGCGCAATGCGGCCGACGTGGCGCATGCGCGCCTCGGTCGACGTGGGCGCGAGCAGGAAGATCGGGTCTAGGCCGTTCGCTTGCAGCTTGGCAGCGAACTCCTCGCACTCTTCGGGCGGGTAGTCGACGATGAGCACACCGTCGACGCCGGCCGCGCGCGCATCCGTCACGAAACGGTCCACGCCATAGCGCTCGACCGGGTTCGCGTACCCCATCAACACAACGGGCGTGGTGTCGTTGCTGCGGCGAAAGACACGCGCGAAGTCGAGCACCTGCGGCATGCCGATACCGCGCGCGAGTGCGCGTTCGCCGGCCTTCTGGATCACCGGGCCGTCGGCCATCGGATCGGAGAACGGCACGCCGAGTTCGATCACGTCGGCACCGGCCCGGGCCATGGCCAGCATGATCTCGGGTGTGGCATCGGCGAACGGGTCGCCGGCGGTAACGTAGGGAATCAGGGCCTTGCGGCCCTTCGCTTGCAACGCGGCGAAGGTGGCTGCGATGCGGCTCATGGCGCCATCCTCACGACACTCACGGAGCCCTTGACGCTCTGCCCTCGGCACGACGGGCGGCAGAAGAATTCGGCGCCCGAGAGATCGGCCACCGTGCCGATGTCCTTGTCGCCACGGCCGGAGAGATTGACGAGCAGGTGCTGGTCCGGCCGCATGGTCGGCGAGAGCTTCATTGCGTAGGCCACGGCGTGTGCCGATTCAAGCGCGGGAATAATCCCCTCGGTGCGGCACAGGCGGTGGAATGCGACCAGCGCTTCGTCGTCGGTGATGCCGACATATTCGGCGCGGCCGATGTCTTTCAGATAGGCATGCTCGGGGCCGACGCCGGGGTAGTCGAGTCCGGCGGAGATGGAGTGCGTTTCGGTGATCTGGCCGTTCGCGTCTTGCAGCAAATAGGTGCGGTTGCCATGCAATACGCCCGGCGAGCCGGCCGACAGCGACGCCGCATGCTTGCCGGTCTCGATGCCTTGCCCCGCCGCCTCGACGCCGATCAGGCGCGTATTCGCGTGCTCGATGTAAGGGTAGAAGATGCCCATCGCGTTGCTGCCGCCGCCCACGCAGGCGATCACCGCATCGGGCTGCGCATTCGCGCGGCCGATCATCTCCGGCATCTGCACCAGGCACTCGTCGCCGATCACGCGCTGGAAGTCGCGCACCATCATCGGGTACGGGTGCGGGCCGGCCACGGTGCCGATGATGTAGAAGGTGTTCTCGACGTTCGTGACCCAGTCGCGCAGCGCTTCATTGAGCGCGTCTTTCAAGGTCTTGGAGCCGCTCTCGACCGGCACCACGGTCGCTCCGAGCAGGTGCATGCGGTACACGTTCGGTGACTGGCGCTTCACGTCTTCGCTGCCCATGTAGACCACGCACTCCAGGCCATAGCGCGCGCAGATCGTTGCGGTGGCCACGCCGTGCTGGCCGGCGCCGGTTTCGGCAATCACCCGTGGCTTGCCCATGCGCCGCGCGAGCATCGCCTGCCCGATGGTGTTGTTGACCTTGTGCGCGCCGGTGTGGTTCAGGTCTTCGCGCTTCAAAAAGATCTGTGCGCCGCCGAGCTCGCGGCTCATTCGAGCGGCGTGGTAGATGGGGCTCGGCCGGCCCACGAAGTGCGCGAGTTCGGAGCGGAACTCGGCCAGGAACGCCGGGTCGTCCTGCGCTTGGGAATAGGCGACTTTCAGTTCATCGAGTGCATGAACGAGCGTCTCGGCGACGAAGCTGCCGCCATAGGGGCCGAAGTGACCCAACGCGTCGGGTTGCTGATAAGCGGACATGGGATGTGCTCAAAAAGGGGTCAGGCCAAAGATGCAGCGGTGCGGGCATCGGCCTCGCGCACTGCATCGCAAAACCGGCGGATCGCGTCGGCATCCTTGATGCCCTTCGCAGACTCCACGCCGGAACTCACGTCAACGGCCCACGGCCGCACGCTCGCAATGCCTTGCCCCACATTTGCGGCATGCAACCCACCAGACAAAACGAGGTGAAGGGGCACGCCGGATGGAATGAGCGACCAATCGAAAACCTTTCCACCGCCACCATAGCCCTCGACGTGAGCGTCAAGAAGAATGGCTTGAGCATCGACAAACTGAGCCGCAAAGTTTAACAAATCGAAGCCCGGCGCGATGCGGGCAGCGCGCAGGTACGGGCGTGCCGGAGCGCGGCACGCGGCAGGGCTTTCGTCGCCATGAAACTGCAGCACGAGATGGGGAATGGCCTGCAGCGCTGCGGCGATGTCGGCGGCCTCTGCATTGACGAACAGGCCCATCGGCGTGACGAAGGGCGGCAGGCGCTGCGCCAACTCGCGTGCGCGCGCCGGGCTCACGAAGCGCGGGCTGTTCTCGTACAGCACGAAGCCCACGGCATCGGCCCCGGCAAGCACGGCCGCGTCGACGTCGGCCTCGCGCGTCAGCCCGCAGATCTTGATGCGGGTTCGTTGGTTCGGTTGCAGCACGGCGTCAAGGAATCCAGGCAAGCGTTTCAGGCGGGCCGGGGATGGCCAGCGCCGCATCGTAGTACGGGCCGATGAAGTACAGCCCCGCAGCAGGGAATGTGGGCGCGGCCAGCCGCCGCTCGCGCGCCGCGAGAACGCCCGCCAGCCAGTCGACCGTGCGCGTGCCGTTGCCCACCGCGAGCAGGCTGCCGATCAGGTTGCGCACCATGTGGTGGAGGAAGGCGTTGGCGTCGAACTCGAAGCGCCAATACGGGCCGCGCTGCGTGATGGCGATGGCGCGGATCGTCTTGACCGGCGACGCCGCCTGGCACTCGGATGAGCGAAATGCGCCGAAGTCGTGTTCGCCGACCAGCACGTTGGCGGCTTGCTGCATCAGCGCGCCGTCGAGCGGACGAAAGCTCCAGCCGACCAGGCCCGCCTCAATGGCCGGGCGCACCGACGACTGCAGCAGCACGTACACGTAGCGTCGCCCATGGGCACTGTTGCGCGCATGAAAGTCGTCGCCCACCGGCTGCGCCCACTGAACCGCGATGTCGGGTGGCAGGTAGCGGTTCGTGCCGCGCACCCACGACGCCGCTTCGCGCACAACCGGGGTATCGAGGTGGATGACCTGGTTGAGCGCGTGCACGCCGGTGTCGGTGCGGCCGGCGCACAGGCAGTGCACCGGCATGTCGATGAACTGGGAGAGAGCGCGCTCGACTCGGTCCTGCACGGTCTGACCGCCGCGCTGGCTTTGCCAGCCCTGGTACGCCTGGCCGCGATAACTGATGCCCAACGCCACCCTCATGGCGGGTTGGCGCTGGGGATTGGCGGCAGGTGTGCGCAGCGGCCGCGGATCACCCCAGGTCGGCCAGCATGCTCTGCGCGCGGGACTTCAACGCGCCGGTGGCGTTGGCCACCACCTCTTGCAGCAGGTCGCGCGCACCGTCGGTATCGCCGATCTGGCGGAACTCTTCCGCCAGATCGAGCTTGCGCGCCAGCGGGTCGGTGTCGGCCGCCACATCGAAGTCGGGCAGGCCAATGTCGGCGAACGACGATGTCGCGTGGCCGGTGGGGATCGGCGCGTCCGGCGGCAGCGTGTCGGACATGTCCAGGTCGAGCGAGATGTCGGACAGGTCGAGCGCTCCCGGCCCGGTTGCGGTGGGCTGGGCCGGGGTCAGGTCGGGCATGGTGAAGTCGAGCGACATGGCGTCGTCCGCACGGCCTGCCGGCGTGGCAGGCGACATGGGCGCCGGCATGGCCGCCAACGTCCGCGTCGAGTCGAGCGAATCGCGCGCGGTGGTGCCGCCTTCGGGCTCGCCGAGATCAAGGTCGAGATCGATGTCCAGGCCCATGCTGTCGGTGTCCATGCCCGGGCCGTCGGTGACTGACGTACCGAATTGCGACGGCGACGGCAACACCGACTGGGGCATCGTGCTCGCGCCGAGCGGCTCGATCATCTCGCGGCCATCGCGGTTGAGCAGCGCGGGCGCGCCACCGGGTTGGAACAGCGGGTTCTCCGGGTCGATCTGCGCGCCGAGCTCCTGCGCCTTGGCCCAGTCTTCACCTTCGCCACGCGTCAGTGCGAACAGCTGAGTCGCCAGCAACTCGAAACCCTTGGTGTCGCGCCGTTTCGCATACACCTCGAGCAGCTTGGTGCGAATGGCCATGCGGTCCGGGTTGCTGCGCATCGCCTCCTTGAGGATCTCTTCGGCCTGCAGGTCGCGGCCATAGGCGAGGTACACATCGGCTTCGGCCACGGGGTCGACATCACCGATCGCATCGAGTTGGCTGAGCGAGTAGCTCATCGATGACGACGCACCACCGGCGTCGCGCGTGTCGATCCGCTGGCCGCCGCTGGCACCGAAGAACGAGTCGGGCTGCAGGCGACTTTCGAGGAACGAGGTTTCGCCACTGTCTTTCTTGGCACGCTTGGTGAAGCGGTACACGCCGAACCCGGCCAGCAGGGCAAGCGCCAGACCGCCCAGCCCCAAGGCTGCGGGGTTGTCGTCGAGCAGCGAGCCCAGCAGGCCAGGCTGCTCGGCGGCCACGGCCGGTGCTGTCGGCACCGGTGGCTTGGCGGGTGCCGACGCGGGTTTGGCCGCCGCAACCGCACTGGCAGGCGTTGGTGTGATCGACGCCGCAGGCGCAGGCACGGAGGCCGCAACAGGTGCCGGGACGGCCACAACCGATGGTGGCGCTATCGCCGGCGCGGGTGCAGGCGCGGGTGCAGGCGCGGGTGCAGGCGCGGGTGCAGGTGCAGGTGCGGGTGCAGGTGCAGGTGCCGGCTTGGCTGCAGGCGCCACGGCCGGCACGGCCGCCACGACAGCAGGAGCCCTTGCCGATGCGGCGGGAGCCGCCACGGGTGGCGCGGCCACGGCCGTAGCCGACGCGCCCGCGAGCTTCTTCAGTTCATCGACGTTCTTCGACAACTCGGCGACGCGTACGTCGGCAGCCTTCTTCTCGCTTTCTTTCGAGATGCGCGCTTCGGGCGCCGACGCCTTGGATGCCGCGCTGCCCTTGCTCAGCGTGAGCTTGTCGGGTGGCGACGCGGCACCGGCCTGCCGGTCGACGACCGACGCCTGCACCTTGCCACTGGCCTGGCGCGAAGAGCCTTCGACCTTCGCGTCGGTGACACCGCTGGCCAGGCGCTGGCGGTAGCTGCCGAAATCGGAACTCTGGGCCTGGATGATCTGGCGCGCCTCGGATGCGGGCACGCTCTTGGCCGCTTCGGCGCTCGGCACAGCGAGTATCACGCCGGCCTTGAGCCGGTTCATGTTGTTGTCGATGAACGCCTGCGGGTTGCCGCGGTACAGGCCCACGAGCATCTGGTCGAGCGACACGCCCTGGCGTTGCGCGCGGCTGGCGATGCGCGACAGCGAATCGCCCGGGCGCACGCGGTAGTCGTCGGCCGCCGCCACGGCGGGCCGGGCCGGCGCCGGTTCGCCAGACGAATCGCGGGGCACGGGGGCCGGCCGCGACACGGGTGCCGGCCGGCGCTCGGCCACGCGGGGGGCCGCGGGCGCCACCGGTTGTGCGGCAGCGGGCGCATCCATCGGAATCGAGGTTGCAGCCGACAGGGCAGGCGCGGTGGTCGGCGCCGGGGCCGGTGCGGCCGCGCGCGTGCTCGACGGCGGGTCGAACAGCAAGGTGTATTCGCGCACCAGCCGGCCCGTGGGCCAGTTCATCTCCAGGATCACATCGACGAATGGCTCTTGCACACTCCGGTCACTGGACAAGCGAAGGTAAGGCCGGCCGTCAGCGCGGCGGCGAAGTTCGACTTGCGTGCCCGGCAGCACAGCGTTGTACTCGACTCCTGCCGTGCGGTACGTGTCAGGTGCGGCGACGCGCACTTTCAAGTTGGAAGCTTCTTCGGGAGACAGGCTGGTCACGTCGATTTCTGCGCGCAACGTCTCCCCGAGCGCGGACTGGACCTGCAGCCGCCCCAAACCCAACGCCCACGCACCGGGCATCACCAAGCACAGTGCGGCCGCAGCCACGCCAGTCAGGGCGAAGCGCCCCGCAAACGTCGAGTCTCTTTTCAAAGCGTCTCCCAAATGGACGAAGTGCGCGCACCTGCGCGGTCATGGAAATCGACACATTCCCTGGGCGAGAGTGTGCCGCAGCTCATGGCCGCGCTGCCACAAAGTCGGAAATGACAATAGCATCAATGAGATAGGCTGACAAGCTCATGCATTGGCTGACGTTTGGTCCAGCCTCGACACGGCGCGAATCACTTGCCTCATTTTGGCCCGCCCGCAACGAACAATCGGCCACTGCAGGTCACGGCTCGACCAGGATGCGCAGCATGCGGCGCAGCGGCTCGGCGGCTCCCCACAGAAGCTGGTCGCCGATGGTGAATGCGCCGAGGTACTGCGGCCCCATCGCCATCTTGCGGAGGCGCCCCACGGGGATGTTCATGGTGCCTGTCACGGCCACCGGCGTCAGATCACGGACCGTGGCTTCACGGTTGTTCGGCACGACACGAACCCAGACGTTGTCGGCGGCGATCATGGCCTGGATGTCGGCCAGTGGCACGTCCTTCTTCAGCTTGAACATCAACGCCTGGCTGTGGCAGCGCATGGCGCCCACGCGCACGCAGAAGCCGTCGACCGGCACGGCAGGCACATCGAAGCCGTCACCCATGCCGAGGATCTTGTTGGTCTCGGCGCCGCCCTTCCACTCTTCCTTGCTGACGCCGTCGCCGAGGTCCTTGTCGATCCACGGGATCAGGCTGCCGCCGAGCGGCACGCCGAAGTTCACTGTCTCGGCTTCGGGCAGGCTCCGTTGCGTTTGCGCAAGCAGGCGGTCGATCTCGAGGATGGCGCTCTTCGGGTCGTCGAGCAAGCCGCGCACCGAGGCGTTGAGCGTGCCGTACTGCGTGAGCAGTTCGCGCATGTGGGCTGCGCCTCCGCCGGACGCGGCCTGGTAGGTCATGGTGCTCATCCACTCGACGAGCCCGGCCTTGTACAGCGCACCCACCCCCATCAGCATGCAACTCACGGTGCAGTTGCCGCCGATCCAGTTGCGCCCGCCTTTGTGCAGGGCGTTCTTGATGACCGGCATGTTCACCGGGTCGAGCACGATGACCGCGTCGCTCTTCATCCGCAGCGTGGATGCGGCGTCGATCCAATGGCCAGTCCAGCCGGCAGCGCGCAGACGCGGATACACGTCACTGGTGTAGTCGCCGCCTTGCGCGGTGATGATGATCTCGCAGCGCTTCAGCGCCTCGATGTCGTACGCGTCCTGCAGACGCGTCTCGTTCTTTGCCACCCCGGGTGCGGCGCCGCCGGCATTGCTGGTGCTGAAGAACAGCGGCTCGATCAGGGCGAAGTCGCCCTCGGTCTGCATGCGGTCCATCAGCACCGAGCCGACCATGCCGCGCCATCCAACCAGTCCTGTGAGTTTCATTGATCGCCCCTTGAAGAAAGTTGTTGAAACCTCTTGCTCCCTGGCTCGTTCGCCAGTGGAAGGGGCGAGACGAACCGGAGCTTGCTAGCCCTTGGTGGTCGTGGTTTTGATGGCGGCGACGACCGCGTCGCCCATCTCGCGCGTACCGACCTTGCGCGTACCGACTTGATGAGGGCCCTCGGACCAGATGTCAGCCGTGCGCAGCCCCGACGCGAGCACGCGCTGCACCGCCGCGTCGATGCGGTCGGCAGCAGCGGCTTGGTCGAGGGAGAAGCGGAGCATCATGGCCACGGACAAGATTGTAGCCAGCGGGTTCGCGAGGTCTTTGCCTGCAATGTCAGGCGCGCTGCCGTGGCTGGGCTCGTACAAGCCCTGGCCCGCAGCGTTCAGCGACGCCGACGGCAGCATGCCGATCGAGCCCGTGAGCATCGCTGCTTCATCGGAGAGGATGTCGCCGAACATGTTGCCGGTGACGATCACGTCGAACTTCTTCGGTGCCCGAACGAGCTGCATCGCCGCGTTGTCCACGTACATGTGGTCGAGCGCCACGTCGGGGTACTCCGCGTGGACCTCGGTCACCACGTCCTTCCAGAACTGGAAGGTCTCGAGCACATTGGCCTTGTCGACGCTGGTCAGGCGCTTGCTGCGCTTGCGTGCCGCCTGGAATGCAGTGTGGGCGATGCGCTCGATCTCGGGGCGCGAATAGCGCATCGTGTCGAACGCTTCCTCGGCGCCGGCGAAGGCGCCATCAGGTGATGCGCGGCGGCCGCGCGGCTGGCCGAAATAGATGTCGCCGGTGAGCTCGCGGATGATCAGGATGTCGAGCCCCGCAATCAGTTCGGGCTTCAGGCTCGACGCATGCGTGAGCTGCTTGTAGCAGATGGCCGGGCGGAAATTGGCAAACAGCCCCAGGTGCTTGCGCAGGCCCAGGATCGCCTGCTCGGGCCGGAGCGAGCGTTCGAGCGTGTCGTACTTCCAGTCGCCCACTGCACCGAACAGCACGGCATCGGCCGCCTGGGCCAGCTTGAGCGTTGATTCGGGCAGCGGGTGCCCATGGGCCTCGTACGCGGCGCCACCGACAAGGGCGTGCTCGGTCTCGAACGGCAGATCGAGCACACCCATCACACGCACCGCTTGCGCGACGATCTCGACGCCGATGCCGTCGCCGGGGAGAATTGCAATCTTCACTGGTCAGTGTCCGCTGGGTTTGTCTTCGCTGCGGTCAGGCGCTCGACCAGCACCTTTTCGCAGAGCTTGGAAATCAGATACGCCGCAGCGGCCAGGTAGCCCGAGATCACGATCTCGGCCAGCTGTTTCAACGCGCCTTCGCGAACTGCGTCGACACCGTACATCGACAGGAACTCGAAGTTGGCATTCAACGTGTGCAGCAGGTTCAGGCTCAGTGCACCGAACAGCAAAAAGCTGAAGCCGAGCAACAGGAACGTCAGCCACCAATGCCTGAACAGAAAGGCATGAAGACGGCTTTAGCCCGTGGCCGCCATGCCTTCAGATCGTGTGGGCCAGCCAGGGCTTGCTCAGCAGCCGCTCGGCTTCGAACGCGCGGATCTTCTCGGCGTGCCGAAGCGTCAGGCCGATGTCGTCAAAGCCACCGAGCAGGCAGTACTTGCGAAACGGTTGCACGTCGAACGGCAGGGTGGTGCCGTCGGGCTTGATGACGATCTGCTGCTCCAGATCGACCGTCAACGCATAGCCGATGAACGCCGCAGCCTCGTCGAACAGGCGCGCCACCTCGTGCGCGGGCAACTGGATCGGCAACAGGCCGTTCTTGAAGCAATTGTTGTGGAAGATGTCGGCGTAGCTCGGCGCAATCAGGGCGCGAAAACCGAACTGGTCCAGCGCCCACGGCGCATGCTCGCGCGACGAGCCACAACCGAAGTTCTTGCGCGCCAGCAGCACCGACGCGCCCTTGTAGCGCGGCTGGTTCAGCACGAAGTCCGGGTTCGGCCGGCGCGTGGTCGGGTCTTGCCCGGGCTCGCCGGGGTCGAGGTAGCGCCATTCATCGAACAGGTTCGGGCCGAAGCCCGATTTCTTGATCGACTTGAGAAACTGCTTCGGAATGATCGCGTCGGTGTCGACGTTCTCGCGGTCCATGGGGGCGACCAGACCGGTATGAAGGCGAAAGGGCGTCATGGCGTCAGTGCTCCATCAGTTCAGGCAATGCGCCGCACATCGACGAAGTGGCCTTCGATGGCTGCCGCCGCAGCCATCGCCGGGCTGACCAGGTGGGTGCGCCCGCCGGCCCCTTGGCGGCCTTCGAAGTTGCGATTGCTCGTGGACGCGCAGCGCTCGCCCGGCTCCAGCCGATCGGCGTTCATCGCCAGGCACATCGAGCACCCGGGCTCGCGCCACTCGAAGCCGGCCGCTTTGAAGATCTTGTCGAGGCCTTCGCTTTCGGCCTGCGCCTTCACGAGGCCGGACCCCGGCACCACCATTGCGAGCTTGACGTTCGACGCGACGCGCTGGCCGAGCCGTGTGACGACCGCCGCCGCTTCGCGCAGGTCTTCGATGCGCGAGTTGGTGCACGAGCCGATGAACACCTTGTCGATGAGGATGTCGATGATCGGCTTGTTCGGCGCCAGCGCCATGTACTGCAGCGCGCGTTCGATGGCGCTGCGTTTGCTCGCGTCTTTCTCGCGCTCGGGGTCGGGCACGCGGCCATCGACCGGCAGCACCATCTCGGGCGACGTGCCCCAGGTGACTTGCGGGCTGATCTGCGTGGCGTCGAGTTCGACGACGGCGTCCCACGCCGCGTCAGCGTCGGACTGCAGCGCGCGCCAATATCTCGTGGCGTGCTCCCACTCAAGGCCTTTCGGCGTGAACGGGCGGCCCTTCACGTAGGCGAGCGTGGTTTCGTCCACCGCCACCAGGCCCGCTCGTGCACCGGCCTCGATGGCCATGTTGCAGACCGTCATGCGGCCTTCCATGCTGAGCGCACGGATCGCGGCGCCGGCGAACTCGATGGTGTAGCCCGTGCCGCCTGCGGTGCCGATCTTGCCGATGATGGCGAGCACGATGTCCTTGGCGCTGACGCCCGGCGCCGTGCGGCCTTCCACCCGGACGAGCATGTTCCTGGCCTTGCGCGCCAGCAGCGTCTGCGTGGCCAGCACGTGCTCGACCTCGCTCGTGCCGATGCCGTGCGCCAAAGCGCCGAATGCGCCATGCGTGGAGGTGTGCGAGTCGCCGCACACGACCGTCATTCCGGGCAGCGTGGCGCCCTGCTCCGGGCCGATCACGTGCACGATGCCCTGGCGCCGGTCGTTCATCTTGAACTGCGTGATGCCGAGCCGGTCGCAGTTGGCGTCAAGCGTGTCGACCTGCAGACGCGAGATCGGGTCGGCAATGCCGTGCGAGCGGTCGGTGGTCGGCACGTTGTGGTCGCTCACCGCCAGGTTCGCCGACAGGCGCCAGACCTTGCGCCCCGCCAGGTCGAGGCCTTCGAAGGCCTGTGGGCTCGTGACTTCGTGGACGAGATGGCGGTCGATGTAGAGCACCGACGTGCCGTCGTCTTCGGTGTGGATGACGTGCTCGTCCCAGATCTTGTCGTAGAGCGTGTGGGGCATGGTGGGCGGGGGTTCGAAGCGTCAGCGGCGGCTGGCAATCGGCGTGAGGGTGCGCGGGGTTGAGCCGCTGAAGAGCTGCCGCGGACGGCCGATCTTGTACTCGGGGTCGCCGATCATCTCGTTGAGCTGGGCGATCCACCCCACCGTGCGCGCGAGTGCGAAGATCGCGGTGAACAGCGTCACCGGGATGCCGATGGCGCGCTGCACGATGCCGGAGTAGAAGTCGACGTTCGGGTAGAGCTTGCGCGAAACGAAGTAGTCGTCTTCGAGGGCGATCTTCTCGAGCGCCATGGCAAGCTTGAAGATCGGGTCGTCGTGCAGGCCGAGCGCGTCGAGCACTTCGTGGCAGGTCTCGCGCATGAGCTTGGCGCGCGGGTCGTAATTCTTGTAGACGCGGTGGCCGAAGCCCATCAGCTTGACGTTCGAGTTCTTGTCTTTCACCTGCTTGATGAACTCGCCGATCTTCTCGACGCCGCCCATGCGGTTCACCTCTTCGAGCATGTTCAGCGCCGCTTCATTGGCGCCGCCGTGCGCCGGGCCCCACAGGCAGGCGACGCCAGCCGCGATGGCCGCGAACGGGTTGGTGCCCGACGAGCCGCACAGCCGCACCGTCGAGGTCGACGCGTTCTGCTCGTGGTCGGCGTGCAGGATGAAGATGCGGTCCATCGCCCGCACCAGCACGTCGTTCGGCACGTAATCCTCGCAGGGGGTCGCGAACATCATGCGCATGAAGTTGCCGGCGTACGAAAGGTCGTTCTTCGGGTAGATGTAGGGCTGGCCTATGGTGTACTTGTAGGCCATGGCCACGAGCGTGGGCATCTTCGCGATCAGGCGGATGGCCGAGATGTCGCGGTGCTGCGGGTTCGTGATGTCGGTGCTGTCGTGATAGAAAGCCGACAGCGCGCCGACCAGCCCGGTCATGATGGCCATCGGGTGCGCATCGCGCCGGAACCCACGCAGGAAGAACTGCATCTGCTCGTTGACCATAGTGTGGTTGGTCACGAGCTTGGTGAAGTCGGTCTTCTGCGTCGCGTTGGGCAAGTCGCCCTTCAGTAGCAGGTAGCAGGTCTCCAGGTAGTCGCAGTTCTCGGCCAGTTGCTCGATCGGGTAGCCGCGGTACAGCAACTCGCCCTTGTCGCCGTCGATGTAGGTGATGGTCGAGTTGCACGCTGCGGTTGACAGGAACCCCGGGTCGTAGGTGAACTTGCCGGTCTGCCCGTAAAGCTTTCTGATGTCGATCACGTCGGGGCCGATGCTGCCCTTGTAGATCGGCAATTCCATGGCGGGGCTTCCGTCAGAGAACGAGAGAGTGGCTTTCACGTCGGACGGAGTCATGTGCTTTCCTTCTTGAGTGGGGTTCAGCGGGGGTCAGGCAGATTGCGGCACTTGCATCATGTGCAGCACAGTCGCGACGTCGTCATTCAAGAGCTCGCCGGTGGGCTGGGTGCGGCCGAGCAGCACGTCGAGCAGGTCGTTGTCGGACAGGTCCATCAACACTTGCAAACCCTCGGCCTGCCGCATCGTCAGGGTGTCGGCGTAACGTTCGAAGAAGCGCTCGATGAAGAGATCGTTCTCGAGCAGGCCACGCCGGCAGCGCCAGCGCAGCTTGCTCAGGGTGCGGGCATCGACGCGGGAATCCATGGCATGTGGCGAGTCACGAGCAATGCGTAGCGTCAGACGGCGCGGCGCACCATCAACTCTTTGATCTTGCCGATGGCCTTGGTGGGGTTCAGACCCTTCGGGCACACGTCGACGCAATTCATGATGGTGTGGCAGCGGAACAGGCGGTACGGGTCTTCGAGGTTGTCGAGCCGGCCCGCAGTGTCTTGATCGCGGCTGTCGGCAATGAAGCGATAGGCCTGCAGCAGGCCGGCCGGGCCGACGAACTTGTCGGGGTTCCACCAGAAGCTCGGGCAACTCGTGGAGCAGCTCGCGCAAAGAATGCACTCGTACAGGCCGTTCAGCTCGTCGCGTTCTTCGGGCGATTGCAGGCGCTCCTTCTCGGGCGGCGTCTCGTCGTTCACGAGGTACGGCTTGATCGAGTTGTACTGCTTGAAGAACTGCGTCATGTCCACGATCAGGTCGCGGATCACCGGCAGCCCCGGCAGCGGCTTGAGCACCACGTTGCCCGGCAGCGTGCGCATGTTGGTCAGGCACGCCAGGCCGTTCTTGCCGTTGATGTTCATCGCGTCCGACCCGCACACGCCTTCGCGGCACGAGCGGCGGAAGCTCAGTGTCGGGTCGACCTGCTTGAGCTTGTTCAAGGCATCGAGCAACATGCGCTCGCTGCCGTCGAGCTCGACCTCGAGCGTCTGCATGCGCGGCTTAACGTCGGTGTCGGGGTCGTATCGGTAGATCTGGAAGGTGCGCTTTGTCATGGCTGCTCTCGTTGCTTCGTTCTTCAGAACGTGCGGACCTTGGGCGGGATCGACTCTGCCGTCAGCGGCTTCAGGTTCACCGGCTTGTAGTCGAGCCGGTTGCCTTCGCTGTACCAGAGGCTGTGCTTCATCCAGACCTCGTCGTTGCGCCCGTTCGGATGCTCGGGCGTGTCGGCGTAATCGTCCACGGAATGGGCACCGCGGCTCTCGTGGCGCGCGGCGGCCGAGATCATCGTCGCCATGGCCGCTTCGATCAGGTTGTCGACTTCCAGCGCCTCGATGCGCGCGGTGTTGAACACCTTCGACTTGTCGGCAAGGTGAATGCCCTTCACCCGTTCAGCCAGGGCCTTGATCTCGACCACGCCGGCGTCCATCGTCTTCTGGGTACGGAACACGCTGGCGTGCAACTGCATCGACTGGCGGATGTCGTTCGCAACGACCTGCGCGTACTCGCCGCCGGTGCTGCCGTCGAGCCGCGCCAGGCGTGCCAGCGTGAAGTCGGCCGCGTCGGCCGGAAGCGTCTTGTGCGTCTTGGCCTTCAGGCTGCTGTCGACGATGTGGTTACCGGCCGCCTTACCGAACACCAGCAGGTCGAGCAGCGAGTTGGTGCCCAGGCGGTTCGCACCGTGCACGCTGACGCACGAGCATTCGCCCACCGCGTACAGGCCGTTCACCACGCTGTTCGGGTTGCCGTCTTTCGGCGCCACCACCTGACCATGGATGTTCGTCGGGATTCCGCCCATCTGGTAGTGGATGGTCGGCACCACGGGGATCGGCTCTTTCGTGATGTCGACGTTGGCGAAGTTGTGGCCGATCTCGAACACGCTTGGCAGGCGCTTCATGATGGTCTCGGCGCCGAGGTGGGTCATGTCGAGGACGATGTAGTCCTTGTTCGGCCCACAGCCGCGGCCTTCCTTGATCTCCTGGTCCATGCAACGCGAGATGAAGTCTCGCGGCGCCAGGTCTTTCAGCGTGGGTGCATAGCGTTCCATGAAGCGCTCGCCGTCGCTGTTGCGCAAAATCGCGCCTTCGCCGCGGCAGCCCTCGGTCAGCAGCACGCCGGCACCAGCCACGCCGGTCGGGTGGAACTGCCAGAACTCCATGTCTTCGAGCGGCAGGCCGGCGCGTGCTGCCATGCCCAGACCGTCGCCGGTGTTGATGAAGGCATTGGTGCTCGCCGCAAAGATGCGCCCTGCGCCGCCGGTGGCCAGCAGCACGGTCTTGGCTTCGAGGATGTGGACTTCGCCGGTCTCCATCTCGAGCGCGGTCACGCCAACGCAGTCACCGTCGGCATCGCGGATCAGGTCGAGCGCCATCCACTCGACGAAGAAGTTGGTGCGCGCCTTGATGTTCTGCTGGTAGAGCGTGTGCAGCATCGCGTGGCCGGTGCGGTCGGCCGCGGCGCAGGCACGCTGCACCGGCTTCTCGCCGTAGTTGGCGGTGTGGCCGCCGAAGGGGCGCTGGTAGATCGTGCCGTCGGGGTTGCGGTCGAACGGCATGCCGAAGTGTTCGAGCTCGTAGACGACCTTCGGCGCTTCGCGGCACATGTACTCGATGGCGTCCTGGTCGCCGAGCCAGTCGGAGCCCTTCACCGTGTCGTAGAAGTGGTAGTGCCAGTTGTCTTCGCTCATGTTGCCGAGCGAAGCCCCGATGCCGCCCTGCGCCGCCACGGTGTGCGAGCGCGTCGGGAACACCTTCGACAACACCGCCACGTTCAGGCCCGCGAGTGCGAGTTGCAGCGACGCGCGCATGCCCGAACCGCCGGCGCCGACGATCACCACGTCGAACTTGCGCCGCGACAGCGACGCGGTGCCTGCGGACAGTTGAATCATTCCGGCCTGCATCAAAGTCTCCAGATCACTTGAACCGCCCAGCCGGCACAGCCGACCAGCCACACGATAGTGGCCACTTGCAGCCCGAGGCGCGCGCCCACAGGCTTGACGTAATCCATCAGCACATCACGGATCCCGACCCACACATGGACCCCCATCGAGGCGATCACGACGAAGGTCAGCACCCTCATCCATTGGTGCGCGAAGATGCCCGCCCACTTGTCGTAGCCCATCTCGCCGGGCAGGAGCACCTGCACGATCACGGCCAGCGTGAACAGCGCCATCAGGCTGGCCGTGACGCGCTGCGACAACCAGTCACGCAGCCCGTAGTGCGCACCGACGACGGTGCGTTTCGATCCAAAGTTCTGTGCCATCGGGCGTTGCCTCAGAAGAAGAACAGCTTGGCACCGAGCACCAGCGTCAGCAGCACGCTTAGCGACAGCGTGACAGCGGCCGACTGGCGGCCGAATTCGAGCGTGACGGCGTGCGTGGCGTCCATCCAGAGGTGACGCAGGCCGGCGATGAAGTGATGCAGGTAGGCCCAGATCAGCGCCAGCGCAATCAACTTGAACACGATTCCGGGCACGAAACCCATGCCACCGTTGAACACTGCGGTGAACTGGCTGTAGGTGATCTCGGAGGTGAGACTGGTGTCGAACATCCAGATGATGAACGGCATCAACACGAACATCAGGATGCCGCTGACGCGGTGCAGGATGGACACGAGGCCCGCCAGCGGCAGGCGATAAGCCAGCGCGTCGAGCAGTCTCATGTTCTCGCCGGGTCTTGCTTTTGCTGTTCTAGCCATGGGCCGCCTTCTTGACCAACTGGTGTTTGAGTGAATGGAAGATTTTGATAACCCGCTGAGTTTATTGCAATGCAGCAAGACGCGACACGCCCACGGCCTAGACAAGGTCAGTTCAACTCGTTTCGGTAGTGGTGCGCCGCCGTGTTGTAGAGGCCGCGCCGCAACTCGACCGGCTTGTCGCCATAGGTCATGGACAGCCGTTCCACGCTGAGCAGCGCCGCACCGGGCGGAAGCAGCAGCAGCGCCGCGCTCGCGGCATCGGCCGCCACGGCGCGGATCTTTTCTTCGGCGCGGATCATGCGCACGCCGAACTCGGACTCGAACAGGCCGTACATCGGGCCCTGGTAGCCGCTCAGCCGCTCGGCCGTGAGGCCCTTGAACAGAGCCGCAGGCAGCCAGATGTCGTCCAGCACGACCGGCGTGCCGCGAAACGAGAGCACGCGCCGCACCTGCACAGCGGAGTCGTTGGCGCGCAGGTGCAGTGCGCGCGCCAGATCGGGCGGCGGGCGCTGGCGGCGGCAGTCGATGAACCGGCGCTCCATGCCGCCGGGCTCGCCGCTGTCGGGCATCAGGCGCAGGAAGCGGAATTGCACCTTCTCTTCGGCGTGCGTCGCGACGAAGGTGCCCTTGCCTTGACGGCGCACCAGCAGGTTGTCGGCCGCGAGTTCGTCAATGGCCTTTCGCACCGTGCCCTGGCTGACCTTGAAGCGCGCGGCCAGCTCGGTCTCGCTCGGGATCGCCTCGCCCGGGCGCCACTCGCCTTGCTGCAGGCTGGCCGTCATCAGCGCCTTGATCTGCTGGTACAACGGGCTGAACGCAGGGCCCGCCGGCGCTGCGGCAACGCCGAGCGAAGCGGGGGCGGTGGCGGTGGCGGTAATGGCGGGCGGAGGGGCGGAGGGCATGGCGGGCCGGTTGGAGTCTTATATATGATAGAAGACAATGGAGTCGTAGCCGCGCCCGGCCTGCGCCCGGCTTCGCGACTGGGTAGAAACCCGCCTTCCGGCACGCTTGGTGCCATAAACTCGATCACTGCGTGCCGCTGCCCCGCCGGCCTCACCGCACCCGTTTCCTTCATCCAGTCCACCCCCGGAGAACGTTCATGAACAAGCCCCCCGTTCGAGTTGCAGTTACCGGCGCTGCCGGCCAGATCGGCTACGCGTTGCTGTTCCGCATCGCCAGCGGCGAGATGCTGGGCAAGGACCAGCCTGTGATCCTGCAACTGCTCGAAGTGCCGGTGGATGGCCCGCAGAAGGCACTCAAGGGTGTGATGATGGAACTCGACGACTGCGCGTTCCCGCTGCTGGCCGGCATGACCGCCCATAGCGACCCGATGACCGCCTTCAAAGACGCCGACTACGCGCTGCTCGTCGGCTCGATGCCGCGCAGGGCGGGCATGGAACGCGCCGAGTTGCTCAACATCAATGGCCAGATCTTCACCGGCCAGGGCAAGGCGCTCGACGCCGTGGCGAGCCGCAACGTCAAGGTGCTGGTGGTCGGCAACCCGGCCAACACCAATGCCTACATCGCGATGAAGAGCGCGACCAGCCTGCCGCGCAAGAACTTCACCGCGATGCTGCGCCTGGACCACAACCGCGCCGCGAGTCAGATCGCCACCAAGACCGGCAAGCCCGTCGCCGCCATCGAGAAGCTGGCGGTGTGGGGCAACCACTCGCCCACGATGTACGCCGACTACCGCTTCGCGACCATCGACGGCGCGAGCGTGAAAGACATGATCAACGACCAGGTCTGGAACGCCGACACCTTCCTGCCCACGGTCGGCAAGCGCGGCGCGGCGATCATCGAAGCGCGTGGCCTGAGTTCGGCCGCGAGCGCGGCGAACGCAGCCATCGACCACATGCGCGACTGGGCTCTCGGCACGCAAGGCAAATGGATCACGATGGGCATCCCGTCGGACGGCCAGTACGGCATTCCGAAGGATGTGATGTTCGGCTTCCCGGTGACCTGCGACGGCGGCGAGTACAAGGTCGTCGAGGGCCTGCCGATCGATGCCTTCAGCCAGGACCGCATCAACAAGACCCTCGAAGAACTGCAGGCCGAGCAAGACGGTGTGAAGCACCTTCTGTAAGGCGCTCAGCCATTGCCACGCGGCCGGCCCACCTTGCGTGCGCCGGCCGCATTCACTTCAGCGCAAAGCGACCTGCCCCACCATGACACACCACCCCCGCGATGCCCTCTTCGACGACGGCGACACCGCGCCTGCGCTGCCCGTGTGCGACCACTACTGCGGCGTCGAGGCCCGCATGCGCAAGAGCCTTGCCATTCAGGCCGAGATGGGCCCGGTGTTCGACATCACGCTCGATTGCGAAGACGGGGCTCCGGTCGGCGGCGAGGCCGAGCACGCGCACATGGCGGCCGAGTTGGCGATGTCGGCGGCGAACGTGTTCGGCCGCGACGGTGCGCGCGTGCAACCGGTCGACCACCCGAGTTTCGCGGCTGACGTGGCCACGCTCGTTGCCCGTGCCGGCTTGCGCCTGGCGTACCTGATGGTGCCCAAACCCGGCAGCGCGGCCGACGTGGCGCGCGCCTGCACCGAGATCGCGCACCAGCGCCGGGTGCACGGCATCGCGCGGCTGCCGGTGCACGTGCTGATCGAAACCGACGGCGCACTGCGCGAGGTGGAGGCGATTGCCGCGCATGCCGATGTCGAATCGCTGTCGTTCGGGCTGATGGACTTCGTGTCGGCGCACCGGGGCGCCGTACCTGTCAGCGCGATGCGTGCCGAAGGCCAGTTCACGCACCCGCTGGTGCTGCGCGCCAAGCTGGCCATCTCGGCCGCTTGCCAAGGCCATGCCAAGACGCCGTCACACTGCGTCGTGACCGAGTTCAACGACCTCGATGCGGTGGCCGACGCAGCCGCGCGCGCATCACGCGAGTTCGGCTACACGCGCATGTGGAGCATCCACCCGAACCAGATCGAACCGATCGTCACCGCATTCGCGCCGAGCGCGGCCGAGGTCGACATGGCGATCGAGATCATCGATGCCGCGCAGGCTGCCCACTGGGCGCCGATACGGCACCGCGACACCTTGCACGACCGCGCCAGCTACTGCTACTTCTGGCAGGTGCTGGAGCGCGCCCACCGCACCGGGCAACCCCTGCCTGCGCAAGTGGTCGAACGCTTCTTCTGACGCCGGGAACCGTCGGCCCGTTGTGCCCAAATGCGGCTTTCGTGAGCGAACGAAACGCTCACGCAGAGTGCGGAATATGTTGCATGTGCCCACCCGCCCGGTGCGCGGCGCACCACCACAATCGAACCCTTCGAACTTGCCGATTCCACACCATGACCATTGATCGTTCGGGCCTTCGCCTTCTTGCCGCATGCGCGGCCGTCGCCGGCCTGATGGCTGCTCCCTTGACGCTGCATGCGCAAACCGCCCCGCAGAAGCCCGCAGCGAAGAGCGCCAAGAAGTCTGCGGCGCCCAAGGCGGCCGAATTCATCATTCCCGCAGCGTCAGCCGAGCAGCTTGATGCCGCCGAACGCGTGTACTACGGCGTGTACGACTGCGAGTTCAACCAGTCGATTCACATCGTGGCGAGCACCAAGCACGCGTCGTATGTCGACATCAAGCACGGCAAGGCCGACTACCTGATGAAACCCGTGCTGTCGAGCACCGGCGCCATCCGGCTCGAAGACGTGCGTGGCGAGACGCTGATGGTGCAGATCGCGGCCAAGTCGATGCTGCTCAACGTGAAGACCGGTCGGCGCCTGGTCGACGACTGCATCAGCCCGAAACAGCGCGAGCTGAACGAGGCGGCTCGCGCCGACAAGGCGGCGGCTGCTGCAGTCGCTGCGGCTGCGGCAGCGGCCTCTTCCGCTTCCGCAGCGACGCCGACCGCCGCTGTGGCCAGCGCTGCGCCGCTGGCTGCCGTGGCCTCTGCGAGCAAGGCGCCCGGCGCCGAGACCCCAGCCGCGAAGTAGACGTCCGAGCGGCGGCATGCGCCCCTTGTACGCATTGCGCCCCTTGCGCCCCTTTGCAGTAGGCCTGATCGAGTACGTATAATTCATGCATACTCGATTCAGGAGCCGACCGTGGAAGCGACTGTTGCAGAACGCGGGCAGATCACCCTGCCCAAGGCCGTGCGCGACGCGCTCGGCCTGACCAAGGGCACCCAGCTCAAGGTCGAACTCGACGGCGGGCGCATCATCTTGCGCAAGAACGTCGATGACGCCATCTCGCGCGCGCGGGGCCGCTTCAAGCTGCCGCCCGGCATGACCACCGACGACGTGATGCGCGAGTTGCGCGGTCGCGCACCGGGCGACCCGGTCGACGCTTGATGATCGCCATCGACTCCTCGGTACTGATCGACCTGCTCGGCGAAGACGCGATGGCCGGCGCCGCCGAAGCCTGCGTGCGCGACGCACTGGCGCATGGGCCGGTGGTGCTGTGCGACGTGGTGGTCAGCGAGATCACCGCCGGCCTCGGCCATGGCGCCGACATCATGGACGCCGTCGAAGACATGGGCATGAGCTACCTGCCGGTCGAGCGCCGCGCGGCCATTCGCGCCGGCGAAATGCAGCGCCGCTACAAGCAGCGCTTGCGCGCCTCGGGCAGCACGCCGCAGGCGCAGCGCACCGTGCCCGACTTCATCGTCGGGGCACATGCCTTGCTTCAGTGCAGCGCGCTCATCACACGCGACGCGGGCTTCTTCCGCGACTACTTCAAGGGCTTGAAAGTCATCGTGCCCAAGGCAACGTGACTGCCGCGCCCACCACCCCAACGTCGACCCGACACCACCCCTAGGAGCCACCCCATGCTTCAAGCCTACCGCCAACACGTTGCCGAGCGCGCCGCGCTCGGCATACCGCCACTGCCGCTGTCGGCCAAGCAGACGGCCGACCTGATCGAGCTGCTGAAGGCGCCGCCGGCCGGTGAAGAAGCCGCGCTGGTCGATCTCATCACCTACCGCGTGCCGGCCGGCGTGGACGATGCCGCCAAGGTCAAGGCCTCGTACCTGGCCGCCGTGGCGCACGGCAGCGAGGCATGCCCGCTGATCACCCGCGTGCGCGCCACCGAGCTGCTCGGCACGATGCTCGGCGGCTACAACATCAGCCCGATGGTGAACCTGCTCGACGACCCGGTCGTGGGCCCCACCGCCGCCGAAGGCCTGAAGAAGACGCTGCTGATGTTCGACCAGTTCCACGACGTGCAAGAGAAGGCCGAGGGCGGCAACGCGAATGCCAAGGGGGTGCTCCAAAGCTGGGCCGACGGCGAGTGGTTCACCTCGCGCCCCAAAGTGCCGAAGAGCATCACCGTGAGCATCTTCAAGGTGACTGGTGAGATCAACACCGACGACCTCTCGCCCGCCCCCGACGCCTGGAGCCGCCCCGACATTCCGCTGCATGCGCTGGCGATGCACAAGAACTCGCGCCCCGGCCTCGACCCGCGCGCCCTGCCCGAGGAAGAGGGCAAGCGCGGGCCGGTCAAGTTCATCGAAGCGTTGCGTGAAAAATGTGACAAAGCGGGCCACCTCGTGGCTTACGTGGGCGACGTGGTCGGCACCGGCTCGAGCCGGAAGTCGGCCACCAACTCGGTGCTCTGGTTCACCGGCGAAGACATCCCGTTCGTGCCGAACAAGCGGTTCGGCGGCGTGTGCCTGGGCGGCAAGATCGCGCCGATCTTCTACAACACGATGGAAGACTCGGGCGCCTTGCCGATCGAGCTCGATGTGGGCCAGATGAACATGGGCGACGTGGTCGAGCTGCGCCCCTACGACGGCCAGGCGCTGAAAGACGGCAAGGTCATCGCCGAGTTCACGGTGAAGAGCGACGTTCTGTTCGACGAGGTGCGCGCCGGTGGCCGCATTCCGCTCATCATCGGCCGTGGCCTGACTGCCAAGGCGCGCGAAGCGCTGGGCCTGCCGGTGAGCACCCTCTTCCGCCTGCCGACCAGCCCGGTCGACACGCACAAGGGCTTCACGCTCGGCCAGAAGATGGTCGGCAAGGCCTGCGGCCTTCCCGTCGTGAACGGCAACCAGCAAGGCGTGCGCCCCGGCACCTACTGCGAGCCGCGCATGACGAGCGTGGGCTCGCAAGACACCACCGGCCCGATGACGCGCGACGAGCTGAAAGACCTGGCCTGCCTGGGCTTCAGCGCCGACCTCGTGATGCAGAGCTTCTGCCACACCGCCGCCTACCCGAAGCCGGTCGATGTGAAGACGCACCACGAGTTGCCGGCGTTCATCAGCACCCGCGGCGGCATCAGCCTGCGCCCGGGTGACGGCGTGATCCACAGCTGGCTCAACCGCCTGCTGTTGCCCGACACCGTGGGCACCGGCGGCGACAGCCACACGCGCTTCCCGATCGGCATCAGTTTCCCCGCAGGCTCAGGCCTGGTCGCCTTCGCGGCGGCCACCGGCGTGATGCCGCTCGACATGCCCGAGAGCGTGCTCGTGCGCTTCAAGGGCACCCTGCAGCCCGGCGTGACACTGCGTGACCTCGTCAACGCGATCCCGCTCTACGCCATCAAGGCCGGGCTGTTGACGGTGGCCAAGCAAGGCAAGAAAAACATCTTCAGCGGCCGCATCCTCGAGATCGAGGGCCTGCCCGACCTGAAGGTCGAGCAAGCCTTTGAGCTGAGCGACGCCTCGGCCGAGCGCAGCGCAGCGGGCTGCACCGTGCACCTGAACCCGGCGCCGATCAAGGAATACATCACCAGCAACATCGTGCTGATGAAGTGGATGATTGCCGAGGGCTACGCCGATGCGCGAAGCCTGCAGCGCCGCATCGACGCGCAGCAGGCCTGGCTGGCGAACCCTGTGCTGCTGAGGGGCGACGCCGATGCCGAGTACGCCGCCGTGATCGAGATCGACCTGGCCGATGTGCACGAGCCCATCGTCGCCTGCCCGAACGACCCGGACGACGTGAAGATGCTCAGCGAGGTTTCGGGCGCTGTGATCGACGAGGTCTTCATCGGCTCGTGCATGACGAACATCGGCCACTTCCGTGCCGCGTCGAAGCTGCTCGAAGGCAAGCGCGACATTCCCGTCAAGCTGTGGGTCGCGCCGCCGACCAAGATGGACGCGAAGAAACTGTCAGACGAAGGCCACTACGGCGTGCTCGGCAATGCCGGCGCGCGAATGGAGATGCCGGGCTGCAGCCTGTGCATGGGCAACCAGGCTCAGGTGAAGGAAGGTGCCACGGTGTTCAGCACCAGCACGCGCAACTTCCCGAACCGGCTGGGCAAGAACAGCAACGTCTATCTCGGCTCGGCCGAGCTCGCCGCCATCTGCTCCCGGCTCGGCCGCATCCCGACCAAGGCCGAGTACGTGGAAGGCATGGGCGTGCTGACGAAGGCGAGTGAGGCGGTCTACCAGTACCTGAACTTCGACCAGATCGAAGAGTTCGCGACCGCCGCCGAGAAGGTTGCAGAGAAGGTTGCAGAGAGGGCCACCGCCTGACGCGCGCAAACGCATTCCGAGCCCCAGACCGGCCATGCGTGGCCGGTCTTTTTCATGGTGGCGTGCCTTCATGCATGGGATGGCGCGCGGCGCGTGGCGTTCCAACAATCGAAGCCTTGTTTCACACCAGGCATTCGACATGAACCTCATCTCTCCACGGCTGCTGTTCGCCGCCATCACCACCGCAACACTGGTCACCGCGCCGGCAACCCAAGCCGCCGGCAACCTGATCCGCAATGCGAGCTTCGAGACCGTGAACGGCGTCGTTCACGACCAGGGCTACCTGCCGGCCGAGTTCGAACAAACGGGCAACATCTCGCCCGGTGCCGACACCTACAGCAACGACGACTCCTACGGCATCCAGCCAGGTGGGTTCGGCAACTTCACCGGGACCACCGCTCAAGACGGCATCCGCTTCGCGGCCGGTGCCGACTTCGGCAGCTTCGCGTTTGTCGAGGCCTTCGGCCAGCAACTCACCGCCCCGCTGATTGCCGGCGCCACGTACGACTTCAGCGGCTGGATTGCCGACAGCTTTCGCGCCGGCACCACGCGCGGCGGCTTCGACCTGCTGCTGTCGCCGAGCACCGCGTTCGGCGATGCCGGCGCGGTGACGGTCGGCTCACTGGCGCCGACCACGGGCGTGGGTGGCTGGGAGTACCGCACGGTTTCGTTCGCCGCACCGGCCAACGCAGCCACGCTGGGCTACCTGATCCTTGCGCCGCGCTCGGTCGGGTCGAGCGAGGCCTACATCGGCATCGACAACATCAGCCTGACCACCGCCGTGCCGGAACCCGCGACCTGGGGATTGATGGGCCTGGGCCTGCTGGCCCTGGAAGGCGCGTCACGGCGCCGGCGTTGAGCCCGAGACAGGCTCGGGTCAGACCGGTCAGAACGCGTAGGTCACCGCCAGCACGCCGCTCGCACTGGTGCTGCGGCGCACGATGGGGCTGTCCTTCGCGTTGCCTTGCAAGCCCGACAGCGACATCGCGCCCGTCACGCCGACCTTGTCGTTCACACGGTAGGTCAGCGCCACGTTGGCGCGCACGTCGCGCAGGCCCGCCGATGGCGTGTACACGGCGTAGTTGCTGGTCACGGCCTGCGCAGCGTCGACACCGAAATACGACTGCATGTACTTCTGGTTCACCAGGCTCGCGCCCACGCCGGCACCCAGAATGAGGCTGGGCGACAGCGGCAGCGCGTAGCCGGCGCCGAGGTCGAGCACCAGGCCCTTGCGGTCGTTGCCCGAGCCGTAGCGCAGCGACGAGGTCAGGAAGACCTCGCGCGTGACCACGTAGTTGAAGAAGCCGCCGAACTCGGGCCGCACCTTGACGTCGCCCAGGCCAGTGAGCGCCGGTGAGCGCGACTCGCTGCGCCCCAGGTCGGCCGTGACTCGCAGGCCGTATTGCGTGATCGGCGAGGCCGAGAAGTTGTAGCCGATGCCGTTCGTGGTGCCGGCGAAGAAACCGTTGCGCCACTGGTAATCGAGCGCCGGAAACACGCCGCTGCGGCGCTTGTTCGAGCCCTGGTATTCACGGCCGACCACGGCGGCGATGCCCACCACGCCGCCGTCTCGGTCAGGTGCTGCGCCGTACAGGCGCACCGTATCGAAAGCTTGCGCGAACGCAGCCGGGCAGAGGCCTGCGAGCAGCAAGGCGAGTGCGCTGCAGAGCAGGGAAAAACGGGTTGAGTTCAAGGCAGACCTCGGGTTGGATGGCAGAGTCGCAAGGAGAGCGCAGGGTAAAGACGCACAGGGTAATCGCGTCGGGCGAGCGGGCGATTGTAGAAACCCGGGAGACTCAAGCGCGATCCGGGGCTATCTGCGTCGCGTAGTCGACCAGCGCGCCGAGGATGTCCTGCCCGCGTTCGTCCGAACGCGCTTCGAGCGCTTCGCCGAGCACGTCGATCTGCTCGAAGAATGCTTCGAGCGTCACCGCACCCCCCGCGCCGTCGTGCAGGCGGTGCGCGCAATGCCCTTCCCACTGCGCTGCCTCGGCCTCGCTCAGGCTGTCGGGCCAGTTGCGCGCGCGGTAACGGAAGAACAACTCGTCGAGCCGCGCATCGGCAAAGGCCGGGCGCGTTGCCGCGAGTTGCGATGGCGCGAGGGTGCGCAGGCGCTGCAGCGCGCGCCGGTCGTCGTTGCCGATGAAGCCACCGTACAAGTCTTCGTCCACATCGGTGGCGCCCTCGCGCGCCGGCCGCTCGAACACCGCCGGCCACATGCCGGCCACTTCGTGGGCGCGCGCGGCGGCCACGGCGGCATGGCGCTGCACTTGCGCCATGTCGATGCCCCACCTGGCCGCCACGTCGTCGCCCAGCGTCTTGAGGTTGCCGATCACGATCGGCGACTTGTTCAGGTGGATGGTCTTCACCGGCAAACGCGCGGTGCCTTCCGGCAGGTCTTCGCCTTTGCTGAACATGCGGCTGCGAATGGCCTCGATGCCGAGCGTGAACAGCTCGCTCGGGTCGGCGCGCAAGTCCCACACGATCACCTCGTTCTTGTTGGTCGGGTGCGGTGCCAGCGGCCATACCACCGCGAGGCAGCCGCGCTCCACGCCGTACATCCCCGAGATGTGCAGGAACGGCTGGCCCTTGCCTTGCGCCTGCGCCATCTCCTGCGCCACGGCGTCTTTCTTGCGCAGCCTGAGGCAGAAGTCCCAGAGCTTCGGCTGGCGCGCGCGGATGAGCCGGGCCATCGCGATGGTGGCGCGCACATCCGACAGCGCGTCGTGGGCGGCCTCGTGCGCCAGGCCGTTGGCACGGGTCAGGTCTTCGAGCTTGAACGACGGGCGGCCGTCTTCGTGCACCGGCCATTGAATGCCGGCGGGCCGCAGCGCCCAAGTCGCGCGCACCACGTCGAGCAGGTCCCAGCGGCCACACTCGTTCTGCCACTCGCGCGCATACGGGTCGATCAGGTTGCGCCAGAACAGGTGGCGCGTCACCTCGTCGTCGAAGCGGATCGAGTTGTAGCCCACGCCCACCGTGCCGGGCTTTGCCAGTTGCTGCTCGATGGCACCGGCGAACGCGTGCTCCGGCACACCGAGCTGCAGGCAGGTTTGCGGCAGGATGCCGGTGAGCAGGCAGGCCTCGGGCTCGGGCAGGAAGTCGGGCGCGGGCTGGCAGTAGTGCATCAGCGGGGCATCGATCTCGTTCAGCTCGGCATCGGTGCGCACGCCGGCGAACTGCGACGGCCGGTCACGGCGCGGCACGCGGCCGAAGGTTTCATAGTCGTGCCAGAAGAAGGTCAGGTCGGTCATGTGCACAAGATACCGCATGCGCAGCAGCACCCGCCTGTCAAGCGTTCTGACCCTGAAACTGCACGGTGGGTTACCCCAGCGCCGCGGGGCGCGAGGCGCGCTTACATTGGCCCACGCGGACGCGTGACGACGACGCGCTACGCACTCGAAGGCCAGCGCCTGGACACATCGTCGCGTGCACCGGCCGCATCAACCAAGGGGATGACATGAAACACACCAAGGCCTGGGGCCTGTCACTGCTCACCAGCGTGCTGCTGGCCGCCTGCGGCGGCGGCGACCCCACCATTCCGGGCAGCGGCTCGCCGGCGGGCGCCCCGAACACCAAGGGCACCTTCAGCGCCGTGGTCTCGTTCGGCGACAGCCTGAGCGACGTGGGCGCCTACGCACCGGCCACCTCGCTCGCGGGCAACGGCCTGGCACCGTACTTCGGCGGCAAGTTCACGACCAACAGCGCCACGAGCACGGTCTGGGTCGAGAACCTGGCCACCACACTGGGTGTGGTGGTGACGCCGGCGGAAGTCGGCTTCGCCGGCAGCTCGGTCAAATGCCCCGCGGCTGCAGCCGGTCTGGGCAGCACCTGCACGGGTTACGGCCAGGGCGGGTCGCGCGTGACCGACCCGAACGGCATCGGCCATGCCACGGGTGCGCTGACCGTGCCGGTGGTCACCCAGATCGACAACCACCTCAATCGCTTCACGAGCTTCACGGCCAGCGACCTGATCTTCGTCTATGCGGGCAGCAATGACGTGTTCACGCAGTTCGACGCGTTCACCACGGCGGCCGCACAGATCCAGGCCGACGCCGCCGCCGGCAAGCTGAACCCCGATCAGGCCAACGCCGCACTGTTCGTGGCGCAGACCGCCGCGCAGGCGCAGATGAAGCTCGCCGCGCAAACGCTGGCCGGCTACGTGCGCGACAAGATCCTCGCCAAGGGCGGCAAGTACGTGGCCGTGATGACACTCAGCGACATCGCCGACACACCTTTCGGAAGCTCGCTGCCCGCCTCGGTGAAACCGGTGCTGACCGACCTGTCGCGCATCTTCAACCTGTGGCTGCGCGACAGCTTGACGGGCCAGCCGGTGCAGCTGATCGACACCTACACGCTCTTCAAGGAGGCGTATGCGAACCCGGCCAAGTACGGCATCGTGAACAACACCGTGCCGGCCTGCGATGCCGCCAAGATCAACGCCATCACCGGCGGCAATGTCACCGACGGCTCGTCGCTGTTCTGCAACAGCACGGTCGGTGCGCCGTACAACGGCCTGCGCACCGGCGCCGACGTGACGACCTGGCAGTTCGCCGACGGCGTGCACCCGACCACCGGCGGCCACAAGATCATCAGCGATGCCTTCGCGGCGCAGCTCAAATCGTTCGGCTGGATCTGACCGCCGTGCAAACACGAACGCTCAAGGGAGAAAAGCGCATGACTTCCTCACTGAACCCCGTCTTCAACCATGCCGCAGCGGCGCTTGCCGCTTCCGCGATCCTGCTTTCCGGCAACGCCTCGGCGCAAGACAACGTCGTCAAGGTCGGCCTGACCGAGTACACGACCCACTCGCGCACGAACGGCGTGACCGGCATCGGCGTGCCAGCCGGGGCAGACGCCACGACCGGCAACGCCACCACCATCATCCTGGTCTACGAGCGGATGGTCACACCGAACATCGGCGTCGAGCTGGTGCTGGGCATTCCGCCGCGGGTGCGGGCAGATGCCGCGGGCACGGTGGCGTTCCTGGGCAGTGACATCCTGTCGGCCAAGAACCTAGGGCCCACGCTGCTGTTCAACTACCACTTCGGGCAGAGCGGCGACACGCTTCGCCCGTACCTGGGTGCGGGCATCAACTACACCAGGTTCATCGGCGTCACGTCGCGCCTGGCGCCTGATGTGCAGATGAGCAGCTCCACCGGCTGGGCCGCACAGGCCGGCCTCGACTACGCGCTCAGCAAGGAGTGGAGCGTGTTCGCCAGCGTGGCCGCGCTGCGCGTCAAGTCGAACGTGGTGGCGGCCGGCACCACGGTGCTGCAGACGAGCATCGACTTCCGGCCGATCGTCTACACCTTCGGCACCGCCTACCGGTTCTGAGGCGCGCGAGCTGCCTGCGGGTTGTTCGCGGGTGGGGCGCGGTTCGCAGCCTTCCATTGCGGGGCGCGCCTTGATGGCGCGCCCCGTTTGCATTGCGCGTCGATTCACTGCAGCACACACAAGATAATCCGTGCGGCCTGCCACCCCGGCGCGCACCCCGAAATCATCCACTTGCGGAGACCCTTGATGACCCGTGTTTTCAACTTCAGCGCCGGCCCCGCCGCCCTGCCCGAACCCGTGCTGCGCAAGGCGGCCGAAGAGATGCTCGACTGGCACGGCTCGGGCATGTCGGTGATGGAGATGAGCCACCGCGGCAAGGAGTTCATCGCGATCCACGCCGAGGCCGAAGCGTTGCTGCGTAAATTGCTCGCGGTACCCGCGAACTACAAGGTCCTGTTCATGCAGGGCGGCGCCATGGCCGAGAACGCCATCGTGCCGATGAACATGCTTCGCGGCAAGACGAGTGCCGACTACATCAACACCGGCGAGTGGTCCAAGAAGTCGATCAAGGAGGCGAAGAAATACGCGAAGGTCAACGTGGCCGCCACGTCGGAGGCGACGAACTTCGACCGCATCCCCCCGCAGGACAGCTGGCAACTCGACCCGAACGCGGCCTACGTGCACATCTGCTCGAACGAGACCATCGGCGGCGTCGAGTACCACTTCACACCCGACGTCGGTGATGTGCCACTGGTGGCCGACATGTCGTCCAGCATCATGTCGCGCCCGGTCGAGGTGGCGAAGTACGGCCTGATCTACGGCGGCGCGCAAAAGAACATCGGCCCGGCCGGCGTGACCATCGTGATCGTGCGTGACGACCTGATCGGCCAGGCCCTGCCCATCACGCCGTCGGCCTTCGACTACAAGCAGCAGGCCGACAACGACTCCATGTTGAACACGCCGCCGACCTACGCGATCTACATCGCCGGCCTGGTGTTCAACTGGATCAAGGCCCAGGGCGGCCTCGCGGGCATGGAAGCCCACAACCGCGCCAAGGCTGCGCTGCTGTACGACGCACTCGACGCGAGTTCGTTCTACACCAGCCCGGTGGCACGCGCCGACCGCTCGTTGATGAACGTGCCGTTCAAGCTGCGCGACGAGGCGCTCGACGACGCGTTCCTGAAGGGCGCGCAGGCGCGCTCGATGTTCCAGTTGAAGGGCCACCGTTCAGTGGGCGGCATGCGCGCATCGATCTACAACGCGATGCCGGTCGAAGGCGTGAAAGCACTCGTGGCGTACATGAAAGAGTTCGAGGCCACGCATGGCTGAACCCACCCCTGCCGCAAGCTCTGCCAAGACCACGGCGCGCCGGTTCGAGGTGCTGGTGCTGAACCAGATCTCGGCCAAAGGCGTCGCGCGTCTGCCGGCCGAGCGCTACGCCACCGCCAAGACATCGCAGCAACCCGACGCGGTGCTCGTGCGCTCGGCCAACATGCACGGCATGCTTCTGCCGCCAAGCGTCCAGGCGATTGCCCGGGCCGGTGCGGGCACCAACAACATCCCTGTCGCGGCCATGAGCGCGCGCGGAATCCCGGTGTTCAACGCTCCGGGCGCGAACGCCAACGCGGTCAAGGAACTGGTGCTAGCGGCGATGCTGATGACGGCGCGCAACCTGCCCTCGGCCTTGCGCTTCACAGCCGATCTGCAAGCCGATGACGCCGGCATGGACAAGGCGGTCGAAGAGGGCAAGAAGGCCTTCGCCGGTTTCGAGCTGGCGGGCCACACGCTGGGCATCGTGGGCCTGGGCAAGATCGGCTGCCTGGTGGCCGACGCGGCCATCAAGCTCGGCATGGACGTATGGGGGTTCGACCCGCACATCACCGTCGATGCGGCGTGGAGCCTGCCGGCGCAGGTCAGACGCGCCGCGAGCGTGGCCGAGGTCTTGAAGAACGCCGACTTCGTGACGCTGCACGTGCCGCTGCTCGACGCCACGCGCGACCTCGTGAACGGCGGCAACATCGGCATGATGCGCGCCGGCGCCGTGCTGCTGAACTTCTCGCGTGAAGGCATCGTGAACGAGGCCGCCGTGTTGGCCGCGCTCGCCACGAAGCGGCTGGCCTGGTATGCGTGCGACTTCCCGAGCCCGGCTTTGCACGGCCACCCGCAAGTACTGGCGCTGCCGCACCTGGGGGCCTCGACCCTTGAGGCCGAAGAGAATTGCGCCGTGATGGTGGTGGACCAGTTGCGCGACTACCTCGAACACGGCGTGATCACGAATGCGGTCAACTTCCCCACGGTTGCCATGGCACGCGAGTCGTCGTTCCGCGTCGCCATCGCGAACGCGAACGTGCCGAACATGCTGGGGCAGATCTCCACCGCCATGGCCAGCGCCGGCCTGAACATCCACAACATGGTCAACAAGTCGCGCGGCGACATGGCCTACACGCTCGTCGATGTGGACAGCCCAGTCAGCGAGCATGTGCTGGCCGCCATCGCCGCGATCAGTGGCGTTCTGGTCGTGCGCTACCTGCCGCTACACACGGGGTGACAGCGGGCGGCCGCGTCACGGTCTTTCTGGTACAAACATCTTCGCGTGCTTGACGCTGCCGGTGGCAGCCAGGCACACGCGGGGAGACGGATGAAACTGGATCTGCGGTTCCCACCCTGGTGGACGCGACTCAAGAGCCTGCAGGCGCTGTGGCTCGCCCTGGCGCTGTGGTCACGGCTGACCGCCACACTGACCTGGTGGCTGATCGACGCCCGCCTGCGCGACTACCGGCAGCAGACGCTCACCACCGCCGCGGTGCGCGACTATGTCGCCACGCCGCGCAAGCCGTGCCGACCGCCCATGGACAGCAGGCCGTCGACGTGCTCGCACAAGACGGCCCGTTCGACGGCGTGCAGATGAACTGCCACATGCCCGTGATGGACGGCTACACCGCCACGCGGCACCTCCTCGCCAACCCCGCCTGGAAGCAGCTGCCGGTGATCGCCATGACCGCCTGCGCGCATTGCCCAGCGGCATGAACGCTCACATCACGAAACCGATCAGCGTGGAATCGATGCTGCGCACCATGGCCGAGTGGATCGGCCCTCGCAACCGTGCAGGGACTGCGGGCATGGCCGCACCCGGTGTCGGCGATGCACCCGGTCCGGGCGACACCGACTGGCCGCCGCCGGGCTTGGCGCGGCGCATCGACACCGCCGACGGCATCGCGCGTTGCCTCGGCAAGGCCGACCTGTACCGGCGCGTGCTGGCGGGCTTTCGGGACGCGAGTGCCCATGTCGCGCCCACGCTGCAAGCAGCGCTTGCCGTAGCCGATTGGGGCAGCGCGTTGCGTGCCACGCACGACCTCAAGGGGCTTGCCGGCGCCATCGGCGCGCCCGCATTGCAGGCCAAAGCGCAAGCTCTGCACGACGCGTTGGCGGCACGCGACGGCGCCGCAGCACACGCCGCGCTGGATGCGTTGCGCCTCGAACTCGACGCCGTCCTGGACGACATTTTCCGCCTGCTGGCGCCACCCGCCCCGAGAGCCACCCCATGACCACCCCCACGACCCACGCCTTCGCGAACACGCTGACGACTTTCAACACGGCCGGCGGCAAGGCCGGCCAGTTCTATTCGCTGCCCCTGCTTGCCAAGGCCTGGCCGAACGTGAACCGGCTGCCGGTGTCGCTGCGCATCGTTCTGGAAAGCGTGCTGCGCAATTGCGACGGGCAGAAGGTACTGCCCGAGCACGTGCAGCAGCTGGCCCAGTGGCAGCCCAAAGCCACCCGCACCGCCGAGATCCCGTTCATCGTGGCGCGCGTGGTGTTGCAAGACTTCACCGGCGTGCCGCTGCTCGCCGACCTGGCCGCCATGCGCAGCGTGGCCGCAACGATGGGCAAGAACCCCAAGACCATCGAGCCGCTGGTGCCCGTCGACCTGGTGGTCGACCACTCGATCATGATCGACCACTACGGCACGAAGAATTCGCTCGATCTGAACATGAAGCTCGAGTTCCAGCGCAACCGCGAGCGCTACGAGTTCATGAAGTGGGGCATGCAGGCCTTCGACACGTTCGGCGTGGTGCCGCCGGGCTCTGGCATCGTGCACCAGGTCAACCTGGAGTACCTGGCGCGCGGCGTTCACAAGGTCAAGCGCAAAGCCACGGCGACAGGCCCGAAAGGCACCTTGTACTACCCCGATTCGCTGGTCGGCACCGACAGCCACACCACCATGATCAATGGCATCGGCGTGGTCGGCTGGGGCGTGGGCGGCATCGAGGCCGAGGCCGGCATGCTGGGCCAGCCGGTGTACATCCTGACGCCCGACGTGGTCGGCTTCGAGTTCACCGGGCAGCTGCGCGATGGCGTGACCGCCACCGACCTGGTGCTCACCGTGACCGAGATCCTGAGGCGCGAGAAGGTCGTCGGCCAGTTCGTCGAGTTCTTCGGCCCCGGCACCGCGAGCCTGTCGGTGCCCGACCGGGCGACGCTGGGCAACATGGCGCCCGAATACGGCGCGACGATGGGCTTCTTTCCGGTCGACGACAAGACGCTGGCGTACTTCAAGGGCACCGGGCGCACCCGCGCCGAGATCGAGGCCTTCGAGGCCTACTTCCGCGCGCAGGGCATGTTCGGCATTCCGGGTGCGGCGGGCGCGTCGAAAGAGCTCGCCGACATCGCCTACACGCGCGTCGTGTCGCTCGACCTGGGCACGGTGGCGCCGAGCCTCGCCGGCCCGAAGCGGCCGCAAGACCGCATCGAACTCGGGCACGTGAAGGAGCAGTTCGCAGCGCTGTTCAGCAAGCCGCCGACTGAAAACGGCTTCAACCAACCGGCCGCGCTGCTGCACACGCGCCACGTGGTGCGCGCGGAAGACGCGGCCTCGGCACCGCCACCTCTGGCCCCCGCCTCGGCACCCGGCGCGCCGCGCCAGGTGGTCGAGATGACGAGCAGCCGACCCACGCTGGCGGCAGCGCAGGCGGTGGCGCCTTCGCACGGGCACGCCAGCAACGACCTGTCGCTCGGCAATGGCGATGTGCTGATCGCGGCCATCACCTCGTGCACCAACACCTCGAATCCGAGCGTGATGCTGGCCGCCGGTCTGCTGGCCAGGAAGGCCGTCAAGGCGGGGCTGAAGGTCGCACCGCACATCAAGACATCGCTCGCGCCGGGCTCGCGCATCGTCACCGAGTACCTCACGAACGCCGGGCTGTTACCGTATCTAGAAAAGCTCGGATTCAACGTCGCGGCCTATGGCTGCACCACCTGCATCGGCAATGCCGGCGACCTGCGTCCCGAGTTCAACGCCGCCATCACCGAGAACGATCTGATCTGCGCTGCCGTTCTGTCCGGCAACCGCAACTTCGAGGCGCGCATCCACCCGAACCTGAAGGCCAACTTCCTGGCCAGCCCGCCGCTGGTGGTGGCCTATGCCATTGCCGGCACGGTGCAACGCGACCTGATGACCGAGCCGGTGGGCAAAGGCCATGGCGGGCGCGACGTGTACCTCGGCGACATCTGGCCGACCAGCGACGAGGTCTATGCGCTGATGAAGTTCGCGATGAACGGCAAGGCCTTCCGCGACAACTACGACAAGGTGGCGCGCAAGCCCGGCAAGCTGTGGGAGCAGGTGAAGTCCGCCCGCGGCCAGGTGTACGACTGGCCGGGCTCGACCTACATCGCCAAGCCGCCGTTCTTCGATGGCTTCACGATGGCGCCTGCGGCCGAGGCGAACGGCGCGAGTGGCACGAGAGGCGTGCAAGGCGCGCGGGCGATGGCGCTGTTCGGCGACTCCATCACCACCGACCACATCTCGCCCGCCGGCTCGATTCAAGAGGCCTCACCGGCCGGGCAATGGCTCATGGCACACGGCGTGCCCAAGGCCGAGTTCAACTCCTACGGCTCGCGCCGTGGCCACCACGACGTGATGGTGCGCGGCACCTTCGCCAACGTGCGCGTGAAGAACCTGATGATCCCGGCCGCTGCCGATGGCTCGCGCACCGAAGGCGGGCTGACGCTGTACCAGCCATCGGGCGAAAAGATGTTCATCTTTGATGCGGCCATGCAGTACACGGCGGCCGGTACGCCCACCGTCGTGTTCGCCGGTGAGGAATACGGCACCGGCTCGTCGCGCGACTGGGCCGCCAAGGGCACGCAGCTGCTCGGCATCAAGGCGGTGGTGGCGCGCAGCTTCGAGCGCATCCACCGCAGCAACCTGGTCGGCATGGGCGTGCTGCCGCTGCAGTTCCAGGGCAGCGATTCATGGCAGTCGCTGGGCATCACGGGCCTTGAGACCTTCGACGTCGAACTGAACCCGCAGATCGCGCCGCAGCAAGAGGCCACGCTTGTCATCACACGCGCCGACGGCTCGCAACAACGCGTGGCGCTCACCTTGCGCATCGACACCCCGATCGAGGTCGAGTATTACCGCCACGGCGGCATCCTGCCGTTCGTGCTGCGGCAGCTGCTGGCGGCGTAGCGAGGGGCTGCCGCTGCGGGGCCGTCAGCGCGCGGCCGTCAGCACAGCGCGCTCAGCGCTGCGCCCAGTCCGCAGCGTCGAAGCCGACGGTGATGGAACCGTCGGCCCACTCGACCACCGGGCGCCTGATGACGCTGGTGTGCGCGAGCATCACCACGCGCACGGATGCCGCATCGACCACCGCAGCGCGCAGCGCGTCATCGAGCTTGCGCCAGGTCGTGCCCTGGCGGTTCAGCAGGCGCTCCCAGCCCACGCTTGCCAACCACGCGTCGAGCCGGTCTTCGGGCACGCCGGCCTTCTTGAAGTCTACGAAGCGCACGTCGCGCCCGGCCTGTTGCAGCCAGGCGCGGGCCTTCTTGAC
>Ga0123338_10000401_pt1 | contig 44838 bp, 38 predicted proteins | sample grotaG_FD_89793 | JGI IMG/M metagenome (GOLD analysis project Ga0123338, IMG submission 89793) | Glacier valley bacterial and archeal communities from Borup Fiord, Nunavut, Canada, to study Microbial Dark Matter (Phase II) -... | ecosystem: Environmental > Aquatic > Freshwater > Ice > Glacier ... | reverse complement strand
GCGGTCGCAGTCGTTGTCTGGCGGGGTGTCGACCGGTTTCTGCGACGAAACCCGCAAATCCGTCGCCTTGATCGTCCGCAACCGCGTCAGTAGCTTGCTGTGTCCCGGACATCATTCTGCGGCGGACGTGATCAAAGTTCGTGAACGGCGCCACATTTTGCGCTTCTCGCGCCAACACCAGAAAGAGGACGGCCGCTGTTTCTCCGAAGAGCGAAGGCCCCGCGCTTGACTTACTAGCGATGGGTTGCGCTCGATTTTTCCCCGCAGCGAAACTGTCTGATATCGCCGGGTCTCTGGGCCGCGGGTTTGGACAGTGGTGTCAGACGGTTGGGTATTGGGCAAGTGCATTGGAGACCCCGTTGCGGGTATTTGTCGGTTCGTTTGATGATGTGTGGTCTGGTTCAGCCTTTGTCAACAGTGATGGCTGCGCCGGTTGCCGCGTCGACGAGGACACGTCCTGCGAGTGGTCGCTCGAGCGTGGCGGTTTCTTCCCGTCGATAGGCGACCGCGGTGCAGGTGCCATCGGTGGAGCGAGTCATCGGCGTGAACGCGTCGACGTAGGTGTCGTGCTCGATGAGGGTGAGGTGATAGTCGGCGGTGCATGGGCCGTCTCCGCCGGCTGCCCCTTCGAAAGCGACAGTGATGTTGGTGCCGCTTGTATCGATTCGAGCTGTCAAGGTCGAGTCGTTCGGCGATGTGTCGCCTGGAGCGAATAGTGCGGGTGCTGCAACTGCGATCACGGCGACCGGCTGGGTGAAGTTGGGGAACGTGAACAACCACGCTGGCAGCTTGGCGATACCTCGGTCGGTGGTGAAGTCCGCGGTGCCCAACGTGACGCCCGTGGCGGTGATCGGCTGCGTAGTTTGGCCGTCGCCGCGGCGAAGGATGGTGAGCGCCTCGTCGGCGGAGATGATCGGCATGCCCTTGACGACACCGGGCGATGTGGGGAGATTCTTGGGCGGCTCGATGGCTCCTGCGGCGACGGCTTCTTTCGATCGGTCGTCGGGGTAGCCGTCGGCGGCTCGATGATTGGGCCTTGTGTCAATACAATTGGACGGGGATCGGCGGATGCTGGATAGGTACTCCAGAGCGCGTTTATGGGGTAGACAGCGACGATCGTGGAGGGGACCGACGTCACCCCAGTTGGTGCGGTGGGCGGCTCGGTAGTCGACAGTGCATTGGAGACTGGGGTCGTGGTGGGAGCCGATGGGTTTGCGGCGAGTGGGGCGTCGGTGGCGGTCACGCCGGTCGAGTGTTGCGATGGGCCGCATCCGCTCAGCAAAATCGCTGCGCAGGCAACGACTCGAACTCTCACGTCATCACAGTGGCAGCACGGGCTTTGTTTCGCAAGCCGGGCTGGAGGCCTGGAACGTTTCGTTTCGTGACGTCCACCGTCAGTTGCTGTAGCTGCCCGAGGCTCTTGCAACGGTGACGAGCCCGGCCCAGGTCTTGCCGCCGACGGTTGTCGGCTGTAGCGGAATCGCTAGTAGATCGGACGATGTGACGGAGTCGCTCGTCGAGGCCAGTCGGATCAGAGTTGAGGAGTCCGGCTGGATGGCGATGCTGTGCAGGCCTGGAGCGTCGGACGTGAAAGCGGGGCCTATCGGAGTCGTGATGAATTGTGCGTTGCGCGAGTACGGCAACGTCGACAACAGCGTCGGCACTGCGGCGTAGTGGTCGTAGTAGAAGATGATCTCCGCCCCGTCTGCTTTGCGGTACTTCACGATCACGCTGACGAGACCTTTCGCCGGCGATGTTGCGTCTGCAGGCGAAGTCGGGGCGTCGGTCCTGTTTTGTACGCGGGTCATCCCGGCGATCGAGGCGGTGTCGGACCCCGCGAGCGCAGCTGTTGCAAGAGCGATGAAGTCATCCTTGGAGGCCCCCCAGCCGACCAGTTCGACGGTCGCCGTCGTCAGGTCAGCGGGTTGCAGCTCGGACCAGAACGGAGCGTTGGGAATATAAAAGAAGCGTCGTGCGTCGATGATCACGGTTTCGTAGGGCGTATCCGGCGTCGTCTGCTGGCTGTCGGCGCCGGACGCCGCCACGGTGTCGACTCTGACCGCTTTGGAGGGTTGTGCGCAGCTCGAGCAGTCGGTCCACACGGCTGGCGTGGCGGCGATTACGAATCCCTGTTCGTCTCGCGGACCAGTGACCAGGGAGACGCATGTGCCAGGGAGTGATGGCAGCAGGAGTGGTCGTTGAGGATCGGCCACGGGCGCTTCGGGTGCTGGCGCAGGGTGAGTGATCGTGACGGAGTTCGGCGTGTCCGGCGATGTCGGTGAGGTGCACGGCGGGTTGCTGGCCGAGCTCAGCACGCCTTGATGCGTGGCGTGGCGGCTGCCGATGATGAGGATTCCGGCGACGAGTACCGCAGCGACGGTAATGGCGGCGGATGCGAGTGTCCTGCGAGACGGTCTGTCGGCCACCGAAGCCATGGGTATGGTGCGGTGAGCGATGTTGCGATCCTCGGCGCCGGCGGCACGATCGTCTGTGTCGGTGGCAGTGGTGGTGGTAGTCGTCGTTTCGGCGCGGACGGCGAATGCTTGCCGCAGACGGGTTTCCAGGTCTTCGACTGTCATTTCGGTAGTTCCTTTCGTAGGTCGGCGAGCGCTCGAGCGGCCAGTGATTTGACGGTCCCGCGCCGGCACCCCAACGTGGCGGCGATGTCGGCTTCTGAAAGGTCGAGCCAGTAGCGCAACACGAGGACAGCTTTTTGGCGGTACGGCAGCCGGTCGACGATGTCGAGCAACTCTTGTGCACCAAGATCGTCAGACGATCGGCGAACGGCGAGGTGCTCGATCCTCAGCTGTTCACGGCTGCTCGATCGATGCCAGTTGCGGCAGCCGTTGACGACTGCAGTCCTCAGGTACGCAGTCGGATTATCGACCCGTTCATAGTGGGAGCGGATGCGGGCGAACGCCTCTTGAGCGATGTCTTCACTGTTCGTCGCTGACCCGGTGAGTTGATGCGCCAATTGCGCTGTCCTGGCGAAGTTCGCCGCATAGAACGACTCGAACGACACTGAGTGCAACGTCATCGGCACGATTCCCACAGCATGGTCCACACCATCATCGACCCCGCCACACCACAACCGGTTCCACGCAAATCCTTGGGCTCTGGATCCCCGGATCTACCGCATCCCGGTAGCGACCGTGATGGACGCCAACGAGCGCGTCTGTCCTCGGAAGCGCCGACTACCGCAAGGTTGCGCTCAACGGTCGAGAAACGCGTGTCAGCGGTTCCGGTGGACGTCCGAGGGCGATCATGCGCGTGGGCACGAAGGTGGCTGCCCAGCGAGGTCGTTGAGCTGTGCGGCGCTCAGGGGCCGCAGTGAGCTGAGGATCGCTGCGGCGTCCGTTGCTGACATGTTGGTCATAGAGACCGATGTGAATAAACCCGACGGCATCAGCCAACTGGCGGTGTGCGACACGCCTGTCGCATCGGTCTCGATGTCCACGGCGCGCCCGAAAACCGTGACAATCACCGAGACTGCGACGCCGGGAGCTGCGGATGGTACGACCTGGCTTTCGGGACCTGTCTGGACCGTGACGCGAGCGTCGCCCCTACCCCAGAGCATGCTGGCGACGGACGGACCACGTTCGGACCCGATGAACGTCCATCCATCGGCGCCCACCGAATAGGACGCTGCGAGCCGATCGGGAGCATCACCCAAAGGTAGCGTCGACACAGCGGAGCACAGCGACCAGCTCGTGGTCTGCGGTACACTCGGGCTGGCACCTGGTACCGAGCCGTTCGCTGGCGTTGCGCTGATGCCGTTGGGTGCGTTGCCGGTTCGTGATGCTGCGAGGGCGACGCCGATGGCGACGACTACAAGGATGGATGCGCAGCCAACGAGGACCGAAACGTCGCGTCTCGGTTCCTCGGCCGCTGTCATCCCCATCGACGGGTGTCGTTGCTCGATGACATCGCCGATTTCCAACGGGGGGAGGCGCAGCTCGGCGGCTTTGGTCATGTAGTGGACCCGCAGGCGGGTTTCGATGTCGGGGGCGGGGTTCACGGTTCAAGCTCCTTACGTAGGTCCTTGAGACCGCGAGCGACGCGGCTCCGGACGGTTGCGGGTCGAATGTTCAGAATTTCAGCGATCTCGCTGTCGGGTAGATCGCAGAAGTAGCGCAACGCCAGCACGGCACGGCGCGGATAGGACACCTTCGCCAAGGCGTCACTGATCTCGTCGTGGACTGTGAGTTCCGGTGCGCGCCGTTCGACAGGGAGGCGGCGTTCGACATTGATGTGGCGGTGATAGGAGCGACAGCCATTGAGCACCGCTGTTCGCAGATACGCGGACGGGTTCTTGATTCGTGACCAGTCGGTGTGGACCTTGAGAAACGCGTCCTGGACGATCTCGTCGGAGATCGCAGCGTCGCCGGTCAACACGTAGGCAAGGCGTGCCATCGGTTCCCGGCGCGTGCGAAACAGTTCGGTCACATCGGCGATCGGTGTCGGCTCCGTCTGGCCAGATGGCGGTTCGATCATCACAACACCTAAGACGCCTCACACCCCCACGTTGTGCCGAGAAATTTACCGATCACGCTGACGTTCAGTGATTTTCGGGAGCGACCGCCCGACGACCGAAGCTCTCCTCACGCGCTGCACACGCCGTCCAGCGCTCCTGCCTGCGGACCCACAACCTGCCCGATATCGCCGGTTGTCCGGCTGGTCCGTCTTTCGTCGACGGGACGAGCGGTCGTTCCGGATCATCGCTTGTGGGATGATCGGCGACGTGTTCGTCCGCTTCGTCGTCGGGTCTGATGGCCAGCATCACAAGTTGCTCACCGGCATCATCACGGAGGCGCGGCTGCTTCGTGATCAGGGCGAACTGACATTGGAGGAGGTTGGCCGTCTCGACGAGCTTTACGTGTGGTTCAACGAGCACGTGACTGTCCCGCCGTTCCCGACTGGGCGCTTTCCGTCCGATGCCGTCTCATGGTTCAAACACAACGCGTATGAACCTGTCAACAAGATGTGGGACGTCGTGGCGCTGCTACGCGACCATGGCGTCGAAGTCCGCCTCCTACGCTCGGCGAACCCTGGCCGAGTCATCTATGAGGATCAGGTTCAGGTGCTCGTCGACGAGTGGAATCATCTGTAGCGGCTATCCGCCATTTCGCGTTCGAATCATTCGTTCGGCTGGGTGTCCGGTACCGCTGGTTACACGGGTGATCGATCGGCGCGGAGAAGGCGGCTCTGCAGCGCAACGATTGACGGGTCGCCTGCTGTGCCAGACTCGCTGTATGTTCGCAACGCGATCGGACCGTCTGGCTATCGCCGGTCTGGCTGCCTTCTTTGAGGTCGTGTGCCTCATGGCTGCGTTCTTCGCCGACGTGGGGTCGTCCTACCACAGCGGCAGCGGATGGAAAATCGTGCTCGTCGTCAGCGTTGTGATCGCACTGCTGTTGCCGATCGCCACGATCGCTTGGGTTTGGAGCGCACCACGGAGGGACAGAAGCGCGCCGCCGCCAACTGCCCTGTAACGCCGGGAGCCGGGCTATTGCGGTGTCCAGGGTGGCGGCCTGAGTTCACCCCGCCAGTAGCGCATCCGCAAGCGTGCTTCGTCGGCGTGCCGAGCAGAACTTCCACCCTTCGCGATCATGTTGATCGTCGGGGCGAGTAGCCGCACTCGAGCCAGCAGTTGTGCCGGCGCCGAGTTCCGAAGGTCCGTGCCATAGCCAGCAGCGAAGGCTGCGTAGTCACGCTCGTCGCCTCCCCACCGCTCGGCCCACGTCAGAAGCGCGGCGTGGTCCCATGCTGCGGGCCCGAGGCAGATCGAGTCCCAATCCAGGATCAGAAGCACGTCGTCACGCATCAGCACGTTCTGGGGATGCACGTCGCCGTGGCAGACCACGAGGTGCTCCTGACGAGCCATCTCCTGCCAGCCAGCCATCTCGCGTGCCGCAGCTCGCAGCACCGCGATGTCATCGCCGCCGACCACTCCGCTCTCGGCCGCAGCACCGATGTTCGCGTCGAGATCGAGCCATGTGGCGTCGCCGCACCACGGGAGCGCGACATGTTCGGCTACCGACGCCGGCCCGAGTCGATGTAGGGCCGAGACCGCCCCGCCCAGTTGTCGGTAGTCGATCTCCTGGTGGCCGTCGATGAACTCCCAAATGGTCACCGTGAGGCCATCGACAGTGAAGGGATCGGCGATCGGACACAAGGCAGGCACTCCCTGGTCGGACAGCCAGCTCACCAGCCCAACTTGGGTGGCGACGTCGCCTCGGTTCTGAGAGACCCGTAGCACGAGGTCATCGGCACGAAACACCACGTTCGTGCCAGAGCGGAGCAGCCGCAGCCGGTCGTCACTACGCCCTATCCGTCGAGCCACTGTTGTCGCTGCACGCGACGCCGCTTCCACGGGTACGGCGGACTGTGGAGTCTGACCCATGCATTCACTGTGCCAGACGCCCTACCCGCAACACCGAGCTAGGCGTCGCGGAAATCGCCCCGAAGTGCGGGGCATCCGATAACCGTCCGGACGCGCGGCGCGAGGACATCCGCTACCGCCGGTTACCCGGTTATCGATTCGCCGGGCGGCACCGGAGTGAATCGCCGGCTCGGCGTCACCCCGGTGGATCATTGAACGTGTAGCGGGTCGGGTCGAGCTTTCCGGTCGACGCGTCGAAACGCGCCGATACGACGGGCGTGTCCAAACAACCTGGATAGAACGCGTGTCTTTGGACCTTGGTCGTTGCGCTCAGGTTGCTCGTACCAGAAGCCGCGATGCTCAAGTTCACCGAAGGACCCCAGCGTTCTCCCGAGTCGACGAAAAAAACGACGAACGTCCCGCCCCCTACCGGGGTCGGAACAAGCCCATCTTGACAGGTGGTGTCGGCGCACACCCGGAACGTCGTCGCCCCATCTGACAGTGACTCGGCAATGGAAATGCGGACAAGCGGACCCGGCGATCCGATGGTTTTGCAGCTCTGGCCAGCACATCCACCAACCGATAGTAACGCCACACCAACGAGCGAGCTGAGCGTCGCGACATTCAGAGCGTTCTGCTTGACGTACTGGGCGCCGGGTCGCCCGATACTGCTCAATTGGGCACGTCGGAGCCGCACATCTCGCGGATTGCGCATAACGCCCAGAATGGCCGATTCGGATCTGATGCGCAAGAGCGAGAACACCACACGATTGCTGCTGCTGGCGTCCGGTACCGCCGGTTCATCGTCGTTTCCAAGTTGGGGTCGCTCGTCGACGTCGCCATCTCGCCATCCAAACGTGCGCCGTGACCAATCCGTGACCAATCGGAAGTTCTCGACTCAGCCAAGCCGGCGCAAGTCAGGCGTTTCCGCAGGTCAGGGGTGGTGGGCCGCCTGGGATTCGAACCCAGAACCAGCGGATTAAAAGTCCGATGCTCTGCCATTGAGCTAGCAGCCCGTTGATCACCGACACGATGTGTCTTCACGAGAGGACACCCGGAGACCGGTAGCCGAGCCTACCCGTTCGACTCGATCGCCGATGAACCTCTTGGCACACGTGCCGTCTGTCGCCCAATTCCCCCGTTCGCGGTGTTCATGTACTGTGAGCGGGACAGGGGGTCTGCACATGTTCGAGCGTCTTGCCATCGTCAACCGGGGTGAGCCGGCCGTCAGATTCATCAGGGCAGTGCACGAATGGAACCGTCAGCATGACGCCCACCTGCGCACGATCGCCATGCATACCCCGGCGGAACGCAAGGCGATGTTCGTCCGCGACGCCGACGAAGCCGTGGTGATCACGGCCCGCCCCGGTGGTCCGGCGATTCCATACCTCGACCTCGAGGTACTCGCAGACGCCCTCGTCCGCGCCCGTGCCGACGCCGTCTGGGTCGGCTGGGGGTTCGTCGCCGAACGCCCGGAGTTCGCCGATCTGTGCGAGCAGCTCGGCATCGTCTTCCTCGGTCCGAGCGCTGCGGTGATGCGCCGTCTCGGCGACAAGATCGGCTCAAAACTGCTCGCCGAACAGGCAGGCGTACCAGTTGCGACGTGGAGCGACGGACCCGTCGACACGATCGAGGAGGCGCTGCACCACGGCAGGCGCATCGGCTTTCCGCTGATGGTGAAGGCAACAGCAGGCGGAGGTGGCCGCGGCATCCGCCTCGTGCTCGACGAGGCAGGCCTCCCAGCGGCGTTCGATTCCGCTCGTGGTGAGGCGTTGCGCTCGTTCGGTGACGCCACCGTGTTCCTCGAATCGCTGGTCGACGACGCACGTCATGTCGAGGTGCAGATCGTCGCAGACAACTTCGACAACGTCTGGGCGCTCGGCGTCCGCGACTGCAGCGTGCAGCGGCGCCGCCAGAAGGTCTTGGAGGAATCGGCATCGATTGCCCTCGATCCCGACCACGAGCGCCTGCTCCGTGAATCCGCAGTCGCCCTCGCCCGACTCGCCGGCTATCGCAGCGCGGGAACCGTCGAATTCCTCTATCAACCGCAATCCGGCCTCACTGCGTTCCTCGAAGTCAATACGCGCCTGCAGGTCGAGCACACCGTCACCGAGGAGGCAACCGGCGTCGACATCGTCAAGCTGCAGATCCACATCGCCGCAGGGGGGCGTCTCGATGGTGCCGCTCCGCCCCCACGCGGCCACGCCATCGAGGCGCGCCTCAACGCCGAAGACCCCGATCGCGGATTCGCTCCGGCACCCGGGTTGGTGAAACGGCTCGTGCTACCGGCCGGGCCTGGAATCCGCGTCGACACCGGCGTCGCGACCGGCGACGTCATCCCAGCCGAATACGACTCGATGATCGCCAAGATCATTGCCACCGGCACGGACCGTCAGGAGGCGCTGGCGAGACTCGGCAGAGCGCTGGACGAGACCGTCGTCGTGATCGACGGCGGGACGACGAACAAGTCGTTCCTGCTGGCACTGCTCGACCGTCCTGAGGTCCGCGCAGGCGACGTCACGACCGGCTGGCTCGACGGCATCTCGCTCGACGATACGTCGACAGGCGGCACAGTCCGTCGATTCAGTGATGTCGCCCTGGTCGCCGCGGCAGTCGAGGTTGCCGACCGGGAAGACGCGGTCGACCAAGCTGGATTCTTCGCGTCCGCAGCCCGCGGTCGTCCGCAGGCGCGGGCGGAAATCGGTCACCGCGCCGAATTCCGCTACCTCGGCCAGCAGTACACACTGACGGTCGGGCGCTTCGGGCAGGGCGCGTACTGGGTCGAGTCGAGTTCGTCGCTGGTCGTCACCGACCGCGTGCTCGTCGACGTCGAACACATCGACGAGCACCAACGGCGAATCCACATACTCGGACGTTCGTATCGGGTGATCGTCTCCAGCCATGGCGTCGACACGCTCGTCGAAGTCGATGGCGTCAGCCACAGGATCTCCCGCGACGAAGGTGGGCTGGTGCGCGCTCCGGCTCCTGGGCTCGTGGTTGCCGTTCCGGTCGCAGTCGATGACGTCGTCGAAGCTGGTGCCACGGTCGTCGTGCTGGAGGCGATGAAGATGGAGACGGCGATCACTGCTCCGATCAGCGGACGTGTGCGCGACGTCCTCGTCACCTCGAATGTCCAGGTCAGTGCAGGAGCACCGTTGGTGCGGCTCGAGCCGCACGTCAGTGGCACAGAAGAAGCGTCTGGTTCTACTGTCGGGTTCGGCGGTCTCGCCGGAATCACCGAGCTTGATGCAGCACGGGCGGACCCTCGTGCCGACGGGCTCGGTGCCTTGGCGTCATTGCGTTGGGCATTGCTCGGCTACGACTTCGATGACGCGGCGACGCGTTTCCTCGTCGATCGCTACACCGTCGCCAGGACTGCGGCGACCGCTGCCGGAAGCGTCGCGCCGGCTGAATCCGCCACGACCTCATCGTTGCTGCAGTCCGAGATCCGCGTGCTCGACGTCTTCTCCGACATCAGTGAGTTGTCGAGGAATCGCCGGGCTGACGAGGTCCAGACGACCGAGGTGGCGCGCAGCGAGCGCGAGCATTTCCGTGCCTACCTGCACTCGCTGGACGTCGACCGTGAAGGCTTGCCTCGAACGTTCGCCGACAAGCTGCGCCGAGCGCTCGGCCATTACGGCATCGTCGGCCTCGAACGCAGTGAGCAGCTGCACGAAGCCGCGTTCCGTCTGTTCCTCGCTCATCAACGTGCCGCTGACCACATCCCGGTGATCACCGCCGTACTCCGTCAAATCGACGACTACGCCACCGCCATTGCCGCAGCCTCAGACGCAGTGTTGCCCTCGGACCTGCGCCCGGCGCTCGATCGTCTCGTTGTTGCCACCCAACTGCGGTTCCCGAAGGTCGGAGAATTGGCACGAGCGGTCCGCTACCGGGCGTTCGACCGGCCGATTCTCGCCGGGCTGCGCACGGTCGCCTACGACGAGGTCGCTGCCATCGCCGCGCAGCTCGATGGGCTGCATAGCGGCGGGCCTCGGGATTCGGCTTCACGTGACGCCCTCATGCAGGAACTGATCACCTGCCCGTATCCGCTTCTTCCGGCCGTCGTCGGGCGACTCGCCGACATGACGCTGCGGCCGGATCCGCTGGTCGAGGCGATTGTTCGGCGCTACTACGTCATCCGCGATCTGCGTGACCTCGACGTCAGCCTGCATGATGGCCTGCACCTCATCCACGCGCAGTATGGCGATGTGCACCATCCGATTCATATGGTCGCCGTTGTCGTTACCGAGAGGCGATTGGGCGATGCGGTCGAACTGTTGGCGAGCGAGTCGGCGGTGTGGTGTGCGGCCGGGGACGTCGTCGGCGAACTCTACGTACGGACCGACGAACCGGTCGCCGACGACGTTTGGTCGGAGCGCGCTGCTTCGGCATTCGCCGCCGCTGGACTCGGCGCCGGTGTTGGTCGAGTCGCCGTTGCTGTCGCGATGCCCGGTTCGAGCGGCTCCCTGCAGATGATCTTCCGGCCGAACGCCAACATCAGTGGCATGGCCACCGACGACGGCAGCGCGCTGTTCGCCGAGGATACTGCTGCCAGAGGACTGCACCCGATGATCGCCGAGCGCCTGCAGATGTGGAGGTTGGTGAACTTCGACGTCACCCGGCCTGCGTCTGCCCCTGAGGTCACACTACTGGATTGCGTCGCCGATGAGAATCCTGACGATCAGCGATTCATCGCCCTCGCTGAGGTTCGCGACCTCACGCCGGTGAAGGATGCAGCCGGACGCGTCGTCGCCCTTCCGGAACTGGAATATGTGCTCGCCGTCTGCGTCGACGAATTGCGTGCCGCCGAAGCGCAGTCGGCTGCCGGTCGCCGCAACGAGTGGAACCGCATCGTGCTGTACGCATGGCCGACGCTCGGCGCGCCGCTCGACGAATTGGCGACCGTCATTCGCAACCTCGCCCCGCTGACACTCGGTATCGGGCTCGAACAGGTGATGGTGCAGGTCCGTCTACCACAAGCGTCCGGCGAGCTACGCGAAGTCGTCGTGCGCGTCTCCAATCAGCCAGGAACCGGCGTCACCCTCAACCTCTCCGATCCGCCGATCGCCCCGCTCCGGCCGCACGACGAATACACCCGCAAGGTCTTGCAGGCACGTCGCCGGGGCGTCGTCTATCCATACGAGATCGTACCGATGATCACCCAGCTACCCGGTGGGCCTGTCGGCTCGTTCGAGGAGTTGGACCTCGATGACGACGGAGTGCTCGTGCCTGTGGAACGGCCTCGCGGTCGCAACACGGCGGCAATCATCGTCGGTCTGGTCCATACTCCGACGCCGTTGTACCCGGAAGGTATGACGCGCATCGTGCTGATGGGCGACCCGCTCAAATCACTCGGTTCGCTCGCCGAGCCGGAGTGCCGGCGCATCATCGCCGCCCTGCAACACGCAGAGCAGATGCACATCCCGGTCGAATGGTTCGCGCTGTCCGCCGGCGCCAAGATCTCGATGGACAGTGGCGTCGAGAACATGGACTGGATCGCCGCTGCGCTTCGCCGGGTCGTCGAGTTCACCCAGGACGGCGGCGAGATCAACATCATCGTTGCAGGAATCAACGTCGGTGCTCAGCCGTATTGGAATGCCGAGGCGACGATGCTGATGCACACCAAGGGCATCCTCGTGATGACGCCTGACGGGGCGATGGTACTGACCGGCAAGCAGGCGCTGGACTATTCCGGCGGCGTTTCGGCGGAGGACAACTTCGGTATCGGCGGGTATGACCGCATCATGGGCCCGAACGGACAGGCACAGTACTGGGCTGTCGACCTCGCCGCCGCCTGTCGCATCCTCTTCGCCCACTACGACCACAGCTATGTCGCACCGGGCGAGCGGTTTCCCAGACGGGCACTCAGCACTGATCCTGTCGATCGCGATGTGCGCCCGTTTCCGCATGCTTCCGATTCAGGGCTGGCGACCGTCGGAGCGATCTTTTCCGAGTCGTCGAATGCCGGCCGCAAGAAGCCGTTCGACATCCGTACGGTGATACGTGCCGTCAGCGATCAGGATCATGCGCTGCTCGAACGGTGGGTCGATATGCGTGATGCCGACACCGGCGTGGTCATCGACGCGCACCTCGGCGGCTACCCGGTGACGATCATCGGCATCGAGTCCAGGCCCCTTCCGCGTTGGGGTCTGCTGAACGCCGACGGGCCAGAGCAGTGGTCCGCCGGAACGTTGTTCCCGCTGTCGTCGAAGAAGGTTGCCAGAGGCATCAACGTCGCGAGCGGTAGCCGCCCCGTTGTCGTGCTCGCCAACCTCTCCGGCTTCGACGGATCGCCAGAATCATTGCGCAGGATCCAATTGGAGTACGGCGCCGAGATCGGTCGAGCCGTCGTCAACTTCGACGGACCGATCGTCTTCTGCCTGATCTCGCGCTATCACGGTGGTGCCTTCGTCGTCTTCTCGGGAACCCTCAACGACAACATGCGCGTGCTCGCCGTCGAAGGTTCGTATGCGTCGGTGATCGGTGGTGCCCCTGCAGCGGCGGTCGTCTTCGCCGGCGATGTGTCGTCGCGAACACGAACGGACGCTCGCGTGGTCGCCGCTTCGGCCCTGGTCGACGTAGCCACCGGTGCCGAGCGCAACCGCCTGCAGGCGGAACTGGCAGACGTCACTGCTGCCGTTCGATCCGAGATGCTCGGTGTGGTCGCGGCCGAATTCGACGCCGTTCACTCGATCGAACGGGCCCGAAAAGTCGGTTCCGTGCACGAGATCATCTCCGCCGAAGGTCTACGTCCGTCGCTGATCGCAGCGATCGGGGCCGGAATCGAGCAGGCGATGGCGAGCCGCTGACACGATTCCGCCGGCGATGACGCCACTCCACTGATCACGCCCATACCCACCGATCGGGGTGGCGTATCGCACTGCCGATTCACGAGGTTTGCTGTCAGACTGTGCATATGAGCGATGCATCCGTGCAGGTGCGCAATTGGCTTGCCGACCAGATCCGTTCGCGGATCGTCGGGTCCGACCCCGAGTCGAAGAACGCGGCGATCTTTGATACGCCAGGCGAACGGTGGTTCAGCGACGACAGTCCCATCAGGATCGTCCATTCCGACGCCGCGATTTTCGTCGGTGGTCTGCGGGCGCTGCTGCTGCAGTCGTTGCACCCGTTGGCGATGGCCGGTGTGGCGCAGCACTCGGACTATCGCTCGGACCCGTGGGGCCGTTTGCAGCGCACCGCCGGATTCTTGGCGACGACGACCTTCGGGCCCGCCGAACTGGCGGAGCAGGCCGTCGCCGTCGTCAAGCGTGTCCACGAGCGCGTCGTCGGGTTCGCTTCTGACGGTCGAGCGTACGCGGCGAACGATCCGCATCTCCTGCACTGGGTCCACCTCGCCGAGACCGACAGCTTCCTCACCACCCAGCAGCGGTACGGACACGTCCGCCTGACACCCGAGCAGGCAGACAGATACGTCGAAGACGCTGCGCTCATCGCCCGTAAACTCGGGGTCGTCGACCCTCCGACGTCGGTGGCGATGCTGCGCCGCCAACTCGCGGCGTTCCGACCGGAACTGCGAGGTACGACCGAAGCACGGGAGGCCGCTCGCTTCCTCCTGCTCGAGCCACCGATTCCGATTCCGGCTCGACCGGCATATCTCGCGCTGGCCGCTGCGGCCGTGGCCTCGCTACCCGCATGGACACGGTGGCCGTTGCGCCTCCCGTTCCTGCCGGTCAGCGAGAAATTGCTCGCTGCACCGGTCGGTACAGCTGTCACCCAAGTGATCCGCTGGTCGATGCAACGCCCCGGCTAGCGAGGTCGCCGTCGACGCCAACCGCAAGCCGACGTTCGCCAACCCGCGAGCTGACGGTCGCCAACATTGCTCAGACGTCGACGGAAACGGTTGTGCCGTCCTGGTCGGGAATCGAACCGGGGGCGACTTCGAAGTACTCGCTCGCCAACCAGGCGGTCGTCTCGCGGAACGCATCGTCGATCGCCGAACCGGAACGACCCACGGCGAACGTCGTGATCGGTGATGGTGGTGCCGGAATCTCAACGACCGTCAACTCCGGGGGAGGGCGTTGGAGCGTCGTTCGTCCGTGCGCCTCGACTCCGAACGTCGAGGCCCGGATGAGGATGTCGATCGCCTTGCGCGGCGGCGTGCTCGGCTTGAGCACTGGAACGGAAATGATCAACGCGCTGCGGGCGCCGAGTTGTACGGCGATATCGAGGGGGATGTCGGCAACGACGCCGCCGTCGATCAACGTCATGCCGTCACGGTGGATCGGCGGGTACACCCCTGGAAACGCCGTACTGGCGAGGATCGCTGTCGCCGCGTCGCCGTCGGTCAACGCTACGGCCCTACCGTTGGTGAGATTGGTGGCGACGACCGCCAGCGGGGTCGGGGACTCCTCGATTCTCCGGTAGCCGAGGTGGCGGCGGAGGAACTGCTCACCATGACGGTTGTCGATGAACGATGGCCGGTATCCGGTGAACGCCAGCGCCAGTCGGGCCGGTTGGAAGCGCAGCAGATCCCGGCGTTTGAGCGTTCGCCAGATCTCATCGATCCTCGTGATGCCGTCCTTGCCGTTGTTCCATGCGAACAGCGAGGCATTCATCGCTCCGGCGGAGACGCCGATGAGCAGGTCCGGTTCGATCGCCGCAGCCGCCAGTGCCTTTAACACGCCGACCTGGTACGAGCCGAGTGCCCCACCACCGGGGAACACGAAGGCCAACGGCCGTCGCAGAGCGGCCAACCGTCGCGTCGTCATGGCTGTATCGTTGCCGCTCGCAAGCACTCAGGGGTAACGGATGTGCCAAGTGACCATTCGACGCTACGGCCGATGATCAGGCGGACGCGCCGTGCGGCGTCGTCCTGGACTGAAGAGGGCCCGCTACTGCTGGCGGCCGCGGCTCTGGATGGCGAGGCGTCGCGCCTCGACAGTTTCGGCGCTGAACATCGAGCGTCGCCAGGCGGCAGACGCAGTCTGCTCGATCTGCCAACCGTCCTCCTCAGCGCTGATCTCCGCATAGGTCGTGCGGATCTGGCGTACGCCCGTCTGCTCGTTGCCGATGATGTCGGCGGCCAATGACCGGGTGAACGGCATCAACTCTGCGTGAGGCACGACGTGGTTGACGAGACCGAACTGCAGCGCTTCGTCGGCGAGCATGAAGTTGCCGGTGAAACTCATCTCCCTCGCGCGGCGCACGCCGATCGCCTGCGGGAGCAGCACGGTCAGACCCCAGCCGGGCATCACACCGACACGCGAATGGGTGTCGCCGAACTTGGCGTTCTCGCTGGCAACGAGCAAGTCGCAGTTGAGGGCGAGCTCGAAACCGCCGGTGATCGCCACGCCGTTGACTGCCCCGATGAGCGGCTTGGTGAGCGCCGGGAACGGGCCGCGGACACCGGACGAATTCGTCGTGCCGTCAGCGCCGGTACCGCCGAGGTTGCCGCCCGTCGAGCCGAGCTCCTTGAGGTCGAGTCCAGCGCAAAACGCCGGATCGGCACCCGTGAGGATCAGTACGTCGACGTCCGGATCGTGGTCGGCTTCGAGCATCAGCCGCGGGAGCAGATGGAGCAACTCGCTGGACAGGGCGTTGCGGGCCGACGGTCGGTTGAGCGTGATCGTGGCAATGCGCTCGCTGACGTCGAGCAGGACGACATCACTGGAGGAATCGGTCATGCATGCACTCTGCCAGCCGACGTCATGGCGCGTAGAGTCGGGCGCCGGTCAGATCGAACGGGCACTGCGGAGGATCGCCTGCGCCTGAGCGAACAGTGGCGCGTCGATCATCTGTCCCTGGTAGGAGAAGACGGCGCTACCCGAACGCTCGGCCTCAGCCAGGACACCGGTCGCCCATGCGAGCCGTTCCGCCGTCGGGGCGAAGGCAGTGCGGACGACGGCAGATTGCGTCGGATGGATGCAGATCTTGGCGCAGAAACCGAGATCGGCTGCCTCTGCGGACTCCGCTGCCAACCCGGCGAGGTCCGAGATGTCGGTGTAGACAGCGTCGACCGCCAGTTTCTCGGCCGCCGCAGCGGCGAACAGGATGTTCGCACGTGCCTGCTCGATGACGCGGTAGTAGTTGCCGGCGGGGGAGCGGCTGGAGCGCCCGCCGAGGCTGGCGATCAGGTCTTCAGCGCCCCACAGCATCGCCGCACAGTTCGGTTCTTCAGCGAGTGCGCCGGCATTGATGACACCTGCTGCGGATTCGCAGATGGCGAAGATCTCGAAGTCGGCGAGGCCGCGCAGGCCTGCGATTTTCTCGGCCTTCGGCAGCATGATCGGCCGCAGCACCCCGGTCGCTTCGCCGAGTTCGCGCAGCGCTCTGACGTCGTCGTCATGCCACGGGGTGCCGACGGCATTGACCCGCACGACGACGTGATCGCCGAGCCGTTCGCATGCGGAGATCACCTCAGCTCTTGCGGCTTGCTTCGACGCGAACGGCACTGCATCTTCGAGGTCGAGGATCACGACATCGGATGCGGCGACGGCCTTGTCGAAGCGTTCCGGCCGGTTGCCAGGGCAGAACAGGATCGCCGGTCCGGGAAACGTCAGGCTCATTGCGATTCCTCACCCCACGGGTCTGGTGGCTTCGGTAGGCAGTGCATCAGCGCGGTGCGCCGAGCAATGGCGACGACCTCGCGGCGTTGGTTGTAGGCACGATGTTCGAAGACGACGATGCCGTTGTCTGGCCGGCTCTTCGACAACCGCTTCTCGACGATCGTCGTCTCGGCGTAGAGGGTGTCGCCGACGAGCACCGGACGGGGGAAGCTGACCTCCGAGAAGCCGAGGTTCCCGACGGTTGTTGCCTGGGTCAATTGGGCGACGCTCAGACCGATGAGGGTCGACAGCGTGAACATGCTGTTCACGAGCCGCTCGCCGAACTCCGTCGATGCGCTCGCTGCTGCATCGAGGTGCAGGCTCTGCGGATTCATCGTCAGCGTCGTGAACAACGTGTTGTCCGCCTCGCCGACCGTTCGCCCGGGGCTGTGCACGTACAGCGTTTCGGTCTGCAATTCCTCGAAATACAGCCCTCGCTGCACGACAGCATCCATGGCCGCTCACGATAGTCAGCAGGGTCAGGCGACGGTGAGACCAGTGCGTCCGTACGTTGCGGCGACGAGGTCGGACGATGGTTCGGCGAGGGCGCCGGCCAGCGACGTTCGCAGGAGGCACAGCCGTGCCTGCTCGCCGACAGCAACGGATCGAACCCGGCCACTCGGGTCCTGCGCAGGTGTCTGGAACAGCTGCAGCGCACGACGCGCGTCGATCCGCTCGTCGAGGCCGATCGGCGCGCCGGTCACGGTGCAACGTCTGGTCGCCGCAAGGATCGCCCGCCACGGATCCGGGTCGCCGAACGGAGCGTCGGTACTGCCGCCGACGCCGACGCCGGCATCGATCAACGATCCACACCGCCAGAGGCCGCTGATGTCATCGGTGTCGACGTCGTCGAGGTACTGATCGCCTCGTTCGTGGACGAAAGATGGCTGGGTGACGACCGCCAGCCCCATGGCGGCAATCGTCGGGATGAGCTCGAGCGGGATCACAGCACCGTGCTCGATGCGGTCGCCAATGGTCGTGCCGACCTCCTCCCATGCGGCGAGCGCAAGCACGAGGCCGATGCGTGTCACGCAGTGAACGGCAACAGTGCGCCGAAGCCGGCGCGCCTCGGCGAAGGCGCTGACGAGCTCGTCGATCGCCGGGAGATCGTGATCGCCGACGACGATTTTGACCGGTCCACGCTTCAGCTCCGGTACCACGAGCGGGTCGAGCCCGGCACCGCCCGTGACCATCACGTCGATCGGAAAGCTGTCGCCGATCACGAAGCCGGCCAGCAATTCGAGTTCGCTCGACGAGGTCGTCGGGGTCAGATCGCTCACACCGGTGACCCCGAATCCGGCGAGCTGTTGTCCGATCACCGCCAGCTCGAGATCGGTCGACGGAACCCGCCAACGGATCAAGTCGTCTGCGCCGAACAGCCGTCCGTCGACGCTCTCGATCCCTGCCGAGGCGAGCGCCGCGCTGTTGAGCACCCACATCGCCCCGGTGCGGTGCTGCACACGAACCGGTCGGGTCGCCAGCCGTTCATCGAGCCACACACGGTCGATCTCGCCGAGGATCGATTCGTGGTATCCCGTCACCCTGATCCACTGGCCGAAAGGCAGCGCGGCGTCGGCGATCTGCAACGAACGGATGATGTCGGCGTCGAACCGGATCGATTGGCGCGCGGCAGCAAGCGCCAACAGGTGGATGTGGTGGTCGTGGAGTCCGGCGATGACGGCACCGCCCGCTGCCTCGAACGTATCGACGGCTCGCGGGCCGGCGCCGACATCCGTGATCGCCACGATCACGCCACCGTCCACTGCGACGTCGACACGTCGACCGTCGACCTCACCGTCGTGGATCAGCAGCTGGACAGCCCGATCGCCGGGTTCGTGAACGCGCTTCGAGATGCCGTCGCTGTGCGTGGTCGCGAAGATTTCGTGGCCCGGCTCCGGAGGTTGCGCCAACATCGGCTCGGCGGTCATCGGCTGATCCGAAATTCACTGAGCACAGCGTCCGTGTCACGTCCCATCGATGCGGCGACGGCGATGAACGGGCGATGCCGAGGTTCGGCGATCCCCCGCGGATCGATCGAGAGCACTGGTCCGCGTGCGGCCCACGCCGCCGTCCGTGCCAGCGAGAGGTCGAGGAGCCAATGGCCACCGACGTGCAGCCTGGTCAGTGTCAGCGCCGCTGCCAGCATGCCGGTGAGCGGGTCGGCGATGGCGTCGCCGAGGAAGCACGGCCCGGCCTCATCTCGGGTCACCAACCCGCCGGCGACTGCCGCGTCATCCCCGAACGCCACTCTTTCAGCACTCGGCCCCATGCGGCCATGGCCGGTGATCGAAACCCACACTGCTGGCCCATCGGGCGTGAGGGCGTCGATCCCGAGCTGTTGCAATGCTCGTGGCCGAGACGCCTCGATCACGACGTCGGCAAGCTTGATCAGCTGCCGTAGCACCGCGACGTCGCCGGTATCGGCGAAGTCCAACGCCACACTGAGATGGCCGCCGTGCAACAGGTCGTAGAACGGCGCAGGGCCGAGGCGCGCTCCGTCAGGGCGAGCGGCGCTCTCTACCTTGATGACGCGCAGGCCGGCGAGCCCGAGGATGTTGGCGCACAACGGCCCGGCCCACAACGACGAGAGATCGACGACGATCAGTTCGTCGAACGGCTTCACTTGAACTACCGCTCCCTCGGTTGCCGTCGAGGGCTCTGCCGGGCTGCGTCTCGTCGTCTTCCAAAACGGGCCACCATTGATCTCTCCGAGTCGGGAACAGGGGATGCCGAGTAGCGATGCGCGCTCGACGACATCGCCAGCGCAGAGCCCAGCGACGGTTCGTTCGACCGTCGCCCATGTGTCGTCGAGATCAGCTGGCACCGCGAACAGTTGCAGCCACGCGGGTGTCAGCTCGATATCAGACGGGCGGGCGAGGCTCAACGCAATCCATCCGTCCGCCGCCGGCAATAGCCGCGTCGCGCCGCCACAGCTGACATTGCCGTTCCGTTGTAGACCGGCGATCGCCGCCCGTTCACCGATCATGGCGAGGCAGTCGAGGTCGACCCGCCGTCCCAATCGCTCCGACCATCGCGAGATCGTCCCGCTGAGGTCCGTGAGGATCTCGACGACCGCGCTCGGCACACCGAGCGGGGGCCGGCACGCGCGTCCACAGAGTCCGGCAGAGCCCGATCGCGCCCAGGCCTCGGACAATGCACCCGATCGACCCGATCGACTCGATCGACCCGCATCTCGTGCTTCGAGCGGACCGCCGGAGCTGGCAGGTGAGGATGGTGCAGAGGTGTCCATGGCGCTGAGATGCATCGTACGTTCGCCGTGCGAAAGCGCCCACCGGGAAGCACCCCTCAGCGTGCCGCACCAGGGGGCCCCGACGCCGCAGTTCTAGTGTGTCGTCATCAGTATCCGTCCCGTTTCGCATCGTGAGCTCGTGGACCTGTTGTCTTCGCCGTTCGTCGACGACGAGATCGCCGATGGTCTCGACGCCGTGATCATCGATGTCGAACCCGGCAGAACGCTTGGTTCTGCGGTCGGCCCGGGTTCGCTCCCATTGGTCGTCATCGGCGTGATCGATCCCTCGGATGTCCACTCGGGTCGAGATCCCGACCTGTCGATGTTCGACGTGTTCGTCGAGGCGGCAGATCCGGCGCTCGCGACGATCATCGCCAACATCGAACGGCACCCGATCGCCGCGACCTCGCTGGCCGTCCTGCTGCGCAACGGCAACGGATCGTCGATCGAGCAGGCGCTCGCCGCCGAGTCCGCGGTCTATTCGCTCCTGCAGGCCGGGCCGGAGTTCGCGGCCTGGCAGCTGGCCGATCACCGAAAGCCGTCGTCTGCGGATGTCGAACCGGCTGTCGTCACCGAGCGATTCGGGGACGAGTTGCGGATCGAACTAAATCGTCCACAGCGCCATAACGCCTTCAGCCGCTCGATGCGCGATGGGCTGACCGAGGCGTTGGCCGTGGCGATCGTCGACGACTCGATCGGCCAAGTCACGCTGTCCGGACGCGGTCCATCGTTCAGCAGTGGAGGAGACCTCGCTGAATTCGGTTCACGACCGGATCCAGCGACGGCCCACCGGACACGCCTGACCCGTTCGCCCGCACGAATGATGGCCCGTCTGAACGAACGGCTCGGTGCTGGTCTGACCGTTCACGTGCACGGTGCGTGTCTCGGCGCAGGCATCGAACTCGCAGCCTTCGCCAGCCGCATCACGGCGACGCCGGACGCTCGGATCGGTCTGCCCGAATTGTCACTCGGCCTGATCCCCGGTGCCGGCGGGACCGTCAGCCTCCCCCGCCGTGTCGGCCGTCAACGCACCGCCTACCTCGGCCTCAGCGGCGAACCGGTCACGGCCGAACGGGCGAAAGCGTGGGGCCTCGTCGACGGAATCGTCGGCTCACAGCCCTGACCCGGGTGTGTGGAGTGTTCCGGCGTAGCCGTTGCGACACGAAACACTCCGCGCTGTCCGACCTCGTGCCGAAGCACGAGGACGTTGCTGGGTCAGCGTTGCTACTCGGCGAACTCGGCGATCATCGCTGCGAGCTCTACTGGCGTGTCGCCCTGGACGCTATGCCCGGCGTTCGGGACGCGGATCACCTTCGCATGCGGAGCTCGGCGCAACAACTCCGCCTCGTCGTCATCGTCGACGACCGATTGCGGCAGCATCCCGCGGACAAGTAGCAGCGGCACCTCGATCTTCGACACGGCGTCCCAGAGATCGCCGAACACCGGATCGACACCGCGATCTTCGGTCGAGCGGAAACGCGCATACCTCCACACCCACGAGCCGTCGTCACGTTGCACGGCATTGTGGAGGATGCCTCGGCGGAGGGAGGCGACGGTTCGCGTCGGGTTGTATTGGATCGTCCGCTCCAGCAGCGCATCGAAGTTCTCGAACGATTCGGGACCGTTGACGAAGTTCGTGATCGCCTTCGCCTTCTCGGCATTGACGCCTGGGGTGATGTCGACCAGGACGGCCGAGCGCACCAGTTCCGGGGCGAGCGCCGTCAGCGCGATCGTCGTCATTCCGCCGTATGACATCCCGACAACGACGCGAGCGTCGGGCGCGAGTGCACGAATGACATCGGCCACGTCACCGGCTGTCGCCGACAGGTCGCGCGTCCCGTTGCGGCCCTGATCGGAGTGTCCGTGACTCGGCAGATCGATCGCCACCATCGGCCGCCCGAGCGCCATTGCCACGGTGTCCCACGTATGGGCGTTTTGCGCGCCGCCGTGCAGGAGGACGAGTTGCGGGTCGTCGGAACCCCATACCAGCGCACTGATCCGTCGACCGTCGTCCATCGTGACGAATTCACGGCGCACGGTCGGCGGCGTCTCGAATGCAAGGCCGAACTCGGACGCGTTCTCGTGGAACAGCCCGAACTCGTCATAGGGAATACGGCCACTGTCGCTCATTGCCACAGGTTGGCACCGACGGGTCAGATATCCCGAATCGTCGCCGCCGGACCACGTTGGGGGGTTGTGGTCTCCGGCGACGACGATCGACTGGTGGGATCCATGGAAATGGCGGTCGCACCCCTTTTGGGAACGACTCACCAAGCCGCCCGGCTTCGCGAGGGAAGCTCATCCCACAACTCCTAGAGTGAGCATACGCATACTTTCTGCGAAAACGCAAGCACAATCGTCAGTGGTATCGCACAGCTGAGCGTGTCTTTTGGAGCTCGTGCCGGGTGTTTCCGCCTCGTCTGCGGTGGAGATCGGTCTGTTCGTTGCGCGCCGAGAGGATGCCGAGAGGAATTCAGTCCGATGAAGGAAGTGGCTTTGCCGACTTCAGCCCGAGCACAATCGAGCCGAGCGACAGCGTTCCCTGGCCCGCTTTGGTGACGAGCAGTTCGAGACCGAGTTCGTCGTCGGAATAGCGCTTCCCGATCGCCGTTCCGCCCGAAAACTCCGGGTCGATGGCGCCGGCGTCTGACGGGATTTGCTGGCCGAGAGCCACCATCGGGTGTCCACCGCAGCGCAGGTCGATATCGGCACCGGGGGTTCTCACGACGACTGCTTCGGTCGCATCCACCACACTGCGTACCCGTGCACCAACCTTGACTTCCATGGAAACCTCTTTCGTTCGGTGGCAACCACCCTGCGCAGAATCTGCTGGGGGAGTCTACGGTTTCGGCGTCTGGCCGGCGAGAATCTGTACGAGCAGCGAAGCGTCGAGATTTCCGCCGGTGAGGGTGACGCCCACGCGCCTCGACTGCTGGCGCGATCGTTCGGCGAGCAGGCCGGCAAGCGCCGCCGCGCCTGCAGGTTCTGCGAGGTTGTGAGTCGTGCTGTAGAGCAGGCGAATCGCCTCTGCACACTGATCGTCGGTGACGGTCACGATTCTCGAAGCGCCGCCGATGATCGCAGCGATGGCGTCCTCGTCCGGTACCCGACAGGCGATGCCGTCGATGAACGTATCGGCGGTTTCGGTGGAGACAGCGTGCCCGGCCTCGAACGACAATGCCGTCGCCGGAGCGCCCTCGGCGATGACCCCGACGATCTCCGTCGAGAGGCCGAGCAGATCGCGGACGGCGATATGCGCGCAGATCCCGGACCCCATACCGACAGGAACATAGACGACATCGAGTGCAGGCACACCGGCGAGGAATTCACGGGCATAGGTTGCGACGCCGAGAACGAGATCGGGATGGAACGACGGCACCATCTGTCGACCAGATTCCAATGCCAATCGACCGGCGTGCTCGCGGGCATCCTGGAAATCGCTGCCGTATTCGATCAGCGTGGCGCCGAAGCCGCGCATCGCTGCGTTCTTGTCAGGGCTGTTGCCGAACGGAACGACGATCGTCACCTCGAGCCCGAACGCCTGACCTGCGATCGCCAGGCTCTGACCGTGGTTGCCCCGCGTCGCGCTGATCAGACCAGTTGTTACCGGGTGTTGGCGCCGGTGCCGCTCGGCGTACACCAGCCCGCCGCGCACTTTGAACGCTCCCGTCGGCGTGTGGTTCTCGTGCTTGACCCACACCTCGGCACCGACCGAGGCCGACAGCAGAGGCCAGCAGAACTGCGGAGTCGGTGGAACGAAGCGTCCAACCAGGTCGGTCGCAACGTCCAATTCGGCAAGGGAAAAGGGTGGGCTCACGTTGCCACTCTGGCACGCCCGTAGGATTCGGCGTGGACCTTTCTGAGACAGCCGGTCAGCCTCACGTGCTCTCGCTCGCTGACTACCTGCAGAAGATTCTGACCGCCCGAGTGTATGACGTCGCCATCGAGTCGCCGCTCGACGTGGCAACGCAGCTGTCGCGCCGCTTGGACAACACAGTGCTGTTGAAGCGTGAGGACGCGCAGGCAGTATTCAGCTTCAAACTACGTGGCGCCTACAACAAGATGGTCCAACTCTCGGACGAACAGCTCGATCGAGGCGTCATCTGTGCGTCCGCAGGTAATCACGCCCAGGGCGTTGCGCTGGCAGCGGCGAGGCTCGGTTGCAACGCCACCATCGTGATGCCCAATACCACGCCAGCCCTCAAGATCGACGCCGTGAGAGCGTTGGGCGCGACGATCGTTCTCCACGGCGACAGCTATTCCGACGCCTTCCAACGGGCGACCGAGTTGCAAGCGGCAGGCGGGCTGACGTTCGTCCATCCCTTCGACGATCCCGATGTGATCGCCGGTCAGGGAACCATCGCGATGGAGATCCTGCGCCAGCACCAGGATCACATCGATGCCGTCTTCGTCGCCGTCGGCGGGGGTGGTTTGATCTCCGGAATCGCCGCCTATATCAAGGCGGTGCGACCCGACATCGAGGTGATCGGCGTACAGGCTGACGATTCGGATGCCATGAGGCGCTCCGTTGCCGCCGGGCATCGCGTAGCACTCGCCGATGTCGGGCTGTTCTGCGATGGGACGGCGGTGAAGATGGTCGGCGAAGAGACGTTCCGTCTGGCACGTGAACTCGTCGACGGGTTCGTCGTCGTCGACACCGACGAAGTCTGCGCGGCGATCAAGGACGTCTTCCAGGACACTCGCAGCATTCTTGAACCATCTGGTGCACTCAGCATCGCCGGCATGAAGCAGTACATCGCAACGCACCACCTGACCGGTCGGACATTCGTCGCCATCGCCTGCGGAGCGAACATGAACTTCGACCGCCTACGGTTCGTCGCCGAACGATCAGAGGAGCGCGAAGCGCTCTTCGCCGTGACGATCCCCGAGGCTCTCGGCAGCTTTCGCCGCTTCTCGGAGTTGATCGGGCCACGTGCGGTCACCGAGTTCAACTACCGCATCTCCGACGCCGAAACTGCCCACATCTTCGTCGGCATCGCCACCGCCGACCGCGCCGATTCGTCGGCGATCGCCACCGAGTTCGCCGCCAACGGGTTCGAGACGATCGACCTCACGCACGACGAGCTGGCCAAGGAACATGTGCGTCACATGGTCGGTGGCCGCAGCCAGTTGGCATCAGACGAGCGATTGTTCCGGTTCCTTTTTCCCGAGCGGCCGGGAGCGCTGATGCGCTTCCTGTCGAACATGCACCCTGGCTGGAACATCAGCCTCTTCCATTACCGCAACCAGGGGGCGGACTACGCACGCGTGCTGGTCGGCATCCAGGTTCCCGACGCCGACAGCGAGGCATTCGCCGAGTTCCTCGAAACCCTTGCCTACCCGTACGAGGAGGAGACGACAAACCCCGTCTATCAACGCTTCCTCCGGTGACTTCGCTGTCTTCGAGGGCATGGTCGTTTCTCGACGGATGCGGCTTGGTGTGCAGTGGGTGACGCGCTTGGGGGCGGGTTCAGTTCGGATCGGAGGGGATGCCGCGGATTGCTGTGGGACCGAACGTCGTGGCACAGGTGGCGCACCAGAATGCCTGCTGCAGTTTCGTGCCGCACGGTGCGTGGACAAGGATCGTCGCCGGCTGTTCGGTCGAGAGATGTTCGTCGCCCCAACGCACCAGCGCGACGATCGCCGGCGAGAGGGCGATGGCGGACGGCGTCAACCGGTACTCGTAGCGCGGCGGGTGCTGCTGGTACTGCTCCTTGGTCATCAGCCCGGCGTCGACGAGTTTGCGCAGCCGAGCGGTGAGAATCGGCCTGGCAATACCGAGGTCCGAGCAGAAGTCGTCGAAGCGCCGGATACCGCGGAAGGCGGCCCGCAGCAGGAGAATCGTCCAGCGGTCGCCGACGAGCGCCAACGCCTTCTCGATTGTGCTCGCCTCCCGCTGACGATCAACACGATCAACACGATCCAGCGACGGCTGCCGGTTCGATCGCTCGAGCGAGTATTCGTGGTCCTGAGGTCGCTCGATCGTCACACTCGTAGTCTCGCCCCTCGCTCATCGATTCCGCCCCCGACAAACTGAGTCCACTGGTGCACCGCCGGCGGTGCAAAACGGTCCACAGAAGTCCTCGCACGCATCAATGACTGGTGAGTAATAAATCCAAACTTAGTAAGTGTTGAAACAAAACCCTCTGCTAGGTTCGCCCGATGACCACGCTCTGGATCGATGACGCCCTGCTCTCGACGCCGCTGCTGCAGCTGATGGCTGCAGCCGCCTCGGCGCGCGACAAACGGTTCGGCCGGCGAGTCACCTATTCGCCGAAGGTATTCATCCCGCTGACGCAACTGTGCCGAGACACGTGTGGCTACTGCACCTTCGCCCAACCGCCCGTGCGGGTGGAGGCGCCGTACCTCTCCCTCGACCGCGTCGTCGCCATAGCCAGGGCGGGTGCCAGGGCCGGATGCCACGAGGCGCTGTTCACACTCGGCGAACGGCCGGAACTGCGTTACGAGCAAGCTGCGCGATGGCTCGCCGAGCACGGCTACGCATCGACGGTCGAGTACGTGGCCGCGGCGGCGAAGCGTGTCCTCGCCGAAACCGGACTACTGCCACACGCCAACGCCGGAGCGCTCTCTGGCGACGAGTTGGCGCAGTTGCGGCCGTTCTCGGCGAGTCAGGGGATGATGATCGAGACGCTGAACGGCGACCTCGACTGCCATCGTGGTGCTCCGGACAAGGAACCGGCGCGGCGGCTGGCGACACTCGAAGCGGCCGGAGAGCTGTCGATTCCGTTCACGACTGGCATCCTCGTCGGCATCGGCGAGAGCCGCCAGGACCGCATCAACGCCCTCCGGGCGATTGCCGCGAGCCACGCCCGCCACGGTCACGTGCAGGAGGTCATCATCCAGAACTTCCTGCCGAAGCTCGTCTCCGGTATGCGCGGCGCGCCGGCCTGCGCGCCCGATGATCTGCTGTGGTCGATCGCCGTCGCCCGCCTGATCCTCAGCGCCGACGTCCATCTCCAGGCGCCACCGAATCTGACGGATGACTTCGGTTCGTTGCTTGCCGCCGGGCTCGACGATTGGGGCGGCGTCTCGCCCGTCACTGCCGATCACGTCAACCCGGAACGCCCGTGGCCGGACCTCGACCGCCTGCGTGACGTCACCTCGCAGCACGGCCACGTCGTCGCTCCTCGGCTGACGATCTATCCCGAGTTCGCTCTCGATCCGCAGCGTTGGCTCGATCCGGCGATGCGTTTCCAGGTCCTCGATCGAGCCGATGCCGAACTGCTCGGCCGAGACGATCCTGGCGCCCATTTTCCCGAGCGCGTGTCGGGCACACGTGATACCGGCGACGGTGCCGATGTGATCCTGGTCGGTACCCCATCGACGGCCTGGTACTCGGGAGCGTCGGCCGAGCCGCCGACTCTCGTCGGTTCGGTCGAGTCCGTGTTCGCGGCCACCTGCCGTCCGGCATTGCGGTCCACGCGTGACCGCATCCTGATCGGCGCTCGCTCCGGTGAGCTGAGCGGCGGGCCAGTCGCCGAAGTGCTCGCCGGGATCGAACTCGGGCAGGAGCCAGGAATCGCCGAGATCGTCACACTGTTCGAGGCTCGTGGCACCGAGGTCGACGCCGTCGCCGCTGCCGCCGACGCATTACGTGCCGCAACCGTCGGCGACACGGTGACATGGGTCCACAACCGCAACATCAACTACACCAACGTCTGCACCTTCAAGTGCCGATTCTGCGGCTTCTCCAAGGGCCCGTTGTCGATGAACCTGCGCGGCAAGCCGTACCTGTTGACGCTCGAGGACATCGCCAATCGGGCGGCGGAGGCGCAGGCACTCGGGGCGACCGAGGTGACGTTGCAAGGTGGGATCCATCCTGATTTCGACGGTGACTATTACATCGACGTCTGCCGTGCAGTTTCAGAGGCGGCGCCGGGGATCCACGTCCACGGGTTCACCGCTCTCGAAGTGACCGAGGGTGCCAAACGGCTCGGTGAGCCGCTCGACCAGTACCTGCGCCGACTGATGGATGCCGGACTGCGATCGTTGCCGGGCACCGCTGCGGAGATCCTCGACGACGGCATCCGCCAGATCCTCTGCCCTGACAAGGTGTCGACGCAGGAATGGCTCGGTGCCCACGAGATCGCTCACGGCGTGGGTCTTGCATCGAACGTGACGATCATGTTCGGTTCGGTCGAGCAGCCTGTGCATTGGGCCCGACACCTCGTCGCCACCCGTGACCTGCAGAAGCGAACGGGCGGTTTCACCGAATTCGTCCCGTTGCCGTTCGTGCACATGGCTTCGCCCATCTATCTGCAGCGCAAGTCACGTCGCGGACCGACGTTTCGCGAAACACTGTTGATGCATGCCGTCGGCCGCCTCGCCTACCGCGGCCTGATCGACAACGTCCAGGCATCGTGGGTGAAGATCGGCATCGGCGGCGTCCGCCAATTACTGCAGGCCGGCGTCAACGATCTCGGTGGCACGCTGATGAACGAGAACATCTCGCGGGCTGCCGGCGCGACCCACGGCCAAGGCCTCGAGCCGGACGACTTCGCCCGTATCGTCGAACCACTCGGCCGCCCCCTGGCGCAACGCAGCACGCTCTACGAATTTCATGAGCCTGCGTAGAGCAAAGGCGTCAGACTGCGACGTACGTCGACGCCCCGTCGACCGTTGTCTCAACGACTCGGCCTTCGTCGATCAGCTTCAGCAGGTGCGACTTAACGCTGCGGGCGGCCGGTTTGTGCAGTTCGATTCGGACATCGGCGTAGAGCACGGCGACGATCGCCTCGATCGACAACGGTTCGCTACGGACGAGTTCGAGTATCTGGCGCTCACGATCGCGGCGATGTCCGAGATACGCCTCGACGAACGGGCGAGGGTCGGTGATCGGACCGCCGTGTGTCGGTCGATATACGGCATCACCAGGTCGGCCGAGCAGCTTCTCGAGCGAGTCGAAGTATGCCGCCATGTCACCGTCCGGCGGTGAGATGACCGCCGTACTCCAGCCCATCACGTGGTCACCGGTGAAGACAGTCGACTCCTCGGCAAGTGCAAAGCACAGATGGTTCGAACAGTGGCCGGGAGTGTGGATCGCTTCGAAGGTCCAGCCAGGGCCGGCGATCGTGTCGCCGTCGACCGTCGGTGCGGATGGGACGAAGTCGAGGTCGACCGACTCCTCCGGTTTGACGTCGGCGTCGGGATCGGCCTCGAACGCGCCGTGCGGCCCGAAGCCGTACGTCGGCGCACCGCTTTCCTCGGCGAGCCACGCCGACAAGGGGGAATGGTCTGCGTGCGTATGGGTGATGAGGATCGCCCGCACGGTCGACCCGTCGAGTGCGGCGTGCAGAGCGTCTCGGTGCGAGTCGAGCCGCGGGCCTGGATCGATCACCGCCACATCACCACCGGCGAGGCCGACGACGTACGTGCCGGTCCCGAGATAAGTGTACTTCGAGGGATTCTCGGCGGTGATCCGACGCACGAGCGGGCTGATCCGCTGGACTGCACCGTAGGTCACCTCGATCGGCGCGACGAACGGAATCGCAGCAGCCATCAGCGATCGCTTTGGAGAGCAAAGACGTTGGAAGTGGAACGGGCAGGCAACATCAGCGACGTCCGACCGGTGTCAAGAGTAGGGTCTGGATGGCGTGCCCGACGGAGCCGAGTTCGTCGAACAGTACCGAACTGCTCATCCCGATGCCGTTCGGCTGCCACACCGACATTGCCGACATCCCCATCCATTCACCAATTGGATCTCGGTGCAGGGTCACCGCCAGATCGGTGTTGACGAAGCTGACATCCAGGGCCTCGGCATTGCGCCCGAAGGCGTTGCCGCAGTCGGCAAGCGGGCAGATGCGTTGGAACGGCGACATCGTTTCCTCTGCGAGCAGCGGAACGGTGTGCATCCAGACCGTCGTCGGTCCCGGAGTGAGATCCTCTCCGGGCGGATAGCGCAGCTGCACGCCGGCCATGAACGCTGGCCTGCCATGGCCGGTCTGCCTGATCGGAAATGCGCCGGGAAGGCTGTCGGCGAGGATCGGGGTGTCGAAGCGGTCGCCGAGTGTCGCTTCCATCACCGGTCGATCGATGATGTGCGATCCGCGTGCATCGACCCGCGGATTTCCGTCGAGATCGACGATCGTCAGTGCTGTCGTCGAGGTTGCCCTGCCCGATCGTGTGACCTCGCCGATGATCCGGAATCCGGCCATCGGGACCGTCTTGCCGAGCTCGATCCACAACCTCGTGAGGCGTTGTCCCGGTATGAGTTGCTCCGAAGCCCGAGCGAGCATGCCGGCCGGAGGTCCGGCGTGACAGGCCATTGCGTCCCATGGCCCGCGGGCGAAATCGGTCCCGACGAAGACGTCGCCCTCGGGTGTCGGGGTCACCGTGAAAAAGCTGGAACTCACCCGACGGACGTTACGCCCATCCGGCTGACGCTGGCGGCTCAGGTCGCATGCTGTGCGATCTCAAGCGCCAGCGTCGCCGTCGAAGTCTGGGCGGCCGGACTGTCAAAAGGTGGCGGTGACTTCGCCGACGGGGTGACCGTGACCGAGGACGGGGACTCGCCAAGCGGATTGGGCGTCGGAGACGTCGATGCCGATTGCCGCCAGCGCAGCCGCCATCACGACCGGTCTGGCGCGGTCGCCGCCGTCGGCAATTTTCAAGGCGACAGCCCGACCGTCCGGCAGTGCCGCGACGAACATCCCGTCTGCTCCGTCCTTGGCCATCAGCCCAGGAATCGTCTGCATGAACGTCGTGACGTCCCGGCCTGGCCCGCCGACATTGAACGGGAACGTCGTCATCGCCTCGTAGACGCGGTGTTCGTCGGAGGGTGCCGGCGCGATGGCAATGTTGCGAAACGCTTGCGCCATACCGACGAGCGGCAACACGTGTGCCGGCGCACCGCACCCGTCGATGCCGATGTGATTTATCTCGCGTACTGCCAACTCGGCAATCGTCTCGGTGATCCTGCGTTGCAGCGGGTGCTCGACATCGAGGTAGGAACCATCCTCGTATGCCCATTCGTTGCATTTGCAAGTAACGACCATCGCAGCGTGTTTGCCGGAGCAGTTCATCTGCAACGACGTCTTGCCGCCACCGTCCCTGACGATCGCCCGCATCGAGTCATCGTCGAGCGGATAGTCAGCTGTGTTGGCCAACGCGCGCTCGTCGAGGTCAGCGCTGACAAGGATCTGCAGTGCAAGAGCGAGGTGTGCCGGCGTTCCAGAGTGGCTGGCACATGCGAGCGCGAGCAGTTCCGGTGAGAGGTCGAGTCCGGCGCGCAACATTGCGACCGCCTGCATCGGCTTGTTCGACGACCGCCCGTAGACCGCCAGTTCCGGATCGCCCAGCGCCAACTCGACCTCGCCCGAAACGTCGAGGGCGACCAGCGCGCCGAAGTGATACGACTCCTGATGATCCGAACGCGTGGTGATGGCGAGCAGTTCGAAGGAATCGCTGACAGGCATGTGGTGGTCTCCGGGTCGGAATGAAGAAGAAAGATTCGGTGGCGGCGCAAGCTTCGTGCTCAGCGCAGCCGTGCCTGCTCGACGAAGGCATCGAACAGTCGCTGCTGGACAGGGTCGTCCATCGCTGTGTCCTCAGGGTGCCATTGCACGCCAACGACCCAGCCACGTTCGAACTCGATCGACTCGGTGATGCCGTCTGCTGTCCTGGCGACGACCGTGAGGCCGTCACCGATGCGATCGAGCGCCTGATGATGGTACGAGTTGCCGATGATCTCGTTCGCAAGGTCCTCGCCGGGATCGAATGCCTTGGCAAGATGCGATCCCGCCTGGACCTCGACGACATGGGGGATGCCTTGTGCTGCCGGACCGCCGGGCGGGCCGTGGTCGATCAATCCTTCGATGTCCCCGAGATGCTGGATCAGTGAGCCGCCGAGGGCGACGTTGATCACCTGCATGCCGCGACACAGCGCAAGCGTCGGCAGCTCCAACTGCAACGAGGCCTGCGCGAGGGTCGTCTCGAATTCGTCGTTCTCATCATTGACGGAATAGACGTGCGGGTGGGGCTCCTGGCCGTAGCGCGTCGGGTTGACATCGGAGCCGCCCATCAACAGCAACCCATCGAACCGACGCAACAGCGCAGCGGCCCCACCCTGCCCGAACGGCTGCGGCGCGAGAACCGCCGGTTCGCCACCGCCGCGAAGGATTGCGTCGAGGCAACGTCGCCCGGCGAAGGCGACAGCGTCCCTCGAAAGTTTGCCGCGAGCGCCAATTCGACCGGCAACGGCGATCAGCGGCTTCATTGTTGCGACGATATCCGCCAGACTGGGAGCGATGAGCACCAGCGACCCCGAACCACCCGCACCGACGTCGCTGCCGAACGTCGACGAACCGAAGCCGATGACGGAGTTGCCGGCGATGCCGGGATCCGACGATCTGCCGACGGACGCCGAGTTCGCTGCCGACGAAGCGCTCGCCGAAGGTGAACTGTCAGACGAGGTCGGTGAAAACGTGGACGGTGATGTCGACGCTGCGGTCGAGGCGATGGACTTCGATGGTGAGGTGCCAGACGCTGCCGAGTACTACGGCTATGACGAGGTCTACCCGTGGGAGACCGACGACGAGGGGCCTCGTGTCCCACCGAAACGGCACAAGGGTGGCGGAGCGGTCATGCTCGGCGCAGCGATGCTCGGGCTGCGCGATGTGCTGTACGGCAGGCCGAAGGAGGATACGGCAATCGAGATCGAGGCGTCTGGCGATCCGCCGAACGTCGACCTCGACGGCATGGACATGGAGATCGACGAGAACCGTCGCGCCGTCGGCCCGCCGCTCGACGACATCAAGGCACGGGCTGTCCAGAACCGCCGCTCCCGCCGTCGCCCCCCGACGAATTGACCTCGACGAATTGACCTCGACGAACTGATCCCCGCCGTCGCCCCCCGACGAACTGCCCTCGACGAACTGCCCTCGACGAACTGCGCTGGAGCGTTTGTGCAGTTGAACCATGCCAGGTGGCTGTTGTGCAAACGCTCAGGGCTGGGAGGCGATGGCTGATTCGACGAGCGGGGCGAGGTCGCCTCTGGTGGCGACTTCGATGCGGTCGAGACCGAGCCAGCCGGCCATCGAGCGCATCTCGACGGCCAGCGCTTCGGCGACATCGGTCTGAGGGATTCCGGGCTCGCCGAAGATGCCTTTTGCGAGGAGTGCGCCGTTCTGACGGTCGGCTTTGAGGTCGACCCTGGCGACCAATTCGCCCCGGTACATGAACGGCAGCACGTAGTAGCCGTACTGTCGCTTCGGTTCCGGCACGTAGATCTCGATGCGGTAGTGGAATCCGAACAGCCGCTCGTTGCGATCGCGGTTCCATACCAGTGAATCGAACGGTGACAACAGCGACGACGTCTTGATCCACCGGGGCAGGCGGTGGTCCGGATCGAGGTACGTCGGTTGTTTCCAACCGTCGACCTCAATCGGGATCAAGCGGCCTTCCTCGACGAGTTCGGCGATGAACGGGCGTGCCTCCGGAACGTTCTGGCGGTGGTAATCGCACAGGTCGGCGACCGTGCCGACCCCGACCGACCTGATCGCCAATGCCAACAATTCCTTACGTGACTCGGCGTCCGTCGGTGTCGGCTGGTCGAGGGCTGCGGCCGGTAGCACTCGATGGGTCACGTCATAGACGCGGGCGAAATCACTGGCGCGTCGATGGGCGGTGATCTCGCCGGTGAGGAACAGGTATTCGAGGGCGACCTTTCCGTCGTCCCAATCCCACCATGTGCCCTTGGGGCCGACGCGTTCGGAAACGTCGCCGGCGACGACGGGACCGGTCGTCTCGATGCGTTGCAGCAGCTCGGGAACGAAGTTCGGACGCCGCTCTCGCAGTTCGAGGAACCGCTTCCACCGAGGCTGCGTTTTGCTGAGCTCCATCTTGTACCGATGGAGGTAGTGGTGAGCAACGGGGACATGGGCCGCCTCGTGAGCCCAATACTCGAACAGTTCGCCGGCCGCGGTCGCTTCGGCGATCAGCGTGCGTGGATGCGGGCCGAGCCTGGCGAACAGGGGCAGTTCCTGGCTGCGAACGAGGACGTTGACGGAGTCGATCTGGATGAGACCGACCTTGTCGAACACCTTCCTCAGGTGCCGCCTGTCGATTTTGCCGGTCGGGCGCGGTTCGGCAAACCCCTGCGCCGCAAGGGCGATACGACGTGCCTGGTCCAACGACAACGATTCCACAGTGCGCACGACGATATCGCTCGCGAGGCGCGCAGACGTTCGTCGTCAATCGGTCGGGACGAGGCAGCCGGTGATGAGGCGGCGCATGCCGGCGTCGAAAGTGCGTTTTCGAGCGGCGGCTGTTGTTTCGAACGCCATGCCTGCGAGTTCCAACGAGACGTAGCCGTGGATGGCGGCCCACAGATGGTTGGCGATCTCGAACGGTTCACCGTCGATCGAACCGACTCGGATCGAATCGGCGACTGCATCGACGAGTCCGTCGAAGGTCGCTCTGGCCACGGAACGCGCCTCGGCAGACGGCTGGTAGCCGGGGACGGCGTGCCCGAACATCACGACGTAGTGGGTCGGGTTGGCCAACGCCCATCGTCGATAGGCCGCGCCCAGTAGGGCAACGCGATCGAGTTCGTTTGCACCGCGCCCAACGCGGTCGAGCGTCCCACCGAAGCGACGGAAGCCGTCGAGGAAGATCGCCTCGACCAATTTGTTCTTGCCACCGAACCACGTATAGACGCCGGTTGTCGAGCACCCGGCAGCCGTCGCGACCGAGCGGACGGTGAGTGCCGTAGCGCCATGGCTGTCGATGATCGAGACGGCGGCCCGCAGGATCGTCGCACGCGTGTCGGGGGTTTCGGCAGGGAACGGGCGAAATGTGCTCGTATCGCTTGACTTTGTCGTCGCCACGTAACAAAGTTACACCCATAACTAAGCTACAGATGATAGCCGAGAGCGGCAGTGAGCACTGCGCACGAGGAAGGGACTCGATGACGACCATCGACGTCGGTACGACCGGCAACATGTATCTCGAAGGAAACTTTGCGCCGGTCGCCGAGGAGGTCACGGCAATCGACCTGCCGATCATCGGCGAAGTCCCCGCGGAGCTGAACGGCCGCTACCTGCGCAACGGACCAAATCCTCTGACGGTCGGGGATCCGTTGAAGCATCATTGGTTCGTCGGTGACGGCATGGTTCACGGGGTGCGCCTGCGTGACGGCGCTGCCGAGTGGTATCGCAACCGGTACGTCGGCAGTAGCCGTCTCAGCGAGCGTCGCGGTCAGCCGGACATTCCGGGGCGGAACTGGAATGGCGGCACGTCCGGGCCGAATACCAATGTCGGCGGATTTGCGGGTACGACGTGGGCGATGGTCGAAGCGGGAGGCTGCCCAGTCGAGCTGACCTATGAGCTGGAGACCGTTGCCCGCAACGACTTCTTCGGCACGCTCCCCGGCGCGTTCACAGCTCACCCGAAGCTCGATGCCGACACCGGAGAGATGCACGCAATGGTCTACGCGTTGCCGCAATGGCTCGACCACGTGCAATACGTCGTCGTCGCAGCGAACGGCACGGTGCGCAAGACCGTCGACATTCCGATGCCGCTGACGACGATGCTCCACGACATGTCGCTGACGGCTCGCTACGCCGTGGTCTACGACTTCCCCTGCCGCCTTGACATCGACATGGCGATGAACGGGAGCACGTTTCCGCTGCGCTGGCAGCCCGGTACAGGTTGCCGGCTCGGCCTACTGCCGCGAGACGGTGAAGCTGTCGACATCGTCTGGATCGACCTGCCCGAGTGCTACTCGTTCCATCCGATGAACGCCTACGACGCAACAGACGGCTCTGTGGTGATCGATCTCTGCGTCTACGACAGCATGTTCGACACATTTCTCGTCGGCCCGTTCGAGGACGGTCTCTCGAGATTGGAACGGTGGACGATCAACCCGACAAATCGCACCGTGAGCATCGACATCGTTGACGAGCGGGCCAACGAATTCCCGCGTCACCGTGGCGAGCTGAGCGGTAGGCCCTACCGCTTCGGCTACACAGCAGGCGTCGACAGCTCGAGCGCTGAATGGCCGACGCACAAGTTCGATCTGCGGACCGGTGAACGCAAGACCTTCGATCACGGCGCTGGCCGTGGCGCTGGTGAACCCGTCTTCGTCGGCCGACAGGCAGGCTCCGAGGAGGACGACGGGTGGCTGATCACGCTGGTGCACGACACCACCGACGACACCACCGAGCTCGTCGTGATCGACGCTCAGGACTTCGACCGCGGCTACGTCGCCCGGGTGCCCCTGCCTCAACGCGTGCCGTATGGTTTCCACGGCAACTGGGTCAGTGACAAAGCAGTACCCCCGACCCGCTGACCTGGCACCGCGCCATCGGCCCGAGAGTGACATCGCAGCCGCTAATTTCGGTGGATGCATGTAGCCGAGAACTCGTTCGATCCATCCAAAGTGGTCGCCGAACTGCGGGCGCTCGACGCCCGCACCGGTGGACCGGAAGGGAGTCGGCGGTTGTGTTGGACACCGGAGTGGCTCGAAGCTCGCACGATGTTGCGCGAGAGTTTGGCGACATTGCCGGTTGAGGTCGACGAGGACGAAGCCGGCAATCTCTGGGCGGTGCTGCGCGGCACGTCGACCGACACGCTCGTCGTCGGCAGCCACCTCGACAGCGTGCCGAAGGGTGGCTGGCTCGATGGTGCGCTCGGTGTGATGGCCGGTCTCGAACTGCTCCGCTCGCTCGCTGACGAGGGCACGCCGCCGGTCACCGTTGCGCTCGTCGATTGGGCGGACGAGGAGGGCGCACGGTTCGGGCGCAGTCTCTTCGGATCTGCGGCAACCGTCGGCACCCTCGACCTCGACGTGCTCCGTGAGCTGTCCGACAAGGAGGGGAACAGCCTCGTCGACGTCGTCGGTGAGCACGGAATCACCTTGGAGAATCTCGATGCCGCTCGAACGCGGCTGGCGGATGTCAAGGCCTACGTCGAGGTACACATCGAGCAGGGTCCGATCCTCGAATCGATCGGGAAGGGCATCTGCACGGTGACCGGCACCAAAGGGATCGAGCGCGAGCGGTTGATCTTCAGGGGCCAGGCGGCGCACGCCGGCACGATGCCGATGCGGATGCGGCGAGACAGTTTCCGGGCCGCTTCACGGTTCGCCCTCGAGATCGCCGAGATCGCCAACCGCCACGACGGTGTGACCACAGTCGGGTATGCCCAGTGCTGGCCGGGCGTTGTGACTGCAGTGCCCGGTGAGACGCGCATCACCGTGGACATGCGCCACATCGAAGCCGAAGGGCTTGCGGCGATGTTTGCCGATGCCCACGACGCAGCGGAAGCGGCAGCGGCTGCCGAGGGTTGCACGATCGAGTGGGAGCACATCTTCCGCATCCCGCCGATGCCGTTCCACCCCGCGCTGCTCGACGCCGCCCGCGAGAGCGTTGCCGAGGTCGAGGGTCACGACATCGAGTTGCCGAGTGGTGCGCTGCACGACGCCAGCGAAATGGCCAGAGCAGTGCCGACCGTGATGATCTTTTCGTCCTCGATCGACGGACTCAGCCACACGAAGGAGGAGAACACGCCGGACGAACACCTCGAAATGGCCGCCGATGCCTTTAACCGCACGAGCCGAAGAACGATCGGACTGATCGCCGCCGGCTCGCTCTGAGTCCGAGCCAGGATCAAAGGCGCCTTGGCGCCGGAGGTCTCGTGCGAGGAAATCGGATTCTGTGGAGGTCGTGAGGGAGGGCTTGCCCGATCGAACAGTGCACTCCCGAGCCGGGATCAAAGGCGCCTTGGCGCCGGAGGTCCCGTGCGAGGAAATCGGATTCTGCGGAGGTCGTGAGGGAGGGCTTGCCCGACCGAACAGTGCACTCCCGAGCCGGGATCAAAGGCGCCTGGCGCCGGAGGTCCCGTGCGAGGAAATCGGATTTTGTGGAGGTCGTGAGGGAGGGCTTGCCCGACCGAACAGTGCACTCCCGAGCCGGGATCAAAGGCGCCCTGGCGCCGGAGGTCCCGTGCGAGGAAATCAGTCAGTCGGCTTCGGTGACCGTCACGCTGTTGATCACGACGTCGGTCGTCGGGCGGTCACCGCGGGCGGTCTCGACCGTGTGCAGCGTCTCGACGACGTCGAGGCCTTTGATGACCTTGCCGAACAAGGAATAGGCGGGCGGCAGCCGAACGCCGTCCGGCCCGCTGATGATGAAGAACTGCGAGCCGTTGGTGTTCGGTCCGGCGTTGGCCATCGCCACCGAGCCGATCTCGTACTGGCCGGGCTTCGGCAGTTCGTCCTTGAACTTGTAGCCGGGGCCACCGCTACCGGTGCCCGTCGGGTCGCCACCCTGAGCCATGAAGTTCCGGATGATGCGGTGGAAGATGACACCGTCGTAATAGCCGTAGCGAGCGAGAAAGACGAAGTTGTTCACCGTGTTCGGGGCCTTGACGGCATCGAGGGCGATGACGAGCTCGCCGACCGTCGTGCTGATCGTCGCGGTGTAACGTTTTTTCGGGTCGATACCGAATTCGGGGACGTCCTTGAACGTCTTCGTCTTGGGCGAGGATCCGTCGGCAGCGGGGAAAGGATGCGGCATGACGCGAACGCTACCGTGAAATCACGATCGTGTTGCCCGAAGGTATCGAGCCTGCCTGGACGGGGTATCGAACATGTCCACGCCTGGGAAGACGTGCGTTCATGTACGCAGCCTGCGGAAATGAACTCTTGACCGAGCAGCTACGTACAAACCAGTACATTTGGTGTTTTGAGAGGAAAAAGATGAATCGTTCACGTTGGTCCATTGTGCCGGTTGTGGTCTTGAGTGCCGGGCTGTTTGCAGCCTGCAGCAGTAGCAGCACGTATACGGGTACGGCGACAACCAAGGCGGCCGGAGTCACGACGCCGGCAGCCGCTGCGACGACGCCGGCAGCCGCTGCGACGACGCCGGCAGCCGCTGCGACGACGCCGGCAGCCGGAGCGACAACGGCAGCCGCCGGCGCAGCAACGACGGCAGCGGCAGCGGCCGGTGGTGCGTCAGCGCTCGACATCAAGAGCTTCGCCTTCAACCCGGCCAAACTGTCGGCCAAGGCCGGCACGGACATCGCCGTCAAGAACGAGGATTCGGCAGACCACACTGTCACCAGTGACGATGGCAAGGCCTTCAACGTTCCCGTCAGCGCCGGTGCAACAGCGACCATCAAGGGTGTCGCCGCCGGTACCTACGCGTACCACTGCGCGATTCACCCGTCGATGAAGGGCACCCTCACCGTCGCCTGATTTCCTCAGCGACATCAGATGGTCGCCGGAGAGTTTGTGCAGTTGCGCTCACATAGGTGGACGCATTGCACGAACCCTCCACGCGGCCGATGGAATGGTTCGACAACATGGTCAGCCCCCGACCTGTTGGCTGTATTGGGCGATCAGGGCGTCGGATTGCTTGGCGGCATCGGTCAATGATGTCTGCGGATCGGCACCACCGAGGATCGCCGCCATTGCCGTTGCGACCAGCTTGCGGACCTCACGCTGGGGTCCGAGTGCCGGTCCGGCCGACGAAGGAATATTCGGCGTCGCCAGCAACTGATCGAAGGCAACGGCGAAGCGCGGGTCGTTGGCATACGTCGTCTTCAGTGGATCCAATTCCGTCGAATCCTTGCGTGACGGCACGTAGCCCGTGTCCGCAGCCCACGTCGACTGGCTCTGGGCGTTCGTCAGAAACTGGATGTAGTCCCACGCCGCTGCTGCCTTGGCATCGTTCTTGTGATCGACGATCCACAGCGAAGCGCCGCCGACGTTGACGCCGGGTTGCGCTGCCGGTCCCGGCATCGGTCCGATACCGATGTCGTCGACCGTCAGTCCGGGGAACGTTCCGGCTTTGAGGATCGTCAGCACCTGGGCGAGTCCTGCACTCGTATTGATCGACATCGCCGCCGGCTGCGTCTTGTCCGCCATCTTCAACAGCGTGTCCTGACCGCTGTCGTTGGCACCGACGTTGACAGCGAGCTTGCTCGAAACCATCGACTGCAGATAGGTCATCAGCCCGACGCCGGTGGCATCGTCAATGTTGACCTTGGTCGCCGGGGCCGAACGCCCGTTCTGGTTATCAGCATAGAAATCGCCGGACTTGGCGAACCACTGCTCGGTGTACCAACCGCCGCCAGAATCGAAGCCGGTATCGAACGCAACACCGTATGTCGAGGCCCTGGCTTCGACGATCTTCTTGCTGTCCGCCTGCAATTCCTCGAGCGTCGCCGGCGGCTTGTTCGGGTCGAGCCCGGCAGCGGTGAACGCCTTCCTGTTGTAGTAGAGGACCGGGTTGGAGACATTGAAGGGCATCGACCACAGCACGCCGCCAGCTGCATACTCGGCGAGCGTTGCCGGCACGTAGAGCGACTTGTCGAACTTCGACGATGTCGCACAGGCGTCGATCGGGACGACGGACTTGGTGTCCTTGATTTGCGTGAAAGCGTATTCCGGCGTCATCAGGATGTCGGGGCGGCCGTCCTGGTTGGCCTGCAGGTAACCGTCGATCGCCGTCTCGTAGGCGTTCTGCTCCTGGATGGTGACGTGCACCTTCGCCTGACTGGAGTTGTACAGGTCTGTCAGCTTCTTCAACGAACCCTGCAGCTGCGTACTGCCGAGGGCATCCCAGTAGGTGATGTCGACGGTGCCGGTCGACGCGGCGAGCGCTGTGGTATCGCATTTCGGCAGATTTGCCAGCGGTGTACTGGTGGTCGTGCTCGGTGCAACGGTGGGCGCCGGGGTCGTCGCAGCAGCGGTGCCCGGCGTTGCTGTGGTCGCAGGGGTGCCGGTAGTAGCACCCGATGACGGTGTCGCCGTTGTCCCGGTGGCGGCCGCAGTGGTGGCTGCGGCGGTCGTCGCGATCGGTGCCTTCGTGTCCTTGTTACCGGCGTCGGTGATGCTCTTGCTCCCGCTGCTACAGGCGGCGGCGACGAGCGCCATCGAGCCGGCGAGCAGTACGAGCCGCCGGTGGCCGGTGCCGCGCCTGGCGGCGACGAATCGAGCGTGAGGTGTTGGGTTCATCCCTTGACAGCTCCTGCAGTCAGGCCACGGATCAGTTGGCGTTGGAAAACGATCAGTACGACGAAAATCGGTACGGCGGCGATGACGGTGCCGGCCATCACCAGGTTCGGGGAGTCGAGCCGTGACGAGGCCAGCACCTTCAGCCCGCTCTGTACGGTGCGATAGTCGTTCGTCTTCGTGACGAGCACCGGCCACAGATACTGATTCCACGTCCCGAGGAAGCAGAACAGGCCGAGCGCGCCGAGCGACGGACGAACGAGCGGCACTGCGACCTCCTTCATGAAGCCCCAATGTCCGATGCCGTCCATCTCCGCCGCCTCGTGCAGTTCCTTGGGGATCTGCAGGAACACCTGGCGCAGCAGGAAGGTGCCGAATGCCGTCGCCAGGAACGGGATCGTCAATGACTTGAAACTGTCGATCCAGTTCAGCGACTGGATCGTCCGGAAGTTCGTCACATAGATCGCCTCGGCAGGAACGAGCAGTGTCGCCAGGAAGATCGAGAAGACGACCATCCGGCCGTGGAACTTCAAGAAGGCGAAAGCGTACGCCGACAGTACCGAGGTGATGATCTGGGCGACGACGACGATCAGACAGACGATCGCCGAGTTCAGCATGTACTTGCCGAGATGTCCGCCCGTCCATGCCTCTTTGATGACGCTGAACGTCGGTGACTCCGGTAGCAGGGGGTGGCGCAGGGCGATCGAGCCGGGTTTGAACGCAGCAACCAGCGTCGTGTAAATCGGGAAGAGGATCACGACGGCGATGATCGCGAGGATCGTGTAGCGGCCGGCCCTACGCCAGAAACCGTTGACCCGGTCGATGGCGGCGACGTCAGTTGCCATATTCCACCCGCTTGCCGAATCCGCGGAATTGCGCAGCCGAGAGGATCAGCAAGATGACGAACAGCAAGATGGCGATCGTCGATTTCAAGCCGTCATCACCGCCGATCGAGGTGCCGGTGCCGTATGCCAGGTAGGTGACGGTGGTGGTGGAGAATTGCGGCTTCGGGCCGCCACCCGTCAGCAGGTCGAACTCGCCGTATGCCTGGAACGCTCTGCTGGTGAGCACGACACTCGAGAACAGCAGCACCGGCGAGAGCATCGGCAACGTCACATTCGTGAATCGGCGGAAACCTCCGGCTCCGTCGACGAAGGCACTCTCGTACAGGTCGCGCGGAATCGACTGCAGGCCGGCGGTGACCAGTACGAACGTGAAACCGAGGTTCGCCCAGACGCTCGACGCCGCAGCTGCCGACAGCGCCGTCCCGGAGTCCTGGAGCAGTCCTGGATTCTTGATCACCGGGAACAGCTTGACGAGGAACGGAACGTTCGTCAGTACGCCGATCGACGGCTGTAGCAGGAACAGCCACATCAATGAGGCAACGGCGACGGAGGTGGCGATCGTCGAGGTGAAGACGGTCCGGAAGAAGCCGATACCGCGGATGGCTTTGTCGGCGAGTACGGCCAGTACAACGCCGAGGAACAGGCCGACGGGGACGGTCAGCAGCACGAACTTGACGGTGACCACCAACGCGTTCTGGAACTGGCTCGACTGCAGGACGTCGAGATACTGCCCCCAACCGGATGATCTGCAGACCTTCGTCACCGCGCTGCAACGCTGCTGTCCCATCCACACCGCACGACCGAGGGGGTAGAGAACGAAGGCACTGAGGATCGCCAGTGACGGCAGCAGCATCATCGCCGCCGTGCCGAGGTCGCGCCGTTTGCGGCTGCTCATTCCGTATCGACTCTCATTCGGTGTCGACCCGTATGCCGGTGTCCGGATCGAAGTGATGGCGCCGATGGGCCCACGCTTCGAGATGGACGACATTGCCATCCTGCGGCAGGTTGTCGTCGTCGGCCGGCCGGCGGACGATCACCTTCGTACCGTTCGACAGCGCACAGACGACGTGGATCTCGTGGCCGAGTTGTTCCACCAGCACGACGGTTGCCTCGACACCACCGTCGGCGGCGATCGTCAGGTGTTCTGGTCGGACACCGACGAGCATCGTGCCGGGTTCGAGGCTGCCTGCCGGGAAGATGTTCATCGGCGGAGTTCCGAGGAACGTCGCCACGAACGTCGTCGCCGGCTTGGCGTAGACCTCCTGCGGTGTGCCGATCTGTTGCAGGACGCCCTTGGACATCACAGCGATGCGCGAGCCCATCGTCATCGCCTCGACCTGGTCGTGGGTGACATAGACGAACGTCGTCTTCAGGCGCTGGTGCAGGGCGACGAGTTCGGCGCGGGTCTCCCCGCGCAGTTTGGCATCGAGGTTCGACAACGGTTCGTCCATACAGAACACGGCTGGTTGACGGACGATCGCTCTGGCAAGGGCGACGCGCTGGCGTTGACCGCCTGACAACTGTCCGGGTTTGCGCTTGAGATAGTCGGTCAGTTCCAGGAGTTCAGCTGCGTCCTTGGCCTGCTTGGCGCGATCGGCCGCCGACACGCCACGAACCTTGAGCGGGAACTCGATGTTCGCCTGCACCGTCTTGTGCGGATAGAGCGCGTAGCTCTGAAAGACCATCGCCACATCGCGTTCCTTCGGCAGCAGGTCGTTGACGCGATGCGTGCCGATGAACACGTCGCCGGACGTCGGATCCTCGAGCCCGGCGATCATTCGCAGCAGCGTCGACTTACCGCAACCGGATGGCCCGAGCAGCACCATGAACTCGCCGTCTGCGACGTCGATCGACACATTGTCGACCGCGATTGTGTCGCCGAACTTCTTGGTGATCGACGCCAACGTCACTGATGCCACGTCTGCACAGTACTCACCAACGGTCAACGGGAGAAGACCAACGGTCAACCGCAGGTGAACGACGCATCGCCGGCTCCCGGCTCACCGAATGTCTGCTCGGGGGCCGTCAATGGGTGACACGGACTGGAATTCATCTGCTCGATCGGACGAAGTCTGGCAATGCGGTGGCGGCGCTACGGTTGGCGACTGGTATGTCGTATGTCGAACCCACTCCTGAGCTGATCGCGCACGCTGATCCCGTCGAGCTCGACGCGACCGGCCTGTCCGAGATGCCCGTCGCTGGAACCGCCACGGCCGCGTCAGTGGGGCGGCTCGCACCCGAATCGATATCCGTCGATCTGGAGCCGATCGCCATCGACCTGGCCGACGCCGAGGCAGCGCTCGCTCGCCTCGATGCCGGAACATACTGGACGTCGGAGATTTCCGGGGTGGAGTTGCCAGACGAACTGCTCGCCACCAATCCCGCCACGAGGCGACTTCCGGGCGAGTGAGCACTCACCAGCGGGTCACTCGCGGCGCGGCCGTCTGGAAAATTGCCGCTCGAAACGGGGTCCGCTATTCGGTGAGCCGTGTGCGGCGGCTCGGTCGGAGCGAGCAGTGCAAGGCCACCATCGACGAGCGCTTCGCTGTCGAGGCGGCGACGGGAATCGCCAAGGAACTCGGGCAGATGAAAGGGGTGATGATGAAGACCGGGCAGCTCCTCGGGTTCATCATCGAAAGCCTGCCGCCGGACGCTCAGGCTGCACTTGCGGTCCTGCAGGCGGATGCTCCGCCACTGCCCGCAGGCGTGGCCTCGGCCGTGGTGCGGCGAGAACTCGGTGCAGCCCCGCAGGAGATCTTCGCCGAATGGGATGAGGTCCCGGTTGCCGCCGCCTCGATCGGGCAGGTCCATCGCGC
>Ga0123338_10000400_pt1 | contig 44878 bp, 33 predicted proteins | sample grotaG_FD_89793 | JGI IMG/M metagenome (GOLD analysis project Ga0123338, IMG submission 89793) | Glacier valley bacterial and archeal communities from Borup Fiord, Nunavut, Canada, to study Microbial Dark Matter (Phase II) -... | ecosystem: Environmental > Aquatic > Freshwater > Ice > Glacier ... | reverse complement strand
GGAGGAAAAATCTACAGGCTTAGCGATTCCCCAACTAGCGCGGGCGGAACTTATGAATCGCCTATCTTCGATGCGGGGGCCGCGGCGCGCTGGGGCCATATCCGGTCTAGCGGATCAGGCAAATTGAAGGTTTGGACCCGCTCAGGTAATTCATTGCGGCCAGACCGCACCTGGAGCCAGTGGGAGCCTGCAGCGGCGGACCTCACCATCACCAGCCCGAACGCCCGATATTTGAATTGGAAAGCGGAACTGCCCCCTGGTGGCACGGTGGAAAGCATGTCCGTGGGATACCTGCCGCAGAACAATGCCCCTGTGGTGCGGTCAATTACCGCGCTCACCACTGTTCAGCCGGCCGCCGTTTCCACCAAAGCGGCAAACGGCAGTTCGGCAGCCACCTCAAGCTACTCCATCACCGTGACCGATACCGGTGATGCCGGCCCCAGCACTTCCACGGGCACGCCCACTCAAACGCTTTCGCGCGCGGCTTCGCAACAACTCATTCTGACCTGGCAGGCAGAGGATCCGGATGGCGACAAGCTGGTTTATACCGTGGCTTTTCGCGGCGAAGGGGAACGGGATTGGAAGATACTCCGCCAGAACCTCCATGAAAATACCCTGACTCTGGACGCGGAAGCTCTCGCCGATGGCCGCTATTTGTTCCGGATCTCGGCTTCGGACCGCGAGGCCAATGCGGGAGCAACTGCGCGCGCCGCGGAGCTGGTCAGTTCACCTGTTTTGATTGACAATACGCCGCCCCGAATCACTGTTGGCCCTATACATGGGCGCACCTTCGATTGGCAAGCTGCCGATGCGACATCGCCGCTGAAACGCGCTGAATATGCGGTAGATGGCGGCGCATGGATTCCTCTTGATCCGGCCACGGGAATTCTTGACAGTAAAGAGGCGCATTTCCATGTCGATATTCCGGGGCTCGCTGCCGGTGAACACGCGGTCGTGCTAAGGGCCATCGACCAGGCCAACAACTCGGGCCAAGCCAAAGTACTGCTCCCTTGAAACGCCTTAAAACGTTGGAGCGTGTTCTTTCAAAAGCCGGGCTAGGCTCACGGACAGAGGCGCGCAGCTGGATCGGTGCCGGACGCGTGCGCGTGAATGGACACCCTACTCAGAACCCTGATCAGTGGATCGATTTGGATCGCGACCGCATTCAGTTTGATGGCAAGCCGCTGGAAACTGCGGAAAAGCTTTATCTTTTGCTTTATAAGCCGAAGGGCTACATCACTACATACAAAGATCCTGATGGGCGGCCCACTGTTTACGATTTGCTCGAAGGGCTGGATACCTGGGTCTTTCCCGTCGGCAGGCTCGATCTCGATACCAGCGGGCTGTTAGTGCTCACCAATGATTCCGGCTTTGCTGAACTGCTGACCAACCCGCATTACAAAGTTCCGAAAACGTATCAGGTTAAGTGCTCCACGCACATCTCCAATGAACAGATTGACCGGTTGCGGGAGGGAGTCGAACTGGACGATGGACCAACTCGGCCAGCCATCGTAAACCACTTGCGTGACTCTGAAAAGTATTCGTTTCTCGAAATTCAAATCACGGAAGGCCGTAACCGCCAGGTGCGCCGCATGGTGGAAGCAATCGATAGCAAGGTGTTGAAACTGGTGCTGGTAGCGATTGGGCCGGTGCGGATTGCGGACCTGGAAGTGGGACAGTGGCGCGAGTTAACGGTTGCGGAAAGGCGCGGCCTGACTCATTCGGAGTGAGACCGTTAGCAGCCGCCCGTCCCGCTGCCGCAGACGGCAATGGTGACTGATTTAGGGCTGCTCTTGTTTCCGATCTTCAGCACTACGGGAACAGCCGGACCGGAAAGCGCTTCAGAAGGTACGCGCACATTCACCTGAAAGAGGCCTGCTACCTGCGAGGGTGCGGCTGCGGCATAAAGCACGGTGGCCGGGAAGCCACCCACCGTCACGCTCACCGGAAGGACGGGCCGCGCCGTGGTGCCGTTAGAAAGTTGACCATCGATTCCGCCGGGGTTCGTGTTTCCTTCGCCGGTCCCATAGAGAGAGATCACTGCGCCCTTGCTAGCCGGATTTAAACTGCCGTTGACAGAGCCGTCTTGATTGATAGCAGCTGCTTGTCCGTTGCCTGAAGAATCCAGAGTGAAGATCGCGGGCTGGGCATCGGCAAAAGCCATCGTCAGGGCCGGGGAAGTGGACCCCCTGTAGGTGACTGTCACGCGCGGGTTTACGGAACCGATTCCATAGGGCACAATCGCGCCCACCTGGCCCGCAGATACATACAGCAGTGGGGCAGGCCGCCCGTCAATCGCAACGGTCACGCCCCCCAGAGCGGTTGCAATGCGTCCGGCTTGGTCCAGTTGAAGCGGAACAAGTTGCGCAGGCCCAAGCCCCTGCCCGAAAATCGCAATAATTTCACCGGGCGAAAGAAATCCTGAAGCGTAGCTAGCCGCATTCGTCACGCCGTTAGGAGCAATCACTTGCGCAATCAGCGCAGCAGTGACAAGAAAAAGAAGCACACATTCACGGTAGGAAAGCGCGCTCCCCGCGACAATTCCCCTTCCGCTTTCGGGAGGTAAGCCTACCTGACGGAAAGGGTTACTGTGCCGCGCGGACTGGATACCGAACCCACGGTGACCACTACGGGAACAGCACCGAACGGCGATGTGGGCGGAATCCGCACGTTCAGTTGAAACAGCCCGGCAACCTGCCCGGGAGCAGCCCCCGCGTAAAGCACCTCTGCCCCTTGCACGCCGACGGTCACCGCCACGAAAGCCAAAGGTTTCGGGTAAACCGTGGCCGCAAATTGCCCGTCCGTCCCCATCGGGTCCGTTGCTCCTTCTCCGGTTCCGAAGAGCACAACAATCGATCCCGGTGCTGCCGGGTTATTTTGCGAATTCGCGGAGCCGTCCTGGTTCAACACTGCCGCTTGCCCGTACCCCGCGGAGTTGATTGTAAATAGCGCAGGCGAGGCCTCTCCGACCGGCATTGTGAACGGCGCCGACCCAGTCCCGTTGTATGCGACCTGCACCTGCGTGGTACCGCTAATTCCGTATGGCACAATCACGCTCAACTGACCGGCCGATGCGTATAGCAGAGGCGCTAGCTTTCCGTCGAACGTGACCGAAGTACCGGCGGCGCTGGTTGCAATCTGGCCCGCCGGTGTAAGTCCGCCAGCGGTGAGAGCGGCATCGCCCATGCCGGTTCCATAGATGGTGACGATTTCACCGGGTGCAACCGGACCCGCGGCATAGCTGGCGGCATTGGCAATGCCCAGCACCACCGGCCCGGAAGGAGGCGCAAGATCGGCGAGCACCCGGTGGTGCAGCGTGCCCGCATCGGCCGTGAAAATTGTCTCGGAAAAACTTGCCGGAAAGATAAACGGCGGCACCGGGACAGTGACAGTGCTGCCCGCAGCCAGCGTTACCGGGTTAAATGCAAGTGAGTTGCTGCCGGATTGCGCCCCAAGCGCGACGGTACCCGCGAAATCGCCGATAGAGGTAAGCGAAAATTTTAATCCTCCCGCTGGAGCCGAGACAGAGAATAGAAAATCCGGAAGCACAGCCACGGGTGTCGATTTGCGGATGCGGTGATTATCCAAATCGGCAATGTAAATGGCTCCGTTCTTGTCGATTGCAATGCCAGAGGGGAATGCGATTTGCGCAAGCAGCGCAGAGTAGCCGTCGCCATCGAAGCCCAGACCACCGTTGCCAGCTAGCGTGACCGCTACCCCGGCGGGGCTCACTTGTCTCACTTGGCCATTGAAGGCATCCGCGATGTAAAGGTTGCCCGCGGGATCTAGGGCGAGTGCGGTCGGAAGGTCGAGTGAGGGAAGGACAGCAGCGTTGCCAGCGACGGTTGTAATGATCCCGGTAACGGCAACTTTGCGGACACGATTGTGGAAAGAATCGGCGATGTACACGTTACCCGCGTTATCCACCGCCACCGCAAACGGTGAGGAAAGGCCGGCAGACGTTGCTAAACCGTTATCACCCAGAACTTCCGGTGTGTTCGTTCCGGCGAAGGTAGAGATCTGACCCGTTGCGTTCACCCGGCGGATTCGATTGTTATCCGTATCCGCAATATAAAAACCGCTCTGGAAGTCGAACGCAATGCCAATGGGGCGATTCAGCCCTGCCAGCACCGCCGCACCGCCATCGCCTGAAAATGATCGAACCCCGCTGCCAGCGATGGTCTGAATGGTTCCGCTGGCATTTACGCGGCGTATCCGGTTATTGTTGGTGTCTGCAATCACTAGATTACCCGCGGCATCCAGGGCCAGGCCTTGCGGGTTGCGCAGTTGAGCATTGCGCGCATCGCCGCCATCGCCAGAGAAGCCGCCTGTCCCGTTACCGGCCACGGTGGAAATGACGCCCGCAGGCGTGATCTTGCGGATGCGGTGATGATCGGAATCCGCGAAGTAGAAATTTCCCGCTCCGTCCAGCACGGCACCGGCAGGGGTGAACAGCAGGGCATCGCGTGCCGCGCCATTATCGCCCAAAGCTCCAGCGCCGCCAGCAACAGTAATAATCACAGGCGTGGAAAAATCAATACGCCGAACGCGGTGGTTCTGCGGGTCGCAGACGTAAAGTCTGCCCGCGGGGTCGAACGCCAGCCCGAACGGGTAAGCAAACTGGGCATTCAGGGGAATGCTGCCATCCCCGAAAAAGCCGGGCGGGCCGCTTCCGGCGACAGTGGTGATAATTCCGTTTGCAATTTTTCTGATCCGGTTGCCATTTTGATCGGCTACAAAGACCGAACCGGCGGAATCCATAGCAAGTCCGCTGGGACCATTTAAGGTGGCAAGCAGGGCGGAGCCGCCGTCCCCCGTTTCTCCCTGTTCGCCCGATCCCGCGAAAAGTGTGAGATTGAGAGCGGGATCAAGCTTAAGCACTCGATCGAGCCCATATTCGGAAATGTACAGATTGCCGATAGCATCGAAAACTAACCCGTAGGGCGATGCGACGGGGCTGGTAATTCCGAGGCCACCCAGCCGTGTTCCCGCATTGACACCGGTGCCCACCACTGTCGTGATGATGCCTGTGGGAGCGATCCGGCGCACGCGGTAGTTGTCCGTATCGGCAATGTATAAGTAGCCCGCATAAAACGCGAGGGCATACGGGTGATTCAGGCTCGCGCCGGTTGCCTGCCCGCCATCTCCTGAAAATGACGCAATCCCGGTACCGGCAATCCGCGTGATGATCCCTTCCGGACTTATTTTTCGAATCGTATTTGCGGCGATATCGGAGAAGTAAACATTTCCCGAGGGGTCCACTGCCACTGCGGCAGGGGAGAGCACACTGGCGCGAACGGCAGCGCCGCCATCACCCGAATAATTCCGGATTCCGGTGCCCGCAATGGTCGTGATTTTTCCCGCGGCGTCAATCTTGCGAACACGGTGGGCACTCTCCTCGGTGAAAAAAACATTACCGGCCCGGTCGATGGCAATCCCCGCCGGGGTATTCAGCAACGCTGCTGTCGCTGGGCCGTTATCGCCCGTGGGGCGGCCAATTCCTGCAATGGTCTCGATAACGTATCCCGCGGTTTGGCCTTGAACGGTCGCTAGTGTGGCCGTAAGCAGCAAAGCAACGCGCGTTAGGGGAGGCACGGCGTAGAGTAGCACGCGAGGCATATAATAAAAGCTGAAGGGTCCCCATGAACAAGTATGTGAAGTTTGCCGGATTGATGGCCATCATCATCGGCGTTCTGATTTGGCTGGCAACGGCGAATGTTTCCGAATCGCAAACGTACTATAAAACGATTTCTGAGTTGAACCAGATGCCGAAGTCGTCAAAAGAAAAACGCCTGCGGGTCGGCGGTGATGTGGAAAAGGGTTCGATTTTACGAAAAGCCGATCTGGTGGAATTCACACTGGCACAGGACAATTTGCATTTGCGCGTTTCCTACACTGGGCGCGATCCGCTTCCGGATACTTTCAAGGACGGAGCGCAGGCTCTGGCTGACGGGCGTATGGGTGCGGATGGTGTTTTCCGCGCCAACAAAATCCAGGCGAAATGTTCTTCGAAGTACGCGGTGAAACCGGGCGAAGCTCCTCGAGGATTGAAAGTGGCTCCCGCGACAACTAAGAGCATCTAGCAAGGTAGCGCTATGGAAAATCTAGGGGCACTGGCTGTACTGCTTGCGTTCTGCATCGCGATTTATGCAGTGGTGGCAAGCGTTGTAGGGAAAATTAAGCAGCGTCCGTATCTGGTGTTGAGCGGCGCGCGCGCGGTGTACGCGGTTTGGTTCCTTGTGACCGCCGCGTCGGGAATTCTTGTTTATGCCTTGATGGTGAGCGATTTCCGGTTCGCGTACGTGGCCGGACACTCGAACCGCGATATGCCCACCCTGTATAAGTACACCGCATGGTGGGGCGGGCAGGAAGGTTCGTTGCTCTTCTGGAGCTGGATTCTTTCCACCTATAGCGCCGTTGTGGTTTGGACAAACCGCCGGAAACTTCGCGAGATCATGCCGTACGTTGTCGCGGTCATGTCCACCGTGCAGGCATTCTTCCTGCTGCTGAATACATTTCTCGCCAGCCCGTTTCAAATGTTGGCTGTAGACAAAGTGGTCACGTCCGTCGCGGATGGGCTCGGGCTCAATCCGCAATTGCAATACTACGCGATGGCGATTCATCCGCCGATGTTGTATTTGGGGTACGTTGGTTTTGCTGTGCCATTCGCGTTCGCCATGGCATCGTTAATCACGCGGCAACCCGGAGACGCCTGGATTCACACCACCCGCCGGTGGTCCATTGTGGCGTGGCTGTTCCAAAGTAGCGGAATTATGCTAGGTTCCGCTTGGGCATTCGATGCCCTGGGTTGGGGCGGTTACTGGATGTGGGATCCCGTCGAAAACGCTTCTCTGCTTCCGTGGCTGGCAGGCACGGCGTTTCTGCATTCCGTGATGATGCAGGAAAAGAAGGGGATGATGAAAGTGTGGAACATGGCACTGGTTGCCACCACATTCTTCCTCTGCATCTTCGGTACGTTCCTGACGCGGTCGGGCGTGGTGAGTTCCGTGCACGCGTTTGCGGAATCGCCGATCGGGAAATACTTCGTCGGTTTCCTGGCAATCGGTATCGCATCCACCGTCTATCTGATTCTGGATCGCTTGGATTATCTGAAGAGTGAGAGCGAGCTCGAAAGCGTCGTTTCGCGCGAATCGAGTTTCTTATTCAACAATCTCCTCTTGCTGGCAAGCTGTTTCGCGGTTCTTTGGGGAACGCTGTTCCCTGTGATTTCGGAAGCCGTCACGAACGAAAAGATTTCACTCGACCCGCCCTGGTTTAACAGGTTGATGATTCCCATCGGGCTCGGCTTGTTGTTTCTAACCGGCGTAGGTCCGCTGTTTGCCTGGCGGCGAACGTCCGTCGAAAGCCTGCGGCGCAACTTCCTCATTCCTGGTGTGCTGGCTTGCGCGCTGGCAGTCGGCCTGTTCGCTGCCGGCATTCACAATTACTGGGTACTCATCTCCTTTGGCTTCTGTCTCTTTGTTTCATCCAGCATCACTTCGGAATTCTTCAAAGGCGCGAAAGCCATCGGCCAGAAGAACAATATCAACTTTGCGCATGCCGTTGTGGAACTCACTCATCGGAACACGCGTCGCTATGGTGGGTATCTGGTGCACATGGGTATCGTGCTGATGTTCGTAGGCTGGACAGGTTCTGCGTTCAATCGAAATGTCACGGCTGAAATTCCGGTCGGCGGCAGCTTCGAATTAGGCAGATACAAGATGACAGTCGCGAAGCTCAACCAAGGTGAAAATTCGAACTATAAGTGGGATTCGGCAGTATTGGCCGTGACCAAGAACGGCTCGTCGATTGGAGAAATGGAACCCGAACGGCGGTATTACAAAGCCGCGCAACAGGGCCTTGGCCATGTAGCGCTTCGCAACCGGCTCGACGAAGATCTCTACATCAACTTCGCTTCGGCTGAAGAGGGGAAGAGCGTCACCCTGCAGGCTTACATCTTTCCTTTAGTGAGTTGGATCTGGATTGGGACACTCGTACTGATATTCGGGACATTAATTGCCTTGGTGCCCAGCAAAGTGGCGCGGCAGTATGCGCGCACGCAAGTGGTGGGAATGGCGGAGACTCCGGTTGCGATTGAAAACTAGTTATCTTGCGGTACTCTTGGCTGGTGTTGCGATTGGCCAGACTCCGCAAATCGAAAGCTCAGACGTAGAGCGCGTTGGTGCGCACATTGCCTGCCAGTGCGGCGGCTGCAAAGAAAGCGTCTCCTGCCCCATGGCGAAACGGGGCTGCAGCTTCTGTGTCCCTGCCAAAGCAAAAATTTACAAGATGCAGGCCGCGGGCTTGTCGGATGCTTCCATCATTGATGTCTACAAAAAAGAATTTGGCGACAAGATCTATCTAGCCGACCCCAGCTCATTTTTCTGGATCACTCCAACTCTGGTCATTGTGCTCGGGGTGATAGGAATTTTCTACTTCGTTCGCCGCAATCAACGCCCTAAGCTTGTGCCGGCCGCCTTTACAACGCATGATCCGGCGCTCGATAAATATCGTGATGAGATCGATCGCGAGATGAACAAATGGTGATTGCAATGGCGGTGGCGTTGTCCGCCGTTGTCATGGGTTTTTTGCTCTTCATCAGGCCCCAGGATCTGCCGGTCACGCCTGCTGTCTCTCCATTTGCCCATCTGGATGAGCGGAAAGCATCTATATACGAAAACCTGCGCGATCTTCAATTTGAATACCGCCTGGATAAAATGTCTGACGATGACTACCAGCGGTCCAAAACGGATTTGCAGAGGGAACTGGCGCGCGTGCTGGCCGAAGTGGAAAAAGTAGCACAAGGGCAGGCGCAGCCAGTAAAAGTGAAGAGCGTGCCGCAAACGGTAAAGAGCCCTGCCAAACCTTTTGCGTGTCCCCATTGCAGTGCGGGGTTCACACAGGCGTTGAAATTCTGCGGTGAATGCGGCAAGCCCATGAAAGCATGAATAAGCAACTCTGCGGCATCAGCTTTGCCTTATTCGCGACTTCCTTGTGTGCCGCTCCAATTGATGGCGTGGTGACCAACGGAACCACGGGCAAGCCGCAAGCCGGTGCGACGGTCACCATGTTTCAGGTGGGCGGCAACGGGCCGGAATCGCTGGAATCCGTCAAAACCGATGCTGCCGGACGGTTCACTTTTACCAAGGAAGTTCCCGGTCCACGCCTTCTGCAGGCCGCATTCGATGGCGTCACGTACAACCGCATGGTGCCGCCGGGCACCCCTTCCTCCGGCATCGCCCTGAACGTGTACCGGTCCGTAGCCAAGCCCGGATCAGCACGCGTGGATCAGCACATGATGCTGATCGAGCCGCAACCGGATGGCCGCATGGCGGTGAGTGAAAGTTATGTCTGGTCGAACGATGGCAAAACCACCTTCAATGACCCAGCAAACGGAACGCTGAATTTCTACCTGCCGCCCGCCGCACAAGGCCAAGTGACGGTGAATGTCCTGGCTCCGCAAGGAATGCCCATTCGCCGCGCTCCTGAAAAAACAGGCACACCGAATGTTTTCAAGGTAGATTTTCCCATCAAGCCAGGAGAATCCCGCATCGACCTGAGCTACGCCATGCCCTTTAAGAGCCCGGGGGAGTTCGCTTCGAAGATTTTCTATAAGGGCGGTCCCACGCGGTTGATCGTTCCTCCCGGCGTCACCTTGGCAGGCGCGGGTTTGCAGAGCATGGGCGAAGGCCCCATGAAGGCAAATATTTATAGCACCGAAGCTTCAGAGTTCAAGGTCGATATTGCCGGCACGGGGGTCTTACGCGGGCAAAATGCAGAGGGTGGGGACCAATCGGAATCGGGCGGTGGCAGTCAAATCGCCCAAATCATGCCGAAGCTCTACGGCTCGAGCGATCCCAAATTGGGCTTTAGCGGTGCTCTCGATAGCGTCAAATGGGTGCTGCTCATCGTAATTGGCATGCTGGCTGTCGGCTTTGCCATGCTCTACCGGGCCGGAGTGGAAGATTCGACCCCAGTAAAGGCAAAAAGTGGTCGCCGTTGAGGGCGTCTGGAAGTATTTCGGAGATTTCCCGGCTTTACGCGACGTTTCCCTGAACGTCTCCCGTGGTGCGTGTCTTGCCTTGTTGGGGCGCAACGGCGCGGGTAAGACCACCTTGCTGCGCATTCTTGCCGGCTTTTCAAAACCCGCTAAAGGAACAGTCACTATTGCCGGTGCGGCCCCACGCGATCTTTCGGCTCGTGCACGGGTGGGCTACATCGGCCATGGCATCGCGGTATGGGACGAGCTTTCGGCGGAAGAGAACCTGCGCGTATTCGCCACCCTTTACGGAGTGGATCGCGCCCAGATTCCGGTGTGGCTGGAAAGGGTGGGCCTGTTGCGCGTGCGGGAAGGTTTGGCGCGCGAGTTCAGCCGCGGCATGCGCCAGCGCCTGGCGATTGCGCGTGCATTTCTACACCAGCCGGAACTGCTCGTACTGGATGAACCTTTCACCTCGCTCGATGATCGTGCCATCGCTTTGTTGCAAAGCCTGCTGCGTGAAGCACGGGAGAGGGGTGCCTGTGTCGTCATGTCTACCCACCAACTTCGCGAGGCTCTGGAACTCGCCAGCGACGTGGTGCTGCTGAAGAACGGCCGCGTGGCGCATTCTGGTGAGCGTACGGAAGAAATGTTGAAGGATCCAGCCTGGCTTTACGCTCGGTACGGCGAAGGATGAACTCGTTCGGAGCAGCGGTTGCCATTGCGCGCAAAGATTTGCGGAGCGAATTGCGCTCGAAAGAAGCAACGAACGCAGCTGTCTCTTTCGCTCTCGTCATTCTGCTGATCCTCAGCGTCGCCTTTGAGCCGACCGGGGACGAAACACACGCCATCGCGGGCGGATTACTCTGGATTGTGTTCGCTTTTTCGGGAACGCTCATTCTCAATCGGACCTTCGCGCGAGAGCTGCAGAACGATGCACTCGAAGCTTTGATCGCCGCACCAATCCCGGGCTGGGCTCTTTTTCTGGGAAAGGCCACGTCGAGTTTGGTGATGATGCTGGTGGTGGAAGTGGTCTCGCTCCCCATATTTGCGATCTTCTATGACGTGTCGCTGGTATGGACGTTGGTGCCGGTGCTGCTTCTGGGAACGTGGGCGTTAGTAGTGGTGGGCGTCGCGTTCAGCGCGTTAACCGTAAACGTGCAACTTCGTGAAGTGATGTTGCCGCTGCTGATCTATCCCACTCTGGTCCCGGCACTGATCGCGTCAATGATTCTTACCGGCAACTTGCTCGACGGGCAAGCCTTTGCCGGTGACAATCTGACATGGCTGCGCCTTCTGGTGGGCTTCGACATCATATATACGGCGCTTGCAGTAGGTTTGATTGATATCGTGTTAGTGGGTTAAGGAGACGGTATATGCGGGAAAAGGCAATTTACATTTTGGGGCTGCTGGGCGCAATAGCGCTGGTGGCGAATATGTACAACATCTTCCTGGTTTTGCCGGACGAAGCGAATCAGGGTGCAATTTACCGCATCATTTTCTTTCACGTGCCAGCCGCCATCATCGCGTTTACCTTCTTCTTCGTGGCTCTGATTTGCAGCGTGGCCTTTCTTGCGTTTAAAACCTTTAAAGCGGACGCCATCGCAGTCGCCGCGACCGAAGTAGGCGTCATGTTTGCGACGATAAATCTGGTCACGGGCAGCATCTGGGGCCGCAACATCTGGGGAATCTGGTGGACTTGGGATTATCGCATCACGTCGATGTTCGTATGCGTGCTTCTGTACCTGGGTTACCTGATCATGCGGCCCGCAATCACCGAACCCACGCAGCGCGCTACACTTGCCGCGGTGCTCTCCATTTTTGCGTTCGCGGATGTGCCCATCGTTTGGTTCTCCATCCGCTGGTGGCGCACCCAGCACCCGGGTCCGGTGCTGGAGACTGGCGGGCTCCCTCACAATATGGCGATGGCGCTGCTGTATAACTTCCTGGCCCTGCTGGCCATAGGGACAGCGCTCGTCTTAGTGAGACTGCGAAGCGAACATGTACAGCGTGAAATTGAATCGCTCCGGCGATTAGCATTGGTGGAGGCGTAATGGTCGAAGCGCGGAATTTCATGTTCCTGTTCTACGGCCTAACCGCTGCATGGTTGATCGTCATCGGTTATATTTTCTATCTGGTACAGCGCGACCGCAAGCTTTCGAAAGAGCTTGGGCGGTTGCGCAATCTGGTCGGCGATGGGGAGAGAACAGAACGATGAACCGAAGAAATCTGTTGAAGCTGGCACTCACAAGCGGCACGGCCGCCGCGATTACGGTTGCTCCCAAAGCGGCTCAGGCGGCCAAGGGCATGCCCGCGCCCAGGATCAAAGATGTACAGTGCATTGAAACCCAGCCTGCCGGTGTACGCTTGTCGGTCGTCAAAATCACCACCGATCAGGATGGCCTGCACGGTTACGGCTGTGCCACATTCACGCAGCGCGCCGATCTGGTGAAACCTGCCGTGGAACGTTACCTGAAGCCATTCCTTCTGGGCAAGACGACAGACCGGATTGAAGATATCTGGCAGAGCTGCTACGACAGTTCGTATTGGAAAAACGGGCCGGTGCTCAACAATGCCATCAGCGGTGTGGATCAGGCTCTTTGGGATATCAAAGGCCGTCAGGCGGGTATGCCGGTCTACGATCTGGTAGGCGGAAAGACGCGTGAAGCCGCGGATTGCTACGGTCACGCCGATGGAGAGGAACCCGCGCAGGTGGTGGATAACATCCGCAAATGGCAGGAACGCGGCTTCCGGCATGTGCGCGCGCAAGTGGGGGTTCCCGGTTTTGCCGCCTATGGCACCGGCAGCGCCAGGGTTGCGCCAATGAAAGGGTTGCGCGAGGGCCCTGTATTTGAGCCTCAATACTATACGCGCCGCGTGCTGCTCATGTTTGAAGAGGTGCGCAAGCAGTTGGGTTTCGAAGTGGAACTGTTGCACGATGCCCATGAGCGCGTAACGCCGCGCCAAGCCGTACAGTTCGCTAAAGACTTGGAGAAATACAAGCTGTTTTATCTGGAAGACGTTCTATCCCCGGAAGACACCGACTATTTCCGGCAGATCCGCCAGCAGTGTGCCACGCCGATCGCGATGGGCGAACTCTTCAACAGCCCTCACGAATGGACGCCCCTCATCACGGAGCGCTTGATCGATTACATCCGTATTCACGTCAGCCAGGCCGGCGGGTTCACTCCTTGCCGGAAAGTGGCAATCTTAAGTGAACTCATGGGCGTAAAAACGGCGTGGCATGGGCCGGGCGATGTATCCCCGGTCGGACATGCGGCCAATGTAACGCTCGATCTGGTAAGCACCAGCTTCGGCGTCCAGGAATACTCGCCCTTCAGCCCAAAGTTGCAGGAGGTCTTTAGCGGCTGCCCGGTGATGAAGGACGGCTATCTTTACGCGAACGAGGCTCCCGGCTGGGGCATCGAGGTGAACGAGAAGGAAGCGGCCAAATACCCATTCGGGACCGGCGAACGCGGAGAGCGCCAGCAGCTAAACGGCGGCTGGGGCGAAGTTCGCAAACGCGATGGCAGCGTAATTAAGCAATAGCACTATCGCCTTTTCGCGTGAAAATGTTACGCTAGAAATTCCTGCCCAGGGAGAGGTGGCCGAGTGGTTGAAGGCGCACGCTTGGAAAGCGTGTTTAGGAGAAATTCTAACGTGGGTTCGAATCCCACCCTCTCCGCCATAACTCCGCCTTAATGCGCTGAATATTGGGCTTGCGGCGCGTTCATCTTAATCTCAAGCGTCTTCTCTTCTTCTTCGACATCGAAGATATGCCCGAACGTCTGGTAGCCCGAAGCGATTACCTGAATCTGAATCTTGCCCTGCGGAATCTGCGGAATCTGGACTAGGCCTTCCTGGTTCGTTTTTGTTTCCCACTGCGTACGAATCTTGCTGTACAGCTTCATCTTGTCGCGGCCCGATACGAACCGGATGATCACACTTGCCCTGTCAAGCGGTTTGCCACTGGGCGTGAGCACCTTCACGCTGAGCTTGGTCTTCGCGACATCGGCCTGCAGGGTTGGACTAAAGCACAAAACAAATATGGCCAGCAGGGCAGTGCGCATGTTCTTATTATGCGGCATCCGGAATCAGAAATCGGCCCGCGCCGCCTTGGGCGCGCATGGCTGCTTCCGCCGCAAGGTAGCCGCTCCGCACCGCGCCTTCCATGGTCGCCGGCCATCCGGAACGCGTCCAATCGCCTGCCAGGGAGAAGTTAGGAACTGTCGTATCGGCCAACGGTCGAAGCGCTTCCAGGCATGGCTTTGCCGAGAAGGTCGCGCGCATCTCTTTGATCACCTGCGCGCGTTCCAGCTTCGCCAACCTCACGGCCGGGAAAAACTCAGCCAGTTCGCCAACGGCCAGATCGATAATCTCTGGCCTCCCCATTTTGGTGAGGGATCGTGACGCGCTCACCACAAGCTGTACGTAGCGCCCTTCGCTCTTGTTGAACATCCAGTGGACTGTGCGGTCCAGGAGCGTGGCATGGGGCAAATCAGTGACAGGTCGGTCGAACCAGAGATGAATCCCCGTGATGGGAGAGTGTTCAAAAGGTGCTGCATCGAAATTCAAAAAGGGTGCAAGCGTGCCCACACGTTCGGAAGGTACAGCGCTGATGTAGTGATCCGCGGTGTGAAGCTTATCGCTTGCGTACAACCCAGACACTCGCCCATCTAAGACCGCAAGCGCGGTTGCGGGGCAGCGCCCATGCAACGTGACATTGCCCAGTTTGCGCAGAGCGTCTTTGGAATAGAGCTCACAAAGCGGCACGTCCGGGATGCCCATTTCATAGCCGTGCGCCGATTGCAGCATGCCCAACCAGAAAACCTGCAAGCCATGGGAAGCAGCCATGCGGTCCAGTTCTTCATTGATTGCACTAACCAGAACCTGTCTCCAGTAGCGCTCAATGGCCCCGGTGGTTTGCCGCTTCTCTTGAAGCCACTGAAGCATGGTTATGCTCTCCAGATCGGCGCGGTGGCGCTCCTTCGGTATAACCAGCATGGCGCGTGCGATCGCGGCTTTATCCGCCATGCTTAGAAACTTCAAGCCTATGAAAGATCCTGCAAAATGCATCGGTGGAGGCAGCATTCCCCTCTTCAAAACAGACTTGCGGCCACCCGGTTCCAGGAAGAAATATTCCGGGTAAAATCGGATTTTCTTCTCCACGCCAAGCCGTTTATAGAAATCGATCAGGTTATGGCAGCAGCGCAGCAGGACGTGCTGGCAATTATCGATCACCTCGGTTTCTTCGCCCGCCACGGGCCACGAAGTTGCTCTGCCGCCCAGGAAAGCACGAGTTTCAAACAGGTCCACTTGCCACCCCGCGCCACCTAGTGCCGCGGCAGCCGAAAGCCCGGCCAGACCTCCGCCGATAATAATTACTGAAGGCAATTCCTATTTTAAACCGGAATCACTTCATCGCCCGCAATCACATACACGCGGTCAGCAGGTTCACGCGCCACCAGTGCGACACCGGTGAGCGCTCCGAAGGCTGGCAGCACGCCGCAGCAATCCGTGAACCAGTAGCACACCAGGGTCTTCTTCTCCTTGCCGCGGCCCGTCAAGCGGATTGCCGGATGCATATGCCCGGCCAGTGCGTAGCCTGCTTCCGCCTTGCCGGGAAAGTGTTGGAAGACGAACGGCGCGTCGGGAACGGGCGCATCCGCGCAGCGAATGTTGAGATTTGCAGGCGGGTCTCCAGAGCGCCGGTCGTGATTCCCGCGAACCAGTAAGATGTCGAGCGCGGCGTGGGCTGCACGCCATTCCGCCACTGCGTGCAGCGTGCGCGCGGCGCGACCTTCACGCGCATGAATCGCATCGCCCAGAAGCACCATACGCTTTGCGCCGGTGGCTTGCAGCACTGCGCTTAAGCGTTCCATGTCGGCGGTGGTGGTCCCTCCCGGAATCGGAATTGCAGCGGCACGCAAAGTGGCGGCTTTGCCCCAGTGCGTATCCGCAACCAGCAGCGTCTGCTTGCGCGGCCAATATACAGCGCGGTCCGGCAGCAATTGTAACTGCTCGCCTGCCACGCAAATCTCCAAGCTCATCCGTTCGCCCGTTCCACCTGCGCCGCCATACGGCGTATGCGGTCTCCCAACTTTTCTGAACTCACCCGGTTCCGCGTCCGGTCCACCATCAGCGGAAAACACAACGGCGAAGGCCGCTTCATGTCCTGAATCACAACGGTAGCCCGCCCCAGCCGTTCCAGCGTCTGGCCCAGGCGGCTGCGCTCCAACTGGCGTTCCAGCACTTCGCGGTTGGCTTGATCCAGCAGCAGATTGCCTGAATCGTAGCGCATGAAAACGTCGAACAGCAGACCGCTCGAAGCCTGCAACTGGCGCACACTCTTATTTTGGCCGGGGTAGCCGTTAAACGTCAGTCCAGCTACTCTCGCAATTTCGCGGAACTGCCGCCGCGCCATCTCCGCCGCATTCAAGCTTTCGGGAATGTCCTCCGCCAACCGCTCCGTGGAGAGCAGGCCCCTGGCAAACGCTTCCTCGATGGGCGCAGGTTCCGGTGCCAGCAATTCAAACCCATAGTCATTACACGAGAGCGAAAATGATATCGGCTTCACTCGCGAAACGCGCAGCGCGATCAGTGCCGCCAAGCCCTCATGCACCAGCCGCCCTGCAAACGGGTAGAAGAACAGATGGTGCCCCTCTTTGGTTTCCACTCGTTCTACTAAAAATTCATCGCCAGACGGAACCCGCGAGATCGACGCTTGAGTTTCGAACACAGTCTTCAGCGCTTGCATTTCCAACCCCTCAAAGCGGCCATCACGCGCCTCCGCAAATCGATTGCGCAGTGCCGCTGCCAATTCGTTCGAAAGCGGCATGCGCCCGCCCTCCCAAGTCGGAATCACGCCCCCGGCTGTCACGGGTGCTTTCTTCACCCACGCCGTCATGTCGCGAACCCGAATGAACTGCAGCACTTTGCCGGAGAAAGCGAACCGGTCACCGGGCCGAAGCCGCGCGATAAAAGCTTCTTCCACACTCCCCAGCCGTCCGCCGGTGGTGTAGCGGATATCCATTGCCGAATCGCTTACAATCGTGCCTGTCGAGAGCAGATGGCGCCGCGCCACCATGCGGTTCGAGATCACGAACTTGCCGTCTTCCATGCTCACGCGTGCGTATTCCGGGTAAGCCCGTAGCGCTTCGCCACCATGTGTGACGAACTCCAGCACCCAGTTCCACTCGGCGTCCGACAGTTCGCGATACGCGTAGGTCCGGCGAACTTCGTCGAGCATCTCAGCGCCTTCAAAGCCGCCCGATACAGCAACCGTGACCACCCACTGAGCCAGAAGATCAAGCGGACGCTCCACGGGATAGCGGCTCTCGATCGCTCCCGCGTAATAGGCATCGCGAGCCGCCGCCACCTCCGCTAATTCCCATGCGTGGGTGGGCACGCAGGTGATGCGGCTGGGCACGCCGGGCCTGTGCCCGCTGCGGCCCGCGCGTTGCAGCAACCGCGCCACACCCTTCGGGCTCCCGATCTGAATCACACGGTCCACCGGTGTGAAGTCCACACCAAGATCGAGGCTTGAGGTGCAGACTACGCAACGCAGAGTGCCCGCGCGCAACCCATCTTCCACGAAATCGCGCGTCTTGCGTTCAAGCGACGCGTGATGCAGCGCGATCTGCGCCGCCCATTCCGGTTTGGCGGCCAGAATAGCCTGATACCAGATCTCCGTCTGAGAGCGCGTGTTGGTGAAGACCAGAGTAGTCTCGCCCTCTTCGATAGCCTGCACCACTTGCGGCAGCATGTTGACGCCCAGGTGCCCCGCCCACGGAAAGTTGTCCATGTGCGGGGGGATCAGTGAATCGACGCGCACTTCCTTCGGCACCATACCGCGCACCATCCGGCCCTGCTCCCAGCCCCGGCCCAACAGGGTGGCCATTGCGATATCAAGATTGCCTAGTGTCGCCGAAAGGCCCCAAGTGCGCATTTCGGGGTTCCAGATGCGCAGCCGCGCCAGCGCTAATTCAGTTTGCACGCCGCGCTTCGAGCCCATTAATTCGTGCCACTCGTCGCAGATCACCAGCCGCAAATTATTGAAAATTTCCTTTGCATCTTCGCGCGCCAGCAACAAGGCCAGGCTCTCCGGAGTGGTAACCAGTGCGGTTGGCAGTTGCTTCTTTTGGCGCGCGCGGATCGATGCTTTTGTATCGCCGGTACGTTGTTCCAATCGCCATGGAATATTCAGCCCCAGTAATGCATTGCGCAGCGAGTTCTCTGTGTCTGCCACCAGGGCGCGCAACGGCGTGATCCACAGCACGCGTAAAGGCGGGTTCACTTCACCATCTCCCTGCATCCATTCAAGCAGCGGGCCAATCCAGGCCGCGTACGTTTTGCCGGTGCCGGTTGCCGCGTGAATCAGCCCGCTCTCCCCCTTCAGATAGGCACGCCAGACTTCTTCCTGAAAGGCAAACGGTTCCCATCCCCGTGAGTGAAACCAGTTGCGAACAATCGCGAAGGCCGCGCTTTCGGCGGTCAGATCTTGTTCCCCGTGATCAACGCCCGAATAGTCTCAAGCGTGTCGGCTTCCGCGGCTGGTTTATCGGTGCGCCAACGCGCGATTCGCGGGAAGCGCACGGCAATGCCGGACTTGTGACGCTTACTGATTTGGATCCCTTCAAACGCGAGTTCGAAGACCAGCTCAGGCTTCACCGAACGCACCGGCCCGAACTTTTCCAAAGTGTTCCTTCGCACCCAGGCATCCACCTTTTGGATCTCCGCATCCGTCAGGCCGGAATACGCCTTCGCGAACGGCACCAGCGTATCTCCATCCCAAACGGCGAACGTATAATCCGTAAACAGGCTGGCGCGGCGCCCACTGCCAGGCTGCGCGTAAAGCATCACCGCATCCACGGAGAATGGTTCAATCTTCCATTTCCACCAATCGCCGCGCCGCCGCCCTACCCGGTAAGGCGACCCATGGCGCTTCAACATGAAGCCTTCCACTTTGCGTTCGCGAGACTCGCCCCGAAGCGCAATCAACTCGTCCCAGGAACCGGCTCTCACCACATCCGAAAGCAACAGCCGGTTGCTATCGCGCGTGGCTTCCACTAAGTCAGCCAGCAGCTTGCGGCGCTCCTCAATCGGGCGCTCGCGAATGTCGTTACCTTTCCACTCCAGCAGGTCGTAAGCCAGGATCACGACCGGTACATCGGCCAGAATCTTCGGGCCCAAAACCTTGCGCCCAATCCGCCGTTGCATCTGCGCGAACGGCAAAGGCGCACCGTCTTTCCAAGGCAGAATCTCACCATCGATCACCGTGCCTTCGGGCAGAACACTGCCCAGCGCTTCCAGTTCCGGGAACCGCTCCGTCACCAACTCCTCGCCGCGAGACCAGATAAACGTGCGGAACTTGCGACGGATGAGCTGGCTGCGAATGCCGTCCCACTTCCACTCAATCTGCCATTCCGCGATATCCCCCAATTGATCGATCGCGCCTTCAATCGGATACGCGAGGAAGAACGGATACGGGCGGCTGATATCGGTATCGGCGGATTCAGCGCCGACCAACTGCGCGTAGAAATCCGGGGTCGGGGACCAATCGCCCATCATTCGGTGTGCGATCACGTTCCCCTCGATTCCGGAGACTTGCGCCAGGGCGCGAACCACTATGTTTTGCGAAACGCCCACACGAAAGGCGCCGGTGATCAGCTTGTTCCAGACAAAGCGCTGCGCATCGTCCATATCGCGCCAGGCATCCACCAGACTTGCGCGCCGCTCGCCATCTTCCCAACGTGCCAGCGGAAGCAGGCGCTCCTCTACCCAGTAATGCAGCGGCCGGTTTGACGATCTTTCAGCGTCGGGCAACAGCAATGCAATCGTCTCGGCCAGATCACCCACCGCTTGATAGGATTCGTCAAACAGCCAGGCGGGCACATCCGATTCCTCAATAGCCCAACCTACCAGCTTGCGCGTTTCGATCAGGCGTTTCGGGCGGCGGCCAATCAGGAAGTGAATCGCCCAAACCGCGTCTTCCGGAGGCACGGTGCCGAAGTATTTCACCAGGGCATCGGTCTTGAGCCCCGTTTTGGTGGTTTCATCCAGCGCTGCGTATAGCTGAGCGAAGGCCTTCATGCTTCAGGTTCCGTAGCGCCCTCCGCGGGGTCATCTTCCCGATCGCCTTCATAGCGCGTCTCAAGCGCCCTGGCCTGTTTGCCGTGATCGTTCAGCCAGTGAACCAGTGGCGCGCGATAGCCGTGGGTGACCAAGATATTTTCAGCGCCCGTGGCATCGATTGCGTTCAGCAAGCCCGGCCAATCGGCATGATCGGAGAGTGTGAAGCCGCGGTCCAACGATTGCCTCCGCCGCGCGCCGCGCACCCGCATCCATCCCGAAGCAAATGCAGTGGAGATAGAGCCGAACTTTCGCATCCACGTGGTCCCGTTGCAGGAAGGGGGTGCGACAATCAGCGACCGGCTCCAATCGTAGCTGCGTTCCATGGAGCCCGAATACAGTGTCTCGGGAAGCGCGATGCCGCTTTCTCGGTAGGCCGTGTTCAACTTCTGCACGGCACCGTGGCAGAAGATGGGGCCAATCTCCGGATTGACTCCGGCCAGCAGCCGTTGCGCCTTCCCGAGCGAATAAGCGAACAGCACGCTTGCGCGTCCGGCGGCTTGGTTATCGCGCCACCAACCATCGATCTGCGTGAAAATTTCAGGCTGCGGGCGCCACCGGTAAATCGGTAGCCCGAACGTGGATTCCGTAATGAATGTATGGCATCGAACCGGTTCAAATTCCGTGCTGGTACGGTCATGCTCCACTTTGTAATCGCCGGAAGCCACCCAGATCTCGCCCTCATATTCCACTCGCACTTGAGAGGAGCCCAGGATGTGACCGGCGGGATGGAGCGAAACCCGAACTCCATTTTCGCTGACAATCTGGCCGTAGGGGATCGCCTCGATCTGAGCATCGGGACCCATGCGTACCCGCAGCACGCCTTCACCGGGAGTGGATGTCAGATAATACTTCGAACCCCACCGGGCATGATCGCCGTGCGCATGCGTGATTACGGCCCGGTCCACGGGGCACCAAGGGTCAATGTAAAAGCCGCCCGGCTCACAGAATAAGCCGTTCGGTGTGACCTGAAGCAGCGGTTTGCGCGGAAAGGTCACCTTTTTTCCATGATAGAGTGTGGGAACCAGATCGCGGGGGGGACCACGATGAAGGCTAGAATCGCCGGGCTTTTTGTAACGGGAGCGCTGCTTACCGCGCCCACTTCTTTGATGCGTGCGCAGGGAACGGACTGGCGCGCGCGTTCGGTTGAGCTGGAAAAGACAGATCCGGGTGCTGCCCGCGGCGTGCTGCTGCGAGCCGTGCAATCCGTGCCACAGGAGCCGGAAGCGCAACTGCGGTATGCCGAATTCCTGGACCGCTACGGCGACCCGGCAGCTCGCAGTGAGTATCGAAAACTCAGCGGGCCGGAGCGATCGGTTACTGTTTTGAGGCGGCTGGTCTTGCTCGATCTGATTGCGGGGGATCGCGCCGCGTCGGATGCGGACCTGGCCCAATACCGAACGGCTGGCGGCACCGAGTGGAAAGATCTGAGGTGGACAGCGCCGGCGCCGGAAGCGCAGGAATTCGCCACCATCCCGGGGCCGCTGCGCAGCTTTGGGCGAATGGCCGCAATTTCGGCGGAAATCAATCCAAACGATGTTCTGACTGCGCTGGCGCGGAATGTAGTAACCAACGGATATCAAGCCTCGCACAGCAACGACGCTCTGGAGCAGACCGAGTATTTGAAACTGGTCAACCGGTATCTGTCGCAAGCCAGAGAGATCGAAAAGATCGCGGGACCGGATTCCATGCTGAAAGTGGAGACTTGCGATTCCGCCCAAACCGGCGACCTGCTTCGCATTCTGGGCTTCCGGATGCGGGGCGCCTGCGGAAACGAAGTGGTGCTGGAAACAGTTAACGCAACGCGGGCGTTTTTGAGCACCGATTCCGGTTTCCCCATTGCGGAATTGGAACAGGCGCTCCGCACCAGCAAGCCGTTTACGTATGACTTCCATTCCACGCGCGTTCCCGTGCTCTATGGGCCGGAGTACTGGCTTGGCCAGAAGGACGCGGGTGCCAGTTTCATCGACGCTTTCTTGGGCGACCCTTCGCTGTGCCGTTTTTACCTGGGCATGTCCAAGCTGGACAAAGAGACGGCCGACCAGTTACGCAAGGGTGTGCCCGCGCCACGGTTGCGGACCTACTCGCATGTTCTGGATTTCTTCGGGGGCATGTTTGAGATCCGCAACGGCCACGCAGTAGTGCCGGGCGGGCAACGTTCGGCAACGGCCTGGGGGGAACTGGTGGGCGCGAACCCGCAGAATGGCCCCCAATTCTTTGAAAAGCTACTGGCGAAAGACGATGGGTGGCTGGCGAGCCAGTATGACGCTCTCGCCCGCATCCACGGGCCGGTGCAGGATTATCTGACCGACCCCGCGCGCATGAAGCGGTTCTATGCTGCCGTACGCGGCAAGGTGACCAGCCCCGGCCCGGCGCGGCCCGTATTCCGTTCTAACGCGGATATGATGCTGCTGACCACGCGCCTGCGTTTAGATCCGAACGGCCAGCCGCACATTCCGGGTTCGCTTGAGGTGTGGAAGAACCTGTTCATAAACCATCCGCGCGGCAAGTACGACAGCAAGCTGAGCAAGACGGCGCAGACCTGGAAAGATTCCGATGACGTGCTGGAAGCCCTGTTCGGGATGTCGCGCAAGGCAGTTGAAAATGAGCCGCTGAAGATCTTCATGGCGCTGAGCGATCTGGACCGCGGGCGTGCGCAGCCTCTGAAGGCCGAGACGGTGGACCGATTGGCGCGCTCTTACAAAGAGTTTGGCGCGCAGTATGCCACGTTCAGCGATTCACTGGCGGTTTCGGACCGCACCATCATGCAGTTCATCGATACGGCGGAGAGCATTGAGCATACGCGCGATACTCTGATCCGTCAGAATTCGGCGGGGATGATGCAAGCACTTACGGGCTTGTGGCAGATCCTTTGCCGGCAATCGGTGATTCCGGCCTCAAAAGCCGATGGCGCACTGAGCGGGATATTGACGCCCTTCGCGGAAGCATCGAATGAACGCGAGTTGTTCGATGCCGGCCGCAGCGGCGTGAAGCTGTTGTTAAGTGCGGCTTCCGCGCCGGTCACGCTCCAGCCGCAGGAACAGATGATTGCGTTGCTGGCGGGCTCTTCGGCACCGCTCGATACCGAAGCGCGCGACCGGCTGGTGACCGATATGCAGCATGTGCTGGAAGCGCAGCGCATTCTTTCGCTTGACGTGATCTTTCAGTTGGCTGACAACCTGGAGAGCGTTTCACGCGGTGAAAAATTGAACCCCGCGCTCGCCGCCCGCCTGGCGGCCCGGGTGGGAGACATTCAGCTTCCGCGTGCTTCGCTTTCGGGCGCGGAGAAGAACGCCCTTGCTTTTGGATACTGGACGGAGCGGCACGTGGAAATGCAGCGCAAAGTGAATATGCGCGCGTTGATCGATAAAGCCCAGAACAGCCCTGAAAAGCTCAAAGATCTTCGCGGTGCTTTGACGCCGTTTTTGCGCGATACGCTGGTCGCGTACAACTATGTCCACTATGCGCCGCCCGGTGCGCAGATTCTGTACACCAACCCGTTGTTTGTGCGGGGGCACGATTTCATCGGCATGCAGGGCTCGACGCATACCTGGAAGGCGACGGAGATGCTGGGGACGGGCTGGCCTTCGAATGGGGGCGGAAGGTTGACGGGGTCGCTCGCAAACCTGCCTTATGCGCTGGCTGAGGCGGAACAGAACTTCCTGGTGCCCACACAAACGCAGGCACTCATCTGGGGCGATCTGGTGCCGCAGATGATTCTGAGTGCGAAGATTCCGCGCTGGTGGAATGTGACATCAGCCCAGATGCATTGGGTGGGAGCGCAGATGCACTTCGGGGAGGCTCTTCTGGCGGAAGCGGCTCTCAATCCACAATTGAGGCAGAAAACAATGGCTGCTCTTGATTTACAAGCGCCTCCAGCGCGGCGGATGCAAGTGGAGCGGGCGCTCGAAACAGGCAACGTGCGTGAAGCCCTTGAGCGGATTACCCCTTCCGAACTGTTCGGCATGGCATCGGAAATCGCGGTTCAATCTCCCAACTCCGAACTTGCCCGCATGCGGCAGGAGAACGGCGCATTTGTGAACGATGCGGCCATCTCTGCCGCATTCGGAACACCGAAACCGACGCTTGCTAACTCCTACCGCCCTGAATTACTCCGGCTGCGAACTTTTCCCACGCTGATGGGTTACTCTAGCCGGATCATGGCGGAATCATGGGAATCGAATACGCTTTACTGGGCGGCGCTTGCCGACCAGTTGCACATCGCCCCTTCACAGTTGAATGTGTTAATTCCGGAATGGACGCAGAAAGTAGTAGAGCGAATCTTTGCTTCGCATCTGGAAGACTGGCCGGCGCTGTTGAAATCGTTGCGGCTGGTGGGTGACGATATTCGGGCAGAGGCATTGCGCGGGCCGGGTGAAGGCAAAGCAGCGGGTATTGAATAAGGAAATCGGAGACTGATGATAGCAATGCGAGTCTGGAAAGCCGCAGTTGCGGCGGGTGCGATTCTCGCCGGGGGCGCCCTGCTGGTTTTGGCGCAGGACGGTAAGGTCGCTGTCTTTAAGAGCAAAGTGGATCTGGTGGTGCTGAGCTTCACGGTGACCGATAGCCGTGGGCACTACATCACCAGCCTGAAGCCGTCGGATTTCAAAATTACGGAAGACGGAATCACGCAAAAGCTCTCGACGTTTGCCGAAGGCAGCAAGCCACCGATGGAAGTGCTGGCCGACGGAACGTTGCGCCCACTCGTGAAAGGTGAAGAGGGTCTGGCGGGTAAGCCGGGGCTTGATGCTGGCTCTGACGCGTTCGTGGGGACAAACGTGTTCGTCCTGTTTGACACAAGCAACTTCATGTACAAGGGCTTCGTGTACGCGGAAGATGCAATTGCCGACTTTGTCCGCGGCCTGGACCGCGCCGATTCTGTTGCCGTTTATACTTTCAGCCGCAATCTGTCGCGGGCGGCGCCGTTGTCGCGGGATCGGTCCAACGCAATCTTAGGGCTGCGCAAGGCCGTTGCCGGCGATGACACGGCGCTTTACAACGGGCTGTTGCTTTCACTTCGCGATGCCGCCAAGGTGCCAGGCCGGAAGGTGGTGATTGTGTTTTCGAACGGGCCCGATAACGCGAGCATGGTGGCCCCGGACGACGTCCGCGCCGTGGCGGAAGATGAAGGCATTCCGATCTATGTCATCTCGACGAATGACGTGAATAAGGACTCTATTTCGAGCAGCGTCTTCCGGCGCATCACGTCGAAGACGGGCGGCAAAGCGTATTGGGCCAAGACCTGGCAAAAACAGGTGGAGGCCTTCGAGAGCATTCGCGAAGATCTGGGTAACTCTTATACGGTGACGTACTATCCGGCTGCAAACCCGAACGAAGGTTTCCGCAAAATCAACGTGGATATCACCTCTGACACGGGTAAGAAATATCGTGTTCGTTCCCGCCCCGGATACCGGCCGAAAGCGTTTTAGAGCCGGGTCATCAAATCGCGGATACGGCCTTCTTCTTCCTTGCTCGGCTTATTGGCCAACGCTAGCTGACACTGCTTCTGAGCAGAGGTCTTGTCACCCTTTTGGTTCAAAGCCATGGCGAAGTGGAAATGATAGGTGGGATTATCTGGAACTTTGCCCGTCAGATCGCGGAAGATATCCACGGCGCTATCGGAGAGGTTCTTCTTCAAATAAATCCAGCCGATGGTATCGGAAATTTCCATAAGGGTCGGCAACTTCTGCTTGGCTCGGGTGGCTAGCGTGAGTGCTTCGTCCAGATTGCCTCCCGTCTCCGCCATCAGATAGGCCAGGTTGTTGAGAGCTTCCGCGTTGTTCGGATCCTTGTTTATGGAAAGTTCGTATACCTTGCGAGCCTCCACGTGCTGACCTGAGTTATCGAGGATCAAAGCGAGATTATTCAGGACCGGGATATTATCTGGAATCAGCTCTTTCGCTTTCTTGAAGGCTTCAATAGATTTGTTGTAATCTTTCATGCGCGAGTAAGTTTCGCCCATGCGCGCGTAGACTTCGCCTTGCTGGCGCGGGGTGTCTTTGTTCGCCTCCACCAGGCTGCGGTAATCATTAATGGCGCGATCCAACTGGCCCGTGCGGACTTCAAGATCGGCGAGATCCCGTTTCAGGTCCATGCGCTTGGGGTACTTGGCGGATTCCGCTTCCACCAGTTTGACGGCCTCGGACGGTTTGCCCAAAAGGATCAGGGACTCCGCTTCGCCCAGCAATCCGCGGGCGTTCGCAGGGTCGGCGTCGTAGGCGCGCCGAAAGACGTCAGCGGCATCCTGATATTTCTTCTCCATCAGATTCAAAACGCCAATTTCGAGCAGCGTTTCCGGCTGTTTTGGGCTTGCCGTCAAGAGGGAGTTCAGAGCTGTCCGCGAGTCTCCAAAGCGGTTCAGCCGCATCAGAGCTGCCGATTGAAGCAGGCGGGCTGCTCCACTTTGCGGACTCAACTTAATTGACTCTTCGGCCATCTTCAGCGCCGTTGCATTGTCTCCGCGCGCAAGAGCCACCTGGGAAAGCGCCAACCGGGGAGGCAGGTAATCCGGGCGAAGCTCTATCGATTTTTCGAACTGCTGGCGAGCCTGTTCAAACTCGCCCTTTGCAAAATGGGCACGGCCTAAATGGAAACGCGCCACGAAATTATCGGGGCGCGCGGTAACTACGGCCTGAAGTTCATTAATGGCCTGACTAATATCTCCCTTGTCCAAGAGGAAGCTCGCCTTCAAACCGCGCGCTTCGGGATCCTTCGGATTTTCTTTCAGGATCTCGAGATTCTTTTCATACGCCTGGGCAGTCTTATTGTCATGAATGTAGGCTTCAATGATGCGTTTTTGATAATCCAGCTTATGTGAAGGATCTTTGCGCGCGCCTTCTTCGTATTGTTTGACCGCCTCTCCGCCATCGTTAACGCGAAGGTAGAAATCGCCCGCGGTGAAGTAGGCTTGCGGGTAATCACGGAAATTGGCCTTCAGCGAATCAAGTACTTTTGCACCTTCCGCGCGGTTGTTATTGGCAAAGTAATGGGCCGCCAGGATGGTCTGAAATTCATATGATTTCGGATTTTCCGCGATGGCTTTCTTGAGAATCGCAACCGCTTCATCCTGCTTTCTTTCACGCGAGTACAAGCGGTAGAGTTCCAGATATCCGGCCGTGCCGGAATTCTTGGCCTCGATTACTTTGTTGAAGAGCTGCTCAGCCTCGCCATTTTCGCCGTATAGGGAAAGGGTCCTGGCGAGAGAAAGCTGGACGGTGGGTTCACCCGGCTTGATTTCCAGAGTGCGGCGGTATTCCGCGATGGCTTCTTCCGTCAACTTCTTGGAATTGGCTATTTCATTGACGCGGTAAGCCGCAATTGCATCTACCAGGAAGTGATCGGCCCTCAGCTTGTGGCCTTCGAACGAATTCGGATCCTGCGTGAGGAACTGCTTGGAAATCAGATCCACCTCGGAAAGCAACTGCTGAACGCCGGCGGCGTTGGAACCGGTCTGAGATTGTGCGGCCAGCAGGAGGATTTCCGCCAGATGCATGTTCGAATCGTTGTACTCCTTCGTGTTTTTCGGAAGGAGCTCGACGGCGCGGCGGAAAGCCGGGACCGAGTTCGCGATCTGGCTCAGCTTGATGTTGGTGAGTGCCAGGTGATACCAGGCCTCTCCGTATTTTGCGTCCGAGGAGAGGGCGCGGCGGTACATGATGGAGGCCTCTTTGTACTTCCCGCGATCGTAATATTTGTTGCCGCTCTCCAGATAGCGTTTCTTTACGACCTGCGGATCGCGACTGCAGCTAACCAGGATGATGGCGGAGAGAATTAGAAACAGGACGCGCTTATACATTAGACAGACCTCGACATTGTATTTTCCTACACATCAGGTGCTGATGGGAAGCTTACTCTACCGCGACTGTGGGTACCACCGGGCCAGTGGTGGGGCTACTGACGCCACCGATTTTGATGGTAATGGGGAGAGCATCGCCTTTCATGTGGGTGCCCGGCACGCGCAGGTTGATCTGGTTGAGCCCGACAAAACCGGGAACCAAGCCACTAAACCGCACGATAATGGCGGACTGGCTGTAGCGGGGATCTCCGAAATAGACTTGGACAGGATCCGTCAGCGCAAGCGGGCTGGCGGGTGCGGGAACGCCCGAGGCGACCGGGGCATGGGTGGAGCCCAGACCGGTGGCAAAAAGAATCAGATCCTCATCGCGTTTTGCGGGATGGTCTTTGGTGACGTAGCTGCCATCTTTGTGCACAATCGCTGCTTGTGTGCCGGAGACAAATACCGCCGGGGCATATTTCGCCACCGTCGCGGAAACAGTCGTAACGGAAGCGGCCTTCTTATCGATGGACCGGACCACCAACGGATATTTTCCGGTGGCCAGACCGGTCGGCAATTGAGCATTGATCTGATTTGGAGAGACTAGGGAAAGCGGCAAGGGCTGGTTATTGAGGGTGACGCAAGTGCCGCCCAAAACCGTTGGCAGCGTCGTAGTGGAGGCAGTCTCCTGCGAGCCCAAATTCTGCCCGAAGATACTGATGAGGCCGCCGGGCGCACTGGACGCCTGATAGCTGGCTAAGTTCACGATCCCATTGGCGGTAATAACCGGCCTTTCCGCCAGAAGGACGGGAGCGAGCGGGATGATGGAGAGGCCGGTCGCGGTTAGCGCATACGCATTCGTGGCCGTGGAATCGACCACCAGAGTGCGACCGTTCGTAGAGATGCGTTGAGCACCGTTGACCGACGACGCCGCGCCCTCGAGAGCCGGTGCGGTGCGGAGGATCTGGCCCGTGTTCGAATCTACAATCTCGATCATGCCCGCATCGGTTACGGCGGCCGCGGCACTGGCGCGAGCAGGTTGCGTGAAGCGGGCAAAGGAAGTGGGATCGATGGCAGATACGGCGGAAACAGGGCGGGAGGCTGCAGTGGTTACCGTAGCGCCTGGGCGGCCCGGTAGAATGCCGCCGCCAACCGCGCCCTGTAAGTCGGGAGTGGCGATCGGGGTCAGGGAGGAATTCAGAAGGGTGTTGTTGGCAAGGTAGTAGCGGCCTTGCGGACCAGCGGCGATGGGCCCTAGGAATCCGGCGAGCGTCGCTGGGGTGCCGTTCACGGCTGTGGTGCTGAAGATCTGTTTGCCTACGGTGAAATCATCTATGCTCGAATCATAGAGATAGGCATTCCCTGCGCCGGTGACCAGAAGGACGTATTCGCCGCCCGGCGTCGCGGCCAAAGTGCGGACGGATGGAGCACCTCCGGGCACGGTCCGAACAACTGTTGTCGGAGTGCCACCGAAGACTTGCGGATTCAGGGTACGCGGGACGGCTTGCACACCGTCGATTTTCCAGAGTGTGCCATCGCTCATGACGAATTGCGGCCCGCGCTGGCTAGAGGCAATGGAGGTGGCGTAGTTCAGCCCGACAGCTATATTGGCGGGTATGGCGGGGAACACCACGCGTCCGGTGACGCGCTGTTTATCGAGATCGACGATACTGATTGTCTCTCCCCCGGTATTGGCGACGTACATGGTGACACCGTCGCTTGCCAGGGCTAGGGAGTGGGGGAGTTGGCCGACTTTGATTGGCGTGGTGAATTGCTGGGTCTTCAGATCGAAAACTTCAATCTGATTGAAGCCTGAGTTAGCGATGTAGAGTTTTTGACGAACCGGATCCTGGATCAGGTCGGTGAGCGTTTCACCGCCGCTGACGTTTTGTTGAATCGGGATGATGGTGCCGCGCGCCTCCGCGTCCCGGTTATTTTGGAAGACGCGGATATTAGGCGCGATATTGATCGCCTCATTCGATTGCACCAGAAAATCGTTCGGTGCCGCCGTGCCGGGCGTTTTGGCGACGTTCGCATTGAAGCGGAAGTTCAGAGTGCTGCCGGCGGCGTTGGGGGTGGCTTGAACGGCGGGAATGGTACTGGTGATTGTGGCCGGAGCGGTGGCCCCGGGGTTGGCTATGATGACACCGCCCGGCCCAATCACGATGGGGAAAATGATCCCACCCCCCGGACCGCCATTGCCTCCTAAGCCAGGGACTGCGGTGGTGGATGCCGCAAGGCCGCCACTGGTTAGCGTATAAGACTGGACCGAGGCCGTCAGCCTTCCGCGGCCTGCGTTTGTGACGTTGTCTTTAACCGCGCTCTGCGCAGCGGTGACTCCGCACTGATCGTTTGTGAGCAGCACGATTTGGGAATCGACTTGAGCGAGCGGACTGGCATTGACCTGGCCTACCGGCAGGATGACAAAGCCGGATTCGGACAACGCGTAAATGGTGTCACCCGCGTTGTTGATGACCATGCGACCCGAAAGGTTTTCAGGGATTTGCAGGCCAAGTTTGATGAGTAGATTATCGGGATCGTTATAGAGCAGGCGGGTAACGTTGGCCTTTGCAGCGGGGACTTGGACGGGAGCGAAGTTAAAAGCGCCGTAGACGTTCGAGCCATCTGGAGAAAAGACGCTTCCGCCTTGATTTGCCTGGGCGTTGAAGTTGGTGCCATTGGGGAATGCGAACGGAGCGTTGGCGACGTTTTCCTGAGCCAGGATTGCGAGAGTGGCGGTATCGATCAGCGAATACCCGGCCATGAAGCGTGAACCATCGGGCGAGACAGAGAGGACGTTCGAGAGATTGCTGAGGATGCGCGACCGGAGCACGGTGCCCGACGCAACTTCGTAAATGAACACGACCCGGTTATTGATGGTGGCGCCGTTCAGGATGTTGGCACCAATGATGTAATTGCCGTCTTTGGTGGTGAGCAACTTCGAGTGATAAGAGAGGTAGGCGCGGCCGGATGGGGCCGGGAGTGTGGGAGGCGTGGCGGCAGCTGGGGTGATGGAAACGTTGTTCAGCGAACTTCCTTGCGGGTCATAAATCAGCAGATTGTTCTGGCCGCCGTTTCCCACGGTGGAGATCAGGACGCGGCCATCTTTCCCCACGGCGAGGCCTTCCGGGCTTGCGGGTAGCGGGATGCTGGCGACGGCGGGCGTGGTTTTCGTTAGATCGATAACCTTAAGAGCAGCGGAACCGTAAGCGGACGCGTACAACGTATTGTTGTTCGGCGACAGTGCAATTGCATCGGGCTGGCTGTTGCTGCCGGTTGCGATACTCGCCAGGTACTGACGGGTTTGCGTGGACCAGATTTCGATCCGGTTGGCCGAATTATTGACCAGATAGATCCGCTGGCGGGGTTCGTCGAGTAGGATATCGGAGTAAGAGGCGGCGGCTTGGGAGGGAACTACCGTACCGAAGGTTGCGCTCAATGCCGGAAAGGCGAGAAGTATGAAAGGAAGAAAGAACGAAATACAGCGCATCGCCATTGAAGTTTAACCCTTTAACGGCGATTAAGTTGCCTTCAGGCGATTCAGGGCTGGAGCGTGAAGTTGACGTCGATCGTGGTGACGACACGAACCGGGTTGCCGTTGAGGAGCGTTGGCTTATAGGTCCATTGATTGACTGCCTTCATAGCGGGAGCGACCAGCAGGGGGTTTCCGGAGACAAGCTGAAGATTCTGCACGTGACCATCGAGCCCGATGGTGGCTTCGAAGCAGACAGTGCCCTGAATACCGGATTCGCGGGCCATCGGCGGGTAATCGGGCGCGATTTGGGTAAGGATATTTGCCTGCTGCACGTTGCCTCCGACTCGAATGGATGGGAGTTGGGTATCGATCCCTGCGGCTGCATTGCGAAGCACACGGGGTTCATCGGCGTGTTCATGAACTTGTATCACCCACAGTTGCTTGACCTGGTCCCGCAGGGTGGGGGGCATGTTCAGGTAGGTCGCTGTGCTGCCGAGAAAAGCAGCTTCGGGATGGTGCTGGATGTTCCAGGAGAGCAGGGCGAAACGGCCGGTCCAGGTGGGATCCCGACTTTCCTGCTGATAGAAATGAAAGAGTTGAGCTGTATTGCCGGTGTCATCAGGGTTGGCTTTTTGGGCGGCTTCGAGGGCGGGACCGTCAAGCATTTCAACAGGACGGTGTTGAGCGATTGCGCCTACTTGAGCTGTCGCGGAGAGAACGGAGAATGCCAGAAGAACGATGCAGAGTTTCATTTGCGGTTCCAAATGCATTAGATCACCGGACTTGGGCCAGCGCTATCGTTTTCATTGCATGCGCTATGTCGAGCAGACGCTGGGCGGGGTCGCTCGATTCGCGTTCTATGAAGATGGGCTTTTTGTAGCCGATTTGCTGGAGCTTTGCCAGAAAGGCGGGAATGTTGACGTTCCCTTCGCCTAGAACGGTTTCGGTTCCTAAGGAGCCGGCGGCGGTCGGCCAGGTTCCGTCTTTCGCATGAACGGAGAGCAGGCGGGGAGCGAGGACGGAAAGCGCTTCCAGGGGTTCACCGGTGCCATAGAGGATCATGTTTGCGGGGTCGAAATTGATACCGAGATTGGGGCGGTTCGCCTCTTCGAGGAAGGCGAGCAGGGCAGGGGCGGTTTCCTGGCCCGTTTCGAGCGCGAAAGTCATGGGGCTGGCGTGATCGGCAACACGGCGGACCAGTTCGAGAACAGCCTGGTATTCGGGAGAAGTATTGTTTTCCGGAACGAACCCAATATGGGTGGCGATGCCGGGTGCGCCAAGCTCCCGGGCGAAATCAATGACGGCGTGGGTGCGGGCCTCGCGGGCGCTACGAAAAATTGACGGAACGAAGCCAACGGTCTTCAGGACAGTGGCGATATCGGCGTAGCTTTCTCCTTCGTAAGCGCTGAAAACCGTGTGGATTGTGAAGTTTGCAGCGGCTGCGGCTTCCTTCCAGGCTTGAGCGGCGCCGTGGAGAGGGAGGTCGCCCGGAATGCCGAGCTGGCCGTGATGGATGTGGAGGGCAGTCAGTTCGGCGAGAGTTTCGGTCGGGTCGCGGCCTGCCCAGAACATGACGCCGGTGATCAGTTGGTCCATGAAAGGAGTTCTCCGTTGTGCTTGCGCGACTCTATCATTATTTCTACGAAACGAACTGCTTTGGCCGATTCGGCGGGTGGGCAGAGCGTGGGTTCGGTACTGGAGCGGGCGCAATCTGAGAAGTATTGGAGTTGGGAGAGCCAGGGATCGGGCGCAGCGGGGAGGGGAACAGGAAGCGGAGGGTCGTTTCTGCGAAACGAAGTGAGGGGGCGGCCGGCGCTACTCCAATCCAGCGTCCCCGCTTCGGTAATGACGTTGAATTCCATGGAAAACGGATAAGCGGGCGAGGGGTGCCAACCGCCGGTGATCGCGACAGGGCCGGAATTGCGAAACGAACTGTGAGCGGAGATCCAATCGATTCCCAGGTCAGGATCGCAGAAGCCCTGGGCGCTGATGGCGGTGGGTTCGCCGAAACAGTGGAGTACGAAATCCGCGTCATGAATGAGGAGATCGAGCGGGGCTCCGCCGCTTTTTGAGGGATCGGCGAGCCAGGGGGACCAGGAAGGGCGGGCGCAATTTCTCCGAAACGAACCCAATTTGGTTTCGGCTCCGGCCAAATAGCGGGCGAGTTCCTGCCATTCCGGGAAGAAGCGCAGGACATGGCCGGCCATTAGGGTGCGGTTGCACTTTTGAGCTTCGGCGACCAGCGCGTAGGCCTCCTGACTGGTGCGGGCAAGCGGTTTTTCGAGCAGAACGTGTTTCCCGGAGCGAAGGGCCAGAAGACCGGCTTCGGCGTGAAGGTGGGTGGGAAGGCAGAGATCGACGGCATCGATTTCGGGGTCGGCCAGAGCTTCGGCGAGTTGGGTGTAGCGTTTCAAGTTGGTGAAGTTGAATTGAGAATCGGCGGGTTGAAGATTGCCGCCGGTTTTGGAGAGATCGCCGGCGAGTTTGCGTGGATTCGCGCTGATGACGGCCGCGAGTTCGGCTCCGATCACGTTGTACCACGCGCGGAGGTGCGTTCGGCCCATGAAGCCGAGGCCGGCGACGGCTATGCGGAGCGGGGGAGCGGGCATTAAATGCGGTTTGAGACAGCGGCGTAGAGTCCGAGGGCGATAAAGCCGACAGCAAAGATGAGAAACCACGATCTAGCGTTCAAATCGAGTTCGCGCGGTACGGGAGGCGGTTGTTGCGGGAGCGGCCACGGGGAATGGCGGAAAAGGGAATCACGGAATGTTGAGATTTTGATAAACAGACTGGAAAGCAAGCCGGGGCTGAAACCAAGAATGAGTGCGGCGATTCCGCAAATAATTGGAAGAAACGCCTTCGGCATAGCCATATCATACAAAACCGCGGGGGTTGGGAAAGCGGGTTGAAGCGTTAGCGGACGCACCGAGGGCGTCGAAACGGCGCAGTGCCAGAGTTTGGTAAGGGTGAGATTTACAAAGCTGGCTCGACATTGTGGGTTGGGACGTTCCGATAGTGCCGTTTGCACATTTCCGCGTGGCGGATGCTTTCGTTTTCGATCGTCTGGAGGCGGGCGTCGAAGCGATTTAGGGTGGGGCCGTCCTCTTCGCAATCAAGATTTGCAAAATCGAACCCAATCGGTTCGGGCAGATCGTGGGGCAGAGGAGCGCCGGCGGTTTGGGTGAGCGGCCGCGGGTCGGCGGATTCTTGTGATTCGGGAGCTTCGGCCTGACGGGCGCTTTGGAGAGCTGCGATCTGGGAGGTGAGTTGGCGGAGACGGCGGAGCAAGCGCTGTTCTTGAAGGTGGAGATTGCGCAACTGGCGCTCGTGAACGATGAGCGCGTTGCTTTCGAGGAGGGCGGCTTTCACGCGAGAGTCTTCGAGATGAGACAGGTAATCGGGCGCGGGTTCCAGACGGCCCAGTGCGATGAGATTGGCTTCGAGGCTGGGAACGCGGTTTAAGCGCCAGTGAGTGATGACGATGTCTTGCGCGATCTGCTGCTCAATGGCACCGATGGCCGGGATTTCGAGAAGCATGGCCGCCGAGAAAACTGCGAAAGCTTCCTCTTCTTCGGGGGAGAACGCAAAGGTATGCGCGGTCAGGCCGTGGCGAAATGCGTTCAGTTTCGAAACAGATTTGCCGGCGTCTGAAATCGGACCGGTGGAGAATTGTGCGTTTTCCGTGTTTGCCAGGACTTGCGCTTGAGAAGCCATATCGGTAAGATCCTTTCGGCTTCAGGCATAGCATGTGGAAGGGAGACTTTGGAGGGCTTAGTGGCTTAGGGGTGCTTGGAATATGGGGAAAATATTGTTTACGGGCGTGTGACCGGGGAAATGTAACTAGTGCGGATTGAGCCCTAAAAGCAAAACCCCACCTTGGTGGGGTTTTGTGGCATTCCCGGTAAACGGGATCAAAAACTCATTCCCGACTGTTTACGGGTGATTACGAGACTGGGTGTACGCGAGGTAGCGATTGCATGTCAATGTCAGCAGGTCATCTTTGTGGACTTTGGCACCGGTAATAGCAAACGCTGCTTTACCTTATTTCTGAGCAGCGGCGATAGCCTGCCGCAGCAGACCGAGAGTATTTACGAGCCCATCCCGGTCCAGACTAACTTTGAGAGACTCCGCCGCCAGCGCGGAGTCCGTCCGTGGTTTACGAGACAGTTCCGACGCGATTTCGCTTCTCATCACAGACTCTGCTTCGAACGCGGTTTTGTTGGCAACACTATCGTCTATATGATGATAAAACGCGGTCCATCTGGCGCGCTGCGACTTCCGGCTACTGCCGAATTTCGTGATCTGCGAGTCATAGATGCTTCCGTCTAGCAGTTCGTAGTAGGTTAATTCCGCAGTCGCCCGCTCCATCTTAAACCCTTTGAAGATCATGCACGAACTTGCTGGTGGTATGTACATCTGGTTCGGCTCGATGATCGCGGTAGGCACGGCTGTCTCGGTTGTGGATGAAAAACCAACTTGTTCCCCTTTGGCATTGAAGAGCGTCCATCTCACTTCGTACGCCGCAACAGCCAGTGATGCGGAATTCAAAATCCTGAAGTTGTATTTCGGTCTGCCATCGGCCATTATGTCGATGGATGCGTCGAGTAAGCGTGTTTCGGTCTTGGCTCCCCCGAGTGTAACCGGTATACTCGCCGTGGCATCGTTTGCTGAGGACCCAGTTGAGGTGGGCAGTTCCTGGGCATCTAGAAAGCTCATGCGCGCATTCGCGGGTTTGGAGAATGGTTTCAGTATTTCGACAAACTTGGCAAACGTCTTTCTGGGACGCTGCACGGACGCGCAGTAAGTGTTGTTCAGGCACGATCCGCTAGAACACGAAGTCGCCGGATTGGAGCCCGGGACAGTATACGTCGTGCAGCACTTCGCGCAACCAGTGCAACCGGGGTTTGAGCTACAGGCACTGCTGATTGCGTTTGGGATTGGCGGCGCACAACAAACTGCAGGATCGGAGTAGCCAGAGCAAGCGCAGGTGACTGTAGACTGGCACGGACTACCTACCGGACAGTTTTGAGCGAAGATATACGCTGGTATTGCAGTGATTAAAAACAAATAGGTCGAGAAACGAACTCGCACTTTTTTTATCTCCAAGTGAATTTGACTTCGAACACGGTTGGACCTTACTCCTATCATTATTGTATTGTCAAGGATTTTTTCGGCTTTCTCGGCTTTTGATGTTGCTCGGCGATTCTGAAAGGCTTAAGAATTGGAGGTTAGTGTTCTGTGGCAAAGGTAGACCGCACCGCGGTATCGATTCCTTGTCAGCTCGAGAAAGAATGCTTAGGCTCGAGCTGATCGTTTCGGGTCACCTGGCGGCTTAGCTGAGCCTTCTTGCCAGCACAAGCGTAATGTCGTCCGCTGGGGGTGCGCCTTCGGTCCACTTCGTGATGGCGGAGAGCACTTCTTGGATCATCTGGGTGGCGGGTTGCGCGCGGTGCTCTTGTAAGGCCGCGATCAAGTTTTCGGTTTCGAATTCTTCATCGCCCGGGGTGGCGGCTTCGGTAATTCCGTCACTGTAAATGGCTAACAGGTCGCCTGGGTTCAGGTGAGTTTCGAACTGATCGTAAGTGATGTTGGGCAGAATACCCAGAACAAGGCCGCCGTCGGTCAGCTTCAGGGTTGAGCCATCGGCGCGGAGGATTACCGGTGGATTGTGGCCCGCGTTGGCGTAAGTCAGTTTGCCGGATTTGCTATCGAGACAGCAGAGAAAAAGAGTAATGAACCGGCCAACGGGACAGTGTTGCGTGGTGAGTTCATTCAGGCGCGTGAGCGTGTGCGAGAGAGTGCCGGGTTCGCGCAACAGCACTTCGGCGCGTGCCTGCAAGCCCATCATCATGAGCGAGGCAGGCATGCCCTTTCCGGATACGTCACCCAGGATGAGTGCGATGCTGCCATCGGGGTAGGGGAAGAAGCCGAAATAATCGCCGCCAACGGTGCGGCAGGGCGCATTGAAGCCGGCTAATTCGAGGCCTGGGATTTGAGGAGCGGCGCTGGGAAGGTACTGGCACTGAATGGCTGCTGCCTGATCCAGTTCGCGCTGCATGAGTTCGCGCGATTTTTCCATTTCCGCGAAGCGGGACTGCTCGATTCGGATGGCGGCGACGTTTGCCATAACGGTGAGCAGGTTTAAATCGTCTTTGGTGAATTCGCGGAGGCGGGACGGGGAATCGACATAGAGGAGGCCGACCATGGTATCGCGCGTTTGGAGCGGGACAGCCATCAGCGTGCGAATGTTTGAATCGATGAGCGAGCGGCTGTCGCGCAGTGCGTCGTCGGCGGAAGTATCGCGGACCAGTAGCGATTCCTTGTTGTGCAGGACGCGGTCACGAACGGAACTGCTGATACGGAAGCCTTCGCCGCGCGTGGCTTTGAGCAGCAGCGTTTCGCCTTCGAGAGTGAAAAGGACGCCGCGCTCGGCGCCGACGGCCTCCATGCCCAGCTGGAGAATGAAGGGGAAGAGTTCTTCGAGTGGGCGCTGGCCGGAGAGCTCGTTTCCCGCTCGGATGAGGGCGCTCACGGCGTCGAAGGAAGACGTATTTTTGTTGGCGGGCTCTTTGCCCTGGATGAGGCGGGAGAAATCTGCTGTAACGGTAGAGGTGGGCGGGGCCTCAACGGCTTCCGTGAAGATGACCGTAGCCGACGAGAGAGAGGCTGAAGATGAGGTTTTTATGGAATGGGAGCCGGTGCGCGGATTGCTGCCTGGCAGAGAAAGGATGAGGTGACCGGCCATCATGCGGTCGCCGGGCGAAAGAGGGGTGGGCTGTAAGATCCGCTTCCCGTTGTGGACGGTGCCGTTCTTGCTACCGAGGTCGGTCAGCAGGAAGATGCCATCTTTATTTTCGATGGTGAGGTGCTGGCGCGAGAGGCCGGCATCGTCCGGGTAGCTGAGGTCGCAGTTGGGCGAGCGCCCCAGCGTGAGAGGGGCGTCGAGGGATGAGGCGGGTAAAGAGACGGTGCGACGCTTTCCGTCGGGGGTGAGAATCTGGAGATCGGCCACTTTTAAGAAGGATACAATTCGAACACACTATGAACGAAAAAGAATTGCATGGCAAGCTGGCTTTAATCACGGGCGCGAGTAAAGGGCTGGGCAGATCGATGGCGATTGCGCTGGCGGGCGTGGGGGCGAAAGTGGCTCTGGTATCGCGTGACAAAGAGAAGCTGGAGAGTGTAGCGGCTGAGGTGCGGGCTGCGGGAAGCGAGGCGTTCGTATTTGTCGGCGACGTGGGAAACGAAGCGGATGTTGCGCGTGTGGAGAAAGAGGTTTCGGCGCAGGCGGGGCGGATCGACATTCTGATCAATAATGCCGGGATCAATATACGGAAGAATATTACGGAGTTCACGTTGGACGAGTGGGAGAGCGTGCAGCGGACAAATCTGACAAGCGTGTTCCTGATGTGCCGGTCTTTCGTGCCGCATATGCAGGGCAAAGGTTATGGCCGTATTTTGAATATGACGTCGATCATGAGCCATGTCTCGCTGGGCGGACGCAGCGCGTATTCCTCGAGCAAGACGGCGCTGCTAGGGCTGACGCGGTCGCTGGCGCTAGAACTGGCGGCGGAGGCGATCACGGTGAATGGGATTAGTCCGGGACCGTTTGGTACGGAGATGAATACGCCGATTATGAATGACGCGGCGGCGAACCAGATGTTTATTTCAAAGATTCCATTGGGCCGGTGGGGGAAGGTAGAGGAGATCGGGTCGCTTGCGGTTTATCTGTGTTCGGAAGGCGCGGGATTTATTACGGGAACCGATGTGCTGATCGATGGGGGATGGTGTGCGCAGTAAGGCGGCTGTTGCCTTCATCGTCCTGACGCTTGCCGGTTGCGGGCGGGGTAAAGAGCGCACCATTGCCGTGGTGCCGAAGGGTACGTCGCACGTGTTCTGGCTTCAGGTGGAGGCCGGGGCGCGGGCGGCGGGGAAGGAATTTCACGCGACGATCCTGTGGAGCGGGCCGCAGCAGGAGACGGAATATACGCGCCAGATTGAGATTGTGGATTCCATGATTGCGCGGCACGTGGATGGGTTGGCAGTGGCGGCGGCGGACCGGCAGATTTTGACGGCGTCACTCGAACGGGCAGCGCGGGAAAAGATTCCAGTGACGGTGTTCGATTCCGGCGTGGATTCAGACAAATACATGACGTTTGTGGCGACCGATAATTATGCGGCCGGCGCGATGGCGGCGCGGAAACTGGCGGAACTGATGGGCAGCAAGGGACAAGTTGGGGTTATGGGTCATGCGCCGGGCAGCTTTTCCACCATGGACCGCGAGCGCGGGTTTACGGAAACTTTGGCGAAGGAATATCCTGCTCTGAAGATTGTGGCGACCCAGTTCAGCATGGCGGACCCGGCGAAAGGCATGGCGGGTGCGGAAAATATGTTGACTGCGCACCCTGAATTGGGCGGGATCTTCGCTTCAAGTGAGCCGAGTTCTGTTGGGGTGTCGCGGGCCATTCAAGCGCGAGGGCTAGCGGGCAAGGTGAAGTTTGTCGCGTTCGATTCCACGGAAGGTTTGAAGGCCGATGAGAAGGCTGGGGTGATTCAGGCGTTAGTGGTGCAGGATCCGTTCAAGATCGGGTATGAGGCAGTGCGCACGCTATGCGTGAAACTGGATGGGGGTAACCCGCCGAAGCGCCTGGATCTGGCAGCGCGCGTGGAATAAAACTTCACTTTTTTGGAATAGTTTCGGCAGTTATTCACAAAACGGTAGATTCCTGCTCGCCAGATGTTGCAAACAAAGGACTTAGCGTGGTCACTGGCGTGCTTTAGCAGCGGTACTAATGAAAACAGCTTTCCAGCTATTCCTGTCCCCCGCTCTCCTGGCTGCGCCTTTCGGCGCACAGCTGACGCGTGGTTCAAGATTAGTCCGGTGCAGGCGCTAGTTTCAGCATCTCCGGCCCGCTAGTTGTCAGCAGGTTAATCTATACGACCGTGTAACAACGGGGTACCCAATTGAAAGAGGTAAAACTATGAATATCAGAAAATCAAGTATGTATGCCATTGCTTTGACACTGCTCGCTGTAAGCGGCATGCACGCCCAGATAACAGGCGAATTGCGCGGCAGTGTTGTCGATTCCAGCGGCGCGGCAGTCAATACCGCCAAAGTTATTCTCAAAAACAGTGAAACGGGGCAAACCCGAGACCAATCGGTTAGCGGTCGGGGCGAGTTCGTCTTCAATCTCCTGCAGATCGGCACATACGAAGTGCGCGCTGAAGCGAGTGGATTCACTGCAGCTGTGGTGAGTACTCCGGTGAAGACAGGTGAAACAGCCTCCGTCATTTTGACACTTTCTGTGGGTGGTGTTACCCAGACTGTCGAGATAGGTGACGTGGTTCAACAGTTGGACACGGAAAATGCACAACTGCAAAACGCTGTCACCGGTCAGACCGTTCAGGAAATTCCGGTAGGCCGCAACCCGAACGCTTTTGCTCTGCTTTCACCGGGTGTCGCTCCTGTTTCCGCCAACAATCCGTTTCTCGGTTCCGGCAGCTTTAACTCCAACGGTGGGCGCGGCCGGGGTAACAATATTACTGTTGACGGAATTACTGCTACAGACGTGTCGGTTACCGGCACCGGTGGCCCTCTGGGTCCGTTGAATTTCGCTTCCGTTAAAGAAGTTCAGGTCATTACCAATAATTTCAACGCTGAGTATGGGCGGAATTCCAGCTCGCAAGTTCTATACATTACAAAAAACGGCACCAATAGTTTGCACGGCGAAGCCTATGAGTACTTTGAAAATGACAAGCTGAACGCGCGTTCGTTCTTTGACAATACCGGCAAGCCAAGCATCCTTCGGAACAATATCTATGGATTTGAAGTTGGTGGGCCCATTTATATTCCGCGTTTATATAACGGGCGCAACAGATTATTCTGGCACGTGGATTATGAGGGAACTAAGACTCGCGGCGCCGGTGCGGCCCAGATTGCTTCCGTGCCCACTCCCTCTCAATTGAGTTCCATCACCAACCCTAATTCGGCTGCACTGGCCAAACAATACAACCTGCCCAGCAGTCCCAGTGGACAGATTCAAGCTTCTGCGCCAAATTTATCAAACACGTATCAGGTTTCGTATCGCATGGATGTGATAATCACGAAGAACGATACCCTGTGGGGCCGTTACGGAGTGTATGATTCCGCTACTTCATCCTCAGGCCTGACGTTCATCAACAGCAGCCTTCCTGGTTTCGGCGCGGGCAGCACCAATCACCCTCGTCAAGCGACTCTTTCCGAAACTCACCTCTTCGGTTCGGCTGCCGTAAATGAGTTCCGTTTCGGCTTCGGTCAAAGCAAGCCGAACTTCCAGATCCAGAGCCCTTATACTCTTGGTCCGCAGCTGAATTTTTCTGATGGCTCCGTAACTTCCATTGGCGTATCCAGTATCCTTCCGCAGGGCCGTGAACAGCGCACCTACCAATACACGGATAATTTTTCTTTCACGCGTGGACGGCACAATTACAAAGTGGGCGCGGAATACTACGCGCTTGATGCTGACTCATTCTTTGACAGCAATCTGCGCAGCACCCTTACCTTTAACAACTTCGCGGATTTCGCAGCCGGTGTTCCTGTAAGTTATAGCCAGAATTTCGGTAATTCCGTCCGCAGCAACGTGGTACACAATGCCTTTGCCTTCGCTCAGGATGACTGGAAAGTGACTCGTAAACTGACCGTCAATTTGGGCGTTCGTTATGAGTGGGCTGGCGGACCGACTGAAGCGAACAAGCGGATTTCGAATCTGAATTTGCAAGACAAGTCCTCCTTCGGCGCCGCCGGTGCCGGACCGTTTGGACTGCTCGTGACCGGAAAGCCTTCCTTCAACAGCAACAACAACTGGGCCCCGCGGTTTGGATTTGCCTGGACGCCCACGAACGACAATAAGACAGTGATTCGAGGCGGTTACGGTATTGCCTACGATTTCATCTACCTGAATCCGATCACAAATCAACGGTTCCTGCCGCCGTTTATTTACGCGGCTAGCCTCAGCGGCACCGGTTCGTTCACCGGAACCAACAGCTTCGCTAGTCTTTTGGCGGGAACTGCCGCAATCCAACAGCAGACTGCCGCTGCAGTGGGTTCCCTTTCCACTACCGTTCTGAATTTCGGCAGCATCAGCCCTGCGATCGCGCAAAACCTGAAAAACCCGCAGGTCCAGCAGTGGAACTTCGGCGTGGAACGCGAACTCTTTGGCCTTGTGGTCAAAGCTACGTACGTTGGAACCAGAGGTACCTATCTGACGCGCACCAGGCCCATCAACCTGATCGCAAATCCGGTCCTCGCAGCCACCAGCCTTGCCGATGAACAGGCCCGTCTTCCACAATTTCAGGCGGCATTCGCCGGCTTGAATGGGGGCGCAAAATCATACAGCAATCGAATTGACCCCCGCTACAACGTCGTGAATTATTTGGAGAGTTCGGCCACTTCCATGTACCATGCCCTCCAAATCCAGGTTCAAAAGCGCGCCGCCAAAGGGCTCTATTTAAGCGCTTCTTACACATGGTCGAAATCGATTGACGATAACTCTGATGCTCTGGGCGTACTCGTGAATGACACCTCCGCACAGCAGAATCCGCTCAACAATCGCGATAACCGCGCGCCTTCCCAGTTTGACTTGACCCACACCGTATCTGTCGGTCACTCCTACGAATTGCCATTCTTTCGAACCTCCGGAAATCCCTTTTTCAAAGGTGCACTTAGTGGATGGTCATTCGCAGGCATCAGCACGTTCCGCTCCGGGTTTCCGGTCAACATTTTCGCAGGGCCCCGCTTCGGCATTTCCGATTCCATCGCTCCGCTGGGTGGCAACGCTGTAGACCGCCCGAACGTAGCAGGACAGATCCACGGCTTTAAGCCGCAATCTTCCGGCTCCGCGGGTAATCCGTCCAGCTTGGGAACCACTCTCGTGAACGGCGTCAGGATCAGTACCTATGCCGCCAACCTGGGTCTGTTTCAACCGCTGTTGGGTAACTTCGGCAACTTGGGGCGCAATACGCTACGGCTGAATAGTCAAGCCAACTTTGACTGGAACGTTTACAAGAACTTCCGTGTCCGGGAAAAAGTAAATTTCCAGCTCCGCGGCGAATTCTACAATGCTTTCAACAATGTCGCATTCCAAGGCATGGCGTCCAGCAGCATCACTTCAGTAAATTTTGGGGTGTATAACACTCTCAGTCAGAATCCACGACTGGTTCAGCTGGCGCTCCGTATAATTTTCTAAGTCAGGCTTGTGCCGAACGGTTCGTCCCGGCTCGGCACAAGCACTTCATTCCACCCTCTTCCAAATCCAGCCGCTTTGGCGGCTTCCCCCATCCAACTTCATGTAGAGTGTCCGCACGGTTTCGTAACGAATTCTGAACGGGTTTTGCTTCACCAAAGCCTGAATCACGCCGTCTCTCTTCTCCCGATTGGTCAAAATACCCGAACTCGAGTGTTTCGTTGACGTTTGCGATGATGGGCGCACAATCGCGGCGATTTTGCTTTTTAGCGGGATTCCATCAATACCTGATTGAGCTGGTAGGTAGCCGTTTCGCAATCGCCGTGGCTCACGTCGTAATGGGTGACGGCGCGCAGGTGAGTGGGGTTGATACCGTTCATCAGAACGCCGCGGGCTTTCAGGTCTGCGCTGATCTGCTGGGCCGTACGGCCAGTGGCTGAGATGTCGAAGATGACGATGTTGGTCTGTATGGTGGAGGGATCGAGCGCAACTCCGGGCATTTTCGCGATTTGATGTGCCAGGTATTGCGCGTTGCGGTGATCCTGGCCCAGGTGTTGAGGCGTGTCGTCCATCGCAATCAGGCCAGCCGCTGCCAGCACTCCGGCTTGACGCATGCCGCCGCCCAGGCGTTTGCGCAGCAGCCGAGCCTCTTCCATGGCCGCATGGGTCCCGCACAGCATGGAACCGACTGGGGCCCCGAGTGCTTTTGACAGGCAGAACGTTACGGTATCGACATGGCGCACCACGTCGCGCACCATTACGCCGGAGGCTTCGGCAGCGTTGAATACGCGGGCACCGTCCAGGTGGACTTTGATGCCTATAGCGTGAGCTTCGTGGCAGATCTCTTCGATGACATGGAGCGGGTAGACGCGGCCGCCAGCCATGTTGTGCGTATTTTCGATTTCGATGCAGCCGGTGGGTGCCCAATGGGGGCCAACGGGTTTGGCGACTTTCTTGATTTCTGACCAGCTCAGGATGCCGTGTTCGGTGGGAATAGCGCGAATCAGGCAGCCGGAAAACCAGGCGAGCATGGAGAGTTCCCAATCGAGCAGGTGCGCGCGCGAATCGCAGATGACCTCCTGGCCGTGCGTGGTGTGCAGCTTGATGGCGATGGTGTTGCCCATGGTGCCGGTGGGCAGGAAGAGCGCGGCTTCTTTGCCGGTGATTTCGGCGGCGCGCTGTTCGAGAGCGTTGATGGTGGGGTCTTCGCGATAAACATCGTCGCCCACTTCGGCGTTTGCCATGGCGTGGCGCATGGCTTGGGTGGGCTTGGTTACGGTATCGCTGCGTAGATCGAT
>Ga0123338_10000397_pt1 | contig 45283 bp, 48 predicted proteins | sample grotaG_FD_89793 | JGI IMG/M metagenome (GOLD analysis project Ga0123338, IMG submission 89793) | Glacier valley bacterial and archeal communities from Borup Fiord, Nunavut, Canada, to study Microbial Dark Matter (Phase II) -... | ecosystem: Environmental > Aquatic > Freshwater > Ice > Glacier ... | reverse complement strand
TAATTTTAAAAATATTTATTATGTATACGCACATCTGGCAAAAATACCTGCCCATTATAAAGATTCTCCTTAAGCGGTCAGCAGTTAGTGAACAAATACTTGATTTAAACCGCATTGATTTTGAAAGGGCCGGCAGTGGTAGAAAAGCTGGATATAAATTCAACATTGAATTTTCTAAAGGTCGTGTGACAAATGTTATAAGCGGCTCTCCTTTAGCTGCTGATCTTGCTGCTGTAATTCAACAGGATGGTATTATGAAAACATTGTTGAGTGATAATGATTACCAAATTTCATTAAATACTAAATTTCAGCTCAGCATTAAAAATTGTACACCTCAGCAAGTTGCCGAGTTACATGAAATGCAAGCTTAGTTATTCTATCAGGTTGTTACATGTATAATGTCACAAATTCTTAAATCAGTTGTAGCGTTTAACTTCAGCTGATTTTTTATTTGACGAGATGCCGCCGAAGTGTTTATTATTACACACGAGGTTATTACAATTATCAAATTTCATTAGCTCAATATTTTTTGACGTTGATATAAGATTTACCAATTACTTCACTGATGTATCCTTCTCTGTTAAAGTCTTAATTAACTAAATAGACTTACTTTTATAAAAATAATAAATACACAGACATTTTGAATTTCAACGAATTTGGTTTTGATGAACGCTTGATGGAAGGAATTGATGCTATTAATTATGAAACAGCAACGCCGGTCCAGGAAAAAGTTATCCCTCTTGTCATAGCCGGTAAAGACATCATTGCATCGGCTCAAACCGGCACCGGTAAAACAGCCGCTTACCTTCTACCCATAATACACAAAATAATTAGCGAGCACCAGGATGACCACAGTATTAATGCGCTTGTGATTGTTCCTACAAGAGAACTGGCTGTTCAAATTGCGCAAAATCTGGAAGGGTTATCTTATTTTACCCCTGTAAGTTCCATCCCGGTTTATGGGGGTGGTGATGGTGAATCTTTCTCCATAGAAAAACGGGCTTTATCTAAAGGGGTTGACATTGTTGTTTGTACCCCGGGTAGAATGATCAGCCATCTTAACCAGGGATACGTTAAGATGAAAGGCCTTCAATACCTTGTTCTTGATGAAGCCGACCGAATGCTTGATATGGGCTTCTATGATGATATAATGAAAATTATCTCTTTCCTTCCGGCGAAAAGACAGAACCTCCTGTTCTCGGCAACTATGCCATCCAAGATCAGAGACCTTGCTAGAAAAATTTTATTTAAACCCGAAGAAATTAATATTTCAATCTCAAAACCACCGGCAAAAATTGTACAGCAGGCGTTTGTTGTATATGACAACCAAAAGGTTGCGTTGGTAAAATACCTGCTTAGGTTGAAAGATTTTAAATCTGTACTGATTTTTTGTTCCAGAAAGAACAATGTGAAGCAATTAAGCAATGAATTGCAAAAGTCAGGTTTTTCGATAGAACAGATTCATTCTGATCTTGAGCAGTCTGCGAGGGAGCAGGTAATGCTCGACTTTAAAAGCAGGCGGCTTAAGATATTAGTTGCAACTGATATCCTTTCAAGGGGAATAGATATAGAAGACATTGACCTTGTAATTAATTATGATGTGCCGAATGACGGCGAAGATTACATTCATCGAATTGGTCGTACCGCAAGAGCAGAAACAGATGGGCTTGCCTATACTTTTGTAGGAGAAAAAGAACAAAACAAGTTTTCAGCAATAGAGGAATTGCTTGGTCAGCCTGTACCTAAAGCTGTTGTTCCGCGGCAATTTGGAGAAACTCCTGTTTATCAACCAAGGAAATTTAAGTCAACAAGAAACAAGTCAAGAAGTAACTTCAGGTAACGACAAAATTGTAGGTACCAAATTAATGCTGCCCTGTTTAATAAAGCCGACCCTGGTTTAATGATTACCCTTTTAGTAAATCAATTCAGGCAAAGGGTAGCTTCCTCAAAAGATCCCCCTTCACTATTAGCAGGATCCAGGTAAAAAAGAAAACACTCCACCACGCATACTGGCATTAAAAGATATATCCATCCATTAGGCGTATAGATCGGATGGATTGAATTAGTCTTCAGTTCAATAAAATTTTTCATAAAATTTATTTTAAGGTTTCTATCAACTCAATAAAAGTAAATTACAATCCACCCGATTTGTTTGACTTTCAAAAGCCGGCAAGATGATTTTAATCATACTATGAATTGATTTAACTGACTTATATAAAAAGCCATATTATCTGCTTACTCTTTTCTTACAACTACGTAACCCCAACATGACTTCCTGACGGCTGAAAATTTTCAGTTAAATTGCTTTATCAACGCATTAAAATATTTATGGAGCCCATCATCAGCATAAGAAATCTTTGTAAAAGTTATGGCACCAAACAGGTATTAAAAGGTATCAATCTTGATATCTACCCCGGGCAGATTATTGGTTACATCGGACCTAATGGTGCAGGCAAAAGCACTACGGTTAAGATACTGTGCGGTTTGATAAATGACTATCAGGGAAAAGTTACCGTAAAAGGAATAGACCTGAAAGAAGATCCGCTGAAAGTAAAAAGTATTACCGGCTATGTACCGGAACTGGCAGAACTATACGAAGTGCTGACACCAGCGGAATTTCTTGGCTTTATAGGACAATTGTATGATATGCCGGAAGCGCTTATACAAGAACGCATCTACGGCATAATGAATGCGTTTGGAATGGAGGGAAATATCCATCAGCGTATGGACAGTTTTAGCAAAGGGATGAAACAAAAGGTGCTTATTACTTCAGGGATTATGCATGATCCTGAAATCATCATACTTGATGAGCCTCTTAGCGGGCTTGACGCCAATAGCGTAATAATAATTAAAGAACTTATCAGCAACCTGGCACGGGAAGGTAAAACCATCTTCTACTGCAGTCACATGATGGATATAGTTGAAAAAGTAAGTGACCAGATTGTTCTGATTAATGAGGGACAGGTTATTGCTAACGGCAGTTTTGAAGAATTAAAACAACAACAGGGGGATAACAGCCTGGAAACAATATTTTCTGCACTTACCTCTAAAGAATCCCCATCCCTCAAAGCAGATCAGATGATTAAATTATTTGAAAAGAAAAGCAGTATTTAATAAATGAATTTCATCAATAAATTATTATTGCGATTGGCGTTGTGGCCCGCCCCGATATACCGTAATCTGGGTGTTAACACAAAGCAGCTTAAGATTATTCTTACGGTTAAACTTATAATGGACGACAGGCGGCCTAACACATTTCAGCAAACACGAACGAGAAATTCTAATAAAGCTATTTCTTCCGCAACGATAGGTACTATGATTATTTCAGGTTTCATGGGATTGGTTTTTTTATTCAGTTTTAAACTTAGCAACGATTTAATAACCCAGCTCACCATTTACTTTTCCCTGTACCTGGTGATGGTCATTAGTACCCTTATCTCGGATTTTACATCAGTGCTGATAGATGTGCGTGATAATTACATCATGTTTCCTAAACCTGTTGCAGACAAAACATTTGTGCTCTCAAGGTTACTGCATATCCTTTTGCATATCACTAAAATTATATTACCTATGTCTCTGCCGGCCATTCTATATCTTTCAATATTTAATAGTTTGTGGAGCGCAGTTGTCTTTTTCGTGATGGTAATACTGGCTTCAACATTGAGCATATTTCTTATTAATATTATTTACCTCATAATTTTAAAATTCACTTCCCCAAAGAAATTTCAGGCCGTTATTATTTATGTTCAAATTTTTATGACCATTGTAATCTTTGCGGGATACCAGGTAATGGTTCAAAAGGCTACTACTCTTTTTTTCAGCAACTTCTCTATCACGCCTAATCTTTGGTTATGGTTAATTCCATCATATTGGTTTGCACTTGGTGTTAAGTTCTTCACCACTTTTGCTTTTGACCTATCACTTATAACCGGGGCGCTTCTTTCCATCCTTGTCCCTCCGTTATCTCTATGGCTGGTCATTAAATATTTTGCACCATCTTTTAACCAAAAGCTAACGCTGATCACCAGTAGTTCAGAAGAAGCTTCATTGCCTGCAACTTCGCATAAAAAAAAATTTATAAACGAGACATCTTTTCAGGATTGTCTTTCGAAAATCTTAAATAAAAACGGCGTTGAACAGATGGGTTTTTTACTGACCTGGAAATTAACAAGCCGGTTAAGAGACTTTAAACTGAAAGTATATCCTTCGATAGGATACCTGGTGGTAATGGTAGCGGTATCTGTTTATAGGGATCTAAGCTTCGATCTGAGCAAATTATTAACAACGCATAGCGATACTCGTGTAATTGTTTTGACAATAGTTTATTCCAGCAGTTTTATGTTAGTAGTTGCCCTGGGACAAATTCAATTCTCTGAAAATTTTAAGGCAGCCTGGTTTTATTTTACAGCGCCCGTCAATAAGCCGGGACTCGTCTTTTCAGGCGCGTTGAAAGCGCTTACATTTAAATTTTATATACCTCTGGCGCTGATACTTTCATTTATATTGACTTATTTATTAGGTTTTACAGTTGTGCCTAATATTATACTTGGAGTATGCAATGTTCTGTTAGGTTGCTCGCTTATATCGTTATTCGTTTTAAGAAATTTTCCTTTTTCCGCAATGCAGCAAACAAGTCAAAAGATTGGCGCTATTTTTCGCTCGATGTTTAGCCTGACTCTGATTAGCTTATTGGCTTTTCTGCAATTTCTTGTTTACAATATAACTGCAGTAGTAGTAGTAGGCATTTTACTTTCCGCGCTGGCAAACTGGTTATTGCTGGATTATATAAAAAATAAAAGCTGGGTACAGGTGCTTGCTACCTATAATGACTGACAAATACTTTGCCGGCATATCTACGCCGGCTTTTGCATTATAGCTTAATAACTATCGGTAACATTATAATATTATCTACCATAACAGTAACTATTTATAATTAATTTTCGCCCCTGCACAACGTTTATCTATACCTGCAATTTAGGTGTATACGAATAACTTCAATGAAGTAACAGGCAGGAAGGGATATTAATTATACCGGTGAGATTAAATGAGGTTAACCTGGCAGCTGCGTTATAGCTGCGCCCTTATTTCAAGTGCCCATTTTTCAATAATATTAACCAGTTCAATAATATTGACAGGCTTGCTGATATAATCATCCATTCCTGCATGGAGGCATTCGTCACGATCACCCTGCATAGAATTTGCCGTCATAGCGATAATAATCGGCTGAACACTTATGCACAGGCGAATCATACGCGTTGCTTCAAGGCCATCCATTATTGGCATCTGAACATCCATAAGAATCATATCATAATTAGCATGACTAATTAGTTCAAGTACCTCCTGGCCATTTGGAGCCACGTCGGGCTTATAGCCTAACTTGTTTAGTATCCTGATGGCAAGTTGCTGATTCATTGCATCATCTTCGGCGATAAGTATTCTTAGAGGATATTGTCGGGCAAATTCCGGCGTCAGTTTTTTATTTGTAGTTGTTTTTTCTGTTGATCCTGGCCTATTTTGTTGTCGCAGACCACCAAATACCTGTGTGCTTAAAAAATGCTGCTTCAAAGGTTTAAATAGAATCGAATTAAAAAGCCCCGGATGCTTTTTACTACTTTCATCTCCCGCATTTGCTAATAATATAATAGGGATGACCGGATATTTTATCCTGATTTCTTTTGATAGTTCAATGCCATCTACTTCAGGCATTTTGAGATCGGTAATTACAAGTTCAATACCTGAAGTTGCCTTGAGGATTTCAAGTGCTTCACGCGCAGAAGAAGCGATCATAGGAATTAGTTTCCATTGTTCAAACCGAGATTTTAAAATACTTGCCTCCGTATTATTATCATCAACTATTAATAATTTCTTACCTGCTAATCCGTCTCTGTCATGGTGCAGATTTGTTCTTACCGGTTGCAAACTTTTGCGGGTGTACACATTAAATGTAAAGGTAGTCCCTACTCCTTCGGTGCTTGCAACTTCCATTTTCCCACCCATCAATGCCACCAGTCTTTTTGAAATGTCAAGCCCTAATCCTGCCCCCGCTTTGATATTTGTGACAGCGCCAATCTCAGCAAAATTTTTCCGCAGGTATTCCATATTCTCCTGCGTCATTCCCGTCCCGGTATCTCTCACTTCAAAACCAATGTTAAGTCCTTTTTCATTTGAGGAATCCAATAGACATACACCAATAAAAATTTCTCCCTGCACTGTGAATTTCATGGCATTATCTATCAGGTTCATTAAAATCTGGCGAAGGCGTACTACATCTCCCATTATATGCGTTGGTACATGCTGATTGATTTCATACAGAAGTTCTATTCCGGCGTGATCTGCTTTCTTGGCGAAGACTTCTAAAACTTCTTCTATAGTACTTACCAGGTCAAAATCTTTTGGCTCCAAAGCCTTTCCGGATTCAACCTTTGAAAATTCAAGAATATCGTTCATTAAAATTTCATTAATCACCGTCAGCAGTTTTCTACCACTCGTAAGAATCGAATCAGCATATTCCTTTTGTTCCGTAGTTAAAGAAGTTTCAGCTAATAAAGACACCATTCCAATCACTCCATTCATAGGAGTCCTGATCTCATGACTGATACGCGTTAATAGCTGACTCTTTGTTTGGTTTGCCAGTTCGGCGTTGTTAAGTGATCTCTGCTCATTGCTTACAGCGTATGATAAAAGTTCGGTTTGCTCCTGCAAACGTTGCTGTAACTCAGATCTTTGATTCTTTATGAAATTAAATTTGATGCGAACATATATCCCTGCTCCCAACACGGTTATAATTACTAATAGTAATTTAAACCACCAGGCATATAAAAACCAGGGAATCAAAATTTCACAAATCATCCCGAAAATTATATATGTATTGTTCATATTTCAGATTTAAGAATCAGTAAAAGGCGATTAAGTTTTATTTATAATATAGCTTTTGATTCTCTTTTCTAATGATTATTCCAATGCTGATTTCCTTTGTGCTTGTAAAGATGGAACCGGCACCTGGTTGTTATTGCTTCGTTTAGTATGGTGCCAATCCCAATTGATCCCTATCACATAGTTTCTGTTATTAGCCGCAGGACTAAATACATATACCGGCAGTTCCCAATTTCTATAAGAGAAACATATTAATGCGCCTACTTCCCAAGTCGACACCGACCGGTTTATAGTGGACTGCTGAAGAACGATTCCTGATTTTAAAAAAGTAAAAAATCCGTACTTTATCTCAGACCAGTTTAGAATAAAGTTTTTGTCCCGGTCCTTTGTTGAGCATACGTATTGAAGTTGTGATAAGAGTATTATTTTTTTTAATGTTACCGTAAGATTCATTCCCAGCGAACCCCCAGTAAACTGACCAGCCAATAAGCCAAGCATTGGTGTAGCGGCAAAATATAATTCACCCTCTTTATAAAATGTTTTGCCAAAGTAAACAGACATTGTTTTTTTGTCTTCATAGTTATACCTCACTTCTCCATACCAGTGCTGAGCATTTTGATAATAACCAATACACACTAATGATACATCCTGGCTCTTATCAACATAAAAATATTGCTCAAGACCCAGATGGGATTGTGCACCGACTTCATAATAAAAAAACACTATTACTATAAGCAGGGCGCTATTTTTCATTGTTAATTATTATTGATTCCGCTGTTGCCAGTTTATTTAGCAAGCTGATATCCTTTAAGTGAGGATTCCAATAAAACAGTAATCGCTCAATAGGGCGCCATAATATCACGTAAGAAAAAATATCTAGCGTATTGCCAATGCCAGCCTGGATGCGATCATTATGATTAAGCAGTAATGGAAGAAAACCCTGAGAAAGAATTACTACCGTCAGACTCATGGCAAGCAACATCCATGAGCGGCGCTTGAATTTTTCAAACTCCATTATGCTAACAAGTTTTTTTGCCTGAAAATGACGCCTGATCGCATACATCAACGGTTCAGCATATTGCTTATCAATTTCATTCGTGCATTTAAGCTTATAAAAAATTACAGAATATCGTTTCGCTGAAATCACTGATTCATTAATGTATTCTTCCAATTGATGACTTAGCTGTCTTTTATATATGGGAGCAGGATCATGTACGTTAAAATATTCATGGATCGTTTTAAGATCTATGGTCATGAATATGCTGATACTTTTGAGAACAGTCTCACTCATACTGACTTTGGATTTGAACATTTAGTGAAGTGTTTCTTAAAAATTCACTGCTAGCTTTTTATGATATATTAATACTGCCGGTAATGCAGAAATGGCAGAAATGTTATCAATAACGCATACCTGTGTTTTTATTGCCGGATTAGCAAGTCGTTTGATCTTAATAGGTAATTATTTTTTAAGAGATACAAAACAATTGCAAAAGAGATAAGTGTTAATCATTATAAACATAATCTGTTCGGATATTATTGTGCCACTAATAGCAATACCTTGTTTTAAGTTCCTTACAATATTTTAAAATTCATAGCTAATTTTAGCAGATGAATTTTGCTGAAAAAATAATTGGGTTTGTTAATTCACTTCAAACACCGGTTGGGTTACCTGATGGTGTGATGGTTTTAAATCCCTTCCGGGATCTGCTGACACTAAATATTTGTAAACAATTTTACCAGAAGTTCTATGCTGATTCCATCCGGCGATGGATGATCATCGGTATCAATCCCGGCCGATTTGGCGGGGGCATAACAGGCATCCCGTTTACAGATCCTATCAGGCTCCGGCAATATGCAGGAATTGAAAATCCCTGGCCTGAAAAACAGGAACTGTCTTCCGTTTTCATCTATGATATGATAAAGGCTTACGGTGGGGCACGATCATTTTACAGTAGCTTTTATTTTAGCGCAGTTAGCCCGTTAGGATTTACCAGGAATAATAAAAACCTGAATTATTATGATGACAAATTGCTTCAGGGAGCGATAAGGGATTTTGCTGTTGACTGTATGAACCGTCAACTTGATTTTGGTATTCATCGTGACGCAGCATTCTGCCTGGGTGAAGGAAAGAATTTTTCTTACCTCTCGAAAATGAATGATGAGTTGAAAATTTTTAAGACCATCATTCCTTTATCCCATCCACGTTATATAATGCAATACCGGTTAAAACGGAAAGAAGAATTCATTAATCATTATATTCAACAACTTAAATTATTTTGCTGATCAAGACCAAACCGGCTGTGTTCGGGCTTATTACTTAAAATGTAGAAGAAGGTATGTTTAAAGCAATTATTTTGTTTATCATGGGATTGATAAGTTGGATATCATCAAATGCACAGGATAAGGTTGATACAACTTATATTTCCGAATTTAAATCGCCTTATGTTATAAAATTATCGCTTGAAAGAACCGGTGCGGGGTTGGATATAAGTCCGGATAACACGTTGATACCGCCTTCTGTAAGTTTCCCTTTTAATACGGGCCTTAACCTGAACGTTAATCTCTCTTATAAATTCCTTAATCTTTCCGTTTCTCAAAGTTTAAAAAGTAAAACCAATAACCGATCGTTATCAATCGCACTTAACACTTACAACGGTTCAGTAAATTTTGGCGGGAAGATTGGATTTTATAGCAACGTAGCAGCGCTTAAAGATAAAAAGTCATTGAATACCCGTACATCACTCAGTCTTTTTAAGCTTAGTCCTTATTGGTTGCTGCATCCTAATTACAGGCACTTATCCCTTGCCGCCATCCGTGATTTTTCAAAATTACAAAAACGTTCGGCGGGAGGTTTTATGTTTGAAATCAATCCTATGCTTATAAGAGGTAATGGCAAAGAAGGCCAGGTGATACCATCTGATAATAATTACGTCTTGCTGTTTGATAAAATGGCGGGATTGAAAACGCTTACTATCATTAATCTTGATATCCGCCCCGGCTATGTTTATAATAAAGTCTTTGACGAGGGTAAATACTTTTTAACCGGAGGATTATTCCTTGGTACCGGCTTTGGTTATCATCATGCAAATACTCCATCGGGAAATCAAAGCGGCATGCATTGGCAAACAAGTCTGCGCATGTCCGGTTCCGTTGGATATAACGGAAATAATTGTTTTATAGCCGGGTCTTTCCGTTATACCAATTCATTTACCCCGGTGTCTTCAATTGGAGTGCTTGCAGAGGAAAGTTCTTTTATGATTACGTTTGGTTTAAGATTTAATACCCTGGAAGAAAGACTACCCGATACCTGGAGAGCGTTTATACACAGTCTATAAATTTTCGGCAAGGATTTCCGATGCCTTGTACATATTAATATCCTGTTACAATCACCTTTTTGGTTTCAATAATCTGATTTACCGAAGATACAAAGCTTACCATATAAGTACCCGGCATCAGCCCGCTTATTTCAATAATGCTTCTCCCGTTTACATTTACCTGACGGAGTCTTTGCCCGATTGCATTCCATACAACGATGGTCTTTACATTTACTTCTCCATTTAAGCCAACAAAGAATTTATCTGGTGTTGGGTTAGGCCATAATAATAATTTGTATTTACCCGGAGCAGGCGTAATCGCTATAATATTAGAGAACGTAGATTTGTTACTTCGGTCAACCAGTATCAGGCGGTAAAAGCTCAGTCCGTTATAATTATTATTGTCTTTAATCTCGTAGTTCAGATCATTAAGGCTTATACCATTCACTGACAACGTTAATACTGTATCGATATTTTTATAACCAGCTTCATTACTCAATCTTCGCTGAACAACAAAATACCTGTTATCGGTTTCGGGATTAGTATTCCAGTAAACCCTCACCGAATTTACATCGAGGCGGTAACCATTAAACCTGAGGATTGTTTTTTTGCTGCTGGTATCGCCTTTACCCGTTAGCTTGGTGAAATAGGAATTGGCTGAAACTAACCCACTGAATGTTCTGCTGTTAACGCCGCTTTTAATCTCTACCGCCCCGGTTGTCAGCGTTCCGGTACCAGGCTGACTTTGTGGCGAACCGGCATCCCAAAGCTTTTGAAGATAATGGGAAACATAAGCATTTTCTTTGTTTGAAGTAAATGTTGATCCTTCGTCACCATTGATGTGTTGCAAAGTAATTTCTACATTATCCTGACCAGGTCTTAGTTGCTTTCCAACCTGCCATGTTTTATTTACGCCTTCTTTGGAAAGATCGGTTCTGAAAAGTTCTTTTTTTACACCATCTTCAACATTTACATAAAAATTATCCGGCCGGCTTGATTTGCTATGTATCCCTGCCGGGGTATATGCATTTCTTTTAGCGCCTAACAGGAAAAACAACCCGGCCATCTTTATCGGCTATACCTTCGCGAAGCAGATAACCTTCTGTCCCACCGTTATCGGTAACTACATAGTGAAGGGAATCATAGCCACTTATTATACCTGGATTTTCATCACCTACAAGGAGTATGTTATCTTTAACATATAAAACGCCTTCTACAAATTGAAGTTCCTTTCGCACTTTGGTATTGCTTCACTGTAGCTCGATACCTGCAAAATTTTCTATTTTCAAATGATAAAATGCCGGCCCGTAAGCAGTGGCTGCGTTGTAACCGCCAGTTAATATTTGAGGTACCGTATCATTGGAAACAAAACGAACAGTACCGCCAACACCACCTGAACCTTCACCACCATTACTCTCATCTGTAATGGATGATAGATTGCTATTTTCCCATTTATGCCCTTTAAAATTAATAGTCGCATTTTTTCCAATTCCCAATTTCCCCTGATTTATAACATTTGAAAATACAGTTGCGCTATCTCCTTTAAAAAAAATCTTCCCGCCTGCAGGAACATAAAAGCCTGATTGTGCTGATAAATTGAATACAAATAAAAGCGACAGTAGCGATATGAATAAAAATCTTTTAATGATGTTCTGCATTTTTCTAGCGGTAATGGATGATTTGTTATATCAAACTAACGATGTGCCGATTTGCAATTGGCTAATAACCACCTGACTGTATTTTAAATTTTTTTTTGGTTTTCACAATTGGGAATCTTTTCCAAACATATTATGATGTTTTTTCAGTGATAATTACTTTACATGTTCACTATGATTCATTCTTAGCATCGCATTAGAATAGGTTTGTTAATTTTAATAATCGAAATGACTATAATATATTGTTATGATGCCTATTGCAACTGGTGCTTTGGATTTAGCCCTGTCATGCAAAAAGTCAATGAAAATTTTAGCAGGCGTTTCGCATTCGAAGTATTATCGGCAGGGATGATCCTACGGCGAAATCTATTACATTTGAGGGCGACCGCAGATTACATGCTGGAAACATGTAAAAAAGTGGAGGCCGTAACCGGTGTTGTCTTCGGTAATGATTATTTATGGCACATAAATAATTCTTCAGACAGTGACTGGCATCCTGATTCTGAAAAACCTGCTATTGCTCTTTGCATTTTAAAAGAATATTTTCAAGATAACCAGGTAGCCCTGGCAGCCGATCTTCAACATGCACTATATGGAGAGGGAAGGGATTTATGCGACGATGAGGCTTACCGCCATCTTCTGCATAAATATATCATACCGGAAAAAGAATTTTATAAAAAATTACATTCCAAGGAGTATAAGGAAAAAGCGCACCAGGAGTTCGCGTTGGTTAAACAGCTTAAAGTAACAGGTTATCCTTTTGTTCTTCTTCAAATTTCAGCGTCAAAATTATACCAGATTGCAAATGGTTACACCGACTATGATACGATTGTAAAAAGAATAAACGATGTTATTGGCCACTTGTGATTAAACCTATTTAACTCCTTGAGTGTCGGGTATGATTAATAATTTCACAGACCAGCACTAATTGAAATTTGTCAGAACTTTTTTGTAAGTGTATAACGATATTCATAAATAAAAAATAAATGCTTAGATTAATATTTGCCTGGTTAACAATTTTTGCGATCACATCTGCTTGCGCTCAATCCAATAACAAAATGGATTTTGAGAGGTATAATCCTGTCTCTACTTTGGTAGTTCCCCGACACCTGCTTACTCATTCGAAGTTTCCGTTTATTGATGTTCATAACCACCAAGATATGCCATCACAGGATCTCTCTGTTCTTATAAAAGACATGGACAAAATGAACATGAAAGTAATGATCAATCTTAGCGGAAACAATGGTGACAGGTTGAGAAAATCTGTACAAAATATTAAATCGAAGTATCCCCAACGCTTTATAATTTTTGCTAACCTTAATTTTAGTGGTATAGGTGAATCTGGTTGGACTGAAAGAACGTTGAAACAACTGGAACAAGATGTGAAAAACGGTGCTAACGGATTGAAAATTTTTAAGAACCTCGGATTTTCAGTAACTGATGAATCAGGTACAAGGGTGAAAGTCGATGATTCAAGATTAGATGACGTTTGGCAAAAATGCGGCGAACTTAAAATACCTGTTCTGATTCATACTGCTGATCCAAATTCCTTCTGGGATCCTGCAGATGAAAAGAATGAAAGATGGTTAGAAATAATTACACATCCCGGAAGAAAAAGAGGTGCTGATAACCCGATTCCATTTAAACAACTTATAGAAGAACAACATCGCATGTTCCGAAAACATCCTGAAACGACTTTCATTGCGGCGCATTTTGGATGGTATGCTAATGACCTTCAAACGCTTGGGAATTTGCTGGATGAAATGCCACAAATGAATGTTGAATTTGGAGCAGTAATAGCCGAATTGGGACGGCAGCCCCGAACGGCCAGAAAATTTTTTGAAAAATACCAGGATAGAATCCTGTTTGGTAAGGATTCCTGGGTGCCAGAAGAATATAATACTTATTTCAGGGTTCTTGAAACCGATGATGAATATTTTCCTTATCACAAAAAATACCATGCATTCTGGAGTATGTACGGTATAGCTCTGCCTGATTCCATCCTTAAAAAGATTTATTATAAAAACGCTCTTAAGATCATACCTAATATTGATGCTGCGCAGTTTCCCGATTAAAGCATCTTCATTTAAAAAGTAATTATAACTGGAAATACCATCTATAAGAACCTGGTGTGCTGTTAACTTAAAATTGCCGCTTTTGCTATCAGGGAAAAATCTATAACACATTGATACTAACGGCTGATAGCAAATTTTAAGAATTTTAGTGATAAATATAACACTAGTGATTCGCAAATAAATACATATAAATAAAAAACCCCGGTAAACACCAGGGCCTTGCATTTAGTTATTTCCACCGCCGCCACCCGGTCTGCGTGGACGCATTGCAGGTTCTATGTCATCTTTGAATTTTTTAAACTGATCATCGCCTAAAACCTTCTTCAATTTCTCATCGCGATCACCAGTCAATTTCTGTCTGTCTTCCTGACTTGCTCCCTGACCCAATGTAGTCATCGACTTATAATAGTCAACAAAAACAGTAGTAGCCTGGGTTTGATGGTCTTGATCAAGTTTAAATAATGTTGTTAGTGTATCAACGACCCTTTTAGAGCGCTCTTCGGGTGTACGACGCATTCCGCCTCCGCCTTGAGCATTTGTTATAATTACCCCGCAAAGCATCATAAAACACAATAAACCAAATTTAATTTTCATTTTTTTAAGTTTTAGATTGTACATGATAATGTAGATTAGACGATAAAACTTTCAAAACCTTTGCTTATATAAAATTTAAACAAAGTATGACGTGTATTTTTAACTTACTCAATATACCTCCGGCAGATTTTAATTGCAGCATTTATTAGTATCGATTGCCTATTAATTAATTATACTTCGTTTTCTATTGCTGATTACAGGCTCTATCTCCTCTTTAAATTTCCTTAATTGCTCAGCATTTAAAAATTTTTTCAATTTTTCATCCCTGTCAGTTGTCAATTTTTCAAATTGTGCTTTTTCCGGAAGGGTTCCTGCCTGCACTGCTTCCCTCAATTTGTCACTTTCTCTGTAATATTCAATAAAAGTAGTTTGAGCGTGGGTTTGTTGAGTGAGGTCTAATTTCAATAGTGTTGTTATCGTATCTACAACTCGTTTTGTTCTTTCTTCAATTGTACGTCGTTGTATTATTACTTGTCCATTAACTATTATGAATGTAGTAAACATTAAGATACTTAATAAACCGGTTTTAATTGTCATTTTTAAATTTAAGTACGTAGACGGAGGTATTAACGGTTCTATTAATTTAATATTTTAATTATTTGTGAACTGACTTAATGCTATCTCTAACCTGGTGGCTATTGCCTTTCCAGGAAGGAAACCACATTTTACTTATCTCATTTACAATCAGTGAGTCATATTTAATCTGTTGCAATGGGTTACACAAGTTCCTGATCTCTTTAAAATTCTGAAAAGTCTGCATATCCAGATACTGTTGATTTTCACCAATCTTCAGAGCGGCAGCATTTAAAACAGAATCGGTAACTGCGGAACTAGTCAGAAATCCGTAGAAATGAACCTTTGCAGCTCTGATATTTTCAAACAGAGGCTTCATTGTTTGACGATGCTTCTGACGTGTTTTATCAAAAGATATCATCTGATCGTCGCTAAAGCCGATATCATTTTGGAGAAATTCAGAAATAGAAGATTTTTGGCGGTCACCATGAGAATTATGTTTCGCCGGATCCCGTAGGGCTAAAAAATAAAATAGCATAGCAATATTTGAAAGCAACAAGATAGCGACAATAAACACGAGCACCTTGTTATTAAAAACTTTACGCATTAAGGTTCCTTAATTTCATAGTCATAAAAAGTATTTACTGCTACATTAAATTCGTCATAAAAAGATTGATCAGGCTGATCCATAAAGAGATTAGAAGTTTTTTTATGCTCTAAAACAGCAATGGTATTCATCAAAAGAACAAAACTAACCATAGTTATCGCTATCGCAGGACGCGCAATAAATGAACTTACCCTTTCCCAGATATTTTTCTCCGCTTTAGTTAAACGTGCCTGCACACGCGTAAAAAAATAAGGCCCCGGCGTAGCGGTTACTATACCATTAAGGCTTATCAATGTTGCCTCAACCTCGTTCTGAATGTTATTTTTGTTGTTCATACCTCAATACTTGGACGTGAATAAATTATCAAACTTGTGTTATCAGTCATAATTCTGATAATAATCTTCCAGGGTCTGCTTTAAATTATTTTTTGCCCGATGCAGCAATGATTCTACTGAAGATAAAGACAATTTCATAACCATGCTTACTTCCTGATAACTTAATGCTTCTATTTTGTGTAAGTTAAAAGCAATTTTTTGGTTTTCCGGTAACTTATCAATGGCCATAAATAATACAGCGGCCCGCTCTTTATTATCTAAGCTTATTCCCGGATGATGGAAGTCGGGTGGATCATGCAACACTTCATTATCAACGCCAAAGAGACTTTGAACAAAGGCAAATCTTTTTTTTCGTTTTTTCTTACGGATATGATCCATCGCTTTAGTAATAGCGATCCTATAAAGCCAAGTCGAAAATTTTGACTCTCCTTTAAAAGAATTGACACTTTCATATACCTGGACAAAAACTTCCTGAGAAACGTCTTCTGCATCTTCCGGGTTTTGAACAATACCTAAAACAGTATTAAAAACCATATCCTGCCAGGTTTCTACTACCGTTTTAAAAGCTGCTTCATCTTTTTGCTTCAGTTGTTTAATTAATATCCATTCACTCAAGGGATCATATTTAGGCTGCTCAGGCGATATTCATAAAATTGCTGAATTGTACCTGTAAGGAATTTTTTTCAATGGTAAAGCTACGTTTGAAATATGATCAATGATCTGGCCTTATACCAAAAGACAAATGACCCGCAAAAGGCGTTTTGGCTTGAAAGTGAAGTTAAGACGACTAAACCCAAACTGGTCTCCAGGAAAGCTTAGGCTGTATTAATAGATTTATTTAATCCACTTCACTTTTTCAGACATCGGGATTATCCGTTTACCTTCTTTTAACGGATCGTCTGAAATTCCAAGATATATAATTCCCAATACTTTATCTTCCTGCTGCAATCCGAGATATTCTTTTAATACCTCGTTGTGAACCAGTCCGGATGTGCTCCAGAACCCTGCTAATCCATGTCCTGCAACTCCAAGAAGCAAATTTTGAATAGCGGCTGACACTGCTGCAACTTCCTCCATCTCAGGAATATTCGGGTTGGCGCCTCTCTTCATATAAGCAATCACCAGGTGAGACGCGCCTTCTGATGCATGCACCAAATTATTATAACTCGTGGTTTTAAATTTTTCCGCAGGTGTATTTTCCTTATATAATTGAGCGTGTTCCTCGCAAAAACTTACCATTTTATCACCAGCGTATACTATAAATCGCCAGGGTTCTGTACGACCATGATTTGGTGCCCAGTCTGCAAGTTCCAGTAATTGACTGATCATATCATCAGGGATAACCTTTCCATTCATTTGAGCAGGTTTAATTGTTCTCCGCTGCCTTATTATCGAATCTATCATAATCGCTTATTTTTTCTATATCAAAAATATTTACAATCTACATAATTTAATTGTTGCCACTGTCTTTAGTAACGATCCCATTAATATCCAACCGGAAATTATTTAATAATATCTGAAAAGCTCAAATTTCAGTTATATCAGTTGTTAATATTTTAACGGAAACATAACTTTCAATAAAAATCACGATAATCTGTAAAAGCAATTCAATTCTGTAGGTTATCTTGCACCTCCTTAAATTTTGATTAAACATGGAATATAATAAAATTGTCGCCATTACAGGCCTGACGGGTTTGTATGAATTATTGAATAGTAAAACCGACGGCGCTATCGTTCGTTCATTAGATGATAACAGCACTAAATTTATTGCCAGCAGGGTACATAATTTTTCACATCTTGAAAGTATAGAGGTGTACACGGTAAAAGAAAATATAAATCTGGTGGAGTTATTTAATATAATGGAACAGCACACTGAGAAGGTACCTGATTCAAAAGATTCAAGTGCCGTAAAAAGTTATTTTGAAGCTGTTTATCCTGATTTGGACTTTGAGAGAGTCTATATAAGTGATATGAAAAAAATGCTAAAGTGGTACGACCTACTTAAAGGCAAAGTAGCATTTACTATTCCTGAGGCATCAAATAAAGCGTCGGCCGAAGATGAGTTGACAGAAGTAGCAGGGACTGCTGATAACGACGTTGTTGATGTACAGTCGACTGGACCTATAGAAAAAAAATAAAAAATATCTTCGAATTTAGTAATCAGAATAATTGAAACAGGATAACTATGAACTACAGCTCGGAAATCGAAAAACTTAAAAGGCATTTTATACCTGATGATTTCAAATTGTCGGAATGGTTAAGCCTGGAACCCTTTTTAAAAAATTTGTTAGCCCGGGAAATTACTTCCAGGGAAGATCTTGAATATTGGCTGAAAGATAGCAGTGAATTAGAAGCTGTGATCAGTGAAGATGCATGCTGGAGACAGATTAGGATGACCTGCGATACGGAAAATAAAGCTCTGGAAGAATCCTTTACTTTCTTTGTAATGGAAATTCAACCGCATATTCAACCTTATGCAGACAAGTTGAACAAAAAATTAATAGAATGCCCTTTTACTACATCGCTGGATCATAAAAAATATTTCACTTACCTGCGGGCTGTCAGGAAGAACATCGAATTATTCCGTGAAAAAAATATTCCTATTCAATCTGAATTAAGTGTGCTGGCTCAACAGTATGGTGTTATTTCCGGTAAAATGACCGTGGAAGTAAATAGACAGGAATATACATTACAGCAGGCTTCAAAATTTCTGGAAAGTCATAATCGGGCGCTTCGCCAGGAGGTATATCTTAAGATACAGGAAAGAAGATTAAAAGATAAAGATGCACTGAGTGAAATGTATTCGCAACTAATTGCAAAACGCCACCAGGTTGCTTTAAATGCAGGATTCTTAAATTACAGGGATTATAAGTTTGTTGAAATGGGACGTTTTGATTACTCCAAAGAGGACTGTTTTCAATTTCATGAAGCTGTGAAGCAACATGTGCTTCCATTGGTAGATCTTATTTATGAAAACAAACGGAAAAAATTGAAGCTTGAAAGCTTAAGGCCATGGGATACTGAAGCTGAACCGGAAGGAATCACTCCATTAAGTCCCTTTAAAAATAGCGATGAATTAATTGAAAAAACAATTAATTGTTTTCATCAATTACGCCCTTTTTTTGGAGAATGTTTAAAGAAGATGAAAGCAATTGGCCACCTGGATCTTGAAAGCCGGAAGGGCAAAGCGCCAGGTGGTTATAACTGCCCGTTAGCGGAGAGTGGCGCTCCGTTCATTTTTATGAACGCAGCCGGCCAGATGCATGATGTCACCACCATGGTACACGAAGGTGGGCATGCTGTTCATTCTTTCCTGGCACATCCGCTTGAATTAAGTTCTTTTAAAGAATATCCTATGGAGATAGCAGAAGTTGCAAGCATGGCAATGGAACTATTCAGTATGGACTATTGGGAAACTTTCTTCGCTAAAGACGAAGAACTTCAGAGAGCAAAGGAACACCAGCTGGAAAGGGTAATTACTATCTTTCCCTGGATTGCTATTATAGATAAATTTCAACATTGGGTATATGAAAACCCCACTCATTCTCTTGAAGAAAGGGGTAATAAATGGATGGAAATTTTAAATGAATTTAGCTCGTCGGCAATCGACTGGAGTGGTCTGGAAGAATATCGGGGGTATTCATGGCAAAGACAACTTCACTTATTTGAAGTGCCGTTTTACTATATCGAATACGGAATAGCGCAACTTGGAGCCATTGGTATGTGGAAACAATTTAAAGAAGATAAAGAAATGGCTTTGGACAACTATACCACCGCGTTATCTTTAGGAGGAACCAGGACATTACCGGAACTGTATGAATCAGCAGGTCTTAAGTTCGACCTTTCGGCTAACCATATAGAATCTCTTATGCTTTTTGTTCAGAAAGAACTGGAGAAGACGCTTGCCGGTAAATAATTTATCAAAAGGGTAAATCCTTTAGTTGTAACTTAAATCGCAGATAGTATATTTGTAGACAGGAAGAAACGAACTTTTAATAAAGCTACTAATCAGAGCCTTAACCAAAAGTCCCGGTGTGTCTACATCGGGTCTTTATTTTTATTTATTCGGTTTTCTACAATGTGATCATAAATTTAGCGCTGTTATAATTATAAGTAAAGAATTAAAGTTAAGCCCGATTTACATTACAGTCTTTACACTTCCCACTAACAACCATTTCTGTTTGTATTGCCTTAAATCCGTGAGGAAGTTCCACTGTAGGAATATGCACTTCATCCAAGCATGTGGTAGCACCACAATTTTGACAAATAAAATGAATGTGATTATCGTGATGATTACCTTCGGTACATTCATCTTTACATAAAGCATACCTGATAGCATTATCAGCTGTGGGAATGCTGTGTATGATGCCTTTATCAAGAAATGATTGGAGTGTTCTGTATACCGTTACCCTGTCGAATTTTTCACCGGCTTTCTTTTCAATGTCTCCGTGAGCAAGAGCACCATTTTGAGCAAAAAAAAGTTCCAGGATTTTAGTCCGGCTCCCTGTAATACTTAACTGATTCCGTTTTAGAATATAATAAATTTCTTTTTGCATCTTAATTAATAATTTTTTTTCAATCGTATTTAGGCCAAATGCAATCTATAAATTTTTATTAGTGCTTTTTTCCCTCAATAGTTTATTGATGTCACCGGTTAACTCTTCAACTTCATCTCTCTTAAGAGCATCATATAATTTTCTTACACGTCCTTTTTTGTCAACCAATGCTAAAAATTGAGTATGAAGAAATTGCTGTTCGATTTTAACATTATTATTTTGAGGATCATCGAGCAAATAGCTAACCCGGGCTGCATAATATAAACTATCCTTTCTTCCGGTCAGAAAATGCCAGTTTTCAGCGCTGGTTCCTAATGAATCAGCATATCTTTTTAGTTTTTCTACCTTGTCTATCTCCGGGTCTACCGTATGCGACATAATCAGAAAATTTTTCTCTTTATTAAATTCTTCGTGAATTTTTTTCATATTAGTATTCATTTTGGGACAAATTCCTTTACAGGTAGTAAAAAAATATTCGGCAATATAAACCTTCCCATTTGTGTCCTTCTCGGTTATACGATTTCCATTTTGATCTGTAAAACTAAATGGTTTGACATAGCTCAAAACAGGAAGTTTGACGTCGCCAAACCCGGGAATAACTTTAGTTAATACAAATATAAAAACAGCTATCAGCATAATAAAAAACAACACGTAAAAGAACCTCTTCTTTGTCATACAGATAATTAAAGCTATAAAGTTACTATCAACGATGGTTTAGTCGATTATTAAATAGATAATGCGTTTGTTTGCAACAAAGTTGCAAATGCTATATATTTGCATCATCATGAAATTTAGTATCAACTGGGACGCCATAGGAATTACTTCGTCTGTTGCATGCGCTGTACATTGTGCCATATTACCACTCTTAATTTCCAGTTTCCCTATTTTTGGAATAAACATTATTGAAAATGTAGGATTTGAAATTTTTATGATCTTGCTGGCTTTTCTAATTGGGTGCTTTTCTTTATACCATGGATATATCAAACATCATCGCAGTGTTTTGCCTATAATTGTTTTTAGCGCAGGCATACTGCTTCTTTGTGCAAAACAAGCCTGGCATTATCAGCAATTATGGTTTTTGATTCCCGCAGTAATTTGCATACTGACAGCCCATTTTTTAAATTACAGCTTGTGTAAAAACCCCAATAAGACGCATCACGTCAATAATATGAACGATTGACATTATTACATTTTATAACAAGCTGCCATGAATTTTGTTATTTTTACATAAATAAGTTGAGTTATGATTAAGACAGGTAACCCGGTAATAAGTATATACACTGAAATGACTCCAAATCCCGAGACCATGAAGTTTGTTGCCAACAAATTATTATATCCTGCAAAAAGTATTGATTTCCCCGATGTGGAAAGTGCAGGCCCTTCTCCATTAGCAAATGAATTGTTTGGCTTTCCCTTTATTAAAAGTGTTTTTATCGCCAGTAATTTTGTTACGTTAACCAAAACAATTGATACAGATTGGCAGGACGTTATTCCTGCAATCAGGCTTTTTTTGAAAGAATATCTTGAAGAAGGAAAAGAAGTGGTAAATGAAGAAGAAATCACTGTAAATCAAACTGACGGAAATTTGATTGCCGCGGATGATGATGATGTGGTAAAGCGGATCAAAGAATTGCTTGAAAATTACGTCAAACCTGCTGTTGAAATGGATGGCGGTGCTATTCAGTTTAAAAGTTACAATGAAGGGGTAGTGAATCTGATGTTGCAGGGTTCATGTTCAGGCTGTCCTTCGTCTATGATCACACTCAAAGCGGGTATTGAGGGAATGATGAAAAGAATGATCCCGGAAGTGAAGGAGGTTGTTGCAGAAGCGGAATAATTTCTGTTGATAGCTGTTAAAATAATACAATAACTATAAGGAAGACTTCCTAATTGGAATGCTTTTTAATACGATTAATATTTTTTGAAAATCAGCTAAAAAATCCAACCCAGCAATAAACAAATTACAACTATCACGGGCGATGGAAATTTTGTGAAAGAAATGAATATCCATGTACCCGCTATAATTGCAATATTTAAAAGGCCGTTTGCTTTGATATTTATAATAGAAATATCCTTCATCATATAAAAAGTTGATGCAAACATTATCCCAACGATTACAGCATTTATTCCTTCAAGGGCCCTGTAAACTGTCGCGTATTTTTTGATGTTATGCCATACCGGAAAGAAAAAGAGTACAAGTAAAGCACTAGGCATAAAAATAGCAAGAGATCCAATAATACAGCCGGTCAATTGCATAACGATTCCCCAATCTTTCATTGCTATTCCTCCTGTAAATGAAGCTATTGAGAATACTGGTCCCGGAATAGCCCTCACCATACCTGCCCCTGTATAAAAATCGTTTCTATTTATTTTAACTACGTTAGGGTTGTTGAGCAATACCCTCTCCGATTCAGGTCGTGCGACAAACTGCTCATACATAAGCGGAATTAATACCTGTCCGCCTCCAAAAACAAGGCTTCCAAAACGGTAAGTGTTTTCAAATAAATTAAGGGGTCTTCTGTTAGGCCAATCATATTTACGGGCCATTTCACTCAATACTCCGGCAACTATGAATATGATAGCAAATAACCAAATATTACCCCACTTGATTTTTTTTGTTTTTTCTTCTATTTGCGGAATCCGTTTACTACTTAAGTTAGTTACAAATCCACCAAACAGCATTAACAGAGGAAAAATCCATGGGGACTTAAAAAACCCATAAGAAATTGCAATACTTACCACCATTATTATTTGGGTGATCGTATTTTTAATGGAAATTTTAAAGGCTTTTAAAGCCGCATATACGAGAAAACCCACAGCCATGGGTTGGATAAATTTGAAGATATCGTTCTTAAGTGTCTTTTGATCTATGTATTCCATAAGAAATGAAAATCCTCCCATCAATATGCATGCAGGAAGTATCCAAATAAGAAGCGTTATAATAGCGAGCCAGACGCCACCTCTTTTATACCCTATCAATGTTAGCATTTGCGTGGATGATGCTCCTGGCATAAGGTTACAGAAAGCATTATAATCGAGCAGTTCCATCTCGGTAATATCCCTGCGTTGGTTTACAAAAGTTTTTAACATCATTCCAAAATGGCCCTGAGGACCACCAAATGCTGTTAAGCTATGCCATAACACAGCTTTCAAAAATGGGATATGGCGTAGCAATATCATCTGGTTCTACTTGGTTTTGAGGCCGCTTTGTGTATTTATATTATTTTGATATTCCCTGCAATATATGATGAACATCCCCTAACTCAGCTATGGCGATAATAATTTTTATGCATGGTGTTTTTTGACTTGATTTAAACAGAGTGATCCTACATGTACGAGGTAAAATATTTTTTAATACATGCGCTTTCCGACATCTTCTACGTCTACTTTATTTACCAGATTCACGAATTATTATTAATGTCAATCTTCTTAAAAAATACGCATTGTTTAGTGGTAGATTTAGTTATGGATGCTGAATCAATTCGTGAATATTGTTGTAAGAAAAAAAAAGTAACGGAAAGTTTTCCTTTTGGGAATGATACGCTGGCATTTAAAGTAAAGGGGAAAATATTCCTGCTCTTGTCATTAAAGGATGAGATTTTAAAAATCAATGCCAAATACGATCCTGTCTATGCAATAGAATTAAGGGAATTATATACGGCAATCCAGCCCGGTTATCACATGAATAAAAAACTGTGGAATACCATAACACTTGATTCAACCATTAGCGGTAAACTTATTTTAAAAATTATTGATGATTCTTACAATCTTGTTATTACTGCTCTACCTAAAAAGCAACAGGATGACCTATAATTTTACTGAATTTATCTGTAATAACCGTTTCGTTCAATATCTTCCTTTACCGCATCAGGCACTAAAAATTTAATAGACTTTCGCTTCCGGATATTTTCACGGATATGGGTAGACGAAATTTGCAGAAGTGGTGCCTCCAAGATTTTTATGCTTTCTATTTCTCTTTTTTTCACTTCAAAACCCGGGCGTAAATAAACATAAATCTCATACTCCTTTATTAAGAGCTGATAATTTTTCCAGTTTTTAAGGTTTTGAAAACTATCGCTTCCCATTATGACAGAGAAGTGATAATTATTGTGTTTTTCCTGCAGGTAGGTAAGCGTATCTATTGTATAAGATGGTTTCGATAGATGAAATTCAATGTCACACGCCTTTAAGGTTGTTTCCCCTTCAATAGCTAGTTGCACCAAATTTAATCTATGGTACTCATTAAGTAAGCTCAAGGGATTTTTTAAAGGATTACGGGGAGAAACTACAAACCATACCTGGTCAAGAAAAGTATTATTTATTATATGATTAGCAATTATACAATGTCCCGTGTGAATAGGATTAAAAGAGCCGAAGTACAATCCCACTTGCATATAATTTACTTATTAATAAATCTCTTCAACAAAGATGTTTTTAGCTTCATCTAATCTTAGACTTAAATTATACCCCGAGACTGAAATAGCTATTGGATCACCCAGGGGCGCTACCTGATCAACTTTAACAATCTCCCCAGGTAAACACCCCATTTCCATTAATTTTAGAAATACTTCGTTTTGTTCAAAAGAAATTATAACAGCAGAGGATCCCATCTTCACTTCAGATAATCTTTTCATATATTTTTCTTAAGTCCTGTTGGACTTTGACATTTCAAAACTAGTCTTGAATAATCAATATGTTTTACGATTTTTGGAAATCATTGCGACTGATATGAAGCAAAAAATTCAATTTCATTATCTTATAAATTCATTTATATTAACCAAAAGGACAGAATTAAAACTTTTTATTACTTCTATTGCGGTATTAGAGGGTAAAACAATAGACTCTGTGAAATATATTTTCTGTAAAGACGAGTATTTGCTCAATTTAAATTATGAGTTTCTACTTCACGATTATTTAACTGATGTCATAACTTTTGACCTCTCTAACCATAAAGGCATTGTTACAGGTGAAATTTATATTAGTATTGAAAGGGTAAAAGACAATGCTCGCTACTTAAAGGAAACATTTAAACATGAATTGCACCGTGTTATGTTTCACGGACTCCTGCATTTATGCGGATTTAAAGACAAGACTGAAGAGGAAACTTTGCTAATGCGTAGAAAAGAGGATTTATACTTAAATAAGTATTTTATACTGTAGGGGTTTCACGTGGAACATTAATAATGTTAAGAACATCACCGGTTCCACGTAAACGAAAATGATTTCATCCTAAAGTTTAGTCTGTAACTTTGCGTAATAAAAGATCATCAATGTTTCCAAATTATGACATTATTGTGGTTGGGGCTGGTCATGCAGGATGTGAAGCAGCTGCTGCTGCTGCTAATCTTGGTTCCAAAGTGCTCCTTATTACGATGAATCTTCAAACAATTGGTCAAATGAGTTGCAATCCTGCCATGGGAGGTATTGCAAAAGGGCAAATTGTAAAAGAAATAGATGCATTAGGCGGCTATTCAGGTATTATTACCAATGAAAGTATGGTACAATTTAGAATGCTAAACAGGTCAAAAGGTCCTGCAATGTGGAGTCCAAGATCACAAAATGACCGCTCATTATTTTCACTTAAATGGAGGGAAATGCTTGAGGCAACGTTAAATGTTGATTTTTATCAGGATAATGTTACATCAATAATTATAAAAGATAATATTGCCTGCGGTGTAACAACAACTCTCGGAAATTCGATATATTCTAATGCAGTCATTATTACCAGTGGTACTTTTTTAAATGGGATAATTCATATTGGCGAAAAAAAATTTGGTGGGGGAAGAGTTGCAGAGAAGGCTTCAACTGGTATTACAGAACAACTCGTCGGTATAGGATTCCAAAGCGATCGGCTAAAAACAGGTACCCCGCCAAGAGTCGATGGGAGAAGTTTGGATTACACTAAAATGGAAGAGCAAAAAGGTGACGATGATATTGTAGGTTTCTCGTATCTAAAATCACCACCCAATAAAAAACAACTGAGTTGCTGGATAACTTACACCAGTCAGCAAGTACATGATGTTCTTAAAACCGGTTTTGATAGAAGCCCGATGTACCAGGGACGAATAGAAGGTATAGGTCCTAGGTATTGCCCAAGTATAGAAGATAAAATAAATCGATTTGTTGAGAGAGAGAGGCATCAATTATTTATAGAACCTGAAGGATGGAACACCGTTGAGATATATATTAATGGTTTTTCCACATCTTTACCTGAAGAGGTTCAGTATAAAGCACTCCGCCTTGTTCCGGGCTTTGAAAATAGTCGATTTTTTAGACCCGGGTATGCTATTGAGTATGACTTTTTCCCTCCTACCCAATTGAAACTTTCCTTAGAAACCAAATTAGTTAGTAATCTTTTTTTTGCAGGACAAATCAATGGTACAACTGGATATGAAGAAGCCGCGTGCCAGGGACTAATAGCAGGTATAAACGCTCATCAAAAGATCAACAATCTCGAAGCACTTATTCTTAAGAGAAGTGAAGCGTACATTGGCGTTCTAATAGACGATCTTATTAGCAAGGGAACTGATGAGCCATATAGAATGTTTACTTCCCGAGCTGAATTTAGAACACTTTTGCGCCAAGATAATGCTGATCTAAGACTAACGCAACTAAGCTATAAGTTAGGTTTGGCCTCAGAAGAAAGAATGGCGAAGGTGTTGGAAAAAGAAGCAGGAGTCAAAAAAGTAAGTGAAATCTTATCCTTATTCGTTATTGAACCATCAATGGTGGAAGAATACCTTGTAGAACATGATTCAAGTCGTCTTATACAAAAACAAAAAGCCATAAATTTATTACTCAGACCTGACATCGATATATTATCATTGATGAATGCTATTAAACCATTAAAAACCCTACTGGAAAACTTTAATTATGAAATACTACAGCAAGCGGAGATTCAGATCAAATATGAAATCTATATAAATAAAGAAAAGAATTTGGTAGGTAAAATGGCACAATTGGAAGAATTAGTAATTCCAGCTAATTTCGACTATGATAAAGTAAATGCAATTTCGAATGAAGCACTTCAGAAATTTAAAAAAATAAAACCACATACATTAGGACAGGCAGGTAGAATAAGTGGAGTTAATCCAAGTGATGTACAAATTCTAATGATTTATATGGGGAGATAATACGTTGAGAATCAGCTAAATGTATTCTTGATGGACTTTAACATATTTTTAAAATAAAGCCATCTTAAATAGGATGGCTCTATTTTTTCTTAATTATGAACCTATAATACCATTAAGGCCACTAGAAGGTTTCACTACTCCATTAGCTGACTTCAATATGGAGATAGATGATGAAGTACTGTTTATATAATTGTCGTGGGTTCTGGCAATCAGCTTCTTAAACAGTGTAAGAGCTTGCGCAACAACCTGATCCATATTATAATACTTATATGTAGCAAGGCGTCCTACAAAATATGTATTTTCCATCTGGGCTGCTAATTGTTGGTATTTTCTATAGATTTCCGCATTTTCGGGACGGGGTATTGGATAATAAGGGTCTCCCTCTGCTTTGGGATATTCATATACTATGGTTGTCTTAGGATGTTTTTGCCCTGTTAAGTATTTAAAATCTGTTATCCTGGTATAAGCTTGTTCATTAGGAAAATTCACTGTTCCAGTTGACTGGTATGCATCAGATTCTATCGTTTCAAATTTAAATTCCAAAGATCTATAAGGCAGTTTGCCGTAGCAAAAATCAAAATAACTATCAATAGGGCCGGTGTATATCATTTGTTTATAAGGAATTGAATCGATAACTTCTTTGTAATCAGTTTGAAGCATCACTTTAATACCGGGATGTGTAAGCATCTTTTCAAACATCTTAGTGTATCCTTCAGATGGCATCGATTGAAATGTATCTGTAAAATACCTGTCATCCTTATTCGTCCTGGTAGGCACCCTTGCTGTTACCGAAGCATCTAATTCAGACGGATCAAGATCCCACTGCTTTTTGGTATACCCTCTGAAGAACTTTTCATATAGTTCACGTCCTACCTTACTAACAACAACATCCTCAGACGTTTTGACCCTTTCAATTTTTTCGGCTTTTGAATCAAAAAAATCTTCAACTTGTGATGAACTTAAATTCAAGCCGTATAACTTATTAATCGTATTAAGGTTTATGGGAATAGGAACAAGTTGACCATCAACACTAGCGAGAACCCTGTGTTCATAAGATCTCCAATTTGTATATTGACTTAAATAATCAAAAACCTCTTTTGAGTTCGTATGAAAAATATGTGGACCATACTTATGTATGAGAATGCCATCGTTGTTATAGTAATCATACGCATTCCCACCAATATGATTTCTCTTGTCTATCAATAAAACCTTTTTTCCTGCCCTAAATGCCAATCTTTCTGCCAAAACGCAGCCGGCGAAACCCGCTCCTACGATTAAATAATCAAACATAGATGTGCTCCTTTACTTTTAAATTAATAATGTTTTTTTCCTGCTTTATTTCTTCAAGCTTTCTATTGATATGTTGCATCATTTGATACCAGGTATTGTCCCAGGACTTGTCTGCCAAAAAAACATCTACAGCAGATAACCATGGTTGAGTGTTTTTTGTTTGAAATTCTAAACTTGCAGCACATATAAAATCTTCCGCTGTATCTGCTATGTGAACGAGTTTATTTTCTCCATATGGTTTAACAACATCCTTTATGGAAGATGATATGACAGGCTTACCTGCCGCAAGATATTCCGGTGTTTTTGTCGGGCTTATAAATCTAGTAGATTCATTTATAGCAAAGGGTATCATCGCCAAATCCCAACCAGCAAGATAAGAAGGTAAGTCTTTGTACAACTTACTACCTAAATAATGAATATTATCATACCGTGGCAATATAGATTCATCAATTTTTACTATTGGACCGATGATTATAAAATGCCAGTCAGGCTTGTCTACTGCAACTTTATCAATAAGCTCTATATTCATTCTTTCATCAATGACACCATAGAACCCAATTCGAGGATGTGGGATCGACGCCTGATCTGTTGGTTCGAAAAAATTCGTCCTGGCTTGGCTAAAATGGGCCTTATCAATACTGCTCGGAAAGGGGAAAATATTGTTATGACGATGTTTCTTAGCTTCAAACAAACTGTGACCACCCGTAAACACCAAATCTGCTTTAGCAAAAAGCTTCTCCTCGTTTGCTTCCAATGCCGATGGTGCAAACTTAAATGCAGATAATTCATCCATACAATCATAAACTACTAATTCAGGAAGGAAAGAACCAGTAACCTCAATAGACATAGGTGTGTAGAACCAAAATATGTGTTTCTTAATAGTAAAATCCTCAAAAAGTTTTTTAAAAAGCCTTTCTAATCTTGAAGTGCTGTCTTGCTTTTCACCATCAAGCCTGAGATATGGAACTATTATCCAAAGGTTATCTTGTGCCAGAGTAATTTGACTATTATCATCGCCGTCATGGAAGATTGGTTCTTCAATATAAAAAACCCTGCGATCCTGAGAAAATCTGGTTAACAAATGCTGGGGTCTTTGGAATACAAAATTCCAGCGCAGATGTGAAAAGCATACTAAGTCGTGTTCTTTCATAAGATATGATAATGATTTAAAATTATAACCCACTTCCCACGCGATAAAGATATGTATACTATTTATATACCATTTTCTCCCACAACGGAATAGTTAAAATAAAAAACATTATCACAAATTAAAACGGGAAATTATTTCCCCAAACACGTATTAAAATTTTGTATAAAAATTTTTAACTGCATTCAATTCCAACAGAACATTTGATAGAAAATTACAATAAAGCCAACTCGCACCGGATGAAGAAAAAACTGTGTATATAATATGAGCGGTAAAAATGAATTAGAATAGACCAGGAAACTGCACGAAGGAAAATATATTACTGATGGTAAGCAATCATAATAAAAAAAGTTGAAAAAAGGTACAACTTAATCAGACAGCTACTTTAACGCATTCAATCCAAAAACGCCCGAGGTTACCTAAGGTGTTAACCCATTCCTCTTCTGTTTGCGGTTTAGATACATAACAACTTGCCCCGAGTTCGTATGCCTTCTCGATATCACGAGGCGTCTTTGATGTAGTAAAAATTATAATAGGAATTTTACATAAAATTTTATTCTCCTTAATCTCTTTCAAAACTTCAAGACCTTCTTTTCTAGGCATGTTCAAATCCAAAAGTATAAGATTAGGCAATTCACCAAATTTGGTGTTTTTGCTTTGCGCTTTTAATATGTCAATAAGATATTGACCATCTTCAACATGGGATAACTGTACATTTTGTTTGTTTTCCTGAAACGTTTTTTTTATTAACTGAAAATCTTCAAAATCGTCGTCAGCGATCCATATTCGAAAAGGTTTTGAAGTCAATTGTTTATCCATAAATTAAGCGATAGTAGAAATAATTATTGATAGTTATTTATGATTTTCAATTATATTATACATAAATTGTTTATCCTCAGAAAAATTGATTGGTGAATTAATACTTGAAGCCTTAACAATAATTCGAAAGCCTTTACTATATAGAGCAATCAACCATACTGAAGTGTTTTAAAAATTAATTTGATTTCAATTAAAAAATCATAAACTAACAATCACAATTTCTATGCATTAGGGTTTTAACTGAAGCTTTTATTTACATCTGAATATTGATCGTTTTAAAATTAACATCCAAATTAAGTAATAATAGAATATTTACAAGACACTTGTAAGCTTTATATGATTAATTTATTGAATATTACCTGGAATAAATATATGGCTGCTCCAGTATTAGCTTATGCATTACGAAAGAATAAACGCAGCATCTTGAAAATTATTTCAAGCATTACCAGTAATGATTATTTAAATTGGTATCCGTTGTGATAAATAACATTAAACAAGTGTCGAAACAGAAATTAAAGTGTTTTATTGTTGGTAAAACTATGAGCATTATAATTAATAAATTTTTGAAAAGAATACAGTATTTTTTTTAATTACAATCCATAAATTTTACTAATCTCAAGCATTCTGTCGATAGGAATTTTTGCTGCAAGCCTGATAGATTCCTCCATTAACAACTCAGGCTGTTCATATTTAAGGCAAAGATATATTTTCTCCAAAGTATTTAGTTTCATGTGAGGACAATCATTGCAGGCACAACTATTATCAGGCGGCGCCGGGATAAATGTTTTAAAAGGAGAATTTTTTTGCATCTGGTGTAATATTCCGGTTTCTGTCGCTACAATAAATTCATTAACATCACTATTCATACTATACCTTAAGAGTTGGGTAGTAGACCCGATAAAATCTGCAATACGCAAAATTGCCTCCTCGCATTCCGGATGCGCGATTACTCTAGCATTTGGATGTCTTATTTTTAACCTGTTTATTTTTTCAAGGCTGAATATCTCATGAACCATGCACGCGCCATTCCACAATACCATGTGTCTGCCAGTTTGCTTATTGATATATGCACCTAGATTTTTATCGGGAGCAAATATAATAGGCTGATTCAAGGGAAGGCTTTCAACAATCTTTTGCGCATTAGAAGATGTGCAGATAATATCGCTCAATGCCTTTATGCCTGCGGAACAATTGATATAAGATATCACCAGGTGATCGGGATACTTTTCTTTAAACAGTTTAAATAATGCAGGCGGCGCTGAATCCGATAAAGAACAGCCAGCTTTTAAATCCGGTAATAATACTTTTCTGGATGGATTAAGAATTTTCGCCGTTTCGGCCATAAAATGTACTCCGGCAAAAACAATTATATCCGCTGTTGTAGCTTGGGCTTGCTGAGCCAGACCGAGACTATCACCAATATAATCGGCAACATCCTGAATATCCGGTTCCTGGTAATAATGAGCTAAGACCACCGCGTTCTTTTCTTTCTTCAATTTTTCAATCTCAAAAAATAAATCGAGTACCGGATCTACCTTCACATTTAAATATCCAACTTTCTGAAGATCTTGAAAGGCAATTGAATTGTTAATAACTGACATAGTATTTAATAATATCTTCTTTAATTTAAAATAGCTATTACTATTAGGAGTGTGAATTAGTGGATAAAAAATTTATAACAGTATTGGTAAAATTAAATAATCATAGTTGTCCACAGTAATCCTCAAATAATTAACACTCACTAAATCAAATAGGTTGTATGTCTTAAGCATTTCTCCACAGGTGTGGATTAAAATTATACAAGGAAAAGTTAACAAATGAATTTCTTGCAGATAAGAGGGATAACCTTTAAGTTATTAAGTATATAGTCATATCCATATCTCAGGGTGCAAGTTATCTTCATATTACCAACAATATTCAATAGAATAAAATTGGCCTTACCAACATATTTTAATATTATCAAGGTTCCATGTTAATTGATGTTTCACCAAATAATAAGCAGTTATAACTGTTAGTTAAAATCTTGCAAAAATAGTAAACGATCGCATCAGAAGCCTTTATAAATAAGCTTCTTAGGTAGTTTTCCACAATTTGTTAGTAACCTATTTTCCCCTATTTTTGCCATCCTTTTCAGTTAATATAAAAAAAGGTATTTAAAACAGCTATATGTCGATTATTCAGCAAATCAGAGAAAGAGCAGCATGGCTTGTATTCGGAGTTATTGCGCTTAGTTTAATGGGATTTTTATTAATGGATGCTTTTGTAGGAAAAAGCGGTCGCGGAATGTTCAGCCCAAATTCAACAACAATAGGCGTTATTAATGGAGAAAAGGTAGATTATATTGGATATGAGAAAAAGAAAAAGAATATGGAGGATCAGTATAAGGCAAGCGGGTACCCTGTTAATGAAATGATGCAGCAAAATATCCAGGAGCAGGTTTGGAATCAATACATTGAAGACAATGTATTACAAAGTGAATACAAAGAACTGGGCCTTGATGTAAGCCCAAAAGAGTTAAGCGATATTTTATTCGGCATAAACCCACCTGAAGATATCAAGCGTCAATTTACAAATCAGCAAACAGGTCAGTACGATGCTAATGCAGCGCGACAGGCTATAGCGAATTTGCGTAAGCAAAAAAACAGTCAGGTTGCTCAGCAATTTGAACAGGCTTATTTGCCGGCATTGATAAATAACAGGTTAAAGGAGCGGTATACTGCGCTATTAGCAAATACCTCTTATATTCCTAAATGGATGGTGGAGAAATTAAACGCGGATAACAGTGCGATAGCGCCTATTTCTTTTGTAAATATTCCATATGCTTCTATTTCAGATAGTACAGTAAAGGTCAGCGATGATGCAATAAACGATTACATCAGTAAGCATCCCGATGATTATAAGCAAACCACATCAAGAAGTATTTCTTATGTTGTTTTCAACGCTGCACCAAACAGGGCAGACAGCCAGGCGCTTTATAATCAATTGTCAAATCTTAAAGAAGAATTTAAGACAACAAAGGAGGTGCCTGCATTTTTAGTACGCAACGGTTCGGAGGTGCCAAACTTTGATGGATATGTTTTAAAAAACACCATGAAGGTTCCGCACGCTGATTCAATACAGCTCCTTTCAGATGGAGAAGTTTTCGGACCGTATCTTGATGCTTCTAATTATTCTATGGCCAAAATGCTGGAGAAAAAAACACTACCGGACAGTGTGAAAGCAAGGCATATATTAATAGGAACTGTTGACAGAAGCGGGCAACGTCTATTGCCCGACAGCGTTGCCGAGAAGAGAATAGACAGTATCATCGCTGCAATAAAAAATGGGGCAGATTTTGATAAACTTATGCAGGAAGTTTCAACAGACAAAGCCGCAAGTGGCCAGGATAATGGGGTAATGAAATTTAGTGCTTCCCAAATACAGGACAAAAATGGATTTGATCAGGAGTTTGGAAAATTTATTTTGTTTGAAGGTAAAAAAGGCGAACGTAAAAAAGTAAAAACACAGTTTGGTTATCATTATATAGAAATACTTGATCAGGCAAATTTTGAGCCTGCATACAAGGTTGCCTATCTTTCTAAAAGCATCTCTGCCAGCCAGGAAACGCAAAACACAGCTTCGGGGCTGGCTAACCAGTTTGCGGGAGAAAGCCGTAACCAGAAAGCATTCGATAACAATGCTACTGCTAAGAAATACAACAAATTGGTTGCGAGCGAAGTAAAGCCTACTGATAATATGATAGCAGGATTGGGAAGTAGTCGCTTATTGGTTCGCTGGATATATGATGCCGGTAAAGGTGAGATATCGGAACCCTATGATCTCGGTGACAAATGGGTTGTTGCAATGTTAACCGACATTAATAACGAAGGCAAAATGAGCGCAGCTAAAGCAAGACCTCAAATTGAATTTATAGTGCGAAACAAAATGAAGGCAGAACAAATCATCAAAAAAATAGGTAACGCTCATACTTTAGAAGCGGTTGCCACGGCTACTGCTACCCATGTACAGACCTCGGACAGCATTGGTTTTTCTTCGCCGGTAATTCAAAACGTAGGTCAGGAAGCCAAAGTTATAGGGGCAACTTTTGATAAGGAATTTAAGGGAAAAGTTACACCACCCATTGCAGGGAATGGCGGTGTTTTTGTTATAAAAGCGGGAACTGTAAGCGCAAAACAAAACATTAACGGCAATGTAGACCAGCAGCGTACAAGTATGCTGGCACAGATGAAATCGATGAGTGGCTATAGATCACTGGAAGCGCTTAAAAAAGCCGCTGAAGTAAAAGATAACAGGTCTAAATTTCTTTAATCGATAACAATACCAGGAAAGCAGGCCGTTATAACGACCTGCTTTTTTTATTTCTTAAAAGTAAAGCCAGCGTGGAATGCGCAGGAACAATCGGGCTGAGTTTATAACAAATGAAGCTTAATTTTGTATTTATAAAACTTTAAGATGAGTGAAATTATTTTAAATAAAGTAACAGAGAGTTCGTTAGTCGAAATCGATCTTGAAAGATATTATCCAAATGGTGAAACGGCTGTTTTCGACCTTAAAGAATATTTGTTCATGGGTTTGATACTAAAGGAAAAAGATTTTAGAGAAGCATTAAAAAAATTTGATTTTTCTATTTATAAAGACAAGTTTGTTGCAGTGACCTGCACTGCTGACGCGATTATACCTGTATGGGCATACATGTTACTGGCTTCCAATATTCAACCTTATGCAAAGGACGTTTTTCAGGGAGATGAAAATTTTTTACATAAAACCTTGTTCCTGAGAAATCTTTCAACTATTCTTATTGATGATTACAGAGACAAAAAAGTTGTTGTTAAAGGATGCGGTACTTTGTCAATTGGAGAATTGGCTTATTTTGAAATCACAAAACTACTAAGGCCTGTTGTCCGAAGTATTATGTATGGAGAGCCATGCAGCACCGTTCCGATTTATAAAAGAACGACCGCAATGATATAGTTTTTACCTGATTGCTATCGTTACCATGTTTTTATAAGTCTGTAGTACATGTTTAAATAAAGAAAAAAATGTTGATTGCCTTTTAGTAATTTACATATTAAACCATATACTTACATAAATGATCGAAATAAGAAAAGCCGACCTTAATGACATTGAACAATTGTCCACTCTGTTTAATTTATATCGTCTTTTTTACCGGCAGGAGTCGGATGTAAAAGCATGTACAGATTTTTTACGTGAAAGGTTAAGTCAGTATGAATCGGTTATTATTATTGCTGTTAAGGACAATGAGATTGTCGGCTTTATTCAATTCTATCCCTTATTCTCCTCAGTTAGTTTACAAAAAACCTGGTTGTTGAATGATGTATATGTTAAGGAAACGCAACGTAAGCATGGCATAGGAAGGATGTTATTGGATGAAGCAAAGCTGTTTGGAAAGGAATCCGGCGCAGGATGGTTATTACTGCAAACAGCGAATGATAATTATATTGCTCAGATTGTTTATGAAAAAAATGGTTGGGAAAGAATGGAAGATATGTTTTATCAACTACACATCGCCGAGCAGCCATCAGATTATATAAGCAAAGCTCCTTTAAGGGCGCTTTGATTAAAACCACCCTTTACGTTTAAACCCTCTAAGCATCCAGACAGGTATAGCCAGCATCAGGGCTACTGCAATAAAAAAACCATAACGCGTATGCAGGTACGGTATGGATTCGAAATTCATTCCGAAAATACCACCGATTACAGTCGCGGGGGCCATCAGGCAGGTAACAATAGCCATTACTTTCATCACCTGGTTCATACGAAGGTTGACGCTGTTTATATAAAGATCCTGTAAACCCATGATCATATCCCTGTAGCTTTCTGTAATATCAAAAGCCTGCACAATATGATCATACACATCTTTAAAATATTTGGTAGTGCGGTCTTCTAACAGATCACTTTCGCTTCGCAAAAAACTGTTTACAATCTCCCGGACAGGAACAATGTTTCTTTTAAGGATATTAAGCTCTTTTCTAACCTGGTTTATTCTTGAAAGCGAACGTTCCGTACTTACTTTTATCACAACATCTTCCAGCCATTCGATTCGCTCTCCCAGTTTGTCCATAACAACAAAATAGTTATCAACGATCATATCAAGCATCGAATAGAATAAATAATCAGAACCGCGCTGGCGTAATTTGCTATTGCTAATAATTAGCTTGTCACGAATAGGATTAAAAGCGTCTCTTCGCGCATCTTCCTGGAAGGAGATCACGAAATTTTTTCCAAAAACAATACTGATCTGTTCCTGTTCTACGCTGCATGTAGTTCCATTAAAGTATAACATGTTTAGCAGGCAATACATTACACCCTCCACCTCATCCATCTTGGGTCTCTGGTTCAGACTCAAAATATCTTCCGCTATCAGAGGATGTACTCCATAGATCTTACAGATTCCCTCTACATCTGTTTTTCTTAAACCATCAATATTGATCCAGCTTACATGATCATTGTCTTTGAAACGGTGGCTTTCTTCAAAGCTTTGTAGTTTAATTTTATCAATAGCAGAAGCAGTATAATCGTTTACAATAATCTTAACAGAGTCTGCATCTTCCCTTTGAATAATAGAAACAGGTAGATTATAAGGAGCTTTCCTGGTCTTAGGAATACCAAACAGGGACTCAATGCCCAGGTAATGAATATACCTGTTACGACTACGCATAATTTTGAATAAGATTCATTAAGTACCCGTTGAATTATAGAACCATACTACAATCTTTCATATAAAGCTCTTAGCTTTTCCCGGGTTATAATAGATTCCCAGTCTTTGCCCAGAGCATTTTCCCAAAGAGGTTTCATACCTAAAGAAACATCGATCATTTTATTAAAATCTTCGTCGCTTAGTCCCCTGCATATTCCCTGCGGAATTTCAATGTTATTTTTTTCAACCATGTATTTAAACTCCTTTACAGCAGCAGGATAATATTCTTCCAGTTTATCAAAGACAATACAGTTGCCGATACCATGTTTAGTGCCTAATAGAAAGGCAAGGCCATAACTAACGGCATGGGCTACCCCAACCTGTGAATAAGCGATACTCATCCCGCCCGCATACGATGCCATCATCAGTTTGTCGTCACAATCATCATCCCAGCCATTTTTATCAACATAGATTTCCTGGCACAGTTGCAAAGCTTTTTCACCATAACTTTTGCTGAATTCATTTAGATAAGTCCCTTGCAGGCTCTCTATGCAATGGATGTAACAATCCATACCTGTATAAAAACGCTGATTTGATGGTGCATTTTTTGTGAGTGCAGGATCAAGTACAATTTGGTCGAAAGGTGTAAAGTCGGAGTTCATGCCAAGCTTCCGGGTTGGGCCGGTTAGTACTGTGGTTCGGGATACTTCAGCACCGGTTCCGCTTAAAGTAGGGATGCCAACTTTGTAAACACCCGGAAACTTCACAAGATCCCAACCCTGGTAATCGGCTGAGCTACCGGGGTTGGTCATCATCAATGAAACAGCCTTGGCCAGGTCCATTGTTGCGCCGCCGCCAATTCCTACAACTCCGCTTATAATACCAAATTCATCCTTTAATTGGTTTGCCAGTAAATCAACATAAGTTGTTTTTGGTTCATGGGTTACATCAGCAAAAATTATTTTATCATTTGAGCGCAAAGGTACGCCGGATGCCAGCGGCTTACCCTCGAAGAAATAATCTACAAAAAAAACCATCGGGTTCATACTTTTTCTATGGGGAGCTATTATCTCATCTACCTGGTTAAAACTACCACGTCCATATATCACGTAATCCACCATCTTAAAATTGCGAAACCTCATAGTATAAAATTTATTTAAACAGTGGTAAAGGTATTTAAGAGCTGGCAGAGTAAAATTATTACCAGGAGCTCTTTAAATGTTCCCGATCAGCCCATTTAAAGAATTATCCAACCAGTGCCGCGGCACCAAATACGCCGGCGCTGTCTCCGAGAGACGGTTTAAGTATAGGTGTATCCGCACTGTTATTAAAGATAAAATTTTGCAGGGAAGCTAAACCGTCAGTATAGATAGCATCAATGTTTCCAACCCCCCCACCAATAATGATAGCATCAGGGTCCAGCAGGTTAATAACAGATGCAACACCTTTCCCAAAGAAGTAACAAAGCCTTTCAATGGTTTTAGCCGCAGCATCATCACTTTTCTGCAAATGCTTTAAAACGATCTCTTTTAACCTGATCTTAGTCCCCGTAATGCCGGCATAATATCTTTCCAGAGCGGGACCAGAAATAATAGTTTCCACGCAGCCGGTTTTCCCGCAATAACAAGGCCCCCCGGATTGATCCAGAAAATTATGACCCCATTCTCCGGCGATGCCATGAAATCCGCTCCAGATCTTTCCATCTAAAACAAGGCCCCCGCCAACACCAGTACCCATTATTATTCCGAAAACAACTTTACCGGGCAGCCCCTTTTCTCTTACTATTCCCCATTTGGTTTCAGCTAACGCAAAGCAATTGGCGTCGTTAGCCAGCGAAATGGGCAGTTTAAGTTTTTCTTCTATGTCCTTTTTCAAAGGCATACCATTTAAACTGGTCGTATTACAATTCTTCATTTTTTGCAGCACAGGATCCAAAACACCGGGTGTCCCAAAACCAATTGTTTGAGGCTTCAGACTGGATTGCTGCTTCATTTGTTCCACTAATTTTTCTATCTGCCCCATTACATGCTCGTAACCCAGGTCAGCTTCCGTATCCACACGCGTTCTGATGATGGGATCAGGATTGTCGATAGCATTGAGTATTACACCTTCTATTTTCGTTCCTCCGAGATCTATTCCCCAAAGTGGATTATTCATGGCGAGCGGTTTAGGTTTATCAAATAAAAACAATGATGGAAAGTAAGGAATAAATTTAAATATCACCTGAAACAAGTACCAAGTGCAGATCATTTCCCCAATTAAAAACGTTGAATACTTATGCCGGTGATGATAACAACAAGGCAGCTCGTTTCAGGTCATCAGGAGTATCTATTTCAACACCCATATAATCAGTTACTATCATTTTTATCAGAATGCCGTTTTCAAGATACCGAAGGCATTCAATTTTCTCTGCAGCCTCCAGAGGACTTATTGGCCAACTGGTAAATTCAACTAAAGCCTTTTTGCGAAAAGCATAAATACCAATGTGTTCATAATAATTTGTAGCCATTTGCTTGTTGCGCGGATAAGGGATAACGCTCCTGCTAAATAACAGCGCGTTCATATTTTTATCTACCACCACTTTTACATAATCAGGGTCCGAAATAAACCGTACTTCTTTTAAAACCTGCATCAGAGATGCAACCTGAATATGGCCTCCCTGATCTTCTTTAAAAACCGCAAGTAATTTTTCGAGTGGGTTTCTTTGTACGAAAGGTTCATCACCCTGAACATTCACAATAATGTCTACCTCCATATCAGCAATCGCCTCGGCAATACGATCGCTGCCACTGTTATGTTCGCGGCCACTCATCTTCGCCATGCCGCCATTGGAAACTATTTCATTAAAAATTATATCGCTGTCTGTTACTACCATAACCGAATCAAATAATCCCGTAGCTACGGTATTATCATAAGTGTGCCGGATAACAGATTTATCGCCTAGCGGTTGCATTAGTTTTGCCGGAAAACGCGAAGCAGCATAACGGGCCGGAATCATTGCGATCGTTTTCATCTTATCATTTAAAAGTAAAGATATAAGTAAACTAAAAATGTAATGGAACTAAACGGCGTTTGGTTATATTTGAAAAGGAAATTTTCAACGACATAGCCATAGAACTACATTCAAAAACATGTTGTATGCAAACTAATGAATTGCTAAGTTCTTATCATCCTGATCCTAACACCTGGGACGAAATGTATGAACAGGCTTCAGTTCGTAATCAATACCGTAATGTAGTGGACTTTCTTCAGCAGCTGAGCGTTGCCGAACTAAATAAAAAAGAAGATCAGGCTAAACGACTGTTTATGAGCCAGGGTATTACTTTTACCGTTTACAACAGCGGAGAAGGAATAGAAAAAATATTTCCTTTTGATATTATTCCCAGGATTATTAAAGCGGAAGAATGGCAGTTCATAGAGTCTGGTATAAAGCAAAGGCTCAAAGCGCTGAATCTTTTTCTAAAAGATGTTTACAACGAACAATTTATTTTGAAAGACGGAGTGGTACCCACCGGTATCATATACAGCTGTCCTCACTTTCTGAGAGAGATGCATCGATTTCCGGTACCTTATGATATCTACGTACATATTGCCGGCATTGACCTGATCAGAGACAGCGACGGATCTTTTTATATTCTGGAAGATAACCTGCGAACACCAAGCGGGGTAAGTTATATGCTGGAGAACAGGGAAATTACCAAACGCTTGTTCCCTGATCTGTTACCGAAAAATAACGTTCGTACCGTAATGGAGTATCCAACTATTCTTCATAAAAACCTGGTATCCCTGTCACCCCGACAAACTGCTCATCCTACTATTGTATTACTAACGCCGGGTGTTTATAATTCAGCTTACTTTGAACACAGCACTTTAGCACGGCTTATGGGAGTTGAACTGGTTGAAGGCCGCGACCTGGTGGTGGAAAATCAAAAAGTGTATATGAAAACCACCCAGGGTAATCAACAGGTGGATGTTATCTACAGAAGAGTTGATGATGAATTCCTGGATCCATTGGTTTTTAACGCAAATAGTTTACTGGGTGTTGCAGGCCTGATGAGCGCCTATAGAAAAGGAAATGTCGCAATAGTAAATGCTGCCGGAAACGGCGTGGCAGACGATAAAGCTATCTATACTTATGTGCCTGCCATGATAAGGTATTACCTGAACGAAGAGCCGATTCTTAAAAACGTTCCTACTTACCAGCTAAGCAATGCTGAAGAAAGAGACTATGTTTTCTCCAACATGAATAAGATGGTTATTAAAAAAACAAATGAAAGCGGCGGATATGGTATGCTGATGGGACATATAGCTACAGAGGAAGAAATTATTACTTACAAAAAAGAAATTATAAAGGATCCACGGCAGTTCATCGCGCAACCGATTATAAATCTTTCTTCCGCACCTTGTTACATGAATGGAAAACTACAGCCTCGCCGCATAGATCTCAGGCCGTATGCATTGTGCGGACCGGATGGTATCGAGATTGTTCCGGGTGGATTAACCCGTGTTGCCCTGAGGGAAGGATCACTGGTAGTGAATTCTTCTCAAGGTGGAGGAAGCAAGGATACCTGGGTATTGATGTAGATCGCCTTTTTTCTCATCAATACTTTGTACGGATAATAACTTAATGGCCGGCACAAAATATTCAGTTTAGAATGAAAAGGGAAAACAGTAACAAACTTAAATAATACATGCTTAGTAGAGTAGCCGAGAGTTTATACTGGATGAGCCGCTATATGGAAAGAAGCGATGGTATATTACGGATGCTGAAAATAAATTATGCCTCGTCGCAGGATGATATTCATGAATTTTCGTGGAAGCCGGTATTAAAAATTTTTACTTACCTGGAGGCCGATGAAATGGCTGCTATCAGTGATAATACAAGATCGGTATTAAAGTTTGTTGTGCTTGACAAGGATAATCCTAATTCGGTATTTAATATAGTAACGCAGGCACGGGAAAATGCAAGGAGCGTGCAGGATCATATTACCAAAGAATTATGGCAGTGTATAAACGATTTTTATCATATCATCCGGGATGATGAATTTGGTAAAGGGCTCCATGCAGAAGACCCTATCACAGAACTGGATATTCTTATAAAACAATGTTTATTATTCTATGGCACAGTAGACGTTACAATGGCAAGAGGAGAGGGAACGGCGTTTATGAATATCGGTAAATACCTGGAAAGAGGTATTCAAAGTGCTGAAATTCTTGATGTCAAATTCAGCACACTTAATTATGATTCTGATAAAACCGGGGATGCCACCTATTGGAAATATTTCTTGCTTTCAATGGCAGGCCACCAGTTATATCTTAAAACTTATCGCAGTGGTTTTGAAGCAAGGAATGTTGTAGAGCAGATCGTGCTAAACAGTTATTTTCCACGTTCAGTTTCTTATGCTATTGCACGGATGCACATTTATTTTAAGCGCCTTAAAAGCGAAAAAAACACAGAAAGCTTTAAGCAGATTGATTTCATGATGGGCAAATTGGTGAGCCGGGTACAGTATTCAACCGCGGATGCTATCATGCAGCAGGGCTTGCATCAATACCTTGGTGAAACGATCAGCCAGCTGAATAAAATAGGTGCTGTTCTTGATGAAAAATTTTTTGCATATACTCTGTAGGTGAAGGTTCTTTGCGCCCCCGGCCCCTAAAAAATGACCGTTTAATAATTAGTATAATCTAAAAACAAATTATGCCAAGATTTAAAATACACCATGTAACTAAATATATTTATGAATCGCGGGTTATAGATAGCGCTAACCAGATCATTCTTTACCCCATCAAAGATGAATACCAGGAAGTGTTGAAACATGAACTCAATATCACAGGTGATCCACTGGTGGAAATTTATAAAGATTATTATGGTAATGAAGTGGGATCCTTCGCCACTCCTGAATTGCACAAAGAGTTGATCATCGATTCCCGGATTGAAGTGATTACCAGGCCAAGACAACAACCGGATGATGCAAAGCCAAAAGAAGAACAGTGGGGTCACCTGCAACAGGTAAGAAATAAAGTAACACTAATAGACTTTTTGAAAGTTGAACAATTTGATGCGCTCGCAGAGATAACATCTATTGTTGAACTTGCGCATACCCTGGAATCAACGCCTTTTGCCGCGGCACTAAAGCTTAACGAATTTGTGTTTGAAAACTTTCGTTACATCAAGGGAATCACAAATGTAGAAACCACCCTTAATGAAATATGGAAATTAAAAGCAGGTGTCTGCCAGGATTTCGCGCATATTTTATCAGCGATGTTACGCATCATTAATATTCCCGCGCGGTATGTAAGCGGCTATGTTTGCCCCAATAAATCAGGCATGCGCGGTGAAGGCGCAACGCACGCTTGGGTGGAAGCTTATATTCCCTTTTTCGGGTGGCTTGGCTTAGACCCAACTAATAACTGCATCGTAAATGATCTGCATGTACGACTAGCGGTTGGAAGAAATTTTACTGACTGCTCACCGGTGAAAGGCACATACAAAGGAACTTCAGAACAAACATTAGAAGTTGGCGTTACGGTATCATACGAAGATGGATATTCTAAAGAAGACTTTAACACAGTAATGACACCACAGCCGAAACTAAATGAAACCCAGAATTCATACAGGAGATATATGGAGATGCAACAACAGCAATAATAGCCGATTGAAGGTTTTGATTCAAAAACTAATAATCGGTTTTGATATTTTTATTGAAAGGCAGTTTAAACTGGTAGCCAATGTTTTCGTCAGTTGAGTCTTCCAGTACATCCAGACCATAACGCAGGTTTTTAGGATCATCATATTTAAAAGAACCGAGGATACGGTCCCATAAAGAAAAAATATTGCTATAATTAGAATCTGTATAAGGCCGCTGGAAATGATGGTGCACCTTGTGCATGTTGGGAGAAACAAGTATCCAGCTAATCGGTTTGTCAAGCCAGAGAGGTACCCTGATGTTGGCATGATTGAAATGAGTGAAGACAGCCGCAACACTTCTGTAAAGAAAATATAATCCTACGGGGAGGCCAATCATTATAATACCTATGATTGTTGAAGTTTCCCTGAATAACCACTCACCCGGATGATGGCGGGTTCCTGTGGTAACGTCTACTTTAGTATCACTATGATGAATAATATGAAACTTCCACATCCATTTTACTTTGTGCATAGTATAGTGAGGTGCATATTGCCCGAAGAAGTCCATAAAGAACAGGGATACTATAATCTTTAACCACAGAGGCAGAAGGAGCCAGTTTAATAATCCGATATGATGAGTCATCACCCAGTCACACATTTTTACGGTTACTAATCCAAATATCAGGTTAAGCACAAGGGTAGTAGAGAGAAAAATAAGGTTCACTCCTGCATGTTTATAGCGCTTGAAAGAAAATCTAAACAAAGGATAATACCCTTCAATGAGCCAAAAAAATACCATCCCCGCCACCAGGATTAAAATACGGTCAGCGCTATGAACGTGTTCCCAGTATAACATGAATCTTTCCATGACATCATTGTATCTCTTAAAAGTTACGAGCTTAAAGTTATACAGTCATTACATTTAACAATGAAATTATAATTTCATTCTGTCCGGGGTAACTCTCTAACCTTATTATTACAATTTTTACAATGGTAAAATATGTTAACCCGTTCTTCCTGCCCGTTTATAAGCAATGATTTTATCTTGCCTGCCCAGCTATCATAACGTATCACTTCAGTTAC
>Ga0123338_10000396_pt1 | contig 45306 bp, 37 predicted proteins | sample grotaG_FD_89793 | JGI IMG/M metagenome (GOLD analysis project Ga0123338, IMG submission 89793) | Glacier valley bacterial and archeal communities from Borup Fiord, Nunavut, Canada, to study Microbial Dark Matter (Phase II) -... | ecosystem: Environmental > Aquatic > Freshwater > Ice > Glacier ... | reverse complement strand
GTGAATTTGGGCGTCAGCACAAATTTACTGTGTGAAAATTAGCTCTTAATTTTCACGCTAACTCCATTCCGCCAATAGCCGTGGCACATAACACTAAACTCATATAAACATAACACAAAGCATTAATTATTCAAAAAGTGCACCCGAAATGTTAGTCATGAAACATTTTGGGTGCACTTCAATGCCTCAATTGTAGTTCCAAAAGTGTATTAAATATGTTTAATTCTACATTATTAGACATATATTATCAAGTTAATATTTTCCTTTATTCGTATATGGATATTGACAATCAAATATTGATGGTATAAAATACGAATTAGTAGCTTAGTAGTTTAGTAATTTAGTAAATTAGTAGAACCTGGAGGCAATTTATGAAGATACCTACAACCTTAAAGCACAAACCTGTCATCGTATCAGAAAATTATGAGAATATCGATGGAAGAACCGCCTATAACACCGATGCGAAGGGCTTATCACTTGGTTTGGCACAATGGAACGACAGGGGCAAAGTGGATATTTCCGCTAAAGTATGGCGATATACTGGTGAGAAATGGTCAAGACAATCAGAAGAACTGCCTATGCATCGAATAATTGATTTGGCTATTTTAATATGTAGAACAAAAGAACATTTTAAAGATGCATACCGTTATGAGAAATTATATGATACTCAGAATCCTAACATTGACCGTATTGGTTTACAAGGGGATGCTATGACGGTATCAGTATGTACTGATAATCCAATGATAGATGAAGATATTAAATTATTTTCCGAGGTGCTTCAAAAAGATGATGAACTTCTTAGTGAGAGGTTACATCTCTTAGCAAATATGTTGAATGAGATGGGATATGGCTATGGAAAAAGAAAATAGGAAAGCATTAATTACAGAATTTAAAGACAGAAAGAATGTGGGCGGAATTTATGGCATCATTAATGATGTCTCCGGAATACGCCATATTTATTCTACTCCTAATATTGAGGGAAGTAAAAATCGTTTTGAATTTGCAATGAAAACGGGTAGTTGCATCATTCCGCAGCGTCAAAACGAGTGGGAAGAGTTTGGTTCGACTGCATTTCATTTTGAGAAGCTTGAGGAACTTGAAAAAGGGAACGAGCAGACCAGTCGGAGTTTTGCTGATGATCTAAAGTTGCTCCTAGAAATGTGGACAAAATAAATCTCAAATTAATTATATCATGAAGGGCGGAGGCTGTTGCAAAGCTCAAAGTATACTAGCATAAGGGAGAATATGCTCTGTATTATAAACTTTGTGCTTTACAACAGCCTCTGCTCTATTTTATAAAAGTTTAATCTTTCTAATTTACGAATAATTCATAAGGTGTAATTTTACGAATTCTAGAGGAAACAAGAAGCATAGTGACAAATGCGATAACTGTAATACCAATTGGAACGATAATCACATAGGTCATATTGATAACAAAATTACAATTCATAATACCATTACCGGATAAGAGTAACGCAATGGTAGGGTTTGTGCCAAAGCAAGCTAATACTGCACCAATTGCCGTTCCAACTATTATAATCGGTAAAAAGCTTATGATTACATGCACCATTAACTGCTTTGTAGTATATCCTAATGCTTTTGATATCCCTAATTGTCTTCTCTCTTTCAGTATTTTCACCTTGATTAATAAGAATAAAATCAGTGCAACTGTAATCGCTGTGATAATAATACACGCGATACATAAGATGGTGACGGAACTGTTAAAGGACAATAACATTGTATCAATCATTTCCTTATTATCAGACACCTTAATATCTTGATTAGCATACTTGCTGTTCAGTTCCTGTATGAATGAAGTAGTATCTATACCCTCCTGTAAATAAATGTACACCTTATTTACTATATAATCTTCATTTAACCGCTTCATACCCTCTTCTGTAATAGAAGCACTTCTTCCTAGCATGGAAATCTGTTGGGTAATGCCTACAACCAAATACTCTCTTTTTTCTCCATTATAAGCAAGGGATATGGTATCATGCATTTTCGCATTTAATTCATTTAATATAAGCTTTGTAACGGCTATTTCATTATCATGAATCGGGTTTCTTCCTTCTATCATGGTATTTATATCAAGTTGACTATAATCTTCACAAACATTGATATTAACACTTTCTTCCTTGGTTTCAGAATATAGTGTTGTGCCTGATGACTGTAATTTTACAATTTTCTCTACGCCCTCCATTTGCTCTATCTCAGGAAACGCTCGGTCACAAATATTTTTATCACATTCAAAAGTTACCTCCGCTGTTTCAACACCAACCAAATTGAGCAATGCACTGTTTTCATCCACAAAATTATAATACATCGTATAAGCAAATACACAAGCAAAGCTTAACAAGATGATAATTGTAGTAATAGCAAAGTTTTGTTTTTTATTTTGAAGCAACGCTTTGAGTCCTATTGATATATTCACATTAAATTTTGACTTTGATAGTGGTAAATGATTCTTTTTAAAACTATGGGTCTGTATCCCACCCCTTAAAGCATCCAGCGGCGTAATCTTCTTCATTTTTCTAGCGGTTATGAAAGAGATCAATAATATTAATGAGATTACGATTAGGCAACTTACCAAAATAGCTATAACTTTTACTTGTGTCATCCAAGCAAGACCAATCGTAGAAGAAACTATATTAGTTACAAAAGGCGAAGCAAACAAGGATACTATAATACCAAAAATCCATCCAGCAACTGCTATCAATAAAAATTCCAGTAAAATCGATTGTATCATCTGCGATGACGAATAACCGATTGCTTCCATAGCACCAATATTTTGCATATTACTTTCAATATGAGTCACAATAACAAAACGAATTACAACGAGCGCAATAATCATAATAATGAGTGAAAATGCGATTAATATAACCATCATAATATTAATAAATATCGCTGTTCCAACTTTCATAGTACTATAGTTGAGTGCTTGATAGGAAAACGCAGGATCTGCTATCGTTTTCTTTATGTCTTTCATAAATGCTGATTCAAACTCTCCACTGTCAGCTTTATCCTCCAATGTCGTTTGTATTACCATACTCTTTGTGCTTTCTTCTGCGCCTTCGACTGCTTTCCGAAAGCTATCACCAAACACTAACATTTTATATGTTGATACATTCGTCGGATTTGCAAACATTACATCTTCATAAAAGCCATAAATCTTATAAACGCCAACCCTATCGTTATATTTGATTTGCACTTCGTCACCAGTTTTATAATCATTTGCAGTTTTCAAAACATATGGCATAACAATAGCATTCTCATATTTTGTATCACTTTCATCAATCAATTCAATATTAGAAATTTTGCGTTCTTCCTCCATATTCTGTATCATAATAGGAATTGATTGTTCTTTCGCCTTTAAATCTAAATTATTCATTTTAGGAGAGACATATATAATACATGGTTCACTTTCAATGTTGGAATATCCCTCCATTCCTTTGATCGTATTAATCACGTCTGTTTCATATTGAGGTCCAGTAATTACAGTAAAATCGGAACCATTTAGCTTATCATTCTTTTCATCTATGAAGGAATTCAACTGTAACATTACGTTGCAACCAAGGTATAGCAGCATGGTTGACAATATGACTAGGAGGAAAACGGTTGCCGTAGCACTTCTAGATCTTTTAATATTATTTTTAGCAATCATAAAAAGCTTCATGCTTACCACCCCATTCTCTCTAAGAATTCTCTTAATCGTTGGTGGCGGATAGAATCATTCTTCTCATATTGACCTAATATTAATTCATCTACAATAATTCCATCTTTTAAATATAGGATACGATTTGCCCGACGAGCAGTTTTCATATCGTGGGTTACCATAACAATGCTTTGACCCATTTCATTTATCTTCGTCATAACATCTAATACATTGATCGCATTGGTGGAATTAAGTGCCCCTGTTGGCTCATCTGCAAATACGATTTCGGGGGAATTAATCAGTGCTCTTACAATTGCAACTCTTTGTGCTTCTCCACCAGATAGTTGTGAAGGGAATTTGTTATAGCAATTTTCATCCATTCCTACCTGACCTAATAATTCCTTGGCTTTTTTTGTTATACCTTTTCGGTCCTTATTCACCAGTAACCCGCAGATTAAAATGTTATCCATAACGCTCATGGTATCATTCAGATACATTTGCTGAAATATAAATCCACAATGTTTTTTGCGAAAAACAGCGAGTTGATCATTGGAGTATTTCGAGATTTCTGCCCCTCTAAACTGAATACTCCCAAGTGTAGGTTTATCCATTCCGGACAGTGCATATAACAGGGTAGATTTACCTGATCCTGAGTTGCCCATGATAATGGTAAAATCCCCATCATTGATTTCAATATTAAGATTCTTTAGCACGTGTTGTTGTAAACTTCCATTCGAATAAGTTTTGCATAACATCGTAGCTTTTAAAATTTCTTTCATACTCTTTCCTCCTAAAAAAATAAGACTATTGTTTTCATAGCCTTATTATAACGCCCAGAATCTTAATAAGTCTTGAGCCATTCCTTATTAAATTCTTATCCAATCCTTAAATATAATCCCCGTATCAAAAGTCCATCAATGACTGTATGATGACTATTACGGTATCTATATTAGGCTTGGCGTCGACGGTTGAAAGTACTTTTCTATTATACGATCTTTATATGTAACGATACTACAAAACCGTGATCATTGAAACATTCAATTGATCCTTGCATCCCCTCCATAAAAAGTTTAGCAAGATAGAGGCCCAAACCCGAACCCTCTTTTTTCATTACTTTTTTCCCACGAAAATACTTTTCAAATACCATAGGCAATTCGGTGTCCTCTACTCCCTCACCAAAGTCTCTGATCACAATTGTAAGATACCCATATTCAAGGTACGAATGAACCATTATCTTCGTGCCAGCGTATTTATAGGAATTATTAATTACATTATCAATCACCTGACCAAGTCTTAGCTTATCGCATATCATCATACAGTCTGGGATTTCATTACTTAATTCAACATATCCAAAATGATTAATCTCTTGAAACATTGGAGAAATAATACTGCTTAATTCTTCGGATGGGACTATTTTTAACATTAGCAACTCTTCTAATGTCGCATGGAACATATCACTGATTAATACATCAATCATATCTGCCTTATGATATATAATATTAATTTTTTTTAGATTAGAGTCGTCCTTTAATTTGATTTCCATGATTTCGCAAAGGGCTTTAATCGTTGCCACCGGGGTCTTAATATCATGTGATAAACTAGCGACTAATTCCTTTTTACTAAGATTTGCCTGATATTCTCCCTGCCTGGCATGCTTCAGCTCTTCCCTCATCAAATCAAAACTCTCCGTAAAAGCGCCGAAATTATTATCCTTATCCATACCAAGTCGAAAGTCTAAATCCCCTTCTGCGACTTTGGCTGCAAAGATCTTCATTGACTGAAATGGTTTTAACACTTTACTATAAATCATCAGTACGATTCCATAAAATAATAAGAGGATACCAACAAAAGTAACTGTCACTATGATAATTATTTGACTTTTCAATTGAGCTTCTCTATTATTTTGCGACGGAAAAATTACTTTTCCAACGATTTGATTTGCAGACCTTAAATCCATAACAATACAGTTGTTTAAAATAGCAGAATTGCTTTTAGCCTGGTAGTCACTATCACTAATAAAAACTACCTCATATCCATCCATATTTTCTGGATTAATCGTTTTGTCCAAATAAGCAGCCTCAACTTTTTTTACTGTATCGTTGATTTCACCTAGATCAATTGTTTCCGCATTCGTTAGTGATATGAAATATAGAAATATTCCATACCCTATGATCAAAATTAATGTGACCAACCCTGTTATTTTTCTAATCTTCATAGTTTCATCATATACCCGGTCCCCCAAATGGTCTTAATCATCTTTGGTTCATTCGGATTTACCTCGATTTTTTCTCTTATTTTACGGATATGTACATTTAAAGTATTATCACTAAAAAAAGTGTCTCCCCATACATTGTAGAACAAATCCGATTTGGCGATCACCTTGTTCCGATTTTCAAATAAATAGGCAAATAATTTAAATTCCATATTTTTAAGGATGATATCCTTCCCATCAAGTAGTACCTTCATAGCCTGATAATCAATTTGAATTCTGCCTAAGGTTGTTGGATTTACTTTCTTTGTTTCCTCATAGCGCTTTAATACTATTTTTACTTTTGCTAATAAGATACTAAGTAAATATGGCTTTTTAATATAATCGTCACCACCGATATTCAGTCCAATTAGCACATCGTCATCACTTTGTCTTGCACTGATAAATAGAATGGGAATATTGGAATGTTCTCTTATTGTCTTGCATAATACAAATCCACTCTCATGGTCCAAATTAATATCCAGCAGTAGTAATTTCACTTTCGTCTTCTCCAAAAAGCTGAAACAATCTGCCGTATTTGTCACATAGGCGGCACTCACCCCAAACATATCAAGATATTCACACGTGGCTGCTGCCAGTTCTTTTTCATCATCAACAATTAAGCAATCCAACATTATTTTCACTATCCCTTTCAATAATCCCGTCCTTCACGTGAATGATTCGATTCCCATAGTTCGCTGCATCCACCGAATGAGTTACTTGTACAATCGTGATTTTCTTGTCCCTATTAATCGTCTTAAATAAATCCATGATCTCTGTTCCCGCTTTACTATCTAGATTACCAATTGGCTCATCTGCTAAAACAATATCCGGATCTGCTATGACCGATCTTGCTATTGCAACACGTTGCTGCTGTCCTCCTGATAACTGACGAGGAATTGCTTTACGCTTAGCAGTTAAGCCTACGATATCTAATATTTCGTCTAATTGCTTTTTATAGTCAGAGGGTTTCTTTCCTGCCATAATAAGAGGTATCAATATGTTCTCCTCTACACTCAAATTCTGCACTAGATTGTAAAACTGAAACACAAAACCTATATCAGAGCGGCGTACCTTACTCTTTTCTTTATCTTTCATTTTATTAATATCTTTATCATGAATGTAGATTTCCCCTTTGTCTGGTGAATCTAATCCACCCAATAAATATAATAAAGTACTTTTTCCGCAGCCGGAGGCTCCCATGATTGATACGAATTCTCCTTGATCAACGGTAAGGCTAATATCCTTTAATACTTCTACTCTATTGTCGCCCTCGCCGAAAGACTTATATAAATTTTCAATTCTAATGATCTTCTCCATTTTACTCTCCTCATTTCTATTCGTATTTTATCTCACTGATTACATTTATTTTAGAAATTTTTCTTATTGGCGAAATAGATGTAATTAATAATACAACTAGTACAATACCTACTATCTGTAATACCGAAACCATTTCAAGGTTTAATTGATATCCCATTCCGATTGCCATCAGAATTACATATAATAGTTTAATAAGCCATTGGCTTAAAATAGCCGCAAAGATACAGCCTGTTATAAATGTTCCAAGTGCTTCAAAAAATATCATTTTTCTTAACTGAGCCCTGCTCATTGAGACAGAATAAAGAACTGCATATTCTCTCTTGCGTTGTATAAAGCCAATCATTTGATTATTAATTAGACCAAAAATAGCCAATATCACGGAAAGTCCTAATATGACTGTAACCATATTGAGTATGGATTGATTCGACTCTTTCTGTAACGATAGATATTCCGAAAGTGTTTGCACCGTTATTCCCGTACCCGCAAATTCCTTAATTAGCATTTCCTTAACATCGTTACTATCACTATTGGCATATACCTCTATTGTAGCCGGAATTGACCCAAGCTCCCTTTTGTATTCCGCCTCATTTATGATAAAAACATTTCTTCTACTTGTAAATGTAGAAGCATTGATAAACCCGTCTACCTGATATGTCTTAGTACCACTGATGAAATCTTGGCTCTCTAGGGTAAGTGCATCACCAATTTTAATATCATTTTTCAATGCAAAATATTCATCTACTAGAATCTCCTCCTCAAGTAGGTTGGAAAGTAGGCTTTCATCACCTTCAATTCCAGCATAATATCGGTCTGAACCTACCACAATATATTGTGCATCCTTATCCTTCATTTTTCCTTCAATAAAAGAGTAATAGCAAAAAGAAATCCGATCAATTCCCTTAAAATCTTCTATATATAAGTACTCCTGGGCCTGCTCTGACAGCCCAGTCACCTCAACATCATATTCCGCACTATCTTCATAACCATTAAACATACTATACATAGAATTCACTGCTCCATATACCATCAGTATGAGAGCTAATCCTACTGTAACCAAAGTGATACTAGAGCGAATCGTTTTACTAGAAGAAATATTTTTCATTCCAAGGCTAGCTGGTCCACCAAACAATTTTCCAAATATCAATGAAAATAGTATTGCAATATACTTTGTCAGATATGGAAGGACAAATACCGCTCCAACAATAGCACTTACTAACGCAAGGATACCAAGTAAAAAACTATATCGTGTATTTGCAAAATAAATGATAACGGAAACAATCAATAATAAAATTCCGAGGCAGGTCTTCTTCTTTGAAAGTTTCGCCATGGTGCTTAATGTATTAAAAATATTATCTTTAATCGATCGTCTGCTTGCTTTTACGATGGAAGAAATTGAAATCAAAATTTGAAGTCCAACTGAAAAACAGACTGCGATGATTACATAGGAAAGCTTAAAATCTAATTTAACATTTAGATAGTCAAAGGCATCCCCAGCATTAATAAAGAGGTCGGACAAAGGATTTCGTACAAGGATTCCTAGTCCAATCCCTATCACCGCACCAATGATTCCAAATACTGCATTCTCAAGAATGAGTATAAAATTTGTCATTCCCTTTGTGGCTCCTAAACTTCGAAAGGTACCAACAACAGGTATTCTTGTCGCCATAATTAATTTTGTGATAGAAGCAATAATGTAAAAATTAAGTCCAATTACCAGGCTTAAAATAATAATGAGTAATTGATTAATCATAGTCAAGGAGCTTTCAATTGATTCTTTATCTACTAAAACTCCGGTTATGTATCCGGTATTTGCATCATTTAATTGAGAAGCCGCCGCCTCTAAATCAGTTCCTTCCGGCAAGTCCAATAGAACCTGTGATATACTATCCTCTACTGCTGCACATTTTCTGGCAAAATTCAAGGTTGTCATGATGTAAATATTGTTGAACTCGGTTAAAAACAAACCTGCAGTCTTCGCTACTCCGGTGATTTTCAATTTCTTTTCACCGTCTTTTGTAAAGATGGTAACTTCATCATCTAACTTCCAGTTATATATTTCTGCTGATTTCTTACTTACAATGATCTGTGCATCATCCTCAGAGTCAAAATCTACACTCTTCTCCTCTAAAGTACAGAGATTGGTATCTTGGAGCATTTTTCTATCAAACCCACCAAAGTTTACAGTAAGACTTTCCTCTTCCTTCATATAAACACCATAGGAAGTCAGAGAATAGAGAATCTGTTCCGCCTTCACAGGTGATAAATCTAAATTCTCCTGGCTAAAGTACTTATCTCCGTTCGGATTATTATAAGATACTGATAAATCGTAATCTTGAAAGGCCCCTTGCAAAACCGAGGTATACTTTTTTGCTATATCATCCTTTATTGTTAGATTTAAAAACATTACCATGGTAGATATGGCAAGTGATATGATAATTAGTACACTTCGAAATTTATTTTCACGTATATTGCGGAAAATATGTTTAAATAATATAAGCATTTATTTGCTCCCCTTAAATTTACTCTTCTATCCTCAATCTATCTTTTTCTTTTCATACCGCGTATCATTTCTTTTGTTTTATCTTCTATCCTGTAGGATTCGGTTATTTTTTGTAGCGCTTTGTTAAAGGTTATATCATCAAGTGTGTTATTTTTTAAATATCCATAAGTCTGTTCGGGAAATTTTATATAATAAACTGAAACTGCCCACGCCACTGCCATCATAACATAATAGCCTGTATGCTTTATCCTATCAAAATGAGCAAAAGCAAGAGAAACATATTCTGGTGTCACATAGAAACTTAGGAGCATGACAACGCCGAACCGAATCTCATATTCTTTGTCAGACAGAAGATATGGTTGTAGAAATTCCCATACTCGTTCTTTGTTTTTATTTGTAAACTTTAACCCACTACAAAAGCTGTCGCATATGGACCAGCAATCAATGAGTGGCACAAATTTCGCTGCATATTGGAGTAGTTCTTCTATATCGGCCTTTGCACTTCCAATCACCATGCCCTGTATCATAACCTCTTCCAAGTAATCATTTTCTGCGGACACTAAATAAGCTCTCCAATCTTCTTTTGCAATTTTTTGTGCAATTTTGCGAAGTAAGGGGATCCTTACACCAAGGATATTTTCCTTCCCTGGTAATAAAGAGGAGGAAAATATCCTATACTTCTCTTCCGCAAGCTGATATAGCTGTTCTCTAACCGTTTGTTCCATAAATTAATCCTCACTCTTACAATTCATAAAAAGCCTCCAATTCACCACTAATAATGTGAGCTTAATCCTCAGCTTTTCTTACTTTTATATTGTATGTCTACTTAATTTTATTCGATCCGTTATTGTAATGCCACCTCTTGACAAAGATACCATTCCCTCATTTTGAAAATACTTCAACATTCTGGTTACTACCTCTCTCGCCGTACCCATATGATTTGCTATTTTCTCATGCGTGATTTCTATCACATTCGTTCCATCAATATTCGCTTCCTCTAACAAAAAGATAGCCAATCTCTTATCAAAGCTCATAAATAGCACTTGATCCATAACCCACATAACTTCCGTAAACCGGGAAGCCATCAAATTATTTGTAAACATTTGAATCGCGATTGATTCCTTGGATAAGTTTCGAAAGATAGCGGTTGGAATTAGATAAGCTTCTGTATCCTTCTCAATCTCGATGAGTACATCAAAGGAAATATTTTTCATGATACAGGAAGCCGTAAATATACAGACATCTCTCTCGAATAAACGATATAACGAAATCTCTTTCCCATTCTCCGAAACCATATAAACCCTTACTTGCCCACTGCTAATTAAAAACAGACCCGAACAATTATCTGCATCACCACGCATTGATTCACCCTTGGCAAAATGTTGTTTTACCATGGATTGCTTTAACATGGTTCGTTGTAAATCATTTAAATCATCCCAAAAACTTAATGTTTCACGAAAGAAATCTGTGTTGCTTTCTTGTTTCAAATCATTCCCTCCCAACGCCTGCATCCTTAGTCAAAAAAAGCTGTTACAAAATTCAAAGTCTTATTCCTTATGGGTATTCCCACAAGTACTAATAACTTTAAGTTTTGCAACAGCCCTTTTAATCTACTGTTTCTTCTATATTACACTAAGCTTCCAACATTTTCAAGATTTCCTTTTTACCTCTTGCTCCAATTGTTGTAGCAGCAATCTTTCCTTCCTTGAAGACCATAAGCGTTGGAATACTCATTACACGAAAGCGACCAGCTAATTCTGATTCCTCATCTATATTAATCTTTCCAACTTTTGCCACGCCGTGTACCTCGTCTGAAATCTCATCTACGATTGGTGATACCATTCGACATGGTCCGCACCACGAAGCCCAAAAGTCAAGTAATACTGGTTCCTTCGATTGCAATACCTCTTGATCAAAATTATCATTTGTTATTTTTATCACAGCCATAGTAATTCCTCCTATTAATTAGTTTGTTAATGATTATGGATTTACTATACCACTTTATATTTCGTTCCTCTGTGACATTGTTACAAATAGAAAAACCTATCGTTCTTCTCTAAAATAATTCACGCCACAACCAGCCGGCTGCGAGCCCTCCTTCGATTTACGCATGGAGGATATTACAAGAACAATTGTTGTGATAACAAATGGTAGCATGACATAGAAGGCATTCGGAATCTGAATGATATCCTTTGGTGCGTAAAACTGCAATACGCTAAACGCTCCAAAGACAAGAGATCCAAAAATTGCTTTTATTGGACTCCAACTTGCGAAGATAACGAGTGCTACTGAAATCCAGCCTTGTCCATTGACACAACTATTATTCCAAACACCACCACCATTAATAAGTGATAGATATGCTCCACCTAAACCACAGATGCCACCACCTAGTAGAATATGAACATACTTTACCAAAGTGACATTAATTCCTGCTGCATCTGCTGCCGCAGGATTTTCACCAACGGAACGCATACTCAGTCCTTTTTTTGTTTTCTTTATATAAATGCCACATAAAATTGCAATCAAAACTGCCAAATAAACCAAAGGGTTGTGAGAAAATAGAAGCTTTCCAATCACTGGTATCTCTCCTAGGAAAGGAATCGGTTTTTCTGATAACGCCGCAACAAATTCTGGAGATAGCTTTGGTGAACCGTTGGCTGAACCACTTATCATAATTTCACCAAAGAATTTAGCAAAGCCTGCACCAAAGATGGTTAACGTTAATCCTGTAACATTCTGATTTGCCATCATAGTAACGGTTAAGAAAGCATAAATCAAAGCACCAAACACACCAATTGCAAAGGCAGCTAAAAGTGCGAGTGGAATACTTCCAGTATGATAGCCTACAAAAAATCCCATAAAAGCTCCCATAAACATCATACCCTCAACACCAAGGTTAAGATTACCCGTCTTTTCTGTCATGATCTCACCTGTAGTACCGAAAAGTAACGGGGTGCCTGCTTTCATTGCCGCGAACAAAAAATTAATAAACATATTAGCTCCCATCCATCTACTTTATTTTAAAATCATATTCTACATGTTACATGTTACCTGAATTCTTTACCTTTTTTCTGAAAACAAATTTATAACGTGTAAAGAAGTCAAAACCTAAAATAAAGAATAGGATAATCCCTTGTAAAATACCGGATACTGCTGTGGATAATCCAAAGGCACTCTGCATAACGCTACATCCCTTTTCCAACATACTAAATAGAAGGGTTACTATAACTATTACAATTGGGTTAAGCCTTGATAGCCATGCTACAATAATTGCTGTAAAGCCAACACCACCAGCAACTCCTTCACCTAATGTGAAAGCCGCTCCGCTTACTTGTGTCATTCCTGCAATGCCACAGATTGCGCCACTAAAAAACATTGTACGCATTACAATCTTCTTAACGTTCATACCTGCATAACGAGCTGTGTTTTCACTTTCACCGACAACACTGATTTCATACCCTTGCTTTGTAAACTTTAGATAAATAAAGATTACTATGACCAAGAAAAGTCCAATCAGCCAACCTGCATGTACACCAAATATTTGATCCATTCTCGCATTCTTTGCAAAGGATGCAATCTTCGGAAATCCTGAGGACTTTGGATCACGCCAAGGGCCTTCTGCAAAGTATTTTATCATATAAAGAGCAATATAGTTTAGCATCAGTGTAAATAATGTTTCATTCGTTCCAAATTTACATTTAAAATATGCTGGAATGATACCCCATAGACCTCCACCCACCATTCCGGCAACAAACATGAGGATGAGCAATAGCCAGTGAGGCAGATCGCTACAAAAAAGTGCAAAGTAGGATGCAAAAATTGCACCCATAATAATCTGTCCTTCTGCTCCGATGTTCCAGAACTTAAGTTGAAAGGCTAGCGTAATACCGAGGGAAGCGATTAGGAGAGGAATTGCAATCTTAATCATACCCTTGATTGCCATACTACTGCGCCACGCACCGTTTACGATGGAAGCATAAACTGCAAAAGGATTATGTCCTAGTGCCAAGATAAAAATACCACCGGCTATTAGGGCTGCCACTAATGCTAACACAGACAATACCGTCATCTTCGCTACAGAGATTTCAGTCTTTTTTGCGATTTGAATAAGTGGTACCTGTGGGGTGGTTTTGAGCTTTTGATTACCCATTAGGCTTTTCCTCTCTTTCCTGATGCATCGGTCATTAATAGACCAATCTGCTCTTTTGTGGCAGTTTCTGCATCAACAATTCCTGTTACCTTACCATGACAAAGTACCATAATACGGTCACAAAGCTCAAGCATTACATCCAAATCCTCACCAATAAATAATATTCCTACACCCTTTTGTTTCTGTGCATTGAGTGCATCATAAATCGTATAAGAAGAATTAATATCAAGTCCACGGACTGCATATGCGGTAATAATGACATTGGGATTAGATTCTATTTCTCTACCTAATAGTACCTTCTGTACATTACCTCCTGATAATCTTCTAACCGGAGTGTCCACACTTGGCGTCGCAATCTCAAGTTGATCTACCAAACGTTTTGCAAGAGCTCTTGCTTTCTTTTTACTTACAAAGGGACCTTTCCCTTCTTGATATGTTTTAAGTAGCATGTTGTCCACCATTCCCATGGAGGCGGCTAGTCCCATACCGAGGCGATCCTCAGGAATGAAGCTCATACTGATTCCCATTTTTATAATTTCATTCGGCGTTTTGCCTACTATATTTTCATTGTGATAAAGAACCGCACCTTTTTTAACTCTAAGAAGTCCTGCCATTGCTTCACATAGTTCCTTCTGTCCACTACCGGCAACACCCGCTACACCAAGGATTTCTCCACAGTTTAAATCAAAACTGACGTCCTTAACTGCATCGATTCCCTCTTCATTACTTACGGTTAAATGATGTACTTCTATGAGGTTCTCATTATAATGATTCTCCAAATGTTCAATTGAAAGCTCCACCGGTCGTCCCACCATTAACTCTGTTAATTCCTGTGCGTCTGTCTCGGCAGTATTTACCGTTGCTACGCTTTCGCCCTTCCGAAGAATGGTTACGCGGTCACTGATTTCGAGCACTTCATTTAGCTTATGCGTAATTATAATTACGGCACAGCCTTCCTTTTTCATACGTCTTAAGATATCAAATAAACGTTTTGTTTCTTGCGGCGTTAATACCGCTGTTGGTTCATCTAAAATTAATATATCTGCGCTGCGATAAAGTACCTTTAGAATTTCTACCGTCTGTTTCTCGCTCACGGACATTGCGTACACCTTTTTATTAGGATCAATATCCAGTCCAAAACGGGTGCCGATTTCACGTATCTTATCTGCTCTTGATTTTAATAAGAACAGACCCTTTTCCTTTGCACCCAGTATAATATTATCGGTTGCTGATAGGATATCCACCAGTTTAAAATGCTGATGAATCATTCCAATACCAAGTTTATTAGCATCCTCTGGAGAATTAATGGTAACTACTTGTCCATTAATTAAAATAGAACCGCCGTCAGGGCGATAAATCCCTGACAGCATGTTCATAAGTGTTGTCTTACCAGAGCCATTTTCGCCAAGCAGAGCGAGTATCTCGCCCTGCTTAACGGACAGGTCAATATTGTTGTTTGCTACTACCGATCCAAATGTCTTCGTTATTTTCTTTAGTTCAATTGCCATTTGTATTTTATTATCCACCACAATGTCACCTGCCTGACTCATTTTTTTGATTTATTTTACTACAACAGTTTTATAATACCAGTTCATGCTGTTTTTGATTACAGCATCTTCAATCACTTCGCCTGCTTTACAAACCATGTTACCTGCGTTATCATATAACTCGCCTTCAAATATCTTGAAAGAACCATCAACGATAGTTGCCTTTGCTGCTTCAATCTTCTCAGCAGTTCCAGGTGCACAATTCTCTGATAAAGGAGAGATATCTACAAATCCTTCTGCCATTCCGCCAAAGTAATCAACAGCGGTCCAGGTGCCATCCATAGCTGCTTTTGTAGCAGTTGTATAGTATACGCCCCAGTTCCAGATTGGAGCTGTAAGATGAGCCTTAGGTGCAGCAAGTGTCATATCTGTGTTATATCCACAACCCCATACGCCTCTTTTCTCAGCTGCAAGCTGAGCAACGGTAGTATCCTGATGTTGCGCAATAACGTCACAACCCATATCAAGTAAAGCTTCTGCAGCTTGTCCTTCTAAAGTAGGATCAAACCAAGTATTTGTAACCTTAACATATACAATAGCATCTGGATTAACAGATTCTACGCCCAATGCAAATGCATTGATACCACTTGTAACTTCTGAATTTGTAATGTCCATTGCTGCAACATAACCAATTTTATTTGATATCGTCTTCATACCAGCTGCAATACCAGCTAAGTAACGAGGTTGATAAATACGTCCAAAATAGTTATTCATATTAGTTCCATTGTTCATGTAACCTGTAGCATGGGAGAAAATAACGTCTGGATATTCTTCTGCTAATTCTGCCATTGTTTCCATGTATCCCCAACTAGTACCAAAGATAATCTTACATCCTTCTTCAATACATTCTTCAATTGCTGTTCTTGTTGCAACTGCATCTGTATCTACTACATTATTCTTACGAATAATTTGATCATCGGTAAGACCAAGCTCTGCTTGCATAGCAACAATTCCTTGATCATGTGCAAAGGAATAACCTGCACCTTCCGCTGGATCACCGATATGTATGATACCAACTTTAAATGAAGAATCTGCTTCTTTCACTACATCTGGTGCTGCTGTTACCTCAGTATCTTTTGTTCCTTCTGTTGCCTCAGTATCTTTTGTTCCCTCAGCTACTTCATCCTTAGTTCCACATGCAGTAAGTGCAAAAATCATGGTTACAACTAAGATGAGTGACAAAATCTTCTTTGTCTTTTTCATTGTTTTCTCCTCCAAAAAAATATGATTTTAATATCTATTTACAAGGCATAATCGCCTTTTAAATCTTAGTTTCGAAAAATTACTCCTGTTTCCTCGCTCATAGAATCAACAATTGCTAGCGACTCAACACGAACACCTTGAGAACGAACCAGCTCTCCACCGTCCTGAAAACCCTTTTCAATTACAATACCAGCACCTACTAGTTTCGCACCGGAATCCTTGACTAATTGCGACAATCCTAGTAAAGCACTTCCATTCGCAAGAAAATCATCAATAATCAATACCTTGTCCTCAGCCTTAAGAAATTCCTTCGCAACAATAATATCGTATACACGTCCATGTGTAAAAGACTCCACCTTGCTGGTATAGATATCCCCTGCGATATTCTTCGTCTGATTCTTCTTTGCAAATACGACCGGAACATGAAAATACTGAGCCGCAATACAAGCAATCCCAATGCCAGAAGCTTCAATGGTCAAGATTTTCGTAATCTCACAGTCAGCAAATCGTCGTTTAAATTCTTTTCCTATTTCACCAAACAATTCGATGTCCATCTGATGATTTAAAAAACTATCCACCTTTAAGACATTACCAGCTTTAATTTTTCCGTCTTTTCGAATTCTATCTTTTAAAAGTTGCATACGAAATCCCTTCCTTATTTCCATTTCTATCCTATGTTCCTATATCAAAGTCCTTCATAATTGAATTTAATATGATTGGTGCATATTTGAATTACAAACGCAATTTTAAACTATAAAACGACATTTTGCAAATAGTATATTTTAATAAGTAGGATTACTTAGAATAATATAAGAAAAATACTTCATCACAATCATATTCCCTTCCTCATATTTTAATTGCATATTCAATATATTACTAATGTAGTAACCTGTTGAGGAGTATCTGTTCTATGTCGACCTATATAATAAATCCAACCGATTCACAAAGACATCAAATGCTTCGAAGTTCATTAACAAAGGCTGGAAGGTTAGAGGATTACGAAAACATAATTGAGCTACTTGGCCCCCCACCTGACCTAATGAATACTGCATCACCAGGAGAACTTTGCGGTGTAAATGTAGGAATTATTGGAGGTGGCCTTGCAGGACTCACTGCTGCCTTTGAGCTTAGGAAGCTTGGTGCAAATATTACAATCATTGAAGCAGTGGATGACCGTATCGGTGGGAAAGTAGATACCTTCTATTTTGACCTAGACAAACGATACTACGGAGAACTAGGTCCTATGAGAATTCCGATATCGCATGAAACAACTTGGCATTATATCAATCAATTTGAGCTAAATACACTCCCTTTTGTATCACCAAATTCTAACAACTTTCTCTATGTCCATAATACCAGAATTAGAAATGACTCAGATAATATCACAAAATATCTATATCCGAAATACAATTTAACTAAAGAGGAGCGAAATACGCCTTGGTCAGAATTATCTGATTATGCCTTTAATTATGCTATAAAACAACTACCTCCAAATATCAGAACAGAATTTTTAAAAATTCTCCCACGTTATTCTCCGGAATATCTTCCTTTCATCAATAAGAGTATCCGTGAGTTTTTTACTATGTTGGGCTTAAGCCAGGATGCCATTAGCTTGATTACAAGCATTGATTCTGCAACCGGTGCCCTCTTAACGATCAGTTATGATGAAGTGGCGCAGGAAATATACTCCCTAGATTTCGAAAACCTATATAGAATTGCTGGAGGAATGGTCAACCTGCCAATCGCTTTCTATCAATCCCTAATGTCTCCAACACCAGCTGAGTATCACGATATCCCGCCTTCTTTTCTGGGAAATGTGGTATTTAAATTAGGACATTATGTCACTGGAATTTATAAATCAGCTTATCATGATAAGGTTATTTTAAAATATAAAAGTACGAAGAATAACAAAGAGGTGACAGATGTATTTGATTATGTGGTCTGTGCTATTCCTTTTTCTACTCTAAGATCGGTTGAGATAAAGCCTTTCTTTCAAAATATAAAAATGCAAGCGATCAAAGAATTCAATTTTATCGATGCTCAAAAAACACTCTTTTTATGTAATAGACGCTTCTGGGAGGAAGATACTGATTACGGAAAAATGAATGGAGGAATTTCTTTTACTGATTTGCCAATCCAATCTGTTGTTTATCCTTCGGATCATGCATTATGCGATGACACGTTAACTTCTTCCTGTTCTATAAATGAGCCAGGTGTACTTATGGCAACTTATAATTTAAACCAGGGAGCTGTTCGGCTTGGCAACGAAAAAGACACGAGAAGACTTGAGATAATTATGCAGAATGTGGAGGAGGTACATGGTCTCCCAAGAGGATATTTAAACTCTGTGGTCGAACGTTATAAAACGATTCATTGGAACGGCGAACCGTGGTTTTTAGGTGCTATTTCTTTAGCTCTCCCTGGACAGAAAGAGACCTTTGCCTATTCTATATTAGAACCAGAATATAATAATAGAATATTCTTTGCCGGTGATCATACCACGGTAAAGCATGGTTGGATGCAGGGAGCCTTATATAGTGGTAAACTAGCTGCAAATTCACTTGCTAAGCAAGTGATAAGTAAGCCCTAGAATATTAACACTTCAATTAATTATTACTCCTAATAACAAATAAAAATCAATTTCGCCTAGAGACAGTTTTCCCATATTGTCTCTAGGCGAAATATTTAAGTAAAAATATTATTCTTCCTGCGGTGTATTTCCAAAATAGTGATATATAAATTCTCCGTCACCAACATAGGAGATATTATGGTCTATTCTTGGGAAATAGCCTTTAGCATATGTAATAAGTGTATACGCGTACGGATAAGTACCGGTTTTAATTAAGATTTTGCTTCCTTAATTTCTTCCCCTGTATCAATATCCTATCGTTTTGCAGACCATTTATATTGAGAGATTTCTATGCTGTAGGAATGCTTCCCCTTCTGATTTCAAGAAGCTTAAGAAACACATTAAAATATTCTTCACCCAGGTTAATCACATCTGAAAGATTAACTCCAACATAATCTTCAATTTGCTTGGAGTAGGTATCTCTTATATGTTCTGGAAGAAGTCTCATTTCTTTCCCGGAACTATATAAATTATAAGCTACCTTAATTAAAAATCTTTCTGTATTTGAGAACGTACTATCACCAATTATTTCTCGAAAGTCTATGCCGTTCTCTAGTACATATTTTTTTGATCTGGCAAACATTTCTGGCATTGATAAAACATAGAATGCACTGGCATATTCCGAATCATTCGTCCATTCTTTTCCAAATCTCTGTTTGCAAATCTTGTTATAGTTTAGTTTGTGCTGTTCGCTTAAAAACATAATTTATTACCTCCCTTTCATTCATTTAGTTGTCTTTTATTCCTGGATATGTAGTTGTTCCTTTTACCTCCTTTATGAGATCTATATGATTATAATATAACACACATAGATAAGACATGACAGAATAAAAAACAGTATTATTATATGAATTTGATTGATAATGTTATTGATATTAACCAAAAAACAATTTAATTTTTTAAAAATAGAAAAAGTCGCCTATCCTAAGTTAAAGGGATAAGCGACCGGTAAGGATTCAATCATTAAAATTGAAACACACTGATTGAATCTTCCATATTTCTTGCATTTTCACTTAATTCGGAAGCTATTTCATTTAACTGGGCTACTGCCTTTACCATATTAGAAACCGTAGCTCCAACCTCTTCGGACGCAGATGCGGATTCTTCCGATATTGCGGAAATGTTCTGAATCGCGTCCAAGGTTTCTGTCTTAGAATCTTCTATCTCTTTCATTCCCTCTGAAATCAAGTTCAAATTATGTACTAAACTCTCAACATGATTGCTGATATTATGGAAAGCAGCTACTGATTGCTTTAATGCGATGTTTTGAGTATCTATGATATGCTCCGCCTGTTTTGCAGACATAACGGTGTTGTGAGACTTGTCCTGAATAATGCCAATAATTTTTTCAATCTTCTTGGAAGACTCCATGGACTGATCCGCCAGTTTGCGAATCTCTCTTGCAACCACCTCAAAACCCCTTCCGGCTTCTCCTGCTCTTGCCGCTTCGATAGATGCATTTAAGGAAAGCAGATTAGTTTGAGACGCGATATTGTTCATTACGCTAATGATACTTCCGATAGACTGTGATTGAACTTCAAAATTTTCAATATTTTGAATAATATCCTTCGTAATATCTGTGGCAGCTTGGGAAGTTTTATTAAGCTGTTCCATGATTACAATACCTTCCTCCGTAATTGATTTCGTTTTGTCTGCAATTTTCTCGATTTCATGCGTGCTGTCAAATACGGAATTAATACGATCGGACAAATTAGACATTTGAATCAAGCATTGCTCCGCATCTTTTGCCTGAGAAGTTACACCACCTTCAATATCATCAACGGCAAAGGAAATTTCTTTTGTTGCTTCCAAAAGTTTCTCCATATTTATAGAAACATCTCCGGCAGATACATTGACTTTAGTTCCGACAGACTGCATCTGTTTGATTAATACGCGGATACCGCCAACCATGCTTGCAGTACTGCGTGCAATAGTTCCGAATTCATCTTGGCGCATGGTATCAAAACTAACAGTAAGGTCACCTTTTTTTGCTTTTTCCAGGGACCTAATACTGTTCTTCACTGCTCGTTTAAGCGAAAGTGAAATAGCCATACAAGTCAAAATTGCCAAAAGAATAGCAATAGCCGAGATTATAACGGTTAAACCACGAATCGCATCTGCCTGAGCCGTTATAACAGACTTTGGAATTAAGCTGCATAAAATCGCTCCGGTATTACCGATTTTTGAATAGGAAAATAAATATTTTTCGCCTTGAAATTCATCATAAAAATATCCGTATTGATCTTTACTTTCCAAAGCTTTCTGGTAATAAGGTAGGTCAGATACCGTAATTTTCTCATCTGTTTTCACTTTTTGAGCAGTTTTTTCATCCGATCCTTGATACACTGTTTCTCTGCCACCTGGTGCAATGAAAGCTGTCAAACTCTTCTCCCCAAAATTAAGTTCAGCTACAGCTTCATCAATCACTTCTTGTTTTATGTCGATGATGACATAAGTATTTGTTGCATTCGCAGTTTTTCTCCACATAGTTATGGCATAATCGGATATATCACTTTTTGTATTAACTTGCGATTCTTCTGCCATAATGTTCTCAAAGAATTGGTTATTGTTCAACCATCCGGTTTTTTCCGTGCTAGAATTAATTTCTTTTCCAACCTCTGTTTCCAGAAATTGACTGTAGTATACAGGCTTTATACTCTTTAGACTAGTTGTTGATAAACCAGAACCCACACTTGAGAACATATAAATATTGTAGATAAACTTGTTAATGGATTGCATATTCCACATTCTATTAAAGATAGACGTCTTGGCTTTCGACTGATCGATTGAAAGCAGGTTTTCATCCAGATTCTTTAAGTTATAATACAGATCCATTTCTTTCATGGTGATAAGTTCCAAAGAACTTTGAGAAACGCCTTCAAAACCCAACGCCAAATAGGTTCCTTTGGCATAAATCGTATTAGTTGTCGCTTTTTCCGCATTTGTAATAATCGTTTCCGACGCTTTCTGATAAGAGCTGATACCCAATATCAAAATCAGTATGATTGGAATCGCAAAAGCCAGAATTAATTTTGCACTGATAGAACCCAAACCTATCGAAATTGATTGCTTTCCCACTCCTGAAATTAGTAATTTTATTTTTCCACTAAACTTTATTGCTCCATCCTTTATCTTTTGTCCCTTATCCACTATTATATTCCTCCACAGTATTAAATTTAATTATTCCTTGTCACAGAGATAATGTTAAGTGTATCCTTTAAATCATACTGATTACCATAGACATAAATTTGTTTAGAGGTACCCTTCATTAAGGTATAAACCGTTTCCTTTTGACCCACTTCTATTTTTATTTGACTATCCTCATAATTGATTTGGAAACTATATTTCCCCCACTGCTTTGGAATGACAGGTGCAAAATGAATTCCGTCTTCCTTTAATCTTAACCCTGCAAATCCATACACGATTGCCATGTAGTTCCCGCCCATATTTGCAGTATGAATTCCGTCCTTCGTATTTTTATGTGTATTAAAAAGGTCTAGCTTTGCAGAATCCCCAAAATAGTCATAGGCCTTTTCTACCAAGCCTAGCTTAGAAGCCATAATACTAAAGATACAGGTGGACAGGGAAGAATCGTGTGTTGTAACCTTTTCATAGTAATTAAATGAATTTTTTATGGTTTCAAGTGACTGTGCATCTTCAAAGATAAAATGGGATAATACAGTATCTGCCTGTTTGCATACTTGATGACGGTATAAATGTAGTGGATGATAATGCAGTAATAAAGGAAAGTTTTCTTTTGGTGTATTTTCGATATCCCAAACTTTTTTTTCAAGAAAGGAGTCATCCTGTGGATTAATTTTTAAACCTTCATCATAAGGCAGATACATGCAATCTGCTGCTTGATCAAATTCTATTATTTCACCTTCGTTTAGATTTATTTTATCTGCAACAGCCGTTAATTTATTATTATCTTTTAGTAAATAATAAAATTTTGATGCCCATCTCAAATTGAATTGTGCAGAAACATTGGTATAATAATTATTGTTTACCATACAGGTATATTCATCCGGTCCTGTAACCTCATGAATACGGAAAGACCCCTTATAATAATTTCCAACATCCAACCATAGTCTTGCCGTTTCAAAGATAATTTCTGCCCCTTTATCCGCGATAAAATCCAAATCCTTTGTGGCCAGGTAGTAAGAAATGATGGAGTAGGCGATATCACCATTGATGTGGTACCCTGCCGTTCCCGATGGGAAATAACCGGAACATTCTGTACCCATAATCGTGCGCCAAGGAAATAGCACTCCCTTTGTATGCCCTAATATCCTGGCATTTTCTTTGGCTTTATCCAGGGTATTATATCGAAAACCAATTAAGTTCCTAGATATCGAAGGATCTGTAAGATGGAAGAAGGGTTCAATATACATCTCGGTATCCCAAAAGTAATGCCCTTCATACCCTTCCCCACTTAAGCCTTTTGCAGTAATATTGCAGTATTCATCCTTACCAACTGATTGAATCAATTGATACATATTATAATTTACTGCTTTATTTAAATCATCGTCACCCTCAATTTCAAGCAGGCAATTCTCCCAATACTCCTGGAGATAACGCCTTTGGTGTTCATATAACATTTCCAGCGGAAAGGATATCGCTTTCGCCATTTCAGATTGGGCATCCGCGATACAATCCTTCTGCCTGATGGAATCACTAAATACCATATATTTGGTTAAAATAATAGTTTCCTTTTCCTTAATTGAAGTCTCAATGTTACAGATGGCCTTGTGATCTTCAATTATTGTATGAAGTTTTCCTTCTTTTGAAAGGAGATGCTTCACTCCTGTGCAAACGGTTAATCCTGATTTTGAGGTATGCGATGTCAGATAGGAAGCTCCCTCAATAATCTCTGCACAGGTAGGAATCAAGTATTTTCCGCTTTCTTTTGCAACTCTCGGGTCATCTTCATTGCTATAATTCGTAACCTCTCCCATGTGAAAAGACTGGAATTCAACATTTCCGCTAAAGTTTAATGCTTTCACCGCATATTCTATCGTAAATAGAGACAGCTGATAAAAGGAAGTCATTCTTTTAATTATTATTTCCACTTCTTTGCCTGATTTAGAACGCCATACAATACTCCGCCCGGTAATTCCTTTTTCCATATCCAGCCATCGCGTGCTTTGAAGCGTTGTGCCTTCAAACAAACTGAACATCTCTCCATCAATGATTAGGTAAATTGTTTGAGCATCTGCTATATTTAATATGGTTTGTTTTGTTTCTACCATACCATAAAGCTTCTCTGCCTGCTTCATATCGGCAATATCGTAAAAGCCGTTGATATAAGTACCACGAATGGTATCATAGCCCTCGGGATAACCTTCTTCATAATTGGACCTTATTCCTATATAACCATTTGCATTATGAAATATCGTCTCATTTACGATTAGGTCGTTATGATCAGTGCTAAAATTATCAACTTGGTATACCGGTTGTTTTAATCTCATTATGGCTCCCATCTGCCCGCTGTAGCGGGCGTACAAATCAATATTAATTGCAAATTTTAAGCAAATCTTCAAATTGATTTAAACGATAGGTACTTATGTCATACTGAGAGGCATCTCCAATTGCTGCACTGTCAAATTTCCCGGAAGTCGCAGCTGCAATTCCTGCAACCGCATCTTCAACTACTAAGCATTCCTGCGGACTTAATGAAATATATTCCGCTGCTATTAAAAACACTTCTGGGTCCGGCTTCGAATATTTAATATTATTTCCATCAGAAATCGCATCGAAGAAATTGTCCAGTCCGATTCTTTCTAATATAAACTTAGTATTCCTACTAGAGGAACCTATTGCCAACTTAAGCCCTCTTCTTCTTAATTCTTCTAACGTTGTTTTAACAGAAATGTCTAAATCCGACGTTGTCATATTCTTTAATAGTTCTTTATATACCTCGTTTTTTTCGGTTGCTAATAATTCCTTGTCTTCCTCTGTCAAAGGCTGATCATATTTCTCCAATACAATTTCCAAACTTTCCATACGGCTAACGCCTCTTAAGCGATTATTGATCACCTCATCAAAATAAACGTTTAACTTATCTGCTACTGTTTTCCATGCTAGATAGTGATAATGATCCGTAGAACAAATCACTCCATCTAAATCAAAAATAATTCCTTTATACTGTTTCATCCTAATTACCTCCATTTCGCCGCCATCGCGACGACGTTCCCTTCTTTTTTGTTATTCAAAGCACCTGTATATATTAGAAATGAATTTCCACTGGAATCCATTTCTCATATTCTTCATAAATTCATCTTAGCTGAATTAAATTTTTACACTAGCGTCCATTTATTTTTCTTCCTGCAAGGAAACTCGTACCATTTCAGAAGTCATCATATCCATTGAATCTACCCAAAGCCCTTGTTTCATAAGTTTTTCTCCATAAGCTTCAACAACATTCCCGGAATCCATATATTCTATAAGGTATCTCTTCTCTTTCTCTAGAAGTTGTAATCTAACCCTTGTTTTTTCAGCATGTTTACCCTTATGTATGCAGAAAAGGATTACCAGATTGCTGCTTTCATATTGATACTGAAATCCCATATGTGTGTCCGTGTGTGTCAGATGGACGATATCCCCGTAAATCAGATACTGTATCATCACCGTTTTATAAAATTCTAATTCTTTTCTGATTATGTGCTTCATATTGTCCGGAAGAGATGTTAGATCTCTAGAAAATCCCATTTGATGAAGCATAGCAGTCCGAAGCATAAACTTTAGCTGCCCGTCCTCTGTGTCTTTGTTTATATCATAACTGGGAAATACATAACTACCATCCTCATACCTACGAGTCTGGGACCATACCCAGTGCAGGATTCCTATCGCCGGAACAAAATGGGAAAGTACCCAAAAGCTTTCCAAACTATGTATCACTGTATCAACATCACTTAAAAAAGTAGTTTGTACATGGCGCAACATTCCAAAATCACATCGAAGTCCACCAGAAGAGCAGTTTTCAATCATTAATTTCGGATATTTTTTATGCAGTAGATCTAAGATTCTGTAATATCCCTGATAATGTTCCCATAATCCATTCCCCGCCTGATGTCCATGGTCAGTCCGGTTACACCCATATTCCGGGTCCAGATTAAAGTCAAGCTTCAGCCAGTCACAGCAGCTTTCCTCAATCACTGCGGTAATTTGATTGAGAAGCCATTGCTCCGCTTCCGGATTGCCCAGGCAAATATAAGGATTTTCATATGTTTTCTGATCTCTTATTGCCTCAAATTCTGGATGTGTTTTTCGGAGGCTAGATAGTGCTCCCATTGCTTCCGGCTCCATCCAAATTCCAAACTTCATTCCTTTTTGATGTACGTAATCGGAAAGAAAACGTAATCCATGGGAAAATTTTTCTTTATTTACCTCATTCCAATCTCCCTGCTTCTTACTCCATATAACATCGCCACTGCCATACCAGCCAGCATCCAGCGTGCATAGATTAATTCCCAATTCTGCGGCCTCATCTGCATTCCTTCGGAAGACAATTTCATTCATATCCACATCTTCATAGGTCCACCAATGGTTCCATTCTACCATAATCGGATTATTTTGATTGAGCGGCATCCAGTAATGCTTCATAAACCGTGTCATAGACAAAACGGCTTGCGTTATATTATTTCCATTGGCTATTAAAATTGAGGGAGAGAGAATCTCTTTCCCCGGTTCTAGATGCATAGAAAACATGGTTGCATTCTGTCCAATTCTTACATCACCCTGAGAATTTATTTCAAAAAACCAGTTTCCAGACCAAGCATAACCTATGAGAAACGCTTCTCCATCGTCAAATTGTAATTGTACCAAGGGATGATGCTGGTGGCTTGACCGGCCCCTTGTATTTTCAATATAAAATGACTCTCCGGTAGACAGCCTTCTTCTTTCTTCTCTATATTCCTGTCCCCATCCACTACGGTAATAGACAATTTCAAACTTGTCAGTGGGCAGATTCTTGCATACTGTCTGATATAGACCTTCTAGCATTTTTGTTGCTTTTCCCTTGTTTTTGACACATAAGCCACATTCCTTAACAGAATATGGCTTATGCTCACAAATATGGCTCTCGTATAGTAAATTCTTCATAAGCACCTTTTTATTTGATTTTCTTAGTAACCACTTCTCCATTATGTATTACAGTCATTTCATCTCCTAGTATAATCTCAGTATCAATTCCACTATTCACTACGGTTACCTCTGTGGCTGTAACTGTGACTTGTAATGGTGACTGATTCCAAATTACCTTAAATGATAGATTCGACCATTCTTTTGGAAGGGATGGAGCAATTCTTAAATTCTCTCCAATGATACGTAATCCACCAAATCCAAACACGATTGACTGCCATATTCCGCCCATAGATGCACTGTGAATTCCGGCATCAGAAGATTTCATCTCTTCCCCTAAATCAATCGTACATGCACCAGCAAATAACTTATATGCCTCTTCATGCAATCCCAAATCATTTGCCAGCACAGAGTGTGTACACATACTTAAGGAAGAATCATGTAACGTTCTTTCTTCGTAAAAGAAGTAATTCTTTCTTTTCGTCTCAGCAGGAAACAAATCATCAAACAGATACAATAGTACTACTAAATCACCCTGTTTTGATACCTGAAATTCATTGATTTGCTCCATATTAAAATCATTGTAGATGGTTCCTACTGTGGAACACTCCTTATATTTTGTTAAATCAATATGTTTTAAATCCATATACCCATCAAACTGTGGAATAATACTGCTCTTCGCATCTGGCTGAGGTAGGTAGAATTGTGGAAGACGTTCTTCCATTGAACTTTTCAACTGTCCAAGTCCAATAAAAGTATCTAATCTTTCAAAAACATTTTTCTTTTCTGTTTCCAATTGTCCAATCAGCTTAAGTGCAAGTTGCATATTGTAATGTGCCAAATAATTGGTATATGCATTATTATCAACATGTTCTTTGTATTCATCTGGTCCAATAACATCTGTAATCTCAAAACGGTTCAGGTCTTCCTTCCACTCGAGACGGCTGTTCCAGAATTTAGCTGTTTCCAGAATGATTTCATAACCATAATTGTCCATAAAATCTTCATCCCTGGTAGTAATAAAGTACTGCCATACTGCAAACGCAATATCAGCAGATATATGCTGCTCAATTAGCCCAGTCAGAATCTTTGAGGTTTCTCCTGTCACAACGTCAGCTGCTCCCCATAAAGGAGTTACTTCACCATCAGAAATCCAAGCAGATTCCCATGGATACATAGCGCCTTCAAATCCGTTTTCTTTCGCTTTTATCCTGGCACCATAAAGATTTTTAAAACGGTATTCTAGTAGGGTTCTTGCAGTTTTAGGCTGTGTCATACGATAGTAAGGCAAAATAAAGATTTCTGTATCCCAGAAAGAGTGTCCCTTATATCCTTCTCCGCTTAATCCCTTAGCACCAATTCCAACTCTGTTATCATCCTTCTTCACCATAATACTCAGATGATAAATAGCAAATCGAATGGCTAATTGGTCAAATGCATTTTCCGTAGTAATCTTTATATCCTGCTGGTTCCAGATTTCTTTCCATGCTTTTTGGCTGTCCTTAAGAAGTTTATCATATCCTTTTGAATAAGCATCCATGGCTTCCTTCTTACTGTCTTGTTTCAGCAGTTCAAGGATATTCTCATCCGTATTATCAGCATATTTCAAATCTCTTGTTGTATTTACGGTTGAAATCTTATCGATTACAACCTTCTGTCCTGCCTTAAGAGAAAACTGTGTACTAATTTTAATTTCTCTACGGCTGATAATTGGTTGAATTTCCGGATGGATTTCTACGCCATCCACTTTGAATTTATGAGCTGTATATGACGCTATCGATATATGAGACTGAATCGTTTCTGAAATCATCTCTAAATACAAATTTTCATAGATTCGCTTATTGCCTTCTGCTAGATGTTGCGCTCCGGTATTTGAGACCGTACCATCAATTCCACTTACAATCATTAATTCCACTTCGCCCGTTACAGGTGTAATTTCTATTCTGCTAGCAATCACATGATCATTTGCCATAGATACCAAGCGTCCAAAAGTGAAGCAGATTATTTCCCCATCGGGACTTTCCCATTCTACTTTTCGTATTACTTCACCGGTCTGCAAATTTAACTTTCTATGATAATCACGAATTTTACCCTTCTCTAAAGTAAATCGTTTCTTATTAATGAACAGTACAACTTTCGTAAAGTCAGGTAAATTTGGAAGTTCAGTTACTTCATTTTCATAAAACTGATTGAAGGTACCTGTTACAAACAGATTTCTTGTTTCTCCCACATATTCTTCTTCGAGTGTTGAACGAAGTCCCAAATAGCCATTTCCCTGACAAAAGATTGCCTCACACTTTCCTAAAAAGTTCGAGTTAAAGGAAGATTCTTCTACAATCCAATTTTCCAGTCCGTCTGTTCCACTATTATATTTCATAATTCCCATTGGTATTCTCCTATCCTTCTTTATGTCCTTCTTTATGTCCATCTTTATGTCCCTGGTGTGGTTAAATATATTTATAATGAGTCGCAAGGATACGATAACACAGTCCTCTCTTCTGATAAGGACATAGCCGTATCATAAGAAACTCCATTTATTTCATATGTTCCCGGCAGACAGATTTCAAGTGTCGCACTGGTTTGATTATATACTTCTATTTGCATGATATTTTTTTGTTTGCAATAGGAAACGCTTATTTTACCATCTAGTACTTGTACATTTTTCAGCTTTCCCTCTGTCCACTTTGACGGAAGACATGGATTAAAATATATTTTTTTCGCTTCAGCATCCGGATTAATTCCAAAAAAGAACCTAATAACTGGGAGCATAACGGCGTAGGTTGTCCATGCCTGAACGAAACAACCGTAATCAGGCGACATCTCCGCAATTGTTCCAGGGGATGCCATTGAAAACGAATCAAACATTCTCTCAAGTAAATCCAGAGCCCTGTCAGTGTGTCCATACTGAGACTGGGCAACTGCCATTACACCGGTAGAAATTGTCATGGTATCATTTTGTTTCATCGCATCCAAATACATTCCATATTTTCCTACGTAATCGGAAGTATGCATCTTTTCAAGTGCACGCTCTGCTTTCTGGGTGGGCGCAATTCCAATTTCCATTGGTGTGTTAATTACCCAGTTTCTATTGAGCAACCATCCGCATTCCTTCGTTCCTAAAGATTTGCGTTCCTCCAGAATTCTGTCTACATAATTCTTAATTTCGGAAGATTTTGAATGTTTCATTTGTTCCATAATAACGGAACGCTTTTTATTTATTACATCATAAGAACTATAGGTATCGCAATATAGCCCCTCTTCTTCTTCCCAAAGTTCCGTATTAATTGCATCTTTGGTATCCTCTGACAACTTCTTATAGTGTTGTTCTAGTTCTGTTAATCCTTTACATCGGCACATTTTACTGTAACATTCATACGCTTCACAGGTGTATACTGCAGTATCAATCATCTCCATATTCAGACCGGCAATTTCAGTGATTCCGTATCCGTTTGGAAAGAAATCCTTATCATCGTCCTGTTCCTGAAGCCATTCTACACTTTTTCCTATATATTCAAAAGCATCTTCAATCAGAGAAAAGTCTCCTGTCCATGCATAATATTTCCACACCATTGAAACAAAATGGGCTGTCTCTTGCGTATTGCCAATGTTAGGGCAATATCCATTCGGAAGTATTTCATGAACAATTCTTCCATTATTATTTATTTTTTGAGAGTACTCTAAAAGAAGACTAAGTGTATCCCTGCATAGTTTGTAATCTCCCATGCATAGAATTCCTTGCAGGGTATAGAAGCTATCACAACCAAACCACCACATGTATTCTGGTAGTCCCGCACCAATTCCTCTTCCATATTTTGAAGTGTCCAATATCAACCAGTCCGTATTTACTTTGACCCAGTTGTAAATTTCCTCAAATCTTTTATCTTGTATTATTAGTTGGCTCTTTTGTTCAATCGCTTTGTATTTTTCAATCTTTTCTTCTTCAAAATCTCTATCTTCGCACAATCTATTGTAATGCTCCAAGACCTCTTCTTCTGTCTGATCAGACCCTGAAATTAAAAAGGTAAATGTCTTCTTCTCATCTGGTTCAAGTGTAAAGCGATGTGTAAATGCACAGCTAACTCCATTACCCGTCGTTACTTCTGGTCCAAAAAACTGACCACTTCTTATATTGTCCGGTTTTTCCAAACATCCAACTGCTGTATACCATGAATTGTCGCAATCCTTGGCAATAAATACATTGTTTTCTTTATTAAAGTTAAGTTTATCTTCGGCTCCATCAAAAATTCCTATCTCTTCTGACAGCCATACAGGGCGTAAATTTACTCTTGCAATAAACTCTGTTTCACATTCATGGGCTTCTTTCCCACAGTTGTGAAATTCATAAGTTACTCTTAATCCATTCATTCCCTCGGGTGCAATCTGTGTTCTCACCGCCTGTACCGTTGTGTGTCCCAATCCATTAAGATAAGTTAACACATTTTTGTGAGGATAATTGTCAAACTGATCCGCAGACATATAACAATTAACAGTTTTTGCTGTGAAATCTTGAAAATGCATCCAAAATCCATCTAATAATTTGATTGGATAAAGCCACAAGCCTCCCATTTCATTTTCCAAATGATGTCCAAAGTCGGGAAAAAAGCCATCGATATTTCCAATTAGTTTAATACGTTCATTCGCACACACATATCGTGGTCTTGTACTTCTTGTAGAAATTTTCATAAGTTCTCCTTGCTTGATTATTTACAATTAATTTTTTTTGTATTCTACCTGTCGCCTTAACCTTTTGTTCCAGAAGATATTGAAATTCCGTCTATAATATACTGCTGCGCAACGAAAAACAAAATAAGGATAGGAAGCATTACGATAAGTGTTGCAGCCATAAGCAAGTTCCATTTACTGGTATACAAGCCTTTGAAAAAAGATAAACCAATTGCTAAAGTAAATTTACTACTATCATATAAGTAAATCAATGGTCCATTAAAGTCATTCCATACTCCCATGAAAGTAAAAATACTTACTGCAGTTAGAACTGGTTTGCACATAGGTAGAATTATTTTTGCAAAAACACGGAAATGACCGGCTCCATCAATACGGGCAGCTTCATCAAAATCCTTTGGAATACCGGACATATACTGACGAAGTAGGAAAATATTAAATGCGCCACCTCCGAAGAAAGCTGGTATAATTAATGGTAATGTAGTATTTACCCATCCTATCTGTCTAAATATCAAGAACTGAGGAATCATGGTAATCTGTCCCGGAAGCATCATTGTAGCCAGTAATATTAGAAACCATACACGCTTCCCTTTAAAATTAAATCGAGAAAAACCATAAGCTACAATTGCCGAACTAATAACAGTACCAATCAGATTTGGAATAAGAATCTTAACTGTATTTAAAAAATATTTAAAAAATGCAATAGATTTTATCGCTTTGCTAAAATTACTAAACATGATTTTTGTTGGAAAGAAATTCTTGGTATAAATCTCACCATCCGGTTTTACGGCCATACATATCGTCCATATCAATGGGATTAAAATAAAAACTGCTCCGGCAAATAATACAAGCATTGCCATCACCCGAATGATCAAATTAAGATAACCTTTTCTTGTGTTATTCATAAATTATCCCCTCTCAAATCTTGTCATCGTTCTGGTAATAAACCCAGAAACTAGAACTTTTTATAACTATCAAAGTAAACACCAGAATAATTGCAAACATAACCCATGCCAAAACTGCTGCATAACCCATTTCATATTTTTTGTACGCAGTTGTATATAAATACAAATTATAGAACAAAGTTGAATTTAATGGGCCACCTTTTGTCATAACGAATGCCTGTGTGAAATACTGAAAAGATCCAATAACAGCCATAATCACATTAAAGAAAATGGTTGGAGAAATAAGAGGAATAGTAATCTTAAAGAACACCTGAAGTGCATTTGCACCATCAATTCCAGCTGCTTCTTTTAATTCTTCGCTTACTCCCTGCAATCCAGACAAATATATAATCATGGTATTACCAATTCCCCAAATTCCCATTATAATCAAAGCATACAGGGAAGTTTTTGTGTTATTCAACCATGCCGGTCCCGTAACCCCTACTAATTTCAAACCCTGATTTAAAAGACCCTGTTCTCCAAAGATCTGTGTCCAAATCATAGAGGCAGCTATCACTGGAATAATTGATGGAAGGAAATAAATCAGACGGAATGATTTCATAAACTTAATACGCATATTTAACATCAAAGCAATTAGTAAAGATGAAATCTGGTAAAGTGGGATGGATATCAGACAAAACTTAAATGTAACTTTTAATGCCTGGAAAAACTCTTTATCCGTACCCAGTCTCTTAAAATTATCTAATCCAACAAACCTAATTGTCTTTATTCCAGTTACAATATCCCAATTACAAAATGACAATATTGCCGAAATAATCATTGGAATCAGCGTAAACAAAAACAATCCCAAAATCCATGGCATTGCAAACAGATAGCCATATCTGTTTTCTTTTTTTTGAGCTGCACTCATCTTCCCCTTTACTGTTTTCTTATCCTTCTTCATAAAAATCCTCTTTTCTTCTCCATGTCACGGATTTATTTTTCTATAAGCCTCTAAAAGTTCGAATAGTAAAAGAGATTCTCCCTAATAGAATTGTTTATTCTTCTATTGGAAGAATCTCTTTATTGTACCATTCAACTAACCTTATTGAAACCATTTCTGATGCTTCAATAGAGTCATTTTACCTTATTTGCTAATGCTCTCTAAAGCTTCATCTAAAATTGTCTGTGTTGTTCCGTCTTTGAATATAATTCTTTCAAAGATATTAGCTGTAATTTCATTAATCTTGCTTCCTAACATAGATCTCAAACCGATTGGCTGAACACCATAGTCAAGCGTACGGATGAGTGCATGATCTCTTTCATCTGCAGTTTCAAGGTATGATTGCATACTTTCCTTACTTGTAGGAAGTTGTTTTTCTAATTCTTCTCTTAATAAAGATGCCTTTTGATTTGAAAGTAACTTAACTACTTCCCAAGCAGCTTCAGGGTTTTTGCAACTTTTACCAATTGCAAAACCAGCTGCACATACATAAGAAGCATGGTTTCCTGGAATTAAAGCAGTTCCATAGTTAGTCTTTGCATCTCTTAAAGGTGTTACGTCCCAACCACCACTAATGAACATACCTAAGTTGCCGCTAATCATCATTGCTGTTGCACTACCAAATGTACTTAAATCTGCAGAAGAAGGTGATACTCTATTATCTCCTTCAGCCATAGCAAAGTAACTTTCAAGTGCTGCTGCTACTTCAGGACTATTCAAATAACCGTCTGCTACTGTTCCATCTTCACTAATTAAATCTAGTCCAGAAGACTGTAAATAAGTTAATACAGCATAAGCCCAGCTCTGTGCATTGAAGCCAAATGTTGCATATGTTCCATCATCATTCTTCGTTGTTAATTTTGCTGCTGCTGCATATAAATCATCCCATGTCCAATCATCTGTAGGATATGCAACGCCCATTTTATCAAACATATCTCTGTTATAATATAAACAGATTGGATTTTGTCCTGCTACGATATAGCTCTGTTGTCCATTAATATTACCCATAGCCATTAAAGAATCTGAAACTGGTTGAACATATTCTTTGTCATTTGCAATTAAATCGTTCATTGGGTAAGTAAGACCCTTATCAACCCATTTGAAGAAATCACCTTCACCGGAAAGGAATACATCATAGCCATCTCCAGAAGAGAAAGATGTGGTTAAACGATCTCCGTAACCATCTCCAGGTACTACATCGTAAACAATTTCAATATTCTTATCATTTGTACTATTAAATTCGTCAATTAGTTGCTTATCAGCTGCATATTCTGTATCTCCCCAACGAGTAACACGAATCTGAACCTTTTCAGCGTCCTTTTTTGGTGCTTCAGTTGCTACTACATCACCGGTCACTTGGGTTTCATCTGTTGTATCCTTTTTTGTTGTATCCTTGGAACAGCCAGCTAAAGTTGCTAAGCATAATACAGAAACCATAACTAATGCTACTATTTTTTTTCTCATAATAATATCCTCCTCGTATCGTAAACGTTTTTGTGAAAAAGTATAAAATAATAGCTTTCGCTATTATTTATGAAACCTGGCATCGCCGTGTGTAAGAAGCTTAATTTCCCTATATCACTTTGACACTGTCTCTTTTAACAAATTTGTAAGGAACATAGATATCCTTTGAAGCATCACGGTTATTCATTAATTCTTCTAAAAGAGCTCCTGCTTGATATCCAATCTCATCCATGTCCTGTTGTATGGTAGTCAATCCCGGGGTTGTATATTCCGTAATTGGAATACCATCGAATCCTACCAAAGAAAAATCTTCCGGTATCGAATACTTAAGTTCTCTAATCGCCTTCATAACACCTAAAGCCATTAAATCGCTTAAACATAAAAATGCTGTAGCTTCCTTTTTTCCATGTTTCACTAGATATTCTTTTGCTTTTGTATATGCTATTTCTTCACTGAAATCACAATATATAATCTGATGTCCGGTAAGTTCAATTCCATTTTTCAAAAATGTATCATGAATTCCTGCAATACGGTCTGTCGTTACATCCGCATTCTTCTTACCACTGATGATAACAATCTTCTTATGATTAGAATCAATCAGATATTGTGCTAACTCACTGGCTGCTTCATAATTGTTAATTGAAACACATCCCAGTCCTTTACCCTTTATATGTACATCAATCAGAACACAGGGCATTCCTGAATTAACCAGTTCGTTGAAATAAGCATCTCTGGTTGTAATACCGCATAAAATTGCACCAAAAATACTGTGTTCAACACAAAATCTTGTGTAAGTCTTCTTATTTTGATTTCGTGAATCCGTCGTATATAAAGCAACCTCTAGTTTCTTTTCAAACGAATACCGATAAACCCCTTGAAGCAAAACACTTATAAAATTGTCTTTTTTATTTGTCTCAAGAAAACCTGAAACAATCATTCCTATGTTCGGTGACTTCTTAGCTGATAAGCTACGGGCATTCACATTAGGTGCATACCCCAACTCCTTCGCTGAATCAAAAACTCTCTGCTTGGTATCCGAATTAATATCCTGATATCCATTAAATGCTCTTGATACAGTTCCTACTGAGACACCTGCCGCTTTCGCGACATCTCTAATTGTTACATTCATACTTTATCTCTTTCAAAAACGTTTTTGTAACTATAATTTAACATAGTAACTAGTAATTGTCAACTACTTTATTTCTTTTTATATATATTTTTTGTGCATTTATTTTTTAATCAAATAATAATTTGGGTGTCATAAGCACATCAATTAATTGAATTAAGGATATATACATCCTTTTCCAACTGAAGCGTTGCTTCTTTTTTCATAGAAAGAAAAATAGAATTATGTTATAATATTGTTATACGGATAAAGGAGATATCAAATGGATGTAAGAGTATGTAAAAATTGCAGAAGATTATTTAAATATATTTATGGACCCGACTTATGTCAAGATTGCATTAAATTAGTGTCAAAGGGAGAAAAGGAACAAATCAATAAAGAATTAGCTGCAACTGTAAAACCATTGATTACTGAAGAGGAAATAAAATATGAACAAGTAAAAGATTATATTATGACTCATCCGAAATCAACTATTATTCAAATTTCAGAAACAAATCAAATTACACCAATGAAATTGCTTGAATGGATTCGAGAAGACAGATTGGAATTTTCAGAAGATTCAGCAAATGCTTGGTTTGAATGTGCAGATTGTGGGGCAAAAATCAAAAGTGGAAGGTTTTGTAATCGATGTAAAATCCGATAGGTAATGTAATTAAATTTTTCTAAATATCCGAGACTTTTATATGGAAAATTTAATCACATTATAGATATTGACAAAAATGATTACAACCATTAAGCCTGTGAATAATAGTTTCACTTCTTTTTCAGATATTTTCCTATTTATTTTGCTTCCGATCATCCCGCCTGCGACACCACCGAATACCATTAGTATTAGTACGAATAAACTAAATTTCGGAATATCGCCTTGTATCATTGTACTTATAAAACTTGTAAGCTGGGAGAACATAATAACAAATAATGAACTTATGGCAGCTTGTTTTGTACCCATTGAGAAGAAATACGCAAGTATTATGATATTAATAGGCCCACCACCAATACCTAGAAATGCTGAGATTAAACCTAATAGCAAACCGATTATTACACATGCCCCTACATTCTTTAAATGATGTGTTTTTATTTTCGAGGAATTAATTGTGTAAATCAAGGTTCCAAGTGTAATTGCCACTAAGATAATTGCCTGTATTGCTCCTACTTTGTCTTCACTTGGAAGAATAACATAGGCATACTTAAAAATTTCTTTCCCCAACACACCGCCAATTGCGGCTCCGATCGCCAAAGGAGTGACTGCTTTAAAATTAATAACCGATTTATCTCTCCTTAAACCTTTCGATACAGAAATCACAGACATGGAAAGCACTGTGCATCCTGATAAAAAGCTAATGGAGCTAACGCTCATTACTCCTGTTGCATCTAATACCGGTTTGATAATAACTCCTCCACCAATACCACAGATAGAACCCACTACGCAAGCCAAAAAGCTCACTACAAAAAATAATAAATACATTATGTTTCCTCCTCATCAGCTTGTTGCCATAAATCCTTTCGTAAAAAGCCCTAAACAAAAGTTGAATGCTTTCGTTTAGGGTTATATTTTATGCTTTATTATCTGATCCTGCTAGTTTTATAATATCAACTACATCATTTTTCAATTTCTGTTGTGCATACTGGGATAATTTCCAGGAATGTCCTTGAATATCAGTATCCATTCCCTCTTTCAAATACTTGAGGTATTGATATCTTATTTGGGTTCCAAAATTGATTTTAACAACGCCAAGGGAAATAGCTTTTTTAATCATGTCTTCATCCATGCCTGTACATCCATGTAAGACAAAAGGAATCGAAGAAAATTCCCTAATGGCTTCTAATATATCCAATCTAATATCAGGAACTTCCGCATAATAGCCATGTGCATTTCCTATGCCAACGGCTAAGGAATCAGGGCTACATATATTTAGGAATTTTCTTACTTGCTTTGGATCTGCTATATTCGATATTTTTCCTGCATTACCCGCAGCGTCTAATCTAATTAATTCTCCAACTTCAGCTTCGACAGGGACACCAAAACTATGACAAACCTTTACTATCTCCTGTGTTCTATTTGCATTGTCTTCAATTTCCAAATTGGAGCCATCATACATAATTGAATTAAAGCCAATTTGAAGCATTTTCATACAGTTTTCATAAGAATCACCATGATCTAAATGAATAGCTACCGGCACACTTACTTTATCTGCCATCCATTTAGCCGTCTGATAAAACCAATCATGTCCTGAGTATTGCCCCGTAGCCAAGTAATGTGCCAAAATGATTGGCGATTGTTGTTCCTCCGCGGCTAAACAGATGGCACTTATAATATCATAGTTACCCCCTTGTGTATTAATAGCAGGGATTGCATATCCACCATCATATGCTTTCTTAAATAATTCATTTGTTGACATTAACATTTTATAAGTTCCTCCTTTTACCTTCAGAATTTAAATTAAAAGTACTCCCATAACTGCCACTAGTATGTAAGTTAAAATACCAAGTAGATCTCTATTAATATTTTTAAAAAGATGATGGGATAATACAGTAGCTATCACCCCACCAATAATACCGATTACAACGAGTGATAAATATTCATTCTGAAATCCACCGAAGTAAAGATGTATCAAAGAAGTCCATGTTGATGTTATAGCAAAATTTAAACTTAAGGTACCTTTATATTCTAAAGGCTCTTTTGTTCCATAAAAAAAATATAATGCTAAAAATGGACCCCCAATATTAAACATACCAGTAACTATTCCAGTTATAGAGCCTATTATAATTCCGTTTAATACATTTGTTTTTATATAAATATTCTTTTTTCTTGTTACGAAGAAATAAATTGAAAGACTGATAAGCACCCATCCTAAAAGACTTTTTATAATGCTCAGATTCATTGTTAAAACCAAAGCGACACCTATCGATGAGGTTATTAACGAAACAATGGTAGGGATAATTACAATCTTCAATTTAATATATTTTCTATATTTGTAGGCAACCTGAGCCGCAATGATTGCGGAAACTATGCTAGAAATAACGATTGATGATTTAAATGGTAGCAATAATGGAAGAAATGCCATGCTAACTAACCCAAATCCAAATCCAGTTGTGCCCTGCAAGAAACTTGCAAAAAAACATATAAGCAAAACCATACAAATTTGAAAAACGATTATTCCCCCATGCATAAGTGTACTGACGCTGTTTTAAATGTAAGAGGAAGTGCTAAAATATTAGGTTCATCTCCTACATATTTCTTCTTTGCGTCTTCAAGTGCTTCTTCAATCGTAGCTCTAGTCTTAAGTCCCATTCCTCTTGCATAACCAGGCTCTTGCGCTCCTACGATATAAATTGCTGACGTGTTCATCTCTGCAATATGTGCGCAGGAAATCATAGAAAACCCATGAAATGGATGAAAAGCATTACCAAAACGATATTTTCTAATATATTCTTCATTGGTTGCAAAGTACTCACCATAACGATTCATATCCGTTAATTTGTTCATGTTATCCTTTTGGAACATCTCGTACATTTCTCTTGTATAAGGCCATATTTCTTCATGAAAATAACCATTACACAAGGAAGCGCAAATGATGACACAATGATCGCTCATTATTCTCTTATGGCGAATAACCTGTGCAGAAATTGCCTGCATAAGCATAATTGGATTTGTTCCCATACCATCTCCATAATGGAAGGATTGTGGCATACCAAATACAAGCACATCGTATTTTTTCGTAGCCCAAGGTACATAAGTCCTCGTATCTGCTTTATTCCAGGAAATGGCTTGCATCTCTTTTGCATAGCCCGAGTTAATCTCAATCTGTCTAGACTTTGTGTCTAATACGGCGTCACAACAGAAGAAATTTTTACCCATACTTTTTTCCATAAACTGACCGATTTCGTCAAATTTAGTTCTCATTAAGGATTTTCCACTAACCGGTACAAAATCCGGTCTATGCATAACATCAGGAACATGATGGGATGCAATGGATCTCCAATGTGTAATACCCGTGGCACAATGCTTATACCCGCCTGAATAACCTCCATATGGGTTGCCTTGTGTATGTCCTATAAGAATAGCAACATCACTATCATATACATATTTGTTCATGATAACTGGATCACCACGATCCGTTGTCCCTAAATCAATCAAATGATCATAGTCTTCACTATCGTGATTGATGATTTGATGTGTAAACCAGAATTCATGAAATATCTCTCTTCCTAAGATATTATAAATTTCTTGTTGTGTGTTTTTTCTATGCAAACCATTAGAACAGATTAATAGGATGTCTTTTTTCTCAACTCCCGCTTTATAAAGCTCCTCAAGAATTATTTTTATAGAAACTTTTCTATGTGAGGTGGGTTGCTCTCCTCCCTTTACTCTGTCCGGGAAGATAATTGTAACCTTTGAGCCTTTCTTAGCCAATTTAGAAAGGGGATCTATTCCTATTGGGTTTAGAAGGGATGCTCTCGTAATCTCGGCAATTTCTTCTTCAGGAATATAGGGTGGGTCTGGTACTGTTTCACCAGGAATAAATACATCTGTATTATCTGGTAAATTAGCTTCCATAAGTCCATTTCCATATTCAAACTGTAGCTTCATAATCTTACCTCTCTTTCAAATTCTAACTAAAACCTTCATATAGTTGTTCGGATTTTCAATAATATCTTTTATTGTGTCTTCAGTTGCATCTATATTAATAATTTTAGTAATTAATTTTTCCACATCAATTTTTCCACTGTTAATTAAATCAATTGCTTCAGGAAATTTCTTATTAGAGTTTCTTGATGGGAAAATAGCAAGCTCTTTTTGGATACAGCGCACTATATTGACCATCACTTCACTCTTTGGCCATCCTACAATGGCAATTCTTCCACCATGACAGACATAGTCGTGCATCTTCGAAATAATAAAGGAAGAACCTGTACAATCTACGAGTGCTTCAGGAAGCTTTCCATTCGTAACTTTCTTTAAATATTCAACTAGGCCATCATTATTATTACTATTGTAAGTAAATTCAATTCCTATACTATTAGCAAATTTCAATCGATCCTCTAGGATATCCACTAAAATAGGTGTTGCACCATAGGCACGAACAACTAATGCTGCTAGTAATCCGATCGGGCCTGCTCCTGTCACGATACAAAATTCACCCGGCTTAACCTGCGCTCTTGTAACACCGTGAAGTGCAATCGTGAGTGGTTCTACCAAAGTTGCTTTTTCAAGTGATAGTTCCTCTGGTACTTTATATAATAAGGAAACGGGGTGAGAAAAATATTCTGTCATCATTCCTCCTGTATGCACACCTGCTACCTGGATGTTCACACAGTTATTAAATCTTTCTTCTTTGCATGAATGACACTTTCTACATGGAATATAGGGTTCAAGAGCAACACGATCTCCAACCTTCAAACCCTTTTCATTTTGTCCTATTTCTGTAATCACACCAATACCTTCATGACCAGCACCGATGACTGGGTATTTTACAGTGGGATTAACTCCTTTATATGCTGTTATATCTGAGCCACAGATACCACACATTTCCATTTTAACAATTGCATTATCCTCTGTGAGGACAGGTTTATTGACTTCTTCAATTGACATTTGATAAGGTTCTTTTAAGCATAATGCTTTCATCTAAATCAACTCCTCTTCGTCTAAATCATTCTCTTTAATGTAATCTAAGGCATTAGGCATAATGCCAGTACTCCAGCCTCCATCAGCAAAGATTACTTGTCCTACAATATAATTTGATTCATTACTTGCTAAGAAACAGGCTAGGTTTGCAATTTCTTCCACTTTTCCGAAACGCCCTATAGGTGAAACGGACATAATCACATCTTTGTTTAGGAAACCATTACTTAACGGAAATTCTACCATTTTTGTATAGATCCATCCTGGTGCAATCGCGTTTACCTTAATATTGTACATTGCCCATTCAGCACCTAATTGTGCTGTCAAAAGATTAATAGCACCTTTTGTCATTCCGTAAGGTACTCTACCCACATTAATCATACGTGTATTCCCAGAGGACATATTGACAATGCTACCACCACCTGTTTTACGCATATATCTACCGACTGCCTGACAACAGAAAAATGGAGCTTTCATATTGATATCTATGACCTCGTCTAGTGTTTCCTCTGTAAGCTTTAAGCTCGGACAAGGTCTAGCAATACCGGCATTATTAACTAAAATATCTATTTTCCCATATTTTTCGAAAACATAGCTAGCCATCTTGAAAATTTCATCTGTATTTCTAAAGTTAATCTTGTAAAACTCTGCTTTTTCACCTATTTCACTTGCAGCACTTATTCCTTCTTCTTCTAATATGTCGGCTATGACAACGGTTGCACCCTCTTCAACATATTTTTGTGCAATCGCCTTACCGATTCCTCTCGCGCCACCTGTTACAATTGCAATATTGCCCTCTAATCTTTTCATACGAACCTCCATGTGCTCGCTCTAGCGAACACTCAAATAGCTATGTGTAGATGCTCCTTGTCTCTTCTTACCACCACTTTATCTTATCCGTAATATAATTACGATACTCGATAAATTTGGGGTCCGTAATGTCTCTAGGTCTTGGAAGATCAATAATAACCTCTTCTTTAATTGTGGCAGGTTTATTGGTTAAAATAATAACTTTTTCAGCTAAATAAACTGCCTCTTCAATATTATGAGTAATAAAAACAACAGTACTACCCATCTCTTTCCATAACCGAATAACCTCATCTTCCAAATAATAGCGTACTTTAACATCCATTTGTCCGTAAGGTTCATCCATTAATAGTAAATCAGGTTGCATCGCAAACGAGCGACCTATGATAATTCTTTGCTCTGAACTAACAGATAATTGGCTCGGAAATGCTTTCCTAGAATCTTGTAATCCCATTAAATCTAAAATCTTATTGACTCTTTCATCAATTGTCTTTTTAGGGAGACCCTTGATTTTTAAGCCAAAGGCTATATTATCTTCAACCGTAAGCCATGGTAAAGCGGAAGGTTCTTGAAATACAAAAGATAAATTGTGCTTTTTGGGATCTGCTGGTGTTCCATCAATAAATAAATCTCCGGATGTTGGTTGATAAATCCTTGTTAATAGATTTAGAAAGGTAGTCTTTCCACAACCCGTAGGTCCTACGATACAAATAAATTCATTTTTCTTAACATCAAAAGAAATATTATCCAGTACTTTTAGGTCTCCAAAGCTTTTCGTCAAATTTTGAACTTTTACCTTAACTGGTCTATTATCTAATTGGCTAGTCACTGACACCACTCCTTTACTTCAACTTAAGTTTAGATTGCTAAATCTGTATTATCAGAAATCATTTTTCTGAGTTCTAGGAACTCTGGACTTACCATGTCCCTTGGTCTTGGAAGATCTATCGTATAGGTTTCTTTTACAGTTGCAGGGCATTGACTTAATAAGATAATTCTATCTCCTAAGTAACATGCTTCTTCAATATTATTTGTAACAAAAATAATGGTTCTTTTTTCTATTTCCCACATTCTAAGGATTTCATTTTGCATAGAATATCTTGTTTGAGCATCTAATTGTCCAAAAGGTTCATCCATAATTAAAACCTTGGGATTATTTGTGTAGGCCCTAGCAATACCAACTCTTTGCTTCATACCACCAGATAACTGATAAGGATAATGGTTTTCGAAGCCTTTAAGCCCTACAAGCTCGATATAATAAAGTGCTCTTACACGTCTCTTTTTCTTATCTTCGCCAGCAAATTTTGGCCCTAACTCAACATTTTGTAAAACTGTTCTAAATGGTAAAAGAGCTAATTTTTGAAATACCATTCCAATTTCAGGATTGACACCGGAAAATTCTTTGCCCTCATAAAATATTTTACCGCTACTTTTTTCTTCAATTCCTGCAAGCATATTTAACAGTACTGATTTTCCACAATGCCCTGGGCCTAAAATTACTAAGAATTCTCCATCATTTAAGTCAAAGGATACATCTGCAACAGCTGTAAAATAACCTTTCTTATCAAAAAATGTCTTTGATAAGCTCTCAGCCCTTAATCTACTTGTTTTACGTTCCATGGACAAACCCACCTTTCAGCCGCATTTAATAAAATTGCTAAAATCGCACCGACAATACCAATGCAAATCATAGCTACTAATACGAGAGGAATGTCTCCACTTTCCCACCCTCTTTGTACAAGGAAACCAAGACCCTTATTAGCACCCAACATCTCAGCTGCTAAAACAGTAGTCCAACCACTACTTACAGAAGTTCTAATTCCAGCAAAGATAGAAGGAATCGCTGTTGGAACAACAATTTCCCATAATATCTTCATTTGTGATCCATTAAAAGCTTTTCCTACATCAATATTAATCTTATCTACCAAAGTGATACCAGTGTATGTATTGATAACAACTGGTGTAAATGTACCAATAAATACGATAATCACTTTTGGAAATTCGCCAATACCAAACCACATAATAATGAGTGGAATCCATGCAATTGGGGGAATTGGGCGGAAAAGTTCAAACATACTACCAAATAACGCCTTACACTTTTTATTCCATCCTATTAAGATACCAAAGCTAATTCCTAATACCCATGCAAATACTAGTGCAATCATTACCCTTTTAATACTTGCTAACGAATGACCAAGCAAACTGGTCTTCTTTACCGGATGTTCAAATAGTTTTACTAATCGCGCCCATACCATTTCTGGTGTTGGAAGCAAAAATGAATTTTTATTAGAGATAACAACCCATAAAATAATTAGCATACCAATTGATAAAAACGGCAAGATATAGTATATTTTTTTTAATTTTTTATCGTTCATACTTACCCTC
>Ga0123338_10000395_pt1 | contig 45348 bp, 34 predicted proteins | sample grotaG_FD_89793 | JGI IMG/M metagenome (GOLD analysis project Ga0123338, IMG submission 89793) | Glacier valley bacterial and archeal communities from Borup Fiord, Nunavut, Canada, to study Microbial Dark Matter (Phase II) -... | ecosystem: Environmental > Aquatic > Freshwater > Ice > Glacier ... | reverse complement strand
CCACATTGGCTTAATGGTGAAACCGGTAAGACTATTCCTTTTGGAAGAAAGGATGATGGCGGCGATCTCGTTGAAACATCCTATCTTTTTGAAGGCCTGCTTTGCGTACAGCAATATTTTAATGATACCACCAGAACGGAAAAAGATCTACGCAACAGGATCGGATGGATGTGGGATGAAATTGAATGGGACTGGTACACGAAGGGCGGTGAAGAAGTACTATACTGGCACTGGTCGCCAAACAATGGCTGGGCGATGAATTTTCCTTTAAGAGGTTATAACGAAGCCCTCATCACTTATGTACTTGCTGCTGCGGCGGAAAGATACCCGGTGCCGGCGACAGTATATCATCGCGGCTGGGCACAAAGTAATTTCTTTAAAAACGGTAAGACATTTTACAATTTTATGCTGCCGCTGGGCTTCGATTACGGTGGGCCATTGTTTTTTTCGCATTATTCTTTTATGGGTCTCGACCCTCATGGGTTAAAAGATCGATACGCCGATTACTGGCAACAAAATAAAAATCATACATTGATCAATCATGCTTACTGCATTGATAATCCGAAAAAATACAAGGGCTATGGTGAAAACTGCTGGGGACTAACTGCCAGTGATAACCATCTTGGTTACGGTGCACATTCGCCAACAGAAGATCTTGGTGTGATAACTCCTACTGCCGCGCTCTCTGCGTTTCCTTATACACCTGAATATTCAATGAAGGCATTGCGACATTTCTATAACGACCTTGGTGATAAGATATGGAGTGAGTACGGCTTTTATGATTCTTTTAATGAAAGCGAAAACTGGTATGCTAAATCTCACCTGGCTATCGACCAGGGACCTATAATTGTTATGATAGAAAATTATCGGACGGGGTTGATATGGAAGTTATTTATGAAAAATCCTATGATCCGGAAAGGGTTGAAAAAGCTGGGCTTTGAAAGTCCTTACTTTTAAATTACGAGGTGTGTAGAACCGCGGGAGGCAGGAAGACAGGAAGGAACACGGGGCCAATATAAAAATCAAAAAAATCGGATTTCTCTGTGCCACTTTGCCACCGTGGCTCAGCTACTTCATACCTCCATCCTATTTCTTACATTTGTCAAAAACAAATCTACATGTCCGCAATAAAGTTTATTCTCTTCTTATTAATCTCGGTTTCTTTTTCATCACTGCATGCTCAAAATAATAAGGCGGCTTTCTTTGATGACATCATGGCTTTCAAAAAACAAGACAGCTTAACGCCACCACCAAAAGACGCAATACTTTTTGTAGGCAGTTCCTCTTTTACAAAATGGAAGAGCGTGCAGAACATGTTCCCCGCCTACACTATCATCAACAGGGGTTTCGGCGGTTCAAGTTTACCGGATGTGATCCGCTATGCCGATGATGTGATCTTTCCTTATCAACCAAAACAAATAGTAATTTATTGTGGTGAAAATGATGTCGCTTCAGGTAACGTTGATTCGAAATTAGTTGCTGAAAGATTCAAAACTTTATTTGATTTGATAAGGTCAAAATTACCAGGTGTGCCTATAATTTTTATTTCGATGAAGCCAAGTCCTTCAAGAGAAAAATTTGCTCCTGTCACAGTCCAGGGTAATCAGATTATAAAAAACTTTTTATGGACGCAAAGCAATGTTATCTATTTAGATGTGTATAGGCTGATGCTTGATGCTTATGGTAAAGCCAGACCGGAATTATTTATCGAAGATATGCTGCACATGAACCAGGAAGGATATAAAATCTGGCAGGCTGCTTTACTCCCTTATCTGAAAAAATAATTTATTAACCCGCTTGTTATGAAAAAACTACTAATATTTCTTATCTGTATTCAATTGGTATACAATGTAACTGCCCAAACAAAATCAACCGGCGCTGATGCTAAGATGGGACAGTTTGTAGATGCCCTGATAAAAAAAATGACGCTTGATGAAAAGATCGGCCAGCTGAATCTGCTGACCAGTGACATGGATGTTACCGGTCCAACAATGAGGGAAGGATATAAACAGGATATAATCAGTGGCCGTTGCGGTAACATCTTTAATGCTTATACCCCGAAGTATGTTCGCAAACTGCAGGATATGGCGATGCAAACCCGCCTGAAAATTCCTTTGCTTTTCGGGTATGATGTTATTCATGGGCATAAAACAATTTTTCCTATTCCGCTTGGGGAAGCTTGTAGCTGGGATCTTGGTTTGATGGAAAAGACAGCGCACATCGCAGCAGTGGAAGCCTCAGCAGATGGACTTCAATGGACATACTCGCCGATGGTTGATATTTGCCGGGAACCACGCTGGGGAAGAGTTGCAGAGGGCTCCGGCGAAGACACATGGCTGGGTTCTAAAATAGCGGCGGCAAAAGTTAAAGGTTACCAGGGTGATCTGAGTAAAACAGATAACATACTTGCATGCGTAAAACACTTTGCTTTATATGGCGCCATACAGGCGGGCAGGGATTACAATACCGTTGATATGAGCCGGAGAGAAATGTTCCAGACTTACCTGCCACCTTACAAAGCGGCGATAGACGCTGGTGCCGCAAGTGTCATGACTTCTTTTAACGAAGTTGATGGCATCCCGGCAACCGGTAATAGATGGTTGATGACCGATGTGCTGCGCAATCAATGGGGCTTTAAAGGTTTTGTTGTTACTGATTACACCGCCATCAATGAAATGATCAATCATGGTATCGGCGCTGACGAATCCGAAGTAGGTGCGCTGGCAATCAACGCTGGCGTAGATATGGATATGCAGGGCTCTGTGTATAACAACCATCTCAAGAAATTAATAGCAGACAAAAAAGTAAGCATAGCTACTGTTGACCAATCGGTAAGAAGGGTATTGGAAGCTAAATATAAACTAGGACTGTTTAACGATCCATATCGTTTTATCAATGATGAAAGGGCAAGCAAACAAATTATGACTTCTGAAAACCTTGAATTCGCCCGGGATGCCGCCCGCAAATCAATCGTATTATTAAAGAATAACAATGACCTGTTACCTTTAAAGAAGGCTGGTAACATTGCCGTGATTGGTCCGTTGGCCGATAGCAAAAGAGATATGATAGGCAACTGGAGTGCAGCAGGCGATTGGCAAAAAGCTGTCAGCCTGCTTGATGGCATAAAAAATAGTATCAGTCACGCTGCTAATATCTCTTATTCAAAAGGCGCCAATATAACAGATGATAAAGCATTGTTGCAAAAGCTAAATATTAACGGTGGTAATATTTCCATTGATTCATTATCACCTGAAGCACTTATAAAAAATGCGGTTGAAATTGCAGGCAAGGCAGATATTGTTGTCATAGCTTTAGGTGAATCTCAGGGCATGACAGGTGAAGCTGCCAGCCGTTCGGAAATAGGAATCCCCGACAATCAAAAAGTATTATTAAAAGCTATTCATGCAACCGGTAAACCTATAGTGCTTGTATTGTTTAATGGCAGGCCGCTTACACTTACCTGGGAACAGGAAAATATACCTTCTATTCTCGAAACCTGGTTCCCTGGAACGCAGGCGGGTAACGCTATTGCAGACGTCTTGTTCGGCGAGTACAATCCAGCCGGCAAACTGACTATCAGTTTTCCAAGGAATACCGGCCAGATACCAATATATTATTCAGCAAAAAATACAGGCAGGCCAATAGACTCCTCTAACAAATATTCGTCGAAATACCTGGATGTTGCTAATACCCCTTTATACCCATTTGGTTTTGGATTGAGTTATACCAGCTTTGAATACAGTAATATCTCCTTAAACAAAAAAGAAGTAACTGTAAATGATAAACTGGATGTAAGTATAACGGTAACCAATAAAGGAAACTACGATGGGGAAGAAATTGTTCAACTATATATCCGTGACCTGGTTGGCAGCGTAACAAGGCCGGTAAAGGAGCTTCGCGGCTTTTACAAGGTTTTAATTAAGAAGGGCCAAAGCAGCCAGTTACATTTTGCAATAACAAATGATGACCTGAAGTTTTATGATAAAAATATGAAATGGAATTCGGAACCTGGTGACTTCAAAGTATTTGTAGGCACCAACTCGCAGGATGTTAAAGAAGCCTCATTCCGTCTTTCAAATTAATTGTTACTTTAAATTCCATCCAATGAGTTTTATACAATCCAGCGGCATTCGAAATATTATTTTTGATCTTGGCGGTGTAATACTTAACATTGATTACCACCAAACAGAACAGGCTTTCAACAGGCTGGGCATCAGAAATTTCAATGAACAGTATAGCCAGTTTCATGCAAACAGCTTTTTTAAAGATTTTGAAAAAGGAAAAATAGATCCTTTATCATTTATTTCGCAACTTAAAACCTTTGCACCCGGTATTGCTGAATCGGATATTATTAACGCATGGAATGCTATGCTGCTTGATTTTCCATCCGGAAGGATTGGATTCCTTCAAAAATTAAAAAGCAGGTATAGGATTTTTTTATTGAGTAATACAAATGCAATCCACCATCAGGCATTTCAAAAAATGAAACTCGATGTTGCAGGTAAACTTGACAGCTGCTTCGAGAAAGTTTACTACTCTCACGAAACAGGGCTCCGTAAACCCGACAAAGAAATTTTTGAGTTGGTACTGAATGAAAATAACTTGCTTGCAAAACAAACACTTTTTATTGATGATACTTTCATTAATATCCAGGCAGCCGGGTCAGTGAACCTTCAGACAATTTATTTAAAACCACCGCAAAGAATTGAAGATATACTGAAAGGGTTAGTAGTTTGAATGTTTTTAAAAGCCTCGGTGCTTTTTCTGTATTTTGCTCTGGCGATTTCGGCTGCGGTTAAAGCAATTTTTAATCCTTTATCTCTTCAAAATCTATATAATCTTTTTTTGAAGTTTTTACCGGCTCACTAGCCGGTGATGCCTTGTAATTATTTTGAGATGAATTGCCATTTGAGTTTGTCCGTTGTTGCATATTTTTAAACTGCTCCTGCACTTTCCTCGAAGCCTTATAAACAGGAATCGCGAAATCAACCATAAATTTGTACAACAGGTAAATACCCAGTATAATCAGTATTGCTTGCATAACAAAACGAAGTTATAGATTCCTGTAATATTAAGTAGTTAATCTTTATTTAATAGGGAATTTGGAACGAACCATGTAATTATCATATCTTTGTTTCAACGCAAGAATCAAATGAAAGGGAACGGGATCCGTTCCCTTCTTTATTTTCAAATGAAGAACGAAACACAGATACAGGCAATAGCTGCACTGGCCAACGCCCAGCTTGACAATGATTCTGATTATTTTTTAGTGGAGGTCCGGCTGTTACCGGCTAACAACATACAGTTGTTTATTGACGGAGAACAAGGTGTTACTATTGACAGATGTGTAGCGTTGAACAGGTCTTTATATAAACAATTGGAAGAGGGTTCCCTTTTTTCAGGTGCAGACTTCTCACTGGAAGTCTCTTCTCCCGGTTTAGATGAACCGCTTAAGCTCCTTCGGCAATACCAAAAAAACATAGGCCGGAATGTAGAGATAGTTTTGAAAGATGGTGCAAAAAAGGAAGGTAAACTGGAATCAGCAACTGATCAGGGCATCATCGTTGAAGAAAAGGTTGGCAGAAAAAAAGAAGTTATTAAACATAGCTTCTTATTCGAAAACATCAAAACAGCAAAAATTCAAGTAGTTTTTTAATCAATTCCCCCCCGGATTATTCCCGGTAAGGGTTTTAAAAATGTATGCGCTATGGCAAGTATTAACCTCATTGAAGCTTTCCAGGAATTTAAGGACGCCGAAAATATCGACCGCCCCACCATGATGAAAGTAGTGGAAGATGTATTCAAAACATTACTGCGTAAGAAATATGGCAGTGATGAAAACTTTGATGTGATTGTAAACGCCGAGAAAGGCGACCTTGAAATTATCCGGCACAGAATGATCGTTACCGACGGCGAAGTTGCTGACCCTCTGGCAGAAGTTGCCTATAAAGATGCCACTAAAATTGAACCTGATTTTGAAGTGGGGGAAGAACTTTATGAGGGAGTTGATATAATGGACTTCGGACGCCGCGCCATACTGGCAGCAAAACAAACGCTTGCAAGCCGTATCAGTGACCTTAAGAAGAACGTGCTTGTGAAAAAATACAATGAAAGGGTGGGAGAAATAATCAGTGCTGAAGTATACCAGGTATGGAAAAAAGAAATTTTGCTGCTTGATGAAGATGGCGGTGAATTGATTCTTCCGAAAAGCGAACAGATACCTCAGGATTATTTTAAAAAAGGAGAAAGTATCCGGGCAGTAGTTAAAAAAGTTGATCTTAAAAATAATAGTCCTGTTATTATTTTATCCCGCACACATCCCTCATTTCTGGCTAAATTACTCGAGATAGAAGTACCCGAAATTTTCGACGGTCTCATTGTTGTTAAAAAGATCGTTCGTGAGCCTGGTGAAAGAGCTAAAGTAGCCGTTGAATCTTATGATGACAGGATAGACCCTGTGGGTGCCTGTGTAGGAATGAAAGGAAGTCGTATCCACGGTATTGTCCGCGAGTTAAAAAATGAAAATATTGATGTTATAAACTGGACTAACAATACCCAGTTGCTTATCCAACGCTCTCTTACTCCTTCAAAAATCAGCAGTATGCAGTTGGATAATGACAAAATGCACGCTGATGTTTACCTCAAACCTGACCAGGTTTCACTAGCGATAGGAAGAAGAGGCGTAAATATTAAATTGGCTCAGGAATTGACCGGGTACTCCATCGATGTTTTCCGTGATACTGAAGGAGAACCGGAAGAGTTTGATATCGACCTGGAAGAATTCAGCGATGAGATTGAAACCTGGATTCTGGACGAATTAAAACGCATAGGTTGTGATACCGCCCGGAGTGTATTGAATTTAACGTCAGCAGAATTAGAAAGAAGAACCGACCTGGAGAAAGAAACCATTGAAGAAGTACGTAAAGTGTTACAGGCTGAGTTTGAAAAGGAATAGTTTTGAAATAATATAATAAATTAATATAAACAGCCGGTTAAAAATTTAGTTTTGTTTTTCAGAAAGCTTAATAAGCGCGATATTTATTCTCTTAAAGGGTTACCTGCAGGAATAATCAGAACAAATAGATGACCAAATTCCAGGGGAGTTTAAGATGAGTAAGGGTTTTCAGATGATCAATTTCATAAAAAAGAAAATAAACAGTTTACAAATACGAATGTCAGAAGTTACTACACCACGCCTTATGGCAGCCGCCAAAGAATTTAACATCGGTACAGATACCCTTGTTGAGTTTTTATCGGGTAAAGGATTTAGCAAAGATATTTTGAAGCCTTCCTCTAAACTATCAGAGGATATGTACCGTTCTTTGCAACAGGAATTCAATAGCGATAAGGTTGCAAAAAGCAAAAGTGATCAGATCGATCTGCCAAGAGGCGGATCGGTTGAACCAAAAAAGAAGAGAGACGAAGAAGAAATTGTTTTTAAAAAAGACACTAAAAAAATTGTTAAGGAAGAAGAGAAGCCTGTTATCATACCTATAATCGAAGATAAGCAGGAGGTTAAAGGGGAGATAAAACCTGAAATAATTACGGAAATTAAACCTGGAATTCAGGAGTCCGCAATTAAAGAACCAGAAGTGTCAGGGCTGTCAAATTTGGAAGTTCCTGAAATTGAAGGACCGAAAATTTTAAGCAAAATCGATTTAAGCACTATTGATTCTTCCACCAGGCCCCGAAAAGCGCAGCCTAAAAAGCAGGAAGAAGCAGTAAAGGAAGCAATTACTAAACCCGAACCGGCAATTGAAGCGCTTCAACATGAAAAAGAGGAATCTGCCGGGCAGATTAAAGTTGTTCAACAAACAGCTTCACCTGAAATATATCCTGAAGTTAAAATTTCCAGTGAGGAGCCTGTAGCTGAGACTACAGCGTCAACCCCTGTACAAGATGAAATTTTTGTTTCTACATCCACAGAAACAGACGGTCCTCAACTACCTGTTATCGAAAATATCAAAGCTGATAAACTGGAAGGTCCCAAAATTCTTGGTAAAATACAATTACCGGTAAATAACGATACACGTCCTAAGCCAAATGATGAAAAAAGGAAAAGAAAAAGAATTCCTGTCGAAAAAAGAGGCGAACCATTTAGTCGCCAGCAGGGGCCGCCTAACGGCATAGGCCAGCCGCCGCGGGTTCCCGGGCAATTTCAAAGACCTCCTCAGCAGGGATTTAACCAGGGTCAGAATGGTCCAAGACCACCGCAAGGACAAGGGTCACCAAACCAAAGTGGGCCAAGACCTGCGGGTAGTAATAATTTTCAGAGGAATAACAATGATCGCAGAGGTCCGAATACTAACGCGCCCAGGCCTGCCGCGGGAACTGCTGGTTCACGACTTCCCCGCCGTGAAGTAAAAGAAATAGACGCAAAAGAAATTCAGGATAAGATACGGGAGACTCAAGCCAAACTTAGCGGGTCAGGGGGAAGAGGAAAGAGTCTTAAAGCAAAATATCGTCGTGCCAAACGGGAAGAAATGGCTGAACAAATGGGTGCTGACGATATGCAGGATAATAAATTGCAGGTTACTGAATTTATCAGCGTGAGTGAATTGGCTAACCTGATGGATGTTAGTTATGCGGAAGTAATTGGTAAGTGCATGAGCCTCGGTATGATGGTATCTATAAATCAACGCCTTGATGCAGAGGTTATTGAACTGGTGGCCAGTGAATTTGGCTTTGATGTGGAGTTTATGGGGCTGGAAGATGTAGATGAACTTTCTGATGATGACGAGGATGATGATCCTGATGATCTTAAACACCGCGCGCCGATAGTAACGATTATGGGACACGTGGATCATGGTAAAACATCATTGCTTGATTACATTCGCAGTTCTAAAGTAGTGGCAGGTGAAGCGGGTGGTATCACCCAGCACATTGGCGCATACGAAGTGGAACTTCCCAACGGCAAACACATTACGTTTCTTGATACACCAGGCCATGAAGCCTTTACCGCAATGCGCGCAAGGGGTGCCAAGGTTACAGATATAGCGGTAATTGTAATAGCTGCGGATGATGCTATTATGCCTCAGACAAAAGAGGCGATTTCTCATGCCCAGGCAGCGGGCGTACCAATGATCTTTTCTATAAATAAAATTGATAAAGAAGGTTCCAATCCTGAGAAGATAAGGGAGCAGTTAGCAGGTATGAACCTTCTTGTAGAAGAATGGGGTGGCAAATACCAGAGCCAGGAAATTTCTGCAAAAACAGGTTTAAATGTTGACTCTCTACTTGAAAAAATATTACTTGAAGCAGAGATACTCGATGTTAAAGCCAATCCCAACAAAGAAGCCTCAGGTACGATAATTGAAGCTACGCTTGATAAAGGACGTGGTTATGTTGCTACAGTGCTGGTTCAAAGCGGAACTTTGAAAGTCGGTGACCTGGTTGTCTCCGGTCAGCATTATGGCAGGGTTAAAGCGATGTTCAACGAACGTAATAAAAGAGTGGATGATGCACCGCCATCAACACCCGTACTGTTACTTGGACTGAATGGCGCGCCACAGGCAGGAGAAAAATTCAAGGTTTTTGAAGATGAAAGCGAAGCAAAGGAAACGGCAAGTCGTCGCGGACAGATTCTTCGTGAGCAGGGTATTCGTACTAAAAAACATATTACTTTAGATGAAATCGGTCGCCGGCTTGCTTTAGGCAATTTCAAGGAACTGAACCTGATCATCAAAGGTGACTTTGATGGTTCTGTTGAAGCGCTTAGTGATTCTCTGCAAAAACTGTCTACCGAAGAAATTGCTGTAAGAATAGTCCATAAGGCGGTGGGAGCTATAACTGAAAGTGATGTGTTGTTGGCAACGGCTTCAGATGCTATTATCTTAGGTTTTCAGGTAAGGCCATCTTTACAGGCAAGTAAAATTGCTGAAAAAGAAAATATTGAAATTAAAACTTATTCTATCATCTATAACGCCATAGAGGAGATAAAGAGCGCTATGGAAGGTATGCTGGAACCAAAAATACAGGAGAAAGTTGTAGCTAACGTTGAGATAAGAGAAGTTTATAAGTTTGATAAAGGTACTGTTGCGGGTTGCCAGGTTATTGACGGAAAAATTAACCGTAATGCTAAAATTCGCCTTATAAGAGATGGAATAGTCGTCTACCCTACTGGAGAAGGCGCAACTGCAGAACTTGCTTCGTTAAAACGATATAAGGATGACATTAAGGAAGTGCCTACAGGTATGGAATGTGGTCTGACTATTAAAAATTACAATGATATTAAAGTCGGTGATATAGTGGAAGCATACGAAGAAGAAGAAGTGAAAAGAACTCTATAAATAAAGAGAGAAGGGATTTATTCCTTCTCTCTTTTCTTTTTTTAACAATAAGCTGATCAATCCTCTATAAACCTTTGTTAAAAGGATATCCAATCTTATTAAAATAAACGGTTCTCAATAAATTTGATTAGGCTGTCTTGTATTATAATACCGGTCATTGTTTTGAGTGCTCTAATTTCTACCTACGATTATGATAAAGTATACGTTATTAAGTTTTGTATTATTAAGTGTTGCCGCTGCTTTTGCTCAGGTACCTGCGACTAAATCTGTATTGCTACCGGCAGCGCAGGTTTCAACAATACAGCCTGGGCAGAAAGTAGTTGCCGATAAAATATTAGCAATCGTTGGAGACAAAATTATTTTGAGTTCCGAGATTGCTAATGAAATAGCGGATATCGAACGCAGGAAGGAGCAGGTTCCGGAAAATGCCCATTGCTCAATGCTGGAACAGGCATTGGCCATGAAAGCGCTGGTTATGCAGGCGGAAAAAGATTCACTGGTAGTAAGTGAAGATGAACTGGAAGGCATGCTTGATAATCGCGTCCGCGCCTTTGTTTCTCAGTTTGGATCAAAAGAAGCATTAGAACAGGTTGCCGGCAGAACAGTTTACCAGCTGAAGGAAGATTTTCGTCAACCGATTAAAGAAAGCAAACTTGCTGAATTGATGCGCAACAAAATTGTAAGCACTATTAAAATAACGCCTACTGAAGTGAAAGCTTACTTTGATAAAATTCCTAAAGACAGTCTGGCTTTTTATGAATCTGAAGTAGAGATTGGCGAAATTACGGCATACCCGAAACCAAGCCGCGACCTGGAAAAATATGCTATTGACGAATTAAATGATTATAAACAGCAGGTTGAATCAGGCTCCAGGAAATTTGAGACACTGGCAAGCCTTTATTCTGATGATCCCGGTAGTAAAGAAAAAGGTGGTCTTTATACCATGAACCGTACAGAGAAATCTACTGATCCTACTTTTTTATCAGCTGCCTTTCGCCTGAAAGATGGACAGGTCTCTCCGGTTATCAAATCAAAATTTGGGTACCATATTATTCAAATGGTTACAAGAGCCGGCGATGACGCAACCGTTCGGCATATTCTTAAAATACCGCAGATTACCGAAACCGAATCAACCGGAGCTGTCGGAAAGCTTGATTCAGTACGATCTTACCTGCTTTCAAAAGCAATGCCGTTCGGGGAAGCTGTTTTGAGATATTCTGAAGATGAGACATCTAAATTTACCGGCGGTATGAAACAATGTGCTAACGGAACATATTGCACGATTGATCAGCTGGATAAAGATCTCGCTCTCATGCTTGGCAAATTAAAAGTAGGTGAATTTTCACAGCCCGTTTCTTTTACAGATCAGAGAGGCAAGAAAGGTGTTCGCATTGTTTACCTCAAAAGTCGTACAGAACCCCATCGTGAAAACCTGAGAGATGATTATAATAAAGTTGCCAACCGTGCCATAGAAGAAAAAAAATATGACGCAATTGAAAAATGGTTTGGTTCCAAAATTTCTACTTATTATATAATGATTGATAACGAAGCCAAAAGTTGCAACCAGTTAAGTAAGTGGTTTGCAAATGCCGCAAAAGATTGATAAGGGTTAACTCTTAAAATTTTAAAAAAAATAAAGGTTCTAAGTTTTAGAGCCTTTATTTTTTTATCTTGAGCTATATAATAGGCGTTGTGTTAATGTTAGATTGACTCTGAAGTTGCTCTTCTCTTTTTACAAGTGACTGTTAAGATAAAAGGCGCTGGTAATTATAAGTACAGCCAACAGCAAGTTGAGTTTATCATTGACTTACAAATCGTATTTTTGAAATTCCCATCTATACCTGCGAAAATTATATTTCATCCCATAGCAGGATGAGAAATTTCACTGTTTAAATCCAAACCTAAAATCTAAAAACCATGGATAAAATCACTATTTTAATTGCCGATGATCATAAACTCATAAGGGAAACCTGGAGTTATATTTTAAATAGTGATCCACGTTTCCAGGTGGTCGCTGAATGCGGTGATGCTGAGGAAGCCGTGGAAGTTGCTAAAAACAAAAGGCCAAATATAATCCTTATGGATATAAATATGGCTCCTTTTTCAGGTTTTGATGCCACAGAGAAAATCCGTAAGTATTCGCCGGGATCCAAAATAATTGGCGTGTCCATGCACTCTCAGCCTGCTTATGCTAAGAAGATGTTGCAAATGGGCGCCAAAGGGTATGTAACTAAAAATTCGTCAAAAGAAGAGATGATCAAGGCAATCATGGAGGTTCACAGGGGTAACAAGTTTATTTGCGAAGAGATCAAGAATATTATCTCCGATCAGTTACTAACTGATCAACCAGATTCTCCCAACATAAATTCTCTCACAGAAAGGGAAATCCAAATTATTAATTATATCAAAGAAGGGTCTTCTTCTAAAGAAATTGCCACCTCTTTAAATATTTCACTGAAAACAGTAGAAGTGCACAGGCATAACATACTTAAAAAACTAAAACTTAAAAATTCAGCCTCGCTGGTAAATTTTATAAATAGTTCCGCTTCATACCTGTAATAACCTCAGCGGTAATAACTTTTTAGTTTGATAAAGATAATTTACAGGTTGAGAATAATATTGCGACTATTATTTTATAGTTTATTAACTGACCGGTGGAAGTCCATTTTTTTATAAGCATAAACACTTAAGATTACTAAGTTAAATCCCTATAATCAAAATTAAATGCCATTTTATAGTACCGTGATGTAATAAAGTGTTGAGATATGCGTATTACAACTATCCAAATTTCCAATGAAAGATTCAATTCAATATCCAGAAAAATTCAGTTAAATCCAATACTGAAAAACCAATTATTCTATTGAAAAACCGCCCCCCTAGATCCTATGAAGACTACGGGGGTATTTTTTTGTATTAAAGCGATTGCTTTTGAAATTAACAGCGTTGGTATAAACACGTAGAGGAAGATAAATATGTAACTGTCAAGAAATATTTATAACGGATGAATTTTCTGTATTACCCATTCAGAGCATCTTGCACTGCGTCTGAGTATCTAATAAAGATTTTATCCATTTCATGAACGAGTCATTAAATAATTCATGAAAACCAACATACGGATCCAGAGTTGTCCCTGGCAAAATGTCAATCTTGTACCGAAAATATCCCGTGACTTATAAGGCCTGGGGTTTTTTATAAGTAAAAGTTATGTGTTCAAAAGACGAAGCTTTCACGATCCTTTTTTGCAAATTCACCGTACCTTCATGCTCTAATTTTACTCATGAGCGAAGAAATAAAACACGAATGTGGGTTGGCTTTCATTCGTTTACGTAAACCCTTCTCATATTACCTTCAACAATTTGGTACAGTATTATATGGTTTGAACAAGCTCTACCTTCTTATGGAAAAGCAACATAACCGGGGTCAGGATGGTGCGGGTGTGGCTACCGTAAAATTAAATACAGAACCTGGCTACCCGTTTATGCATCGCATCCGGAGCAATGTCAGCCAATCCATAGCTGAACTTTTCCGCCAGATCTCTGAAGAAGTATTGGAACTTGAAAAATATCAGCCGGACATAAAAAGGCATCCGGGACTGATGAAAGGTCATATTCGCTTTCTGGGTGAATCTTTACTAGGTCATTTACGATACGGTACGCAGGGAAGAAACAACGTCGATTTCTGTCATCCCTTTATCAAGCGCGATACTATTCCGGCAAGAAACCTTGCTTTGGCCGGTAATTTTAATCTTGTTAATGTAGAAGAGCTTTTTGCCCTGGTTAATATGGAGCCGGGTGAATTCCAGCGCCAAAGCGACCTGGCTGCAATGCTGGAAGTCTTGCATAATTTTCTTGTTAAAGAAGATGAGCAGAACCCTGGTGACCTCGATTTGAAAGCTGTTCTTCAGAAATCCTTTAAATTATTTGATGGTGGTTACCATGTTGGTGGATTGCTGGGTAACGGCGATAGCTTTGTTATACGCGACGCCCATGGCATCCGGCCTTCTTACTACTATATTAACGACGACCTCATCGTCGCCGCTTCGGAACGGGCCGCTATCAGGACCGCTTTTAATGTGGGCGAAAATGAAGTTCAGGAGTTGATGCCCGGGCATGCATTGCTTGTAAGAGCTAATGGTGATTTTAGCATTGAACAGATATTGGAACCAAAAGAACGACGCGCCTGCAGTTTTGAACGTATTTACTTTTCCCGCGGTAATGATGAAAAAATTTATAAAGAAAGGTCTAACCTTGGTTATAATCTTAGCGAAGCCGTACTGAAAGCAGTTAACTATGATCTTAAAAACACCATTTTTTCCTTCATCCCCAATACCGCCGAAGTAGCGTTTTTGGGATTGATAAAAGGAATGGAAAATTACCTTAACCAGATCAAAATTCAACGTATCCTTAGCTGGGATAGAGACTTCAATGATGACAAACTGGCCGAAATGATTAACCGGCATATCAGGATAGAAAAAATTGCGATCAAAGATGTGAAGATGAGAACATTTATTACGGCTGATGCAGGTCGCAATGAAATGGTACAGCATGTTTATGACATCACTTACGGAACGGTCATCAAAGGTTTAGATACGCTGGTAGTAATAGATGACTCCATTGTAAGAGGAACAACTTTACGAGAAAGCATTGTACGAATGTTATCAAGGTTGGCACCCAAAAAAATTATCATTGTTTCTTCTGCGCCTCAAATACGCTATCCCGATTGTTATGGTATCGATATGAGTAAACTAGGTGATTTTATTGCCTTCCGTGCTGCAATGGAATTATTGAAGGAAAGAGAAAAGGAATGCTTACTTACAGAACTATATGATCGCTGTAAAGAACTTTTAAGAACAAGCCAGTTACATTCTGAAAATGTAGTTCGCCAAATCTACAAACCATTTACAACCCAGGAAATCTCAGATAAAATTGCACAGCTAATCACCCCGGAAGATACCGAAATGGAAATACAGGTTATTTATCAAACCATCGAATCTCTTCATGATTCCTGTCCTACAAATACGGGTGACTGGTATTTTACAGGCAATTATCCTACGCCCGGTGGCAACAGAGTAGTAAACAAGGCTTTCATGAACTATATGGAAGGGAAAAACGTAAGAGGATATTGATAGTATTTCGGGATAGTGATTTTTGATTTGAGCTGGCAGCTGGTAGTTTAATCACAGGCTGATCTCCGGCCTTATCAGAACTATAGATTATCACATCCACTTTTGTAACAGCTGATCATCTTATACGCTGGTTAACGTAAATGTATCAATAGCATCCTTTTATCTTAAATCTGAAGACGATGAAGGCTTTGATTTTAATACGACATGCAAAAAGTAGTTGGGAAACTATAACTGATGATTTCAATCGTCCATTAAATGAACGTGGAAAACATGATGCACCTCAAATGGCTGGGAGACTGCTAAATGAAAAAATTATTATTGATTCTTTTATTTCAAGTCCCGCAAAAAGGGCAAAGAAAACTGCGCGGTTATTTATGGAGGAGTTTCAGGTCAGTAAAGAAGAGATCATCTTAATTCCGGAATTATACAATGCAGCAGCATCAGTGTTTTTTAAGGTAGTTACAAGTTTAGATAAGAGTAGTAATACAGTGGCGATTTTTGCCCACAATCCTGGTATTACTGATTTCGTAAATTCTCTTACCAGTTTTAAAACAGGTGAGATGCCTACCTGCGGCGTATTCGCCATAAAAATAAATTCCGATAGTTGGGAAGATTTTGAAACTGCGAACAAAGATTTCTGGTTCTTTAAATATCCTAAATTGAAAAACTGATTATTAATTATTGAACGGTTTTATTATTAACAGCAAGTCCTTTTATAAAGTCAGTAATGACTTTTTTATATTGATCATCTCTCACCGTTTTAAAATTCGTAAAATCAAATGAGTCGGCTTCACGTATAGCCTTACCAAGGTTTATATTATTTTGTTTATAACTCAGACAAATTTTTTTGGAAGAAAGATAATTAGCAAGGTATTCCTGCTCCGGTTGACCTGGGGTAGGAACGAAGATGCATTTTTTATTTAGTCCTATCAAATCCATCACCGTGCTATACCCTGAACGGCTTATAATTATTTTTGCAGCATTAATGAATTGATTAAGGTCTTCGGCGGTCAGGTGATTATAGATTAAAAGGTTTTCCCTGCTGTTAACAAGCGGCTTTTCTTCGCCCGGCAATCCGCGAACTAGTACAGTAGCTTCATTATAATCATTCAATTGAATTAAGAGGATCTGTTCAAAAATGCTACGTTGGGGTTCAGGTCCGGAAAGGATTATTAACAACTTAATTTCTTTTGCAGAAGGAGCCGCTTCAACGATCCGGGATAACCGGCCCAGGTATTTTACCGGAATAGAAGGCATACTGTCAGGATGAGAAAGTTTACCTCCCATATTGTTTTCGCCAGCGAAATCAGGTATCCAGCATTCTGTGAATTTACTAATATAGCAGTAGTTAATTTTCCGCAGCGTATTTTCCAGAACCCTTCCAAACGAAGTTTTAATGGTAAGCTGATGAGTGATAAAAACAGCAGGCACGTTCCTGCTAAACAATCCGTACCGGTTGTCAGAAATAATAAAATCAATATCGTTTTTTAATAAAAAGTCTTTTAACCAACTGCTTTCCCGGTTGATTGAGATCAAAATTTTTGGAATTTGACATAATATTTTTATAAATGTTTTTGTAGCTGTTGTGCTAAAAGTTATCCCGTATCCGGTGGATTTTACGAATTGGAGTCTAGGAAATTCTTTCTGCAGAAGATATAGTTGAATTCCATCTGCAGCAATGATTACATCGCAACTTATCGAATTTAAATATTTTATAATTGGTATGCATCTTGTCGAGTGGCCAAGACCCCAGTCAAGTGGCGCAATTAAAACTTTCATTATTTATTAAAGTCAATGTTAATTTTGCAGGAAAAAACAAATGATATACTAATTTTGTATTAAAATAGTTAATTTAGAGAAACCAATTTGGTGACAATGAAGTTTTTAAAATTATTTTTTCTGTTTTTTTTTATTGGTGTTGCCTTTATGGGTTGTAGTAGCAGCGTTCATATGGGCGGATCAAAGAAAGGTTGCGGATGTGGCGTGCACAAGGGTTTTTCCGGATATTAAAAGGATATAGTTAATGAAAACTAGAAATCGTGATTTGCTTGTATTGTTAAAAGATGAGTTTAGAAATGAACAGGCCATTGAAAAAGAGTTAGAAAGACTCAACGAGTTGCTCCAATTTATTGAAACAGTAGACAACTATTGTATCGCTTATGAAATTGTTGACATTAATAAGTACAAAATTTACAGTCAGCGAAAAAAAATTATACAAGTTATAAACCAGGAAAAGCTTAAGCCGTTCCAGTTTATTTGTAATAAAAATTAACCACTACTTTCGCAGCTACCATTTTCAGGATAATTTTTTTAGTGCTCTTCTTAATATATCTATCATTTCATCAATCTCCTCTTTCTTACTTGTACCAACGCTTAGGCGGTACCAATTGGAATCCCGCGGTGTCCCGAATGCATAAAAAGGTACCACGGCCAGTTTAGCCTCATTCAAGATATAACGCGTAACTGCTTCCTGATTTTTAATCAATTCGCCATCAGGCGTACTTTTATTTATAAGGTCAATTTGAATTGTAAGATATATGGCTGCTTGTGGCGCAATAGCATTAACCGGATATCCTTCTCCTTTCAACTGCATAAATCCTTCATAAATACGCCGCAGCCTTTGTTCTATTTCTTCCTTGAAATGTGACAGGTACTTTTGAATATTTTCTTTTTGTAAAAGAAAACGGGCTACGGCCTTTTGTTCAGCCATTGGCGCCCAGGCTCCGACATGCGTTAATAATGCTTTCATTTTATCGATTATTATCGCAGGTCCCATAGACCATCCCACCCTGACACCGGTGGCGGCAAACACTTTACTGATTGCATCTACAAAAATGGTATAGGATCGCATTTCAGGACGGAGAATAACAGGGTTGTAATGCTTTATATTTCCGTATGTCAGGTGCCAGTACATCTGATCATACATCACATACATTTTTTTCTCTCCCGGTGCCCTGCTATTATTTTCTTCTATTACCATGTCACAGATACGTTCCAGTTCCTCTTTGCTGAATGTAGTGCCTGTAGGGTTCTGCGGAGAACAAAGTGCAAGCAAAGTCGACCCTTTAATAAATGGACGAAGATCAGCTGCAATGGGCATGAAATCATTCTCGAGGTATGTATTTACAACCACATGCTCACCATCTACAAAATGGGCATAATGATTATTATTCCACGATGGTACCGCATAAATCACCTTGTCACCTTTATCGCAAATAGCCCTGAATATAGAATAGATCAGTGGTCGCCCGCCTGACGCAACCAGGATTTCGTTAACGCTGTAATCAAGACCTTCCCATTCATTTACAAACTGCGAAATGGATTCCCGCAAATCAAGATTACCTTCTGCAGCAGGATAATTAGTAAAATGAAGGCGGTAAGCTTCAATAATTTCATTCTCCAACTCTTTGGGTATTGGAAAAATTGCCGGATCGAAATCACCAATGGTAAAATTATATATTTTCTCACCTTTACGGATTTTCTCCCTGATCTCTCCTCCAAGTTTAACTATTTCCGAACCAATAAGGGTCTCTGATAAATAAGAAAGTTTTAAATCTGACATGCCTGTTGCTTAATTATTTTTTTACACTCAAAAGTAATTGCGTTCATTCAGATTGCAAGAAGATTTTGAACATGTTAGATAATTTTACCATCAGCAAATAATGTTATGAAACGTTATCTTTTCTATAATGTCAATCATTATAGATTGATTGCTGCAGAAAAGAACTATCTTTCTCAATGTTTAACCACTAAAAATATAAAATATGCATATCAAATTATTTACAATTCTTATTGCAAGTGTCGCCGTGGCGCTTAGTTCTTTTGTATCTATTAAAGCTGATAACAATCCGGGAAAACCTTTAGTAAAAAATAATTTCAAAACTTCCTACGCCCCAACTACATGGACTGTAGATAAGGCGCACTCCAATGTAAAGTTTACTGTTACACACATGGTGGTGTCTGAAGTAGGTGGGACTTTTAAAGTTTTCGATGGTACGATGGAACATACTAAGCCGGACTATTCAGATGCTAAGATTAGTTTTTCTGTAGACGTAGCATCTATAAATACTGACAATGAAAGAAGGGATGGCCATCTTAAGAGTGATGACTTTTTTAATGCTGAGAAATTCCCTCAAATGAAATTTGTCAGTACTTCTTTTACACCTGAAGGTGACAACAAATATAAACTGGCGGGAAATCTTACAATAAGGGATGTTACGAAACCTGTTAGTTTTGATGTTACCTATGGTGGATCTGTTACAGACAAAGGCGCGGTTAAGTCAGGCTTCAAAGCTAAAACGACCATTAACCGTTTTGATTATAACCTTAAGTGGAGCACTGCAACCGAAGCCGGCGGATTGGTTGTAAGCAAAAACGTTGATGTTATAGTGAATCTTGAGTTGAAAAAAAGCTGATCCCGGTATATAAATTTATTCACCGTGGCCTTAGAGGTCACGGTTTTTTTGTGCCTGAAGAGTGATTCATGATCATTGTTATAATAGAAAGCTTATTGTTATAAGTGTTCTGCCGATGCTCACAGTTAAGATTGTTGCTTTAAAAGATTACCAGGTACTTAACCTGCTGCTGCTTTTAAATTTAATATATTCGTTCTTAAAACATTCAGCAATCAGGGTATGAAAAGATTATTGTTTTTGGTTTTTACCATTGTTATTAGTTATAGCGCTGCTGCTCAAACCGGTTACCAGATTACAGTCACAATTAAACCATGCACCAACCAATATGTTTACCTCGGATATTACTATGGCAAGCTAAAAGCCCTTGCAGACTCTGTGAAGCTAAACAATGTCGCCACCGGGATACTCTCCGGAAAACAAAAACTTCCGGGGGGCATATATTTTCTGGTTTCTTCAAAGAAAGAAATTCTTTTTGAATTATTACTCGACAAGCAACAGCATTTTTCCATTACTGCAGATACGGCACATCTTCCTAACAGCGTTATTTTTACCGGCTCTGAAGATAATACCCAATTCCAATCCTATTCCAAAGATATCGCTGTAAGTGGAAAAGAGATCAACACTCTGATTACCGGATTGCAAACTGCCGGATCTAAAACAGACTCCAGTAAAATTCAGGAAAAATTACAGGTGCTAAATAAACAAATGCAGCAATATAGAAGTGATCTTGAAAAGAAATTACCAACCTCATTGCTTGCTGCCTTGTTCAGGTCAATGAAAGAACCGGTAGTCCCGCCTGCGGAACAACAGCCTGGTAAAAAGTATGATTCTCTTTTTGCCTATAAATACTACAAGCAGCATTACTGGGATGGTTTTTCGTTTACGGATGAACGTATGTTGCGTACGCCAATTTTTGAACCCAGGCTTGAAAAGTATTATAAAGAACTTATTGTACCCGAGCCGGATTCTATCAATAAAGAAATAGATATCATGTTGCTTAAATCTAAAAGCAACAAAGAAATGTATAAATTCCTGCTTACCACTTTTGTACAGAAATACATCAACCCGGAATTTATGGGACAAGATGCAGTGTTTGTGCATCTTTTTGAAAAATATATAAATAATGTGCCGGAGGTAGACTGGTTTACAGATAAGTATAAAAAGTACATGTTTGAAAGAGCGTATAGCCTGATGGCTAATCTGATTGGACAGCCTGCTTCCATTATGGAGATGAAGGATACTTTAGGAAAGTTACAGCCATTATATAGTTTGGAAGCACCTTTCACTGTAATATGTTTTTGGGATCCTACCTGTAGTCATTGTAAGGAAATGGTACCAAGACTTGATTCTATGTTCCGGCACAAGTGGAAAGAAATGGGAGTAAAGATATATGGAGTAATGGTTGATGGTGGCAAAGAAGCATGGCTAAATTATATCCGTGAAAACAAATTGACAGGCTGGATTCATGTATATGAAACAACCGAACAAAAAGAAGCGGTTTCTGCGGCGGGTAAGCCCAGCTATAAACAATTGTACGACGTTTATCAAACACCGGTGTTATACCTGTTAGACAAAGACAAACGGATCATCGCAAAAAAACTTAGCTACCAGCAAATAGATGAAGTGATAAGTTTAAAAATAAAAAATAGTGTGGTGAAATAACAATTAACACAATAGACTTTGACTTTTATTAATATTTGAAATCCTAATGCCTCTTAAACAACAAGAGATGAAAAGTTTAGCCTTTTTAATTTGCGCTATCATATTACAACCCGGTTTTTATTCAAAGGCACAAACCATTTTAAGCTACGGTAACAGCAATGTCAGTAAGCAGGAATTTGTAAAAGCATTCTCAAAAAATAACACAGACAGGCATCCTTCAGAAAAAACTTATCGTGATTATCTTGAACTTTATATACGTTTTAAGCTTAAGGTTAAAGCAGCTTATGATTTAAAAATAGATACTCTATCAAATCAGCAAGCTGAGCTTTCTGATTTTCGAAGGCAGATTGAACAAGGATTCTTAACAGATGACAACAGCGTGAAAGACCTTGTCAGCGAAGCTTTCACAAGGAGCAAAAAAGATATTCACCTCGCACATATCTTTATAGCATTCGATTCCGATGCCGCCGGCAGATCTGCTAATGCGAATCCAAAGGATACAGCGAAAACATGGAAAGTCGCTATGACCATATATCATGAACTGGAAAAGGGAGCGGATTTCGGTACGCTTGCTTCGTCTTATTCATCTGATGTCTCAGCGCATTTAAATAAAGGTGACATCGGTTACATAACCGTGTTCACCTTACCTTATTCACTGGAAAATCTGGCCTACTCTATACCGTTAGGAAAATTTTCAAAACCTTTTCGTAGCAATACAGGCTACCACATTTTTAAAAACCTGGGAGAACGTAAAGCAGCCGGCAAAATTAAAGCTTCCCAGATCGTGCTTGCTTTTCCGCCGGACACTTCCAAAAATACCAGAGTATCTATAAAACAAAAAGCCGATTCAATATACAATGCCTTATTAAAAGGTGCTTCGTTCACTCAAACGGTTGACCGCTTTAGCAATGATAATAACGCTTTGCCAACTCATGGAGAGATGCCTGAATTCGGAGTAGGCAGTTTTGATCCTGCATTTGAAAATGTTATTTTCAGTTTGAATAAAAATGAATCAATCACCAGGCCTATACTAACCCCCTCAGGTTATTATATTATAAAGAAGCTATACCAGATACCGGTTAACGATGATCCATTGAATGATTCGGCAATGACGGTTTTGAAGCAACAGGTAAGTAATGATTCACGTATAGAAACGGCAAGGAAAGCCATGTCCGGTAAGATCTATAGATTAACTGGTTATAAGCAGGGTACCATACCTGACAGTAGCTTACTGAAATTCGCTGAAAATGTTTATTTTAATAAAAAAAATATTGTTCCCTCAGGGATTTCCGAAAAAACGATTTTGTTTTCCTTTCCGCATCAACAAATTTATGTGGGTGAATTTATTAAAAATTTACAGGCTTTAAGGTATACCCAGGGCGGTCTGCCTATACAAAAAATACTGGCTACCTACCAGGAAGTAAAGAGGCGTGATTACTACCGTGCACATTTAAATGAATTCGATCCTGAATTTGCTTCACAGGTTAATGAATTTAAAGAAGGTAATTTATTATTTGAGATCATGCAACACAATGTGTGGGATAAAGCTTCTGCCGATTCTCTCGGATTAAAAACATTCTTCGAAAATAATAAAGGCAGGTATTGGTGGGAGTCCAGCGCTGATGCAATCATATTCAGTTGTTCAGATGTAAGCCTCGCTAACGATCTAAAAAGCAAGCTTAACAAAAATATCAATGGCTGGAAAGATCTTGTGGTTCCTTTTGAAACAAAAGTACAGACTGATTCCGGCAGATTTGAGCTGACGAAATTACCTCTCCTTCACCAGCATGTTGCAACAGCAGGACAATTTTCAGAAATTTTAAAGAACGCAGGAGACAGTAGTTACTCTTTTATATATTTTATAAAACTATACCCTCAGAAGCAACCACGAAATTTTGAAGACTCGAAAGGCTTCGTCCTTAATGACTATCAAACTTTTCTTGAAGACAAATGGATAGCGGGTCTAAAAAATAAATACCCTGTAAAGATCAATGAAGCGGTTTTCAGGTCACTCCTGAAATAAGGCTCAGCTGACAGTAAATCCTGCATATTCTTAAACCAGTTCCTTGACTACGTTCCAGATTACCTGCGATTTTCCCAAGGTGTAATAGTGTAAGACAGGTACACCGAATTGTTTTAATTCTTTACTTTGTTGTATCAGCCATTGCGTACCTATTTTTTCAACATCCTCATCAGTTTTGCATTTCATAATTTCATTGGAAAAGTCACTGGGAATATCTACATGAAAAATCTTCGGCAGTATATTAAGTTGCTTTTTATTGGTGATAGGCTTTAATCCGGGTATGATAGGGACTGTAATACCGTTATCCCGGCAATCTTTTACAAATTCGAAATATTTCTGGTTATTAAAAAACATCTGGGTCATTATATATTCTGCACCGGCCTCCACTTTCGCTTTAAGATATGCTATATCTGTTTCCAGGTTTGGTGATTCAAAGTGCTTCTCAGGGTAGCCGGCTATGCCAATACAAAAATCTGTTTTGCCACCATTTTTTATATCTTCTTCCACATATATACCGTGATTCAGACTCGCTGTTTGCTTAAGCAGGTCTATAGCATACCGGTTGCCATTGGGTTCCGGTTCAAAGAATGTTTCATTTTTAGCCGCATCGCCTCTTAAAACAAGTACGTTGTTTATTCCAAGGAAATGAAGATCGATCAGTGCATCTTCCGTTTCGCGTTTGGAGAAGCCACCGCATATAAGATGAGGCACGGCATCTACTTTGTAATGGTTCATGATCGCTGCACAGATGCCCACCGTACCGGGTCTTTTACGAATCTCTACTTTCTCAAAAGTGCCATCGCCTTTCTTCTTAAACATGGTTTCGCTTCTGTGATAAGTTACATTTATGAAGGCAGGTTTAAATTCCATCAAAGGATCAAGGTGATCATATATAGCAGCAACTGTTTTACCTTTTAAGGGAGGCAACACTTCGAAAGAGACGAGTGTTTCATGTGCCTCATTAATATGTTCTATAACTTTCATAGTTTCCTTAATAAATATGCAAACATAAGCAAGGAGTCATTAACTATCAAACGCTGATCAGACGATCTGTCGTTCAAAGCGACTTATACGAAAAAAACTATAACACAAGTAATTTCTCCCGGCGACTGACGGCGGATTGCATAAACACCACTTTGTGCTAAACATAACAGCAGTTAGTAAAAACATATAAACGCATTTGGCTTATTTTTGTTTCCTAAAACTAAAATTTTTGAATCTTACTATTCATACAAAAGACCTTGTAAAAAGTTATCGTAACAGAACCGTAGTCAACCATGTTTCTGTTGAAGTTAGTCAGGGTGAAATTGTAGGATTACTTGGTCCGAATGGAGCAGGCAAGACAACTACATTTTATATGGTAGTTGGATTGATTAAACCAGACGAGGGCGAAGTATTTCTCAATGAGGCTGATATAACCGGTATGCCTATGTATAAACGCTCCCAGCAGGGCATTGGTTATCTGCCACAAGAGGCTTCTGTTTTCAGGAAGCTTTCAGTTGAAGACAATATAATGGCAGTGCTTGAAATGAGAAAAATTTCTAAGAAACAACGGAAAGAAAAGCTGGAAGAATTACTCGATGAATTTCATCTTCATCATGTACGAAAAAATAACGGGGATAGCTTAAGTGGCGGGGAAAGGCGAAGGACAGAAATAGCAAGGGCGCTGGCCGTTGACCCTAAATTTATTTTGCTGGATGAGCCTTTTGCGGGCGTTGATCCTATAGCAGTGGAAGACATACAGGCGGTAGTGGCCAGATTAAAATACAAAAATATTGGCATACTGATAACAGATCATAATGTAAATGAAACGTTGTCAATTTGTGACAGGGCTTATCTTTTAATAGAAGGAAAAATTTTTAAACACGGTACTGCCGAAGAATTATCTTCAGACGAACATGTGCGTCGCTTATACCTGGGGAGGAATTTTGAATTGAAAAGAAAAGATTATCTGCTTGACCAGGGCAAAAATAATGGCAGGCCAACGGTTAATAATCTTATTACGTCTATTAGAAATGTGCTTGAAATGTTTGATAAGATGACTGAAAAAGAAAAGGAAAAAAGTTTTTTACCTGGCCAGGAGAATTTAGAAGATGCCAATGACTTACAAACGTACGATTATGCAAAAACGTTATCGGATTTGCAGGATACAATTCAGCTCTACGCCAAGGAATCACAAAATGAAGATCTGTTAGAAAAAAGCAATATGCTGTTTCAGCAAAAGGAAAATATTCGTGCCGACCTTATTCAAATGATGCAGCTGTTACAAGAGAAGAAATATCAATAGCTGTAATGCTGTGAGATGACATGTAGCCAATAATATTTCCGGCAGTCATTTTCTAACTTACTTATATTGCATACATGAAACTCTTAAGTCCTGCCATATCACATCTCGCCCGATTGCGCTTTTGGCAGATAGGCCAATGGTCTGGTGGCCCTGTTGCTGCGCAACGGGAAGTTCTGCAAGAACTTGTAACCGCAGCTCAATACACAGAATTCGGCAGGAAATATAAGTTCAACAGGTTGTTCTCTATAAAAGCTTTTAAGAAGGCAGTTCCCGTACACGAGTATGATGACCTCAAGCCATACATTCTTAGAATGATGATGGGCGAAGAGAACCTGCTTTGGAACACTCCCGTTAAGTGGTTTGCAAAAAGCAGTGGTACTACCAGTGAAAAAAGTAAGTTCATCCCGGTAAGCGCGGAAAGCCTGGAGGAGTGCCACTATCAGGCGGCCAAGGATGTACTGACACTGTATTATCAGTCATTTCCGGCATCCGATTTACTTACGGGCAAGGGATTGGTAGTAGGCGGAAGTCACCAGGTCAGCCAGGTTAATGATGAAGTAAGCTATGGTGACCTGAGTGCCGTACTGCTTCAAAATACACCTTTTTGGGCGCACTGGATTAAAACACCTGAACTAAGCGTAGCCTTGCTGGATGAATGGGAAGATAAGATTGAACAGCTGGCGCAGCGTACCATTTATGAAGATGTTACTTCTATCTCTGGTGTACCTACCTGGACGCTGGTTTTGATAAAGCGGATTTTGCATATCACAGGTAAACACAATCTTAAGCAGGTATGGCCGAACCTTGAACTGTATCTTCATGGAGGCGTTTCGTTCGTCCCATACAAAGAACAATTTAAAAAACTTATAGGTGCAGATATTAATTATCTCGAAATGTACAATGCCAGTGAGGGCTTCTTTGCTGCGCAGAATGATCCCACGGAGGATGGCTTGCTGCTGTTTACCCAGCATGGTATCTTTTATGAGTTTATGCTGATAGAAGAATATGGTAAACAGTTTCCTGAGACTATTGGATTATCTGATGTTGAACTAAACACCAATTACGCATTGATCATCTCCACTAATGGCGGGCTATGGAGATATATTGTCGGGGATACAATCAGGTTTACATCTCTGGCGCCCTTTAAGATAAAAGTAAGCGGGAGATTAAAACATTATATCAATGCATTTGGGGAAGAATTAATTGTTGACAACAGTGACAATGCTCTTACAATTGCCTGTAATAAAACCGGTGCTATCATAAATGATTATACTGCTGCCCCGGTTTATTTTAGCGACAACAGCAATGGAGCGCATGAATGGCTGATTGAATTTGAAAAGGAACCCATTGATATGCAGTTGTTTACTTACGAGCTGGATGCTGCTCTTAAAACGCTCAACAGCGATTATGAAGCCAAGCGTTATAAAGATATTGCGCTTAGAATGCCTGTCATTCATTCATTAAAAAAAACAGTGTTTAAAGAATGGTTGCGAAGAAAGGGAAAACTCGGTGGCCAGCATAAAATACCCCGGTTAAGCAATGAAAGAATTTATATAGATGAGATACTGGAAATTGCAGGAATGGCATGAGGTGATTATCGTTAGACATTAACCGGTAAATGCTGATGACTTGTTTATTGAACATTAATTTATGTAGATATCTCATGGCTGAAATCATCGAAATTAATTAACCATTAACCATTCTCTCCTGATGAAATTACTTGAAAACAAGGTAGCGCTGATAACCGGTGCCAGTCGTGGTATTGGTGAAGCTATTGCATTGAAGTTCGCTGAACAGGGCGCCAACATTGCTTTCTCTTATCTTAACAGTGATGACAAAGCAAAGACACTGGAAGCAAAAATAAAAAGCTTTGGAGTAAAAGCAATCGCCTATAAAAGCAATGCAGGTATATATAAAGATTGTGAAATGCTTGTGGATAGTGTAATGAAAGATTTTAAGAACATTGACATTTGTGTAAATAATGCCGGAATTTCAAAAGACAATTTACTATTGCGCATGTCTCCCGATCAGTGGGATGATGTTATGAAGATTAACCTTAACGGGGTTTTTAATATTACTAAACAGGTAATCCGGCCTATGATGAAAGCAAGGCGTGGAAGCATCATCAATATGAGTTCGATTATCGGAATAAGGGGTAATGCCGGACAGAGCAGTTATGCAGCCAGCAAAGCTGGAATCATTGGCTTTACTAAATCTATTGCCCTGGAACTTGGCAGCCGCAACATTCGCTGCAATGCGATTGCCCCGGGATTTGTTGAAACAGATATGACAAAGTATTTAAAAGAAGGCGAAGTGTCAAAATCATTTATCGATAAAATTCCTTTAGGAAGATTTGGTTCCGCGGAAGAAATAGCCAATGTTACTTTATTTCTTGCAAGCGATATGAGCTCTTACATTACTGGCCAGGTATTAAGTGTTTGCGGAGGATTGAATATATAATCCTTTAAAGCGTTTAACAATGTTGCCATAACAGATGGTAATATCCCTGGATCTTTAAATTGTTAAAAGAAGATAGATCATTTGTTTTTTTACTTTGTGGAGGATAGTTTTGCCAAACTAATATGTTGGGAAAAAAAATCATACATCTCATACTCCTGCTCACGCTCCTCATTCAATTGTTTCCAACGAATCAGGCGGGAAGACTTTTTCTGCTTGATTTACCTGATGGTGAATACACTGATATGGCAAATTCTTCCTCCGATCAGCTTCGCCAGATTGTAGAAGATGAACACAAAGAGATTTATATTGAGCATACCTGGATTACCGTACTATTCGTTCACATTACAAATACAAGATTTCGTTTCTCGGTATCTTTACCTGATCCACACCCCGGCGCGATCCCTACTCCGCCGCCGAATTATCTAGCCTGACTTTTTTCATTGAGTAAAGTTACCTGCCATCAGGTACAGGTCTTACTATCCTTCGCAAAAGATTAAATTAATTAAATTAGGTTGCCGTAATAATTTCAAGAAGAAATTTTTGAAAGAAGAAATGTTTTATGCAACCAGGTAAATAAATCAAAATGAAAAATATTTTTAAAAGTATAGGAGCCGATCTTTCGGCGTCTCTTGTTGTGTTCCTCGTTGCTTTACCATTATGCCTGGGTATTGCAATGGGTTCGGGTGCACCTATGTTCGCAGGTATAATTGGTGGTATAGTCGGAGGTTTAATTATTGGATCCTTAAGCGGATCTCAGTTGAGTGTAAGCGGGCCTGCCGCGGGCTTAACAGTTATTGTAGCTGCGGCTATCATTAGGCTTCCAACCTTTGAGGCGTTTTTGTTAGCAGTATTAATTGCCGGAGTATTCCAGGTAATACTGGGATTTATTAAGGCAGGAGTTATCGGTGATTACATTCCGTCAAGTGTTATCACCGGTATGCTGGCGGCAATAGGCCTTATACTTATCTTAAAACAAATACCACATTTTTTAGGCTATCATGCCGATTTTGAAGGTGATGAATCTTTTGCGCAAACTGACAACGAAAATACTTTTAGTGGTATCACTTCTTCTCTGCAAAAGATTAGTCCGCTGGCAATTATCATCGGGACCATATCATTGCTTATTCAAATATTGTGGGATAAAGTACTTGTTAAAAAAGCGCGGATCTTTAAGCAGGTACCGGCGCCGCTGGTGGTTGTATTATCGGCTATATTGATAAACCTTTATTTTACAAATCAACAGCATCCGTGGGCATTGAATGACAATCACCTGGTCGTAATTCCAATCGCTGAATCATTTAATGGATTTGTATCTTTTTTTAAATTCGCTGATTTTAATTTTATCGGCTTACCCGCAGTATGGACCACAGCCTTAACCATTGCCATCGTAGCAAGCCTGGAAACATTGTTAAACATTGAAGCTGCAGACGAGCTGGATACATATAACCGGGTTACACCAACAAACAGGGAACTTAAAGCACAGGGAATTGGAAATATGGTTTCAGGATTAATTGGAGGCTTGCCATTGACATCGGTGATAGTAAGAACATCCGCAAATGTAAATGCGGGCGCTAAAACAAAACTATCGTCTGTGATGCATGGTATCTTTCTATTATTAAGTGTGGCTTTTATTCCCGGCCTGCTTAATTATATTCCCCTCTCGGCCCTGGCAGCGGTATTGATCTATACAGGATTTAAATTAGCAAAGCCTGCTGTCTTTATAAAATTTTATAAAAAAGGCTTTGATCAGTTCGCACCATTTGTGATCACGGTTATTGCAATTTTGCTTACTGATTTATTACTGGGTATCATCATCGGTATTGGAGCCGGTTTATTTTTTGTGCTGCGAAGCAATTTTAAAACAGCTGTTTTTGTAGTGAATGATAAAGACAATTACCTCTTTCGCCTGAGGAAAGATGTATCCTTTTTAAACAAGCCTATTCTGAAAAGTAAGTTAGAAAAGGTGCTTCCGAATGGTTATGTGATGATCGATGCGATGCGCGCAGACTTTATCGACAAGGATGTTATTGAAGTAATTAACGATTTTATGAGACATGCGCACCTGAAGAATATAAGGGTAGAAATAAAGAGGAGCGCCACTAAACCGATGCATCAACTGATTGATTTCATCGTACCAGTTGAGCACAAAGCTGTTCTTAAAATATCTGCAGAAAAGGCAAATGAACCATACGAAATGCCGGTGATAAATTAGTTTTCAGCGACTGACTTTCAGCCACAGGCATTGCTTTGTAATATAGAAATAATCAGACGTATATTTAACATACAAGTAAATTGAGATACTTGCCTGATAATGGATCTTTAATATAATAATCTACAATAACAGCTCCTGTTAATTTGAAAGATGATTGTCTCATTTCAGCACTTCAAACACAGGCCTGCACATAATATTAAAAAATGAAACCATTCGAAAAATTGCTTCTTGAAAATAAAGCCTGGGCGGCAGAAATGCTCGAAAACGACGACCAGTACTTTAAGCGCTTATCCAGTCTGCAGGAACCTGAATTTCTTTGGATAGGTTGTAGTGATAGTCGCGTGCCTGCAAATGAAATTACAGGCACACAGCCAGGAGAAATTTTTGTTCATCGCAACATCGCCAACCTGGTAGTAAACACGGATATCAATATGCTGAGTGTACTTCAATATGCAGTGGAAGTATTAAAAGTAAAACATGTTATCGTTGTGGGTCATTACGGATGCGGCGGCATCAAAGCTGCCATGAATCAACATCATTACGGAATCATCAACCACTGGCTTAAAAATATAAAAGATGTTTACAGGATACATCGCGAAGAGATAGACGCTTTTCCAACAGAAGAAGAAAGAGCAAATCGATTAACAGAACTAAATGTAATAGAACAGGTATTCAATCTTTCTAAAACATCTATTATTCAAACCGCATGGAAGTATGATCAGCGGCCTCATCTGCATGGCTGGGTATATGCATTAAGCGATGGATTGCTAAGGGTTGTATCAGACATACCGGCGGGAACTAACATTGATGAATTGTATGAGTATGATAATCTGTGAGGGATGATGTTTTAAGGTATGTGGTATTGAGGGAGGAGGTCATTCTTTAATAATTTCGTTTTTGACTACATAATGAATACTGTTTATTTGATACAGGAATGACCTCATACCTCCTTAATCCAACCCAAACAATCCCTTATTCAGCAATTGCAAAGTTTGTATTTTATCGTCGGATGAAATCAACAAAGATATATTGTGCCTGCTTCCTCCATAACTTACCATCCGCACAGGTACCGGTGCCAGCGCTTCAAACAATCTATTGAGAACGTTCGGAGTTTGGGAAATCTCATTACCTACTATGGAAACGATTGTTTGGTTATAATCAACTTCAACGGTACTAAAAGATTCCAGTTCTTTAATGACTGCCTTTAAGTTGGCAGCATTATCAATTGTTAAAGAAACAGCTACCTCGGATGTTGTAATCATATCTATCGGAGTTCGGTATTTCTCAAAAACTTCAAATATCTTTTTCATGAAGCCATAGGCCAATAACATACGGCTGCTTTTTATTTTAATAGCAATTATACCATCTTTGGCAGCAATAGCTTTCACTCCAACACTTCCGGCTTCTCTTATTATTAGCGTACCCTTTGCCTGTGGGTCCATAGTATTTAACAATTTTACCGGGATGTTATACAACTGTGCAGGCCAGATAGAAGCAGGATGTAATATTTTAGCGCCGAAATAAGCAAGCTCCGCAGCTTCTTCAAAACTCAGCTGTTCAATGGCTATCGTTTTTTTTACAACCCGGGGATCATTATTATGCATGCCATCTATGTCTGTCCAGATTTCACAAACACTTGCATTGATTGCGGCTGCAATTAAAGAAGCGCTGTAATCACTGCCGCCTCGTCTTAGGTTATCTACTTCGCCTCTTGCGTTGCGACTAATATAACCTTGGGTGATAAATAAGTTTTTGTCGCTATGCTGTTGCAGTAATTGACTCAGCTTCACTTTTATACTACCTATCTGTGGCTCATCGTAAGCATCGATTGTCATAAAATCAAGCGCAGGTAACAGTACATGGTCGATATCAAGTTCATGTAAATAAACGCTGAAAAGTTTAGTACTCAGTAGTTCGCCCTGTGCGAGTATATCTTTATTCAATGCCTCATTGAATGAAATTTTCAGGATTATAAAAAGAAATTCAAAGTGTTCGTTAACCAGTTCCCTGGCCTTTTGCAGGGAGTCTTCCTTTGATAGCAGGCTGCTCAAAAAAACTTCATAATGAGTGGACAATTTTTCAATTTGTTGTTTCGCGATCTCCCGTTCTCCTTTACTCATAGATTCACCGATAGCTACCAGCGAATTGGTTGTTCCGCTTAATGCGCTTAGCACAACTATCTTTGGTTCATCGTCGCTGGTGATGAGTTGAGATACCTGGTGCATTCTCTCCGGCTTCCCTACAGAAGTACCGCCAAACTTCATAACTTTCATAACTGCTAAAATTTAAGAGGTGCAAAGATAATCAGGCAGGGGAAAGATCGAAGTTTAATGTTGATACCGGGAGAATACTATTTGACAGGTACTGGCGCAGGTAGGCAGCTAAGCTTTGTATTGGCGTGTTTGTGCCTTGGTAAAGTTTTGAATGGAGTCAGGCAGTTTTAAAAAAATTACAAGGTAAGATGCAACTTCTCTCCTGTCATCTCAAGATCTTTAATCACTACATCCAATAAGGGAATTCCATTTTGCAGCCGTTCGACCTGCATTTCTCTTTCCGGGTCGCCGGGAATAATTACTTTAGCATGGCCTTCTACTGTTCTAGCAGTTCTGAACCTGCGTATCCATCGATCCATATCCTTTTTAAATTCGGCGGCAGGCCTGAAAGCATCGAGTCGCATGGCACCAAAGAAGTGACCTATTCCTTTTCCGGGCAAGTCGTCACTTACTGGTAAGAAGCTGACAAATGGTGGAACCCATGGTCCGTAGTTAGCGCCGCTTAATATAGCAGAGAATATATCTACCACCGCACCTAAGGCATATCCTTTGTGGCTTCCATGTTCAAAATCACCTCCCAGGGGTAACAATGCTCCGCCGTGTTTAAGTTCATGCGGATCATTTGATGTTTTCCCATCCTTATCCTGTATCCAGCCAGAGGGCGCCTGAAGATTTTTTCGTTGTAACATCTCCAGTTTTCCATTTGCAGCGGTAGTGGTGGCCATGTCCGCTACAAACGCCGGCTCGTCACCCGCCGGTACAACAACACACACAGGATTTGTTCCTAACAAACGTTCTGTGGAGAAAGTAGGTGCCACGAGCGGACTGGCATTAGTCATAACAATCCCGATCATGTCATGCTCTAAAGCCATCATCGCATGATAACCGGCAATTCCAAAGTGATTAGAGTTTTGTACGCTTACCCAACCCGTGCCAACATTCTTTGCTTTTTCAATAGCCACCTGCATAGAAAATGGCGCTATAACAAGTCCTAATCCACTATCTCCGTCCACTACCGCCGTAGAGGGCGTTTCATAAATTATTTTTATATCCGGACTTGTATTGATACGATGTGCTTCCCATAAACGGATATAGCCGCTTAGCCTCGCCACACCATGTGAATCAATACCCCGGAGATCTGCTGATAACAAAGCTTTGGAAGCAGCCTCAGCGTCCATATTACTACAGCCAATTTTAAGGAACACCTTCCGGACAAAACTTAAAAGACGATAATAAGAAAATGTTTGTGAAGAAAGATCCAACGTTTAAATTGTTTTTGAAATTTTTAGTATCCTCACCGTACCTTTTTATAATACTTATTATTAGGGTTACTTACCCGTTATTAAATCTTGCTGACCATTGACAGAATCTGATAAATACACGCCGATAGCTAATTACACCACCTTCATATTTACCGGATCCCAATTAATTACTTTCTTGCTGAAGTAGCTGTCATTACAGGCAAGGCAGGGGCCGGCAGCGCGAAAACCAAATACAGCATCCTCCACTATTGTTTTTCCGCTTCTCACCGCTTCAATAAAATTTACATGATGATCAAAGTGTTCATTATAGCCTGCAGGCACTTTATATAAAATATCTGGCAACTTCTCCGCTTTCCTGTCGTCAGCAGTATATTTTTTATCGTATTCTTCTTTGTATGCTTTCTGGGTGGCCTCCGGAAAAGTATTGTAAGAATCCCAACCTCCATATCCGGGAGCCTTCGGCAGCTTTTCGCGACTGATTACAAAACCGTTTCCGGTCATATCTATCACTCCTTCAGAACCTATTAATTTTGTTACGCCTTTATCACCAAGACCACTGGCGAAATTAACCCGTAGCATTACCTGGAAGGCAGCATGCTCCTTGGTTTCAGGATATTCCATCACCCCAACCATAACATCCGGCACATCACGGCCATCTTTCCAATAAGTAAGGGCGCCGGTGGTAAATATTCTTACAGGTCCGTATGATCCGGTGATAAAATGAATGCCACTTATAAGGTGCACGAACAGGTCACCGGGTACGCCGGTGCCATAATCCCTGTAATTGCGCCATCTGAAAAAACGATTTGGATCCCAGGATTTTTTTGGAGCGTTGCCCTGGTAATTTTCCCAATCCACCGTTTTTATTGATGCGTCCGGTGGAATAGAATATTGCCAGGCTCCTAATGCGCTGTGCCTGTCGAAACTTGCCTCGATACAATTCAACTGGCCGATCACTCCTTGCTGGTATTGCTTCCTGGCTTCAAGAAAAGCGATACTGCTTACGCGCTGGCTACCAACCTGGAACACAGCCTTGGTTTCTTTTTGTGTATTCACCACCGCTAATCCCTCTGACAGCTTATGCACCATTGGCTTTTCACAATAAACCGCCTTGCCTTTTTTCATTGCTTCTATGGAAATCCTGTCATGCCAATGATCAGAAGTTGCAATTATTACGGCATCTATATCTTTCCTGTCAAGTATCTCTTTATAGTTCCTGGTAGTAAATATTTCCTGGCCATACAATTCCTTAATCTTCTGGAGGTGACCGTCATATAAGTCGCAGGCTGCTACCAGTTTAACTCCGGGCACTTTTACAGAACTCTGAACATCATTGAATCCCATGATACCCATTCCAATGCAAGCCACATTTACATTGTCATTAGAGCTGATCTTGTTTTCATAATGAATGATCCTGTTTTCAATGGCTTCTTCTGCTGCCAGTTTCTGCAATGATCCTGCAGACAGCAATAGTGTTGTACTGGTTAACTGCTGTAAAAATTTTCTACGCGAGGAGGAATGATCCTTAGACATAAGCTTGGTATTTAAAGTTATCGTCTGACAATGTATTACAAAATCAACTTCAAGATAAGAATAAAGTAATAATGACTGTGCAAGTTTATGACTGGAGATAAAGACTACCCAGCGTAAGCAGTTACCTAAGCTTTAGGTGAGCAGGCGCCAGATCGACAGCCCCGAAAGTTCCGAGCTCATTTTTCATGAGCCCGGGTAGGCGATTAAATATGAAATTCAATCAACAAAAATAAAAGCTACCATGCCTTACTATTAAAATGGCAGATCATCAGTGCCTTCGCTTATCTCTGTAGTCACAGAAGCCTGGCGGTTTTGTGTGTAGTTACCCGGAGCGGCATTTTCATTTCCTCCAGTATCAGACCTGGAAGCACCTCCAAGTAATTGTATATTTGAAACCCGCAATGTAAGCGATGTACCGGCAGTGCCATCATTTTTAGTGTAAGTTTTAAGCTCCGGGTTTCCTTCTACATATACCAGCTGACCCTTTTTCAAATACGGTGCGATACCTGTTTTCTCCGACCAGTAAGCACAATCTACCCAGGTAGTTTTTTCCTTTTGCACACCCTGGGCATCCTTGAATTTTTCGGTATGGGCGATGGCGAAATTTATTACATTCTTTCCACTCACTGTATTTGTAATACAATCTTTTCCCAGGTTGCCTATAGCTTGTAGTCTTAACATAAAAAATAATTTTAATTGAATTAGCAAAATAAATCAATTATCAAATGAAGTCAGGGTGGTTTAACGGTAATTTTAGTAACAAATTAGGAACAGTTTAAATTGTTACATAACAGCAGATATTGAATTACAGCGTACTGTTGTTCGTGTTGTCAGTTGTAGGCTAATAGCAGTTCAATACTGCAAACTATCTTATATTTGTCGTTCGAAATTTAAGCAAATGAGCCGTAAGGGAAAAGTTTTAGTGGCGATGAGTGGTGGCATAGATAGTACCGTAGTGGCGCTTATGCTGCATAATGAAGGATATGAAGTAATAGGGATCACGATGAAAACCTGGGATTATGCTACCAGTGGAAGCAGTAAAAAAGAAACCGGCTGTTGCAATCTTGATAGTTTTAACGATGCCCGAATGGCCGCCGTTGACAATGGCTTTCCACATTTTATCCTGGACATCAGGGAAGAGTTCGGTGATTTTGTAATTGAGAATTTTGTTGATGAATACCTGGCAGGGCGCACCCCTAACCCCTGTGTAATGTGCAACACCCATATCAAATGGCGGGCACTTATGAAAAGAGCCGACGCGCTGGGTTGTGAATTTATAGCTACCGGTCACTATGGAAATATTCGTCAGCATGATAACGGCAGGTATGTAATCAGCCGTGGTATCGATGAATCCAAAGATCAGAGTTATGTTTTGTGGGGTCTGCAGCAAGATCTTCTTCGCCGCACCCTTTTACCCCTGGGAAATTATCGCAAGACTGAAATACGCCAGATGGCCAATGATTTCGGCTACCCGGAACTGGCTAAAAAAGCAGAAAGTTATGAAATATGTTTTGTGCCCGATAACGATTACAGAGGCTTTCTAAAAAACAGAGTTGCCGGACTGGAAGAAAGCGTTTCCGGTGGTAATTTTTTAGATAAGACAGGTAAGGTTCTTGGCCGGCACAAAGGCTATCCGTTTTATACAATCGGGCAGCGTAAAGGACTTGAGATCGCTTTTGGCAAACCTGTTTATGTTACTGCAATATATCCCGAAAATAATTCGGTGGTTTTAGGGGATGAAGAAGATCTGGATAAAAACGAGATGATTGTTGGAAAGATCAATATGATGAAATATGACACCATCACACCGGGTATGGAAGCGTATACAAAGATCCGGTATAAGAGCCCTGGAAGTTTGTCTAATCTATACCCTGACAACGGCTCATTAAAGATTCGCTTTTATGAAAACGTGAAAAGTATCGCACCCGGACAAAGCGCCGTCTTCTATGAAGGCGACGATGTGATCGGTGGTGGTATAATTCAAACCGGAAGCAGGTATTCCGGCAATATCTGACACAACTTTTTCGTTACATTTATATTTCGCTGAATGCTGCACCCGGCTATCAGCTTTACTAAAGGGCTTCTATGGTCAGCAATATTTACAAACTTTTATTATCGGCGGGTTTATTAATAGCTTCGAGCAATTGTAATAAGCAATCTGATTCGTTCAGCACTGCATCTATAAAAGATTATTATCCTTTGACTATAGGAAAGTATGCTACCTATCAACTTGACTCTACGGTATATGTAAACTACGGGCAATCAAAAGAAATGCATAGTCACATTATTAAAGATATTGTTGACGCACAATTGACTGATAATCTTGGGCGGCCATCTTACCGGATAAGGCGTTTATTACGAAGCAGCGATAATACCCAATGGCTCGAGCATGCTACCTATCTTGTAACTGCACTCGATAAATCATTGGAAGTAACTGAAGATAACCTTCGCATAATTAAATTGCAATTACCCATCACTGATGACTTTTCGTGGAATGGTAACCGTTACTTAGCTGATGATATTTTCCCCGGCTATGGATTCAACAGCACGGCGCATTCCAATTTAGGAAGTTGGAAATATAACTATGTCAATGTTAATACCGGTGCAACCTTAAATGGTCAGGTGTTTGACAGCACCGTAACTGTAACAAGTTCGATAGCTGATTCAACAGGCTTTCCACCGGTTGGCACGAATGCTCCTGCTTTTAAAACAGTATGGGAAGAAAAGTACGCTAAAGGCGTTGGACTCATCTCAAAAAAAATAAGTCTTGAAGAGTTTCAACCGGGTTCCACCACGTATCCCAACGGCTATTACTCCGGCTTTGCATTGAAGCAAACGCTGCTTACGCATAACTAAAGTTACCTGAGCATGAAATTGACCCTGGTAGTTTATGCTGATGGCTGATACCAGGAAGTTGATATTATGGTAAACACAACATTAAACCTTGCATGAAAAGTATATTGTTTTTAATTGCCTGCCTTACCCTGAGCAGCATTATTAGCGAGGCTCAGTATTCCCGTTTTATCATAACCTTTAAAAATAAAAATGGGACGATATTTAGTCTGGCTAATCCTTCACAATATCTATCGGCAAAATCTTTAGCAAGAAGGTCGAGGCAAAATATAGCCATCGATTCAACAGATCTGCCTATAGTATCCACTTATCTTGACAGTATCCGGTCAATAGCGAATGTGCAGATACTAAATAAATCAAAATGGTTAAACCAGATTTGTATAAGTACTACTGATCCGGTTGCATTAACCATCATAAATTCCCTTAGTTTCGTTAAAACCACTGCACCGGTAGCTTTGAGACTGATGGCACCTATTGGTAGAGATTCAAAAAGAATGGAACAGGAGCAACCAACCACGGAAAAAATTAATAATCAGGGTTCCTTTACCGCTAATTCAATTAATTACGGAAACACATTTAACCAGGTCCATCTCCACAACGGAGAGTATTTGCATAACCAGGGATTTACCGGTGAAGGAATTACAATAGCTATTTTGGATGCAGGTTTTTTTGGTTACAAAACAAATCGCGTATTCGATAGTATCCGCTTACAAAACGGTATCTCGGGTGAATGGGATTTCGTTGCCGGTGAACAAAGTGTCAATGAAGATGATACGCACGGTATGTTTTGCTTTTCTATTATGGCCGCTAACCGGCCAGGTTCTATGGTGGGCACCTCCCCAAAGGCAAAATTTTATTTGTATCGCACCGAGGATGTCAGTTCAGAGTATCCGGTAGAAGAACAAAACTGGGCTGCCGCCGCGGAGCTGGCAGACAGTGTTGGTGCCGATATGATCTCCTCCTCTTTGGGCTATGCTGATTTTGACAATCCTTCTTTCGATCATAGCTATGCGCAGCGTGATGGCAATACTTCCATCATAACAAGAGCGGCTGATCTTGCAGCGCGTAAAGGAATTATAGTGATGAACAGTGCAGGCAATGATGGCGCAATCGGTAATGACCAGAAATTTGTAGCTTGTCCGGCGGATGGCGACAGCGTTACAGCTGTAGGTGCCGTGGATGCAAACGGAACAATAGCCCCGTTTTCCAGTTGGGGACCTAACGGTGCGGGTAAACGCAAACCAAATATCGTTTCATTAGGAGTAGCCACCACGATTGCGGGTGTTGATGGAAATCCTTCATCTGGCAATGGTACTTCTTTTGCAAATCCCAATGTTGCCGGACTGATAGCATGCTTCTGGCAGGCATTTCCGGAATTTAATAACATGACTATTACAGACGCCGTACAAAGAAGCGCTACTAAATTCAATAATCCGGATGATCGTTTCGGCTACGGAATTCCTGATTTTAAAAAAGCATTCGCGATACTGATAGCGAAAAATTTTACGGGAACTTTAAGCAACGACAAATGTGTTACCACTTTTAACTGGAATGGTAAGGATAATAACCTGATGAGGTACGACATTGAAAGAAAAGCAGGTACCGATACCGGTTATACCAGGATCGTAAGCATTCCCGGCCTTACTGCTGCCTTTGGTCTGAATACTTACTCTTTCCGGGATAGTCTTAAATATTCATCTCCCTTAAATATAAAATACCGGTTAAAACAAATATTGCCGGGCGACAGTTCCCTGGTATTAATTGATTCAGCTATTGCCATTACCAGCGCCTGCGCGGTGAGCAGTGGTATTATGGTAAGTCCTAACCCGGTAAAAAATAATATCAATCTTACCATCAATGCTGTTGAGGCGATTCAAAAGATGAGTATCGGCTTATACAACATGTCGGGACAAAAATTGTACAGTTATGAAAGATCGATACCAGCCGGATTGTTTACTCATACTATATCTGCTGCAGGCTTACCTTCCGGAGTTTATATTATAACCGTTAGGAATAATCATAAGATTATTTTTTCTTCAAAAATAGTAAAGTAGATTAAATGGTCTTGATCACGGGAAGCTGAATATGGTAATTAATCTTGATAAAAGAATTTATAGAGAAGAAGTTTCCGGTTACCAGTTATCTACCGTTGAAGGCTTTGTAATTTTACCCTGCCACTCTGTCTACAAAAAGGCTCATTCAGGCTACCGCGTGATTTGTAACAACAGTTATTGCATTGGCGCATTTATAAAATAATATTTGTGACACTATTGCAAAATTCAAAAATATTTTATATTTTAATTTATTCCGTGAATTAGTGTTACCATCTATACGATTCCTTTGTATCCTTAAGAATATTTATCACCGGCAAGAAAATAAATTTAGAGCTTAAACTATATTTAAAACTGTTGGGAGTAAATTCTGCTGAATTTTAATCACCTTGTGCCATTGTCAGTAACGCTGTTTTAACACACTTGCGACTTATCATAAATTTAAATTAGAACAACCTGATGGAACAATACGGTGGTCAATATACCAGCAGGGCCAAAGCAATTATAAATAAAACAAATAGTATTGGACTCATTTTTTTATTTACCCTGACTTACGTTTGGTATAAGTCAGTAATTCCTAATAGAGAATTTATCGGGAGAATCATAACGGTAAAAGAGAAGAGCCTTTATTTTGATAGCGTTTATCGGTCTTTGAAAAGGAATGAAAACATTATAGTCACTGGTATTTATAAGAAGAAGATAGATACAATTAACCGGAGAATAAGTAATACACGATTTAACGAAGCCTCGTTTAATGCTAACAGGTATCTGAAAAATGACTCTGTTTTCAAAATCGGTCTTGCGAAAAGAAGAGATGGTTTTAATTTAGCAATACTGCCTATAAAAAAGCTGACAGATATAACAAAAAAGAAACTTACAGACTCGTTAATCCAAGCTCAGTTTGAAATACAGGTACCTACATTGAGCAGTGTTAAAACAGATTTTAATATTGGGTTTCCTATCTGGATGTTTCTGGCAACATTCCTTTTATTATACTTATCAGTAAACCGGAATTTAACAATTTACTACCTCAAGAAGGCGCTGAATATTTTTTCTAAAGATTTTTCTTCCAAGAACGATATACTGCATCTGGATATTCAGTTACCCTTTTGGTTATACCCATTAAGATTTGATAAAAATGTCTGGCGCGGGAAAGACGTAATTGACATAATCGATAATTCATGGAGCTTAGTAAAAATATTTGTTACCATCGTCTTTCTTGGTTTTATATTATACATGGAATTTGAAACAGTAAAGTTGGTATGGAATATAAATTATTACGGAATTAGGTATAAAGAAGCTTTGTTTACTCATTCTTATTTGAGCCAGGTTGTTACCTTTATATTTTTTTCCATTAGCTGTATTGTATGCATCGTATGGTGCTTCCCTTACAATCTTAACTTCCAAAACAAACCGAAAGAGGAAAATGATTTTTATAAGAGCAGACGAAACTTTATAAGATATTCATTGGTCGGCGGAGTCGTCTTTTTCCTTCAATTTGCTCCTGGAAGTAGATTAATCCCGAAAATTATAGCGGCACCTTTTACTTATAAAAGAAAACGATATCTTAAAAATAGTGTAATTCCAACTACATTATCCAGCTTTTATATTAATAATAGGTCGAAGACCAAGGTGATACACTATTTTACAGATGAGGGTAGTTCCGTAACGTTAAAGACTGTTCGCTTTGATTTGCAAGGGAAATTTATAAACAAATTAAAACCTATAGATATTTTCGATTATATCGATCAGATAAGAAAGCATACCATTACTTTTCCACATTCAGTCTGGCCGGTTGAGCAGGAAAGTAGGAAATATTTTAAAAGTAAAGAGATTTTAAAAGGTTTTGAGTTGCTTGAATTGGGAATTGAATTAAATTATTATGACCACAGCGCCAATCGTTTGATTTTCCTGTTAAAGTCTTCATTAACAAAGCATGGCGCAAGCTTAAAAACAGAAGATCGCTTACAATTTGAAAAATTATTAATTAAAGAAAATAAACTGAAAACATATCTTTCACGATAAAATTATTAAGGCTCCTTGTATGTTAATGTAAACTACACTTGTGAGAACAAGTGAGATTGGCGGTTCCGAGTCCGCCCAAGATGCCTTATTTTTTGAGTACCACTTTATCTGGAAATTCTCTGCCGATGCTTTAAAGTCGGTTAGTTATATTATTTCCCTTTGCCGTTCAGTAAAAGGCCAAATTCTTCCTGTTTTAGTATAGCAGTTTTACATTCAGTAGGGCATACTTTTAACTTAATACACTTCTTCGGACTAATGCATAAATGACAAATCCTTCAAATGCATATCATTATTGCAATACAGGTAACTAAACAAAACCAACTCAAAATATGTAAGCAGATCAGGGCATCTATGACAATAGTTAGCTTTCGTATTAATAAAAAAATTCGGCACTAACAACGCAGGTATCTCGTACAATTTATCCATGCGCATACTTACTTTACTTTGCCTAATTTCTCTCACCAGGAGAAGTCCTACGCCAACCTTGGCAGCCAATTCTTCCTGAGTCAGCTTGTTCTGTTTTCGTTGTTCCTTTGAGATGTAGAGACATTCATTTACATCGCCTGCCTCAAATTAGACTGTATTAAAACCGTACACATGCTGTATCGCAAGTGAACACTTGTTTTTTCCTGCTATCTGACTATCAGCATTTTAAAAAAAGGTATTATTATGGAGGGGTTACGTGGAAACAAAAGCGTTTAACAGGACATTTCAATTATCATCAACGAATAATAGCCATGTTAAATAATTTATTTAAAATTTCTTTCCGCAATTTTTGGAAGGACAAAACATTCTCAGCAATAAACATACTTGGACTTACCATTGGATTAACCAGTTGTTTGCTTATTGCTTTGTACCTCAATCATGAGCTCAGTTATGATAGCTTTGAATTAAAAGGTGCCAGGATAGCACGTGTTATCATGGAATATAGTTTTGGAAAAGGCAGTGAAAGTAAAAGGGGAAATTTTACCAGCATAAGGGTGGCCCCCATTTTTAAAAAAACTTTTCCTGAAGTGGAAGCTACCGTTCGCATGGCGAAATACGAAAGAGTGGTGGAGTATCAGGATAAGCTTTTTAATGAGAAAAATTTTATGTTTGCCGATGCTTCTTTTTTCCATCTCTTTTCCTTTAGATTAGTACAAGGGAATCTGAACACAGTTTTATCTTCCCGGAATAGTGTAATACTTACGGCATCAACAGCAAAAAAATATTTTAATAAGGAGAATCCCGTTGGGAAAAGTTTGCGCGTTGGCGGCGACAGCAGCCTTTATCAAATTACAGGGGTGATGCAGGACTGTCCTACTAACTCACAAATAAAATTTGATTTCCTCGCATCTTTTCTTCACTCGGTTTGACCAAAGATTATGAGGAAACGTATTGGGATGCAAATTACACTACCTACTTAATATTGAAAGATCGAAACGCTATTCAGTCATTGCAGGGGAAACTACCGGCTTTTATGCAAAAGGAAATGGCAGGCTATTACGCAACAGTAAATTTTTACCTCGAGCCATTCAGCAGCATCCATTTATACTCGGCGTATGGGGGCTTCGAACCTAATAACAGTATAACATACATTTATATTCTTGGCGCGGTTGGCTTAATTATATTGATTATCGCCTGTTCCACTTATATCAATCTTACCACAGCGCGTTCCATTGAAAGGGCCAAAGAAGTAGGAGTAAAAAAAGTGCTGGGTGCAGCTAACAAACAACTGTTCTGGCAGTTCCTCATTGAATTTGCGGTACTGTGCATGATGGCTATGGTATTGAGTTTTATTGCAGCAATATTTATGATGCCCTGGTTTAATCAACTTACTGAAAAACAGTTGCAGGTGTGCTCTTTATTCTCCCTGCCATTTATTCTGTTCTCATTAATTAGTGTAGCGATTGTAAGTTTTTTAGCAGGAAGCTACCCCGCATTGATAATGACCCGGTTCAAGCCAATCAAAGTATTAAAAGGATCATTCAGGAATACCGGCTCGGGTCATTGGTTGCGAAAGTCGTTGATCGTATTTCAATTTACCATTTCGGTATTTCTGATTGTTTCCACTTTTACTATGCAAAAGCAGCTTCGCTATATCCAGCATAAAAAATTAGGGTATAGCCGCGAGCATGTATTGGTGTTACCAATGGATAAAAAAATGCTTGCCTCACTTCCGTTAATCAAGCAGCAATTCAAATTAAATCCTGCTGTAATTAGTGTTTCGCGCTGCATGCAATCTCCAGTAGAAGGGGGCGGAGGTTATAATATGCGTTCCGCTACCATGCCGGATAATGAGCAGCTGGCAGTTACCGCTAATCCTTTCGACGAAGATTATATTAAAACTACAGGCCTGCAGCTTATTGCCGGCGAAGATTTTAGCGGGCAGGATGTTAAGGATGTCTCTGATTATGCAAATATTAAAAAAATGTATCATTTTATATTGAATGAATCTGCTGCTAAACAATTAGGATGGACAGCACAAAGTGCTGTCGGCAAAAAAATGTTTTTAGATAATTCGCGGCCTGGCTTTGTAAAAGGTGTCGTAAAGGATTTTAATTTTGAATCGCTTCATAATTCTATTAAGCCTTTTGTATTATTTCCTGAAGTAAGAGCAAAGGAACTGCTGGTTAAATTAAATGTACAATCTGTACAGCAAACCATTTCATTTCTTCAGATCAAATGGAAAACCCTTTTTCCTGACAGGCCTTTTGAATATCGTTTTATGGAGGAGGATTATAATAAATTATATGGTGCAGAACTTCGCCTCGGCAAAGTAATGAATCTATTTTCTGTGATAGCTATTGTGTTAGCTTGTCTTGGTTTATTTGGCTTGTCTGCCTATACCTCGCAGCAACGCACTAAAGAAATAGGGGTGCGAAAAGTGCTGGGCGCT
>Ga0123338_10000394_pt1 | contig 45366 bp, 33 predicted proteins | sample grotaG_FD_89793 | JGI IMG/M metagenome (GOLD analysis project Ga0123338, IMG submission 89793) | Glacier valley bacterial and archeal communities from Borup Fiord, Nunavut, Canada, to study Microbial Dark Matter (Phase II) -... | ecosystem: Environmental > Aquatic > Freshwater > Ice > Glacier ... | reverse complement strand
TTGTAATCTTGAAAACTGGGATTTTCGGTTGCTTATGGAAATGCTGAAGATTCACAAACATTCGCATACCTATTCTCCCAAGCGCAAGTCATTTTTTTTTCCTGCTCCCGTGCTGGAATTTTACACCAACCGTTATGGATTTATTTTTATAAAAAATAACTCTGAAGAATTTATCAACAAGCTTTGGGAAAAATACGATGTGGCGTATTCACCTAAGATACCGATTATTCCAAAGAAACTGGTGATATGTTATGATGACACCGATGAAGAGTTAATGAGGTCATTGCTGCATCAGTTCAGGCCATGGGTTGAAAAAAATAACCTTACCGTCTGGGTAAAGGAAAATGTACTGGCCGGAAGCGACCAGCGACAGGAAGAAGATGACCGGTTTAAAGAGGCAGACTGTATCATCCTGCTTATCAGTGCACAGTTCTTAAACGAGCCTACCTATTCCCGTTATATTAAACCGATCCTCGACGATACAGCAACCGTGATCAATACAAAAAAGCAGGTTTTCGCTGTAATAAAAAGTGCCTGTCCATGGCAGGAAACTCCTGTCAACACACTGCCGCAGAAGTACATCCTGCCTGCTAACCGCAGGCCCATCCGCTTACAGCAACAGGATGATCCGGATAAGATATTGTATGAAATAGCCAGCGCGATAACCAAAGTATTATGGGAATAGCTTCCGTACATACAGATGACTACAGGTATCCCGGGACAAAGTTTTTTGAACCCGGTCAGCAGAATATTTTTTTTGGAAGAGAACAGGAAACGCGCGACCTGGTTTATTCTCTAAAGGCTTATGATGTGTTTGTAATCTTCGCGGATTCCGGTATCGGCAAAACTTCTATGCTAAACGCCGCGCTAATTCCTGAACTGGAAAAAGAAAATTATGAAGCGATAAAATTTCGTTTCCAGGATGTTGCTATCCCTCCGTTACAAATTATAAAAGAAAAATTAGCCGATTATTACGACCCGGAAAAAATAATTGATTCATCTGGGGAAGTAAATCTATGGCGGTTATTTAAGTCCTGCGATTTTAATAGCAGGATGCCAATATTCATCTTTGATCAATTTGAAGAATTCTTTAATCATACAAAAATAAACAGGGAAAATTGCATCGATGAATGGGCCGGGCTAATCAACGAATACCTGCCTGATTCAATAAGAGATGAGATGAGAATTAAATTCAGGGAGAACGATCCAACGCCGGAACAGTTAAAATATTATTCACCTGCCAGGGTGAAATTGCTGTTTCTTATCCGGGCGGATAAACTTAAGTTGCTTGATGACTTGTCACATAAAATTCCTTTCATTCTGAAAAATCGTTTTTACTTAAGACCACTGACAGGCAAGCAGGCCGAGCAGGCTATCTTATTACCCGCCCTGCTGCCAAAAAATGGTTTTGCATCCCCGTCATTTAATTACGAAGAGGAGGCAGTGACTGATATCTGCAACTACTTAAAAAACGGAGAAGGGGAAGTGGAGAGTTTTCAACTGCAGATACTATGCAGGGAGCTTGAAAAACGGATTATTAGCAGGAGTGAAAATAAAGAGAAAGGATTGTGGATCAGGAAGGAAGAACTTGGTGGTGAAACCGGAATGGACAGCATCACCAAAAATTATTATACCAACCAGATTGCCGCGATCCCCGATGGCGACTTGCGCGCTAAAGCAGTAGCATTAATAGAAGACAAACTGATTGTCGAAGGCAGGAGGATAAGCCTGCCTGAAATTCTATTGATCAAAGAAGGCTACTCAAAAGAATTACTTGACTACCTGCTAAATACCACCAGGATCATAAGAGCTTACAATGACAGGAATTCGAGGTATTATGAGATAAGCCATGATCGCCTGCTGCCCTCTATCTTAGCATTGAAACAACAAAGACAGGAAGAAAAATCCGGTCTCGACGCACTAAGTGAATTGAAAAGACTCAGGCAGGTAGAGGAAATAAAAAATGCAGAACTCAGCAAAGAAAAAAACATTAAAAAAAGGTTTAGAATATTTTCTGTGGCAATGGCTTTGTTGTGCGTTGTATTACTGTTTTCCTTCGTTCATATCATACACCTGGATACAAACGCGAAGATCGCCAACGCCGGGTATTTTAATGCTCTTCAGCGTTATGATACGGCTGCTCAGATCCTTCGGTCACAAAATATCTTTAGCATTTTTAATTTTGCGTTTAAGGATACATTAGATAAAATTAGCGCCAACACGCAGATGCATATCAAGAATAGAAAAATTTATACCGATAATATCAATAAAGCCAATGCTCTTATAACTTTTTATAAAGCAACATCGCCCGTTGCCGAATCATTGATAAGAACTGCTTTGGATAATAAGAACCAATCGCGTCAGTTTAAAATCAGTACGGATGTCAGCAATGCGCTGATGAAAGCACTTACAAGTGACAGTTTATTAAAGGCACGTAATTTTTACTCACTGGCACAGCGGATTAACTTCAAGCCTTTGGATGATAGCAGTAAGGTTGAATATAAATTAATAGAGATCGATAATTATATCAGTGAAAGTTTCGGACAAAACATCTATGCGATACTGATTTATTTGAAATCAAAAATGAACCCTGAAGCTGTTAGAGTTTATAAAAAAACCAGGCTCATCCAATCCGCTGCCTATACACCGCCAATAAATTTAAAACGGGAGGCTCGATGCGTACTAGATAGTTTACAAAATATTTTAAAGCAATGAAAAAATACATACTAATACCCTTATCCTGCCTGGTGATTATAACGTGTACCATCAATGGTTTTGCTTACCCGGTAGCGCCACCTGATTGTTATACAGACTATAAAAACAAAGGTGACTCACTAAGTAAAGCAGGTAATTACGACCTGGCAATAAAACAGTACCAGGCAGCCAGGTATTGCCTGCAGTCAACAGCCCAGCAGAAGACTATTTTGGATAACCTTATTACCGATATGGAAAAGAAAAAAGCCGCCAGCGAGAAAAGGCCAATGAATTCCAGAAGATTTTAATTTCGGGATAGTGTAGTGGCAGGTTGTATGGGTAAAGCAATATGAAAGAGAAGGTGCTTTCTGATAAAATTTACTTTCAGGCTTTTATGTCGCCAATCTAACATAACACTCTTACACCAGGATATGATTGAATTTTTATGGGCACTTATAATCTTAAATTAGCAATGCATAAATTTTACGCCGGATCCCCTCCTTTCTTCAAGGAGGGGTTGTTGCGGAAGGATGCGAGGCACCTGACGCAACGAGGGTGGTTACCAGCCTGAGACAAGTTGGCAACTTGCACGCGACAAAATCTTAAACAGACAGTTTAACCAGTCACAGCGTGTAACCACCCCCGTTCAAAAACGAGCTTGGCATCGTTTTCGAACATCCCCTCCTTGAAAAAAGGAGGGGAACGTACCCGACATTCGAAAATCTTAACTAGTGTCATATCAATCATAAAATATCTTAAAAAATTTGCCGTAGGCGTAACATAATAGCAAAAACGACAATTTTAAGTTAACACAACCTACCATACGCGGGTGATCAATTTCCACCTTAAAGGTGGTATCATATGTAAAGCAGCAGGTGACCCAACAGTTACCTATAATTTTCATCAATGACTATTGTATATATAACGGCTTTTTTGTAGATTTCTGTTTCATCCCGTTTCTCTGTTCATTTATTTATAACTGTATCATACCTTAGGGGTGAGGGTTATTACTGTTTGCTATAAATTTTTGCACTTGAAATCAGCTAAATTTAATAAGAGCGTCGGATACATCGTTACTACTGTATTCAGCCTTTGTTTCCTGAGCGCGATCTATTTCTTTATCTACCTCCCCAACAAAGAAAAAAATATTGAGGAACAACGATTCAGAACGTTGCAGAATATCGACAGGAATATTCACGAGAAGATAGACAACAGTGTCTCCCTGCTTAATAATATTATTTCAGCTGAGCATACAGACAGGAAGTACATCGACGATTTCCCAAAAGAAAAATTCATTTTGTCGGTACCTAAAATTGACATTTCAATTCATGAAAGCGAATTAAGTGACAACCTGGACAGCGCGGTAACAATAAAAGTAGATGATGCCATCAGCCAGGTATCTATAGCATTGCAGAAAAAGAATCTGTCAAATCAATTGACTGTAAACAGTGGTTCATTAAAATTCACCTTTAAGCAGTTTATTGAAAATTTGCTTCCTGAGGCTGTCTTCGATGAATATATTATTTTCTCAAAAGGTAAAACGGTATTTGAAAGCTTTCCTTCCGGCATAAGTGTTTTAAGGGGAGATTCGCTTATCAAAGCCGACTCCGGTCTTAACGCTTCTTTTATAAAAAATATAAGTACCGGCGGCAAAGACTATAAATTTTTTTTGCATGAAGTAAATCTTGGTAACAATACAAGGTGGATACTTGGAGGACTGTTGTCTAACAAGCGGTATAATAAAGAACGGGCTCAGTTGCCCGCCGGCATCATCATGCTGCTGATTATCGTAGTACTTGGGATGATCGTTATATTTCCCTGGATAAAGCTTTACCAGATGGGCAGCAAAGACAGGCTCACACTCGCTGACGGCGCTTCTATCATACTGGTATCTATGATACTGATGTCATTGATGTTCCTGTGCATGTTTAAATACAACTCATATATAAGAAACAGCTCAAGCCCTGATTCAAAAAGAACGCTTGCCGCTCAAATCACCGCTGCTTTTAATAATGAAATAAAAAGACGTTATGATTTTCTGTTGGAATATGATTTATTAAGAATGAGGTATTCTATCAATGGTAACATTGTTAATTTAAATAAGAAAGGCATTACTTACGTAATAAATTCTTCAGACACTGAAAGAAAAGAACCCGGACTGTCAGTGAATATTTTAAAAGAATCTATCAATTCTTTTAAAGATGCTGCCGATATTAAACAGTTGTTCTGGTTAGACAGTACAGGCCAGGAAAAATATAACTGGACGGAAGATGCCACTAATGCACCGCATAGTAATTTCAGCTCACGTAACTATTTCAAAAGAATCAGGGAGGGTAAAGCGTATTACCTGGGGGGAGACAATGCAAAAGAATATTACCTCGACCAGGTGGTATCCCGCACCACCGGTGTTTTTACTTCCGTCATCTCTTTAAAGTCAAAGGACAGCTATAATGTAAATGTAGCTGCCCTGGCTTTTAATATGAGTAGCGTGGATAATACATTGCTGCCGGCAGGTTATTCATTTGCTATAATAGATAACAACGGAAAAGTATTATACCACTCGGTTAAGTCAAGAAACCTGAATGAAAATGTGAAAGCCGAATTTTCAGATTCAGCCAGTATTACAAGTAGCATTAGCTCGAGGATTGAAAATGAATTTATCTCCGATTATTACAGCAAAACTTATTCATTGCTGGTTACGCCAATCAGGAACCTCCCTTACTGTATAATAATATTCTCTGACAAAAGTTACCAGGAAACAAGAGATATTGAAGTGTATAGTTTTACCTTCACAATGTTACTGTTGCATTTTTTATATATCGTGCTGCAACTGGGCATAACTTTTCTTGCCTGCTCCAGGCGTTCCTTTTTTAAGAAACAGTCATTTGATACGAGCTGGATCGGGCCAAAGGATTACCGCCATAAGGACTACCTTTTATCTTCAGCATTAAATGTGCTCATCATCGTAATGCTTATCACCTTATTTCCACAAACAACCTTTCTTCAATTCCTGTTGCTGCTTGTGTTTACCATTATTTTTATCTCATTGTTTTTTAACAGGCTCCTTGCCAGGCGCTACCTTAAAGTTAATAAAGTAATTAATCACAGGTATAAGATGTATGCTGTAAAAGCGCTGGTGGCAGTGCTGATTGCTCACAATGCAATAGCATTCTACCTGCTTGAAGATAAGGCACTGTTATTTTTAGCGGAGCTTATTGCAATCGGGCTCAGCATGCTGATTATAAAGTATGCAGATATTCTATCAGGTTATATCGCAAAAATTTTACCTGCAAAATGGAACTATACGCACAGTTTTTCTCTTATGGCTATTTCAACCCTTATCATCACAAGTGGTATGCCTGTTGCCTTTTTTTATATCAGCGGCTATAATTATGAGCAAAATTTAAGTATCAGGTACAAACAAACAGACTATGCCAACCGCTTACTTGAGCGATCAAAGATAAATTTTACCAGTAATGATACAGTGCCTTCTTATAATACAACCGGGCTGTATTTTGACAAAGCATATATTACAGAATATCCCGCTGTTATCGCTGGTACCGGCATTCCTAAGAATGAACCAAACACCATTGAAAAAAATACAAGCTTACAGTTACTGGGAGCATTCCGGTTATTGATTAATGATAAAGCCTTAGAAACCGCTAAATTATTTGTTGGCGGTGCGGCAGACGGTTCTGTGATGTACCATCCGGCTTTTTTTGATTCACAGGCTGATAGCGGTATTTATACTTACCGCGAGACCGGAGTGAAAGAAAAGTACTTACAGCTTAGGTCATATAAATTAAATTATAAAATACCCAATCTTATTTCACCTAAAAATTTTTTTTATTATTGGATATGGCTTTTCGCCGCTTTAATAATTTTCTATTTTATTATTTTAAATATTGTAAGAAAAGTTTTTTGTCTTAACCTTCCTAACTTAAAAATATGGGAAGAGCTGGATGCTAAAATAATTACTGACAACAAATTAAATGAACTTCTTTTTGTAATCGGCCTGCCTGGTGCCGGGAAAAAACAAACATTACTTAATGAGATAAGAGAAGGTCGCGTCAACTGTGGTGGCCATGTATTGATCTATAATAAAGAATCTCCTGAAACCAACAATGTGTTGCTTGCCGACCTGATAAACATACCTGATAAGGGATCTGAAATAGGCAAGGATATCGAGTGGATAGATTTTACAGAAGAAACAATTAAATCTAAGTATAAGGTCATAATCTTTAATCATTTTGAATACAATATTCAGGATGACTTCACTAACCTTGCAAAGCTGAATATGCTGGAACAGGTAATGCTGAAGAACAGTAATTGCAAGATTATAATACTTTCTACCATACACCCTGTAAACTTTCTTGATTCCCTGAATGAACGGGGTAACAACGGTGATGCATCCGTTAAATCGGGTCATGATCTTGAACGCTGGCATGTGCTCCTTGGTCATTACCGTATTGCCATCATGCCGGTAACAAAGCTCGAAAGAAGTGAACATGCTTCCTCCAACCAGCTGCTTTGTGCTGAAACCAATTACACTCATTTCCTGAACAAAATGCAAAACGTTACCCTGGAAATTGCCCGGGATATTAAAGAAGGAAGGGGCGAAGCAAAGACCGATGAACTTGCATTAAAATTGCAGATCACGGCTCATTATTTTTACATGTATATCTGGCAATCGCTTACCAGGGAAGAAAAGTTTCTGCTGTATGATCTTGCAGAAGACAACCTGGTAAATTCTTATGATGATTATAACCTCACCATGCTTTTGGCCAAAGGTGTGATCATCAATTCAAATGGTCCGCTTCAACTCTTTAACCGGGGATTCAGAAATTTTATCCTTACCGCTATTGGTAACACCGAAGCCATGAAGATAAAGGATCGCATCAGGGAGAACGGTAACTGGACTAATCTGAGAACTCCTTTGATAATAGTTATCGTCGCTATCCTTGGCTTCTTGCTTATCTCCCAACAGGAGGCCTATTCAAAATTGCTTACTTATGTGGCTGCCCTGTCTGCAGGTGTCCCTATCATCTTAAAAATATTTTCGCTTTTCGACAAGAATACAACGAAACAGGTTTAGAAAGCCGCCAGTAAACCGGCTTAATGTTTTTTCAACACAGAGAATTACGGGAGGGAGGAAACACAAAGATCACTGAGACCTTCTGTGACCTCAGTGTTTCTTCCTCCGGTTGTTCTCTGTGTTGGATAAGCGCTAATGTGATTACAAATTTGCGACTTGCTTTTGATTTAGCATAGTTTCTAAAGTTATTTCATCCGACACATAATACTCTCGTTATATTATGACTGATAGAATTTTAAATGATTTATCTATGACATCCAATGCTTTAAACGTTGATGCAACGAATTTTAATTAGGAATTACGGTATGATGGATATAAATTAAAAATCGATCAAGCTTGACGGAGGCATTTTATGGATGCTAATGAAAAGGATAACTTATGGGAACAGCGATAAATTTTAAAGGACTGGCACTCGGCAAATAAGCAGCCATAGCACACAAGGTATAATGCCTGACTTAACAATATTAGATACTATGAAAGAACACAGGCAGGATGATTTGCATAAGGATAAGTTTCAGCTTGAGCGCATTGCATTATTCAGTGACGCTGTATTTGCAATCGCGATAACACTGCTTATCATTGAGATTAAAGTCCCTGAGGTACACAACGAAAATGTAACCGATGCGTTGCTCTGGGATAATTTTCAATCCGTGATACCAAAATTTATAGGATTCCTGGTAAGCTTTTTTATGATAGAACAATATTGGCTCATGCACCATAGAATGTTCAGGTACGTAATTCATACCAGTCAAAAACTATTATGGAACAACCTGCTATTTTTATTGCCCATTGTGGTAATGCCTTTCAGCACCAGCGTGCTAAGCGAATATTATAACGGCACATTGCGGCTGCCACTGGCTGTGTATATGATTAACATCTGTTTTACAGGCTTCTTCAGTTACAGGTTGTGAATGTTAATTGGCAATCCAGCATATCATTTAAGCGCCGATTTAAATCCGGTCATCCTTAAGTATAATAAATCAAGAGCGCTTATTATTCCAGCGGTCTTTGTCTGTGTATTTTTCCTTTCCTTTATCAATCCATGGATCTCTTATATAATTCCGCCATTTATGCCAATTGTAAACAAGCTCGTGAGACGACACTATATCAAAAAGTATCCCGATGTTTTGAAAGCGCATTTGCATTAATTGATCAGATGAAATTGTATTTCATCTGATCAGCCTCATGATATGCAATCTTATTAATCTTCTATTAAACGGCATCGTCCATTAGCAATCTGAAAATTTAAAACATTTCTGCAGCTATATTTTTTTCTTTCGGGTATCATCATAATCTAAATCTGACTATCTTAATATTCTGAAGTGTAAAAGTCAGTGGACTATAGAAGCAAAAGCGATTGCCATCTCACAAGCCACCATTTAAAGCATTGCCATATACTAATATCAAAAAATCTACATCATGCAATTGAAGGCTACTTGTATTCTTTTTATACACTGGTTACGAAGCAAAAAGCTATTGATTACGGGACACCTTACAATCATCCTGTTAATCATTTCTTTTGAAGCCAACGCGAACGATGCTGCACCCTTGAACGGGCCAACTGCCGTAACACATAGCATTGGTATTGAATCAGGCGCTTTGATCGCCGTCACAGGAATTGTCACCGATGACAATGATAATCCGGTTCAGGGTGTAACCATCAATATTAAAAGTTCGGGTATCGCAACTACCAGCGATGTCGGTGGTAAGTTTTTCATAGAAGCGCCACCATCTGCTATATTGGTATTTTCTTCTGTTGGATATTCTCCCCTGGAAGTTGCCATTAACGGGCAAAGTGTTATCAATGTAAAATTACCAAAAGAAAGTCAGTCATTAAGTGCGGTAGTAGTTACAGCGCTGGGTATAAAAAAAGATGCAAAAGCCCTGACCTATGCCGTTACCCAGGTTAGTGGCGAAGAACTTACTAAAGCCAGGGAGATCAACCTTGGCAATGCTTTAACGGGGAAGGTAGCGGGTGTAAACGCGACAGGTACAGCCACCGGTCCATCAGGTTCGAGCAGGGTAGTTATCAGGGGTAACGGATCACTTAATGGGGAGAACCAGCCTTTATATGTTGTCAACGGGATACCGATAAATAATTCCAACCAGGGTACGCCGGGAACGTTTGGTGGTATCGACCGTGGCGATGGTTTGCTAAGTATTAATCCTGATGATATTGAAAGCATATCAATACTAAAAGGGGGCACTGCTGCCGCGCTGTATGGCTCGCGTGCGGCCAATGGTGTGATACTGATCACTACCAAATCAGGCCGCGCGCAGAAAGGTTTAGGCGTTGAATTCAATACCACTTACACACTGGAAACTCCTGTTAAATTAACGGACTGGCAATACGACTATGGCTCCGGATCGAGAGGTGTGGCGCCTGCTTCAAAATCAGAGGCGATCGCTAACGGCAGAATGTCATGGGGCGCAAAATTGGATGGCTCTCCGGTGATTCAGCCTGATGGTGTCGCCAGGCCTTACAGCGCGCAGAAAGATAATATAAAGAACTTCTATAACACCGGCAAAACCTGGTCGAACACGATCGCGATTATTTGTGGTAGTGAGGTTGCCAACTTTCGTTTCTCCGCCTCCAACCTCGATAACAAAGGAATCGTCCCGAAAAATACGTTGAACAGGAAAACATTTAACCTCAGCATCAATGCAAATCTTAAAAAGAAAATTGTCTTCGAAGGCAATGCACAATATAATACCGAAGCAACGGACAACCGGACCTTTACAGCTGACTTTCAGAAGAACCCCAATTCTGGCGCACAACTTGCCGGTACGAATATAGACGTAAGGACACTGGCGCCGGGCTATGATGACAAGGGCAATGAAACGCTTTGGAACGATTATATCTATTCTACAAACCCTTATTTCGCTGTAAATAAAATAACGAACAGTGATAGCCGGAGAAGATTCATCGGTTCCTTTAGCATAAGGTATAATATTACTGACTGGCTTTATGCCAGGGCACGTATAGGCATAGACAATTTTAATATCAAAGCTAACAACATCGAGCCCACCGGTCTTGCTTTCAACAACCGTGGCAGCATGACGACAGACCAGGTTTTAAGTAATGAAATTAATTCAGAAGCGCTTTTAGGGCTAACAAGGAAATTCGGAAAATTTTCATTGAATGTTCTTGCCGGTGGCAACCAGATGAAAAATACTTACGACGGTGTTACCCTGAACAGCGGATTTTTTAATGTGCCTTTTCAATTTTTTATTTCTAACGGCAGCAGCCAGACCTTCACCCAGAATTACAGCCAGCTTGCCATTAATTCTTTGTTTGCTTCTGCGGATATAGGTTATAACGACCTTTTGTATTTAAATCTTACAGGCAGGGAAGACTGGTTCTCAACCCTTGATATCGCGAATAATCATTTGTTTTATCCATCAGCGGGGTTAAGTTTTTTGTTCTCCAGTGCCTTTAAAAATAAACCCGCCTGGCTGAACTATGGAAAACTCCGCGGCTCATGGGCACAGGTCGGCGGTGGTGCGCCAAGTCCTTACGGATTGAACCTTACTTACACCGCTCAGGCGCAACAATATTTAAACGGCGCTACGCTGATGAACATTACCAGTAATACTATTCCTAATAAGCTTACTCCATACACTTCAACCACGTCGGAGATAGGCTTGGAGACAAGGTTATTCAACAGCAGGCTGGGGTTGGATATTACCTTGTACGACAGAACAACCACCAATGATATCGTCGCGGCCTCGGTTCCTTTTACTTCCGGTTATACCAGCGTTGCATTGAATGTTGGAAAGATAAAGAACAGGGGAATAGAATTATTATTGACGGGTACACCTGTTAAACATGCTGCTTTTAGCTGGGATGTTAGCATCAATGCCGCTTATAATAAAAACACCGTGATAAAAATTGCTGATGGTCTTACTTCTCTCTTTTTACCCGGCGCTACAACGCGCACCCAAAACGGTGGCATTTATCATTTTGAAGGGATGCCATTCGGTATGATCGCAGGTAACCGTGCACGCATGGATGCCAAAGGGCAAATAGTTTATAACAGTGCTACCGGCATTCCATTGCAAAGCGCATTGATGCCATTAGGTCAGGGAGTTCCGCCTTACACCGCAGGCATCAGCAACAGTTTCAGCTTCAGGGGTTTCAATGCTGGCTTTTTGATAGATGGAAAATTCGGTGCACAGGTGTACTCCGCTACAAATGCTTATGCCACACAGTTTGGCTTAGATAAGAGAACGGTCGATGGTGGTATCAGGGAAAAAGGAATAGCTGTTTCGGGTGCTGATCAAACTGGTAATCCTTATACCGGTAACGTGTCCGCGCAAACGTACTATTCAACTATCTGGGCAACACTTACAGATCAGTTTGTAACCAATGCCGATTTCATAAAGCTTCGCCAGGTTATTGTTGGATATACTTTTCCTAACAAGCTCCTTGCTAAAAGCGCAGTACAATCGGTGAACATTTCTTTTGTGGCGCGTAACCTGCTTTTACTATACAACACCGCAAGGAATATCGATCCTGAATCAAGCTACAGTAACGGCAACGCGCAGGGCCTTGAAAATTTTGGATTACCATCCGCACGCAGTTATGGGTTGAGCCTGCAGGTTAAATTTTAAAAAGATAAGATTGTATATCATCATTAAAAAAGATTGTATGAATTATATAAAGCAACATTCAATAAACAGGATCATAAAATTACATGTACTGCTCATTGCGGTGTTTCTTATAACGGGGTGCGATAAGGGTTTCAAAGAACTTAATACCAATCCTAATGTATATACCGATCCTGTCATCGGTAATCTTTTTACGACGAGTGAGATCAGGACGGCCGGTGTTGGCACCGCCGACAGGAACCGGGTAAGCATTAAATATTTTGCAGGCACTAACCAGTACATGGCGTCTTTAGGCACCAACTGGTCAGGCGATAAAAATTTCGAAAATGGACAATTCGGTGACCTGTTTGAAACCATCTATTCTATTCACCTGAAAGAACTTGTGCAGATGCTTTCTCTTACAAAAGATAAACCCGAGATGATTAATTATTATGCCATAGGGAGTATCTGGCGTGTTTTTGTATTACACAGGGCTACTGATATCTATGGCGATGTGCCTTATAAAGAAGCAGGACTTGGTTTTATAAACGGCACTTTCAAACCTAAATATGATAAGCAATCAGATATCTATCCGTTGATGCTTTCGGAATTGCAAACGGCTATAAGTCAGCTGGATGCTTCCAAGCCACTATTCGGCGCGGCGGATATTATATATTCAGGTAACCTCGCTAAATGGAAAACGTTTGGTTACTCACTGATGTTGCGGCTTGGAATGAGAATGAGTAATATTGATCCGGCTAAATCAAAAGAGTGGGTGCAGAAAGCTATTGCGGGTGGCGTGATGAAAAGCAATGCCGATATGGCTAAAGTCGATCACGCACCGGGGTCTACTAATTCTGAAAACCGTGACGCTGCCGAACTTAAGCGGGAAAGTTTTCCTGAATCAAACCAGGGTAAGGGGCCGGTTAAGCTTTCGAAAACATTGATCGATTTGCTGGTAAGCTATAATGATCCGAGGTTGCCTTTTTACGCTACCTTATGGGATGGGAATATCCTTTCCATGCAGGCGGCTAAGTTAGCAACAACTACCAATCCTGCTTCGCAAAAAGGACTTCCTAACGGTTACGATGCCACGACTATTAAAAGTGTTATCCCTGCATGGAACAGTAGCGCACTTATCGATTACTCAGAACCTAATACGGGCACTATTGCAAGTCTTAGCGCTCCTACAGTTATCCAGAGTTACGCTGAAGTGGAATTTTTACTGGCTGAAGCTTCTCTGCGTGGATGGGACGCAAGCGTGGCAGCCACTCACTATGCCGCTGCAATCAACGCGTCTATGAAATCAGCCGCTATTTTTCCTGCTGCGGTTTTGTATCCCGGTGGCAGCACGTTCTCTATCCCGCAGGCTGCCATTGATAACTACCTGCTGGCGCATCCGTTAAACGGGATAACCTTTGAAGCGCAAATGCAGCAATTATACACCCAGTTTTATCTTGCTCATTTTATGTGGTATGATAATTTTGAAGCCTTTGCTGCCATCCGTCGCACCGGTTATCCTGTTTTAACACCACCGAATTACCCGGGAAATTTCACCGGTGGTAAAGCGCTGTTGCGGCTGCGTTACCCCGTTAGTGAAGCTACCCTTAACAAAGAAAATTATGATGCGGCAGTGACTGTGCAGGGACCTGATCTGTACACAACACCGGTATGGTGGGATAAGTGAATTGGTATGAACTGTGATACAATTTATTGAATGACGGACTATGAGCTTAAGGTTTAATTAATATAAAAAAATGATCAACAGATCATCATCAAAAAAGATATGCACTTTATAAATCAAACACTATAATTATGAAAGATAACCGCAGGAATTTTATAAAGAAAAGTGCTGCGCTTGCATCAGCGTTGTCTATCGGGGGAATTGGTCCGGCGATGGCATCGCGAAGCGTTAAAAAAGAAAAGCTTCCGGCAATGGCTAAGGACGCGGGTATGCAAATGAGCGAAGCTTACTTTTCAGGCATGGACGAACGCCGCATCGCATTCATGAAACAGCTCGATGTGCTGGGCGCAGTGGGAGGCATAAATCCAAAGCTTGTAAATATGCCGGATGCCCAGGCCTGGGATCCTAAAGTGATCACCGCTAATAAAGAAGCATGGGAAAAAGCCGGCTTGAAGTTAAGAGTGATCGAAGGGCCTGCATCACTCAATACATTAACAAAACTGGGATTACCAGGTAAGGACGAAGAGATAACTAACTTTATCACCTACATGAAGCATGTTAAACAGTATGGGGATATAGAGGTGATTTGTTACAACTGGATGCCGGTAGTAAGCTGGTTCCGCACTAAGATGGATAAGCCCGGACGAGGCGGCGCGCTGGTTACCGCTTTTGATTATGAAGATATAAAGAATGCACCTGATACTGAATACGGCGTTGTTACCAAAGAAACCCTTTGGAAGAACCTGGAATATTTTCTTAAAGCTGTTGTTCCCGAAGCGGAGAAGATAGGAATGAAGCTGGCGATGCATCCTGATGATCCGCAGGTAGACAGCCTGAAAGGCATCTCCCGCATCATGACAACAGTAGATAATTTTAATCGCATGCTTGATATCGTTAGAAGTCCAAGCAATGGCATAACTATGTGCCAGGGAAATTTTTCATTGATGGGTGTTGACATACCCACCGTAGTGAGGGACTTCGGAAAACGCGGTGTAATTCATTTTGTGCATTTCCGTAATGTAAGAGGTGGTAAATTTAAATTTGAAGAAACATTTCATGACGAAGGTCAGATCGATATGTATGCCGCTATGCAGGCTTATTATGATATAGGTTTTAAGGGGCCTATCCGGCCTGATCACGTTCCTACCATGGCTGGCGACAGTAATGAACACCCGGGATACAGTAACATCGGATCATTATATGCTTTCGGTTATATGCGCGGACTTATGCAGGCTATCAGCAATCGTGCTGTCTGAACTATCATCTAAATGATTTAATAATGGATAATCCTGAACTATGATTTAAATGATTTTATGATGGACTATGATAATACCGGAATCATAGTTCATCATAAAATCAAACAAATCATAGTTCAGGCAAAACAATCTTAAAACATACTTTTATTATGCTTAAAAAATCAATCTTCTTCCTCGCCTTTATTTCAGGCGCAGTGTTAGCTTCCGCCCAGGAAATAGGCGCATCACCGGAGTATGTGAAAATGTTAACCTCGCAATGGAAAGGCGAACGTTTTGCTGACGGCCGTCCTAAGGTACCTGACATAGTGCTGGAACGTTTGCATGAAGCTACCCTTGAACAGATATGGGGTTACTTAGGAAAAAAAGGCTACCGTAATCAGGTTGAGAAAGACTGGATCATTCTTAAACCTGGTGAAACTATGGTGGGCCGTGTAGTAACAGCGCAATTTATGCCTGCAAGACCCGACCTTGATAGTCTTGTTAAAGCCCAGGGTAAATCAGAGGGTCGTTCACAAAAAGGCGGAATAAATATCTGGCCTATCGATATACTGACCAAAGGCGATATTTATGTTGCAGATGGTTTCGGTAAAGTGGTAGATGGCACGCTGATCGGGTCAAGTCTGGGTAATGCTATCTATGGAAAAACAGGTAATGGGGTTATCTTCTATGGGTCTATCCGTGACATGCAGGAACTAAAAGATACCAAAGGATTCAATGCCTGGGTAAAGGGTCATGATCCATCTTATATAAAAGATATGACGCCTACTGCTATCAATGCTCCAATACGTATCGGGCATGTTACTGTGTTCCCGGGTGATATCGTGTTTGCCAACGATTACGGTGTGGTATTTATTCCTGCTTACCTGGTGGAAGAGTTAGTAGCGGCGTCAGAAATGACAGGCTTACGTGATGAGTTTGAAAGACTGTTGTTACAACAAGGAAAATATCCATCCGGACAGATACATGGTGACTGGTCCGATCAGATTAAAAATGAGTTCCGTGCCTGGTTTGCGAAGTATCCTAAAAAGGTTGCGGTTACAAAAAAAGATGTTGAAGCATATCTGGAGAAAGAGGGACATTAAGTATACAAGATAGGTTAAGCGTTTGCGCTTTGCTCTAATATCATATTTTTGTGAAAATCTATATCTTATGAGCAATTCTGTTGTTGAAAGACACAATGTCAAGATCTGGGGTAAAGGAAATCAGCCAATGCTTTTTGCTCATGGCTTCGGTTGTGACCAGAACATGTGGCGTTATATTACACATGCATTTGAAAATGATTATAAAATTATCGCATTTGATTATGTAGGCTCTGGCAACGCTGATGTTTCGGCTTATAATGCTGACAAGTATAATAATTTAAATGGTTATGCTGATGATGTGCTGGATATCTGCAAAGAACTCAATCTTAAGAACATAATTTTTGTTGGCCATTCTGTTAGCTGCATGATAGGACTGGTAGCCGGAAAATGCGAACCTTCGCTTTTTTCAAAATTTATTTTTATTGGTCCATCACCGAGGTATATCAATGATGTTGATTATGTTGGTGGATTTGAAAGAAAAGATATTGAAGAGTTGCTGGATACGATGGATAAAAATTATATCGGATGGGCAAATTTTATGGCGCCCGTAATAATGAATAACGCAGCGCGACCCGAACTGGGCGAAGAGTTAACCGCAAGCTTCTGTTCTACTGATCCTGTGATTGCGCGAAACTTTGCTGAAGTAACATTTCTCTCGGATAACAGGAGTGATCTGCCCGAACTAAAAGTACCCTCCCTGATCATGCAGTGTTTAGATGATATTATAGCTCCGATTGAAGTGGGCGAATATCTCCATAGAAATATCGCTGACAGTACCTACAGGTTGATGAAGGCTACCGGACATTGCCCTCACATGAGTGAACCCGGGGAAACTATCCAGATCATGAACGAATACTTAAGTGATAAGTCAATAGTAAATTGATTAAAGTCTGATAAGATCAAATAACATTTTCTTTCAGCGCTAAGCGGGGTAAATTTATTGAATCTGTAAACTTTTATTAGTGCAACACCATGTTGTGTTTCTTTCTGGCAGCTGATGGTAAAAAGGTTATCTCAAAAAATTAACCTGATCTTTATATGAACATACTGAATGCCGATGATCTGGAAAACGCACCCTGCGGATTTTTAACTTTTTCGGATATCGGAATGATTGAAAGCATCAACACAACGCTCCTCAAATTACTGGGATACCATCAACACGATGAGCTAATAGGAAAACAAGTGGAGCATATACTCACTATCGCCGGGAGAATCTTTTATCAAACTCACTTTTATCCGCTTATAAAATTGCAGGGAAAGGCCAATGAAATTTTCTTTTCTTTAAAAACAAACAACAATGATTCACTCCCGGTAATTTGTAACGCTGTAAGAAAAGAGGTTAAAGGAATCTTTATTAACCACTGTATATTTATTGTTGTAACAGAACGTGGAAAATATGAACAGGAGTTATTAACAGCAAAGCGCCAGGCTGAAGAAGCATTGCAAAGAAACGCTGGTCTTGTTGAAGCGAAGAAAGAACTGGAGCTCAACAGCATTGAGTTAGACAGACAGGTAAGCAGGTTGAAACAAGTTAATGAAGACATTACGCAATTCAGTAAGATTGTTTCTCATGACCTGCAGGAGCCCATAAGAAAGATTGCAGTGCTGGCGGATAAATTAGCAATAGAATTGAAGCAATTGTTCCTCGATACTCAGTCGCAGGAACTTGAAAAAATCAACAGGGAGTGCAGGCGGCTTCGACACCTGGCTACTTATCTTGAAAAATTTATCAGCCTTAATATTAAAACAGAAGAATTTGTAAAGTTGGATTTGAATGAAGTTATCCTCAAGGCTTATTCAAAAGTGGTTACGATGTTTAAAGCGGATAGTCCGGTTAGTTTCAAGTGTGAGATATTACCCATGGCAGATGGATACATAAGTCAGCTGCAACTGATGTTTTACAACATCCTTGAAAATTGTTTCAAATTTAAAGATCCTTTGAAACCTTTAAGCATTTATGTTGAGTCTGTAACAGTAAAGCAAAATAGTTTTCGAACGGTTAAAGGTAAATACCGCTATATAGATTTTGTAAAGATCATGATCACTGATAATGGTAATGGCTTTGAAAGTATAGACCGGCAAAGAGTATTCATGCTACTGAAGCACAAAAACGATACGTCTTATAATTTTGGTTTCGGACTTGCATTTTGCAAAAAGATCGCTGATAATCATTACGGGAATATCTATGCGGAGTCGGTTATCGGCATTGGCACTACGATAGTTATCTTGTTACCGGTAGAGCAAACGCACATTTGAAAATCTTCCCTGCTAAATCGATTAAGTATTCACGCTGATTAAAAATTCAAATTAGCAAGGAATGTCTTTCAGGTAGTTCTCCACCAGTTAAGTGACTGACTGATTCTGTGTTAGCTATCAGTCACCCGTCGAAGTTTTATTTTTTTGAAAAAACACTCTTATGTAATTACTATGGCTGATATACCTGAAAGCCTGTTGCATCACTATAATGCTCACATGTGCCAGGCCGGATTGAGCAGCATTCCATGTTTACTAAGCAACCCCTCTAAACTTTTTATCTGCTTTGTAAAAGTCTCCATCATCCAGTCATCGTGTTGTAAGGAGGTTGCCTCCTGAACTTCTTGTTTGTAAGCCTCCATTTCTCCCAAACCAAAATGCGCTTCGGCTTTGTTTACAAGTATCCAGAATTTTTGTACCGTGTCGGTATCTTCCTGGGTTTTTGAGATGTCGGTACCAGGTAACATATCCGTTACGCTTTTACTTTGCCGGCTGGAAATGGCATTCCAGTCTTTAGTACATAAACTAAGCACATCCCGTCTGATACGGTTCGCCCAAACCAGGTCGGCAATCTTATCTTCATCGGTAGGGTCAAGCGAAGTGTCAACGCGGCAATTTAAAAGATATGCAAGGTTGATTGAATTGTACCGGTTATGAAGAAGGAAAAAACTACGTTGAAAACATAGAACGGCTGAATCAAGATGATCATCTCCTTGTCCCAGTAAGAATAATTTCTTTTCGATTGCTCCTGCAAGGCTCACCGTTTCGGAGTCATTGGTATGATCAAGATCTATCTGAATAAGCAGCTTCATAGCTTCCTTCAATGCAGCTACTTCATCCGGCAGTTTGGCTTTATAGGTAGCAAGTGCGAGCCGTTGTGTCAGGTATGTGTTATTAGAAATGTCTCTCTGTTCCGGATTATTACTTGTTGCCAGCATAGCGGTCATAAACAACCCTTTGGCTACAGCAAATTGTTTGTTATAAAGAGAGGCTTCAGCCTGCTTCACTATCAATGACAAGGTGGGATTATTTTCATTACCTGGTTCTTCAACTTTAGGCTGAATATTAGTTAACGCATCGCCAACCTCCCTGGCAACGGCTGCGGCATGTATTTTTAAAGATGGAGGAATAAGATCACTGAGAAAAGTATATACGGGACTATCAGTCTCATCGTTGTTTAAAACAGCTTCTATCGTTTCTCCCAACAATTTCTGAAAGCGCAGCACTTCAAAATAATCTATGCTATCACCCAAATGAGTGTATTTGTTTATGATGATATGATTAACATCGAAAGGATAGTTAAGCTGTTCTTCAGACATGATAATAGTAGTGCGTGGACACAATGCATGCCTGATACCCAACTCATAAAAAGCATTTACATTGGCAGTGGAAAGATCTGCCACTACTATATCCGCACTGAGTAGTTGCTGGTACATCGGCACATCGATCGTACCGGAATGCTTTATTTCATCGGCACGTACGCAGACAATGCCTTTGCTCTCAACGGCAGGCTTTATAAGTGCCTGGTAAGATTTATCAAGATTAAGTTTACGTCCGGTTGCCAGGTCGGTTTTAATACCGAAACCCATTACTACGAAACAACGTTTTTGAAGTTTGGGATCAGCGGTTTCGGTAGTACCCATAAATTTTTTTTAATGGTTGATTGATTAATGTACAGTGTTTGAAGAATAGCAGTGGTTAATGCTTATTCCGTTTTTAAAAAAGGAATTTGTTGTTAAGAATTAACTATCAATTATTCAAAGATTTTTATTAACCAACTTATAGGTAAAAGCTACCCTAGGATCTGTTAGATCCCACATCCCGGTTTCCTGTTTCACAAGATCCCCCTTTTTTTTACTTATATCGCGTAACGCATTTCCGACAGACTTACGAACATATTCGCTGTCATTGGATTTATGTTTGCTGATAAGTTGTATCGCGACCTCCGGATTTTCATCAAAGTAGGAGCGGCTAGTCCAGATGCGTAGTCCTTCAATCACGGCCCTTATTAAATTCGGATTATTATTTTTCAGCCATTCATTGATTACAGGAAGTGAATTTTCGTACCCTTTTGTCTTACAGTACTGATCAAACGCTTTTGCTAACATTTCCTGCACGCGCCAGCTGTTATCAATAGACACATGCGTTCTTAATAATTGTAAAGCTGCTGTATTTTTGGCTGACAGATGCCCCAGGAGATAAGTGGCAAGCATTCGTGCCTGGTAACTTCCATCTGTTAGCAATTCGGTGGCCATGTCTAAATGATCTATTGATTTATCAAGAAGTAGTTTGTCACCGGCCTCAATGATATGTTTAAATCCATGTTCTGTTTTTTTTAGCTCGCTGATTAGCTGATTCATTGGAGGCAATTGCTCCGTTAATATCGGAAATAATTTTGGATAACAGTAGCTTTTTATAATCGCTGAGGAAAATTCCGGGTTATGAATTATGAGTTATGAAAGCTCTGTGCATTTGTAACACATCATTTTTTATACATTAACCAACTCTTACCTGTAAAATACGTTATCCTTAAATGGAATCGCTTAGCACAAAAGAATACAGGAATGAATTCGTCACTAATTTCGATGGTGATGAAAGCGGTAGTTTACTATCCCGGCAAACGCCTGGCAAATTATACAGCAAAGCAATTCCTACTCCTGTCAAAGCGCCTGCCCTCCTTGCCTGGTCGGAAGGCCTTGCTGATGAATTGGGAATAAAGAAACCAACTGATCAGAAAGATATAAATATTCTTGGCGGAAATCTTATCACTTCTTCCATGTCTCCTTATGCCGCTTGTTATGCCGGGCACCAATTTGGTAATTGGGCCGGACAGCTGGGTGATGGTCGTGCTATTACTTTGGGAGAATGGCAGAACGGCAGCAATCAGTCCTGGGAAATGCAGCTTAAAGGAGCCGGTCCTACGGCCTATTCCCGTCGCGCAGATGGCAGGGCGGTAGTAAGGTCTTCGTTAAGGGAATATCTTATGAGCGAAGCCATGTATCACCTAGGAGTTCCTACCACCAGGGCATTGAGTCTTGTTGGTACCGGCGATGATGTGATGCGGGACATGTTTTATGATGGGCATGCCGACTATGAACCCGGCGCAATCGTAATGAGGGTAGCGCCAAGTTTTTTACGCTTTGGTAATTTTGAAATGCTTGCGGCAAGAGACGAAGTGGAAAATCTAACCAAACTCGTTAAATGGACAATTGAAAAATTTTATCCGCATATTGCGGGTAAAGATAAAATTATCCGCTGGTTTAAAGAGGTGGTCGCACGAACAGCTACTTTAATGGTTGAATGGTCAAGAGTGGGCTTTGTGCATGGCGTGATGAATACCGATAACATGTCTGTCCTCGGACTTACCATCGACTATGGCCCGTATTCCTTTGTTGACGAGTACGATCCTGATTTCACCCCTAACACCACTGATTTACCTGCAAAGCGATACGCTTTTGGCCGGCAGGCATCCGTTGCCAAATGGAACCTCGGATGTCTCGGAGGGGCCATAGCGCCTTTGTTTGCGAATACCGATGAACTGGTAGCGGCACTGGATGAGTATGATGAAATTTACTTAAAAAAGTTTTATACAATGATGGGGAATAAATTAGGATTGGATAAAGTGCGTGTCCCTGATGTTGATCTTATAAAGGATTTTGAAAAAATGCTTTCTACTTTAAAACCGGATATGACAATTTTTTACCGGCGTCTCATGGAGATCCCTTCTTCCGTCGAAAACGTAGAAGAAGTTATTAGTCATTTTACCGATAGTTTTTATACAGCACCTGATGCATTCAAAGCGGAAAGTCTTTTTCACCTTATGGATTCTTACCAGCTAAGATTAAAAGCGAACACTGGTTCCCGTGAGGAGTCATTGATGATGATGAAAGCAGCCAATCCTTATTTCATTCCAAGGAATTATTTGTTGCACCAGGCAATTGAAGCATTAGGTAATGGTGATAATGACTTATTTATAAAATTACAGCAGGCGATCAAAGAACCCTGTTCAGATAAGTATGCAGAATTTTTTGCAAAGCGGCCCAACTGGGCAAATGCGAAAGCCGGATGTTCAATGTTGTCCTGCAGTTCGTAAGTTCTATAATCACAAATTTGCCACTTAATTTAGTGCATTTTCAAAAGTTATTTTATTCGAAACATAACGCCCGCGTTATTCTATGGCTGATAGCTGATAGCTGACGGCTGGTAGCCCATTATTTCTTACTTTGCACCGCATTAAATCTTCCTTATGTCTCAAGATCTGTTTCAGTCACCGGATTATTATTTACTGGATGACTTATTTACCAACGAACAAAAGCTGATTCGTGACACCGTTAGATCTTATGTTAAAAAAGAAATCTCTCCTATCATAGAAGACTATGCCCAGCGGGCCGAATTTCCTCACAAGATAGTAAAGCAGCTCGGAGAACTTGGTTGTTTTGGTCCGACTATTCCGGTTGAATATGGAGGAGGAGGATTAGACTATATCTCTTATGGACTGATGATGCAGGAACTGGAAAGAGGAGACAGTGGTGTGCGAAGTACCGCGTCGGTACAAGGTTCCCTGGTGATGTTCCCTATCTACGAATTTGGTACGGAAGAACAAAGAAAGAAATACCTGCCGAGGCTGGCAAGCGGAGAATGGCTGGGTTGTTTTGGACTTACCGAACCCGACCATGGAAGCAATCCTTCCGGCATGTTAACAAACATAAAAGATACTGGTGATCATTACATTTTAAACGGCAGTAAGATGTGGATCAGCAATGCTCCCTATGCACAAATAGCAGTGGTATGGGCGAAAGATGAACATGGGGATATCAGAGGATTGATCGTTGAAAGAGGTATGGAAGGTTTCAGCACACCTAAGACGCAGGGTAAATGGAGCTTGCGTGCTTCGGCAACCGGTGAGCTGGTTTTTGACCGCGTAAAAGTTCCTAAAGAAAATATTTTTCCAACGGTAAAAGGATTAAAAGGTCCGTTAAGCTGTCTTAGCAAAGCACGGTATGGAATAGCCTGGGGATCCGTTGGAGCCGCAATGGACTGTTACGATACTGCCTTACGGTATAGCAAAGAAAGAATACAGTTTGACAAGCCTATCGGTGGTTTTCAGCTACAGCAAAAAAAACTTGCGGAGATGATCACTGAAATTACAAAGGCTCAGTTGCTAAACTGGCGGCTCGGCTCATTGATGAACAATAACAAAGCTACACCGGCACAGATAAGCATGGCTAAAAGAAACGGTTGTGAAATAGCACAGAACATCTGCCGCGATGCAAGACAGGTATTGGGTGGCATGGGCATCACCGGTGAATATTCGATAATGCGGCACATGATGAACATGGAAAGTGTTATTACCTACGAAGGTACCCAGGACATTCATTTGCTGATAACAGGCATGGATATAACCGGCTTAAACGCTTTTAAATAGTAAATGAAAGGAAAGCGGCATTGCGCATATTAATATCTTCGACTATTCTGCCTAATTTGCAAATATGAAAATTTTTCTTATTGGCTTTATGGGTTCGGGCAAAACGTACTGGGGGCCTCAACTCTCAGCAAAAGTAGGACTGCCGTTTTTTGACCTTGACAGCGTTATCATAGAGAAAGAAAAGAAAGCTATCGCTGATATTTTCGCAGACAACGGCGAGGAATACTTTCGTTACCTTGAAAAAGAAGTGCTGGAAGAAATTGTGGAAGAGAATAAAGAATTTATTATTTCCTGCGGCGGGGGCACCCCCTGCTATTTTAACAACATCCAATTCATGAAAAAAAAGGGGACGGTAATATGGCTAAACACACAGATAGATATCCTGGTAAACAGGCTACTTAAAGATAAAATTAATCGTCCTGTTATAAAAGATGTTGCCGATGAAGCGCTCAAACCATTCATACTCAAAAAAATATTAAGTCGAAAATTATATTATGAGCAGGCTGATATAATTGTTAACGAAGAAAGCCTTTCGGTAGATACCTTTGCTGAAATAATTGTCAATGCATAGAATGTTTTTAATTACCGGTAGCCTTTTGGGCGCGTTGTCAGTGGCACTGGGAGCCTTTGGTGCGCATAGTTTGAAAAAGATCGTTTCACCTGAAGCGGTCGCTACCTTTGAAACAGGGGTGAGGTACCAGTTTTATCATACGTTCGCTTTGTTGCTGATAGCAGTGCTGTATGAGAAGTTTCCCAACAAATTTTTAGTGTGGGCAGGAAATAGTTTTCTTACAGGGATGTTATTATTCTCCGGCTCATTGTACCTGCTTGCTTTGCTAAACGCCAGTAGTAACGTAGGTTTGAGGAAGATCGGGATAGTTACTCCGTTTGGCGGTTTGTTTTTTATTGCCGGATGGTTATTTCTTATGTGGGGAATTTCAAGAAAAATTTCGTGACCTCTCAGGTTATAAAGACAACTCGAAAGTTGTCTTCGCTCCTCCGTCAACGTTATTCTCAATCAAATAGCTACCATCGATCCCTTCCATGCGTTTTTTAATATTTGTAAGCCCGCTGCCAAATCGCCTGAGATTATCAAGGTCTATGCCTATGCCATCATCCTTAATAGAAATAACAAGCTTTGTATCGATCTGAAAAGAGATTATCAGCCTACCGGCTTTTGAATGTTTAAGCACATTGTTCAAAGATTCTTTAACACCTAAAAAAAGATTTCTTCTTTTTCCACCTGTTAGCTCAATGTTTGGGATAGAAGCAGGTATATTGACTATGCATTTTATCAGGGTGTTTTCGAAAAATTCAAGCGCGTAGATTCTTATGTAGGTGATAAGGCTTTCTACTGAATCGTTATCACTCTTCATTGTCCATATCAGTGTGTTCATCTTAATGATCAGTTCATTAGCTGAGTTAGAAATTTTATCAATTTCAGGGAGCACATTGCTTTTCATTTTAGCTTTAACAATCTCACTCATTAACCTGATGTGGGTAACCCCACTGCCCAGCTCATCATGCATATCAGCAGAAATGCGGTTACGTTCCTCCTGTTGTGCGGAAAGTACTGCCAGTTGTTTTTCAAAGTCCTGCATCTCTGTTTTAAGTTTCAACCGCTCTCGTTCTTTTGTTCTGTCGATGATGTCAGTTTTATTTTTAAATGCCAGTGCAGTGAGAAAAAACATGAGCTCAATCGCTAAGCCCAGCTCATAATAAGTAATTGAATTGCTTAAGGGACCAGGATGATCATCCCTGAATGCTATACTCACCGGATTGCTGATAAGGTACAGTGATGCAAGTCCGCCAACTATAAGAAAGGTATGACCGGCAGCAAGGTAATTGAGGGTTCGTTGCTTTTTATTTAAGGTATACAAAACAAAGATTGAAGCGCCGGTAACCCATAAAAACTTGCTGACATTTTCTACTTTATTTTGTAAGATAAAATTATTAGTCCCAAAATACAGGTAGCTGAATAATGATAAGCTTATTATGATTATTATCTGCTGTGCTATCATCAGCTTCTGCAGCCAGGGAAAGTTATTTTTTGTATCGAGAAACTTTCTAAGGAAAGCCAGGTATATAAAAGTACCTGCCGATTGCATCACAAAATCAAGATATGCCTCAAAAAAATTATTAAATAAGGAAGGAGTGCGGAAAAAACAGGATTTTAAAAATAACATTAAACCTAAACAAAAAGCATAACCTGTGTAATATAGAAACTCTGCGTTATGATTTAACAGGTAAACAGCAATAGAATAAAAGATCATCATTAAAAGAATACCTGAAAATACAAATGTTATATTATTTCCGCTTTTTTCAGCAGATTGGAAATTGACGATATATGCTCCCAGGTAAAAATCTCTGATCAGGACAGGTGAAAATGTATGGGTGTTTGTTCTGATGAATTGTAATTTTACAAAGTAGGTAGCCGTTTGATGAGGCCCCAGTTCTATTTTATCATATCCGCTCACATCGTCGTCATAATACTTTAATTCTTCTACACCCATTCCCGGTATATTCAATCGATACAATTTAATTTCTTTGAAATAAATACCGGGAGAAAAGTAAAAAGCAATGAGGGTGTCAGCTTTGTTGGCTACGGAGAACTTCAGGTAAATATCTTTTTGTACAAGTTGCGGTGAAACTTTTATTTGAGAAGGGAAAGTATCAGTAAAACGCAGGCTTGCAAACTGCCTTGGTTCTGTAGCATGAATACTGTCTGCATACCAAAATGCAATTCCGTTAAGTTTTGAAAACAACCTGGTAGTATCAATCCGTATCGTGTCTGAACCATCAGTATAATTTGCTATGATCTGTGTGTTTATCATACTAACAAGCAGCAAAAATATTATGCAGCTTTTTAATTTCATAAATTAGTAGACTTTGTCATTGTTTATGAGATGGGAACGAAACCGGCTAAGTCTCACCAGGCTTTTACTATTAAAAATAATATGCTATATTAAAACGTTAAGGTAAGGATATGATTCAGGATTGCAATCCGGCAGATAAATTATGGTTACTTTTCTTACAACTTTCATCCCGGTTGTAATCCTGGTTCTAATTCTTAGTGTGAATTTTCTTATATTGTTATCTTTGCGAACATGGCAAATAAATTGAAAACGAAGAATAGCCAGCCGCCCGATCCGGATAAACTGAAACCCGAAAAGGAAGAGCAGGTAAAAGTGAAGGAACTGGTCAGAGACGAACGTACCTATAAAATATTCGGCACATTTTCTATCCTTATAGCTATATTTCTTTTCATAGCTTTTACATCTTATTTATTTACCTGGCAGCAAGATCAGGATAAAGCTTCCAATGCATCTATCTTATATAATTCTTCTCAGGTGAAGGTTGAAAACCTGTTGGGTAATTTTGGCGCTTATATCTCCCACCTGTTTTTCTTTAACGGATTCGGTATCGCCTCTTATCTTTTTTGTACATTCTTTTTTGTTATCGGGATTAATTTATTGTTTGGAAAAAAACTATTCTCTCTTGCCCGTAACCTACGGTATATCATTATAGGATTACCTGTTCTCAGCATCACTTTCGCTTTTATGACTAAAGGGAATAGTTTTCCGTGGGGAGGAGCGGTGGGTGAAATAAGCAGCGACTGGCTTACCCGGATGTTGGGATGGATAGGCACGGCTATCCTTTTATTTGTGGCAGCCTTGTCTTTTATTATCTGGCGTTTCAACCCGGTGTTCACTATGCCGAAGCTCAATAAACAAAAGTCTCCTGCTCTTTCTCCGCTTGATGCAAATAACACCGGTGATTATGAAAATGATGAAAGCGGGCAGGAAGTTAAACTTTATATAGAGGAACCATCTTTAAAGGGCAATGAAAAAAAGAATGTATTAAGAACGGAAGGCGGTGTGGTAGTAATATCGCCTGTGGAAGAAGACAAAAATCCATACAACGATTTTAAGATCGTTGAGAGGGAGATTGAGCTGGAGCTGGTAAAACCCGTTGAAGAGGAAACAACCGGCGAAGAAACGCCTGCGCCTTATGTACCTTTAAAAATTGAAAAAGAACCTAAGCCTGCTGTAAAACAAAAACCGGAAGAAGTGGATCTTCCGTTAGAAATCAAAAAGCACCAGGCGTCGGCCAAGGTGGAAGAGCAGGTTGAAAAAATTGTCTATGCCCGAACTACCATCGAAGATCCTTATGAACCTACGCTAGATCTTAGCAATTACAAATATCCATCACTCGACTTGCTGGAAACCCATGGCAGCGAGAAGATCATACAGGATCCCGCTGAACTTGAGATGAACAAAAACCAGATCATCAACACGCTGAAGAATTACGATATCGCTATTCAAAAAATATCGGCAACTGTCGGTCCTACGGTAACCTTGTATGAAATTGTACCTGCCGCCGGTGTGCGTATATCTCGCATTAAAAACCTGGAAGATGATATAGCCCTCAGCCTGGCAGCGCTGGGTATCCGTATCATTGCGCCGATACCTGGTAAAGGCACAATAGGTATCGAGGTTCCGAACGTAAAGAAAACAATAGTAAGCATGAAATCATTACTGGCATCGGAAAAGTTCCAGAGTAATAATTTTGCGCTCCCCATCGCCATAGGTAAAAAGATCGATAATGAAAATTTCATCGTTGACCTTGCAGCTATGCCCCACTTGCTGATGGCAGGTGCTACAGGCCAGGGTAAGTCGGTAGGACTGAATGCAATACTGGTATCGTTGCTGTATAAAAAACATCCATCACAATTAAAATTTGTACTGGTAGATCCTAAGAAAGTAGAATTGAGTATCTATAAAACAATTGAATTGCATTTCCTGGCCAAGCTGCCTGGTGAAGAAGATGCTATTATCACCGATACAAAAAAAGTTATCAACACCCTGAATGCGCTTTGTATTGAAATGGATAACCGCTACGATCTTTTGAAAGAAGCAGGCACAAGAAATATAAAGGAGTACAATGAAAAATTTGTGCGGCGTAAGTTAAATCCACAGAAGGGGCATCAGTATCTGCCCTTCATCGTATTAGTGATAGATGAATTTGCAGATCTTATAATGACTGCCGGAAAAGAAGTGGAGATGCCGATCGCGCGTCTGGCGCAGCTGGCAAGGGCGGTGGGTATCCACCTGATCATCGCTACGCAGCGTCCTTCCGTAAATATTATTACCGGTACTATAAAAGCTAACTTCCCGGCGCGTATCGCTTTTAAAGTTTCATCTAAAATTGATTCCCGTACTATTTTGGATACCGGTGGTGCGGAACAATTAATCGGGAAAGGAGATATGCTTATCTCGTACAACGGTGAATTAACCCGCCTGCAATGCGCTTTTGTTGATACGCCGGAAGTAGAAGATGTAACCGGATTTATCGGTGATCAGAAAGGTTATCCGCAGCCATTCCTGCTGCCGGAATATATTGATGAAAAGGAAATGGAAGGCAAGAATTTTGATCTGAATGAAAAGGATCCATTATTTGAAGATGCCGCCCGCCTGATAGTTCAAAACCAGGTCGGCTCTACTTCCTTATTGCAAAGAAGGATGAAGCTGGGTTATAACAGGGCAGGAAGATTGATGGATCAACTGGAAGCCACCGGTATTGTTGGACCGAACCAGGGAAGTAAAGTAAGAGACGTGCTGGTTAAAACAGAATCTGATCTTAACGAGCATCTCCAAAGTATAATATAAGTTACTAACATGTTAAGAATCCCGCCGGAATATATTCTGCGCGACTGATGGAGTTTTACTTCCCATCTTTATAATATCTTTATAAATTCTGTACAATAATCATCCAGATGAAGACAAGTATCATTTTATTTATTACATTTTTTGGAGCAGGTATAACAGCTTTGGCACAAACCGCCAGCGACGCAGCAGCTAAAAGCATCCTTGACAAAGTGACCGCTAAATTTAAAACTTTTAAGGGAGTACAATCAAATTTCAACCTGGTAGTGGAAGACGGTAATGGTAAAGTTCAGGGTAACAAGAAGGGTACTGTTTTTATGAAAGGGTTAAAGTACAAGGTAATCATAACGGGACAGGAAATATTTTGTGATGGTAAGAACATTTGGACATACGACAAATCATCTAATGAAGTCACCATCTCTAAATTTGATCCGTCAGCAAATACAATATCACCCCAGAAATTATTTTCAAATTTTTATGATAAAGACTTTTTATACAAGCTGAACGGCGAAAAGAAACAGGGTGCAAAAACAATCCAGGAGATTGAGATGACGCCTGTTGATAAAAGTAAAACCTTTCATAAAGTATTGGTGTATGTTGATAAGGGGGCGCAAACAATTTATAGTACAAAGGTCTTGGAGAAAAATGGTACCAGGTATACCTACACCGTATCTTCGCTTAGTAGTAATGATAATATCAACGACAATCAATTTGTATTTAACAAGAGTAAATACCCGGGCGTAGAAGAAGTTGATCTTCGTTGATGTTGGTCAAGGTGTTCAGTTCATTATAAAATTTACAAACTGAGCTGTCATTTACATCTCTTAGCTTCCCCACCTGAATGAATTAACATTCAGTCCGCAAAGATCCAGAACCCTGTCTGTAACTGTGGCGGCAACAGCTTCCAGGGTTTTTGGTTTACTGTAAAAAGATGGTGTAGCCGGACAAATAATTCCACCTGCAAGCGTTACTGTTTCCATATTGCGGATGTGAACAAGGTTATAAGGAGTGTCCCGTATTACACAAATAAGCTTTCTTCTTTCTTTCAAAATTACATCCGCGGAACGCGTTATCAGATCATTAGACATCCCCGTAGCAATTCTTCCTAACGTTCCCATCGAACATGGAATGATGATCATAATATCGAACTGACCTGATCCTGAAGCAAACGGCGCAAAAAAATCCTGCTGACTGTAAAATGTAACAGGGTAATTATTATAGTCCTCATTTTCTAATTCGGTTTTCCACACCTCATGAGCGTTTGAAGTCATTACTACGCTCAGTTTATCCCATTGATCTTTCAATGTAACTAATTTATCAAGGATCACCTTAGCATAGATTGAGCCACTGGCTCCTGTTACAGCTACAACAATTTTGTGCTTCATAACTACGTTTAATTTTAAGTTTTTACCATGTATATAAGCCCTGAACAAGCAGTACCATTATTAAAACAAAAGTATGAAGCATATAGTTAAAGTAATAAGTGTTATTTCCATTGAATTATTATGTATGATTAATCCGGTACGCGCTCAAACAAAAGAAAAATTGTCATGGCTTACTTTGCAGGAGGCAGAGATTGCTTATAAAAAAGAAAGAAAACCAATTTTAATAGATCTGTATACCGACTGGTGCGGTTGGTGCAGGGTGATGGATAAAAAAACCTATTCCAATAAAAACGTAATAAACTACCTGCATGATAAGTTTTATATTGTAAGATTAAACGCTGAAACAAAAGAAAAGATTTCCTGGGCAGACAAGGTGTTTGACTTTAATCAATCCAACCGGACAAATGATATAGCGCTATACTTCACACAGGGAAGACTGTCGTATCCCACAACGGTTATTATATCAGCGGATGGTTCCGAACCACAGACTTTACCAGGTTACCTGACTCCAAAGGAAATAGAAGTATTATTAAAATATTTTGGTGAAAATAAATTCGGAAAAATAAATTTTGACACCTTTAGTAAAGAATTTAAAACCAGCTGGTAGTATTTGATTTTAAATATTGGTTATTGATTTAAAGTTTTTCCTGACTAAGTGCAACCCTTTATTTTATTTAAATGTCTGATAGAAGGTTTTTCATAGGATATTGGAATAAACGGGGCTGGATCTCAATCCTGGCCCCTTTGTTAAATAAGTACTTTCACTGCGTGCTGGTAGGGTATAACACTTACCTCCAAGTTGATTCCAGTCAACATTAATATGTATTGCTCAAAAAAATATCAACGATGTATCCAATGTTTCAACTTGAACATTTACCTTTGACTTTTCATAGGATAAGGTTTAATGGTTAATGGTATTTGATTAGAGCATCCCGCTTAACGGCGGGATCTTTTTTTATGCGTGACTGTCACTTACCCTTACTTTGTTAAATACTTATATTTGCCGTTACCTGATAGTTTTTAAGTAAAACTGTTCTTCACTTCAAGTTTAAAGTACCTCGCAAATTAATTTCAGGCTTCTGCCATATCGGGAATCTCGGCAGCTTGATATGCTCCGGCATCGAGTTTTTCCTTTGTCGCTGAAAACGCATGCAACGTTGATTGGATATCCTCATCATTGTGGGATGCGGTTGGGATAAGACGGTAAATTATTTGTCCTCTCGGTATTACCGGGAACACCACTATAGAGCAAAAAATATTATAATTTTCGCGCAAGTCGAGTATCATTGCCGTTGCCTCAGGAACGTCTCCTTTCATAAACACAGGTGTTACCGGGCTATTGGTATTACCTATATCGAATCCTCTTTCTTTTAAGCCATCCTGTAATTTATTTACATTATACCAAAGTTTTTCTCTGAGTTCAGGCATCGATTTTAACATGTCCATTCTTATTAGCATGCCTTCAACTATGATCATTGGAAGGCTCTTGGCAAATATTTGCGACCGCACATTATAGCGTAGGTAAGATAGAACGTCTTTAGGTCCTGCTATGAAGGCGCCCATGCTTCCCATTGATTTTACGAAAGTGGAAAAATAAAGATCTACACCATGCTGGCAACCTTGCTCCTCATCGGCGCCTCCGCCTGTCGGTCCCATGCTGCCAAAGCCATGTGCATCGTCAATCAATATGCGAAAAGAATATTTTTCTTTAAGCGCTACAACTTCCTTTAGTTTACCCTGATCTCCTGCCATGCCAAAAACACCTTCGGTAATAACCAGGATGCCGCCTCCGGATTTATCAACCATTTTCTGCGCACGTATCAGTTGCTTTTCAAAATCTTCGATATCATTGTGTTTATATGCATAACTATGTCCCATGTGTAACCTTACTCCATCGACAATGCATGCATGGCTTTCCGCATCGTAAACAATAACGTCGCGTCTGTTGACAAGAGCATCAATGCAACTCATGATACCTTGGTAGCCAAAATTTAATAACATCGCGTCTTCCCTGTTAATAAATTCAGCGATCACTGTCTCTAGTTCATCATGTAAAGAGCTATTGCCACTCATCATACGCGCCCCCATCGGATAACCCATGCCCCATTTTGCAGCAGCTTCGGCATCAGATTGCCTTACCTTTGGGTGATTGGCCATCCCAAGATAATTATTAAGGCTCCATACAATTTTTTCCTTACCCCGAAAGAACATCCGGCTGCCTATTTCTCCTTCTAGTTTAGGAAATGTAAAATATCCATGCGCTCTTTTCATGTGCTGACCAATCGGGCCGCCATCTTTTACTAACTTGTCGAATACATCTGCCATATCGGTATCGTCTTAAGTATTTAATTGCGGTAAAGTTACTGTTTTTAATAAATTTTTATGTCTTTTATCAAGGTAATGACTTAACGAAAAATGGTATCAGGAAAAATGGTTTACATAACAGTGATAATAAATGAAATTGTCTGAAATAATTTATAACATATTTACTTGTCATCGCTGGTAACGCATAACTTATGGCTAATAGCTTTAGTGACTTTTTATGATATCATGCTACCAGTACCAGTTATCGTGTAATCGACTTTATCTTATCATTTTTTATTGGCGAATAGTCGCTCCTCAGCTGCCCGTTAACTATCAACTTGTCAAAATAACATTTTGCGCCTGTAGCAGATTGCATGTTTTCATCATTTTGAATATGAAAGTGTAAATGAGGTTCTGAGGAATGTCCTGAATTACCGCACAGTCCTAATAATTGGCCCTGCTTAATTACCTGTCCCTCTTTTACTACGATTGACCGATGTTTGAAATGGCAGAACACAAGGTATTTATTTGCGGATGTTTTTATAATGATCATGTTTCCGCCAACATTAAACGAATTTGTTTCACCTATTGAGTTGTCTTTCACACCGTCAATTACTAATACTACTTCGCCATTACAAGGAGCAGAAAGCCCTTTTCCAAAAGCATAATAATCCTCATTTGTCTTACCCTCCGTTTTAAAGGAATTCCCTTTCGCATCTTTGATCAACATGTCAAAGGCATTTTTTTGTCCCTGGTTTTCTACGTGATAATTTAATTCTTTTGTATCACCACCCCATAATACCGTCCATTCATCTTTGAAGGGAAGATTTAATTTAGTTGAATTACGTACAAGCATAGGTAGGTTAACGCTGGTAAATGGCTTTACAAATAAGCCGTTGATTTGTGCATTGTTGTCAATTGAAATATTGACTAAAAAAAAGGCTCTTTCAAAATTTGTTTTGTAAGATGCATATGTGCCAGTTTCATATTTTACAAACTGCCGCTTTGTGATTTGTCCGGCTTGTGACTTTAAGCCGGTTAAAAAGTCAATGGTTTTATTAAGCGGAAGTGACTTTTGCATATCTGTTGAAAACATCGGGAATATCGAATCGTACTTACTCGTATTATAATTATATTCAAATCTATCCGCAATAGTTTTGCAAACAGCTTTTTCTGTTTGTGCAGATATGTTAACTGAAACAAGTATTAGTATTAGATTGAAAAGTGCAGTGCGCATTAAGTAGAAATTTGGATTAATCGTATTGCTTATAAAAAAAATAATATATAGATGAGTAGATAATTATATGGAGGGGTTCAAAAGATGACTGTTACAGGTAATGCCGCCTTGCAGGAAAAATTTTATTATGTGGTCAGAAAACTATATTTTAAAAATCGTTGATTAATTTGGTACTAATCAAATCAATCAATGACAATTCTATATCTTCAACTATAAGAAAGGTATAAGTTTATTATTAAAAATACCTGGCTCAATTTAAATATTTATCAAAAAAAAGTCCGGCAATAATGCCGGACTGGAACTAATGATTTATTCATTACAAAACTAGTAGTCGTTTCTTCTGTTGAAGCCGCCACCGCTGCTGCTTCTACCACCGCCGCCACCACTACCACTGCCACCACTTCCGCCGCCGTAACCGCCACGACTTCCACCGCCGCCGCCACCACCGTAACCGCCACGACTTCCGCCGCCGCCGCCACCACTGCCGAAACTTTTCTTCTTAAATCCACCACCAGCACCGCCTTGTTTAGGCTGTGATTCGTTTACAACGATACTACGGCCAGAAATTTCTGAACCGTTAAGGCCATCAATAGCAGCCTGACCTTCGCTGTCGGTAGTCATTTCAACAAAACCAAAGCCTTTGCTACGGTTGTTGTTAAATTTGTCTGTAACAATTTTTGCAGAGGTTACTTCGCCATAAGGAGCGAATAAGTCTTGTAAGTCTTGTTCAGTCATTGTCCAACTGAGATTTCCAACGTAAATGTTCATCTTAATTTTTTTTAAATAATTGAATAAACCATAATGAACACAGCACCAATGAACCAGAGAAACATTTACTTCGAAACGCTCAGAGAACAATTGCAAACTGTAAATATCATTAAAGGCTCGACGAAGATAAATAAATCTACTTATAAGCGACATTTTTTTTTATCTTTCTAAAAATAAAAAAGCCCGCCAAAATTTTGCCGGGCTAACGATATAATAATATACTTTTTTATTCTCCTACTACTTCAAATTCTACTTCAGTGTGGTTGCCATTTCCAAAGTCGATAACGGCTTTGTAGCTACCTAATTCTTTGACTTCTTCCGGGATACTAATACGTTTCCTGTCAATCTCATAACCTTTCTGGTCGCGGATCGCACGGGTTATCTGAAGAGAAGTGACACTGCCGAAAATTTTACCGCTGGTACCGGTTTTAGCGCCTATTTTTAAAGGAGAAGATTTTAATACACTAATTACGCTGTTAATTTCTGCCAGAAGTTTGGCTTCCTTTTTACTAAGCTGCTTCTTTTTCTCTTCCATTTGCTTCAGGTTAGAGGAATTAGCTTCTACCGCCAGCTTACCAGGAATTAAAAAATTACGACCATACCCATTTTTAACGGTGACGAGTTCGTTAGCGCCGCCTAAATTATCAACATCTTGAATTAATATCACTTGCATGGCGTTCTCTTTACTTTAAAAGATCAGTTACGTACGGCAATATTGCCATTTGACGGGCTTTCTTTACTGCCTGGGATACTTTACGCTGGAATTTCAATGAATTACCGGTAATTCTGCGGGGAAGTAATTTTCCTTGCTCGTTCAGGAATTTTTTAAGAAACTCAGCATCTTTGTAATCGATGTACTTAATGCCCATCTTTTCAAAACGGCTGTATTTCTTAAGCCTTTTTTCTGTTTTGATGGCTGTTAAATACTTTATTTCATTCGTCTTTGCCATAAATTAAGCCTCCAGTTTTTCTTTTCCTGTAGTAACACCACTTCTTCTTTTTGCATTGTACCCGACGGCGTATTTATCGAGTGCAGTTACCATGTGACGCATTACATTATCGTCACGAAGAAGCTGAATTTTCAGCTTCTCATTGAAGTCGGATGGCGCAGTAAATTCAAATACCCAGTAAAGACCTGTAGTCTTTTTGGCTATCGGATACGCCAGTGATTTTAATCCCCAAGGATTCGTGTGCAATACTTCACCCGTGTTTTCTGTAACAAGGTCGATGTATTTTTTCTGAGCGGCTTTGTATTCCTCCTCAGAAAGCACAGGGGTAAAAATCACCATCAATTCGTAGTTGTTCATTTCCCTGTTTTTGTTTTTAAATAATAAATACTTTCTCTTTCAATCCCAACATAATGATTTCTGAAATTGATTAGAGGGCTGCAAAGGTATGTATTTAGGAATAAATATTGCACACCATATAAATATTCTACTTTTATAATTCCATTATTCGCCGCCCCATAGTTTATAAAATGGGAAATTAAAATAGTTTCAGCTAACAATATTTAATAGCTGAGCATGCTTCCTGAAATTGATAAAAGACTATTTGATAAGGGTTCAACCTGAATAACCACTCATTGAAGATTATCGAACAAGGGTGTTCAAATTAAACCTTTGCCTGAAAAGCCACATTCTTATCTTTTTATTAATTTATCCACTATTGAAAAATTAGAAAGCATTATTGCTATTTTAGGGTATTGCGGTGAGTATTGAATACTTCTAACTTTATTAAAAATAACTCTTCAGAAAATTCGGTCTCCTGCTTAGGCAGTTGTAATCAAATGTTATCTGAATTATCTATGCTGCATGAAACAAATGTCTGAACACATGTACAAAAGCATCTTATTAATAACTAAATGTTAGCCATGTATAAATTTTTACACAATAGTTCAGCAGTAGTTTTTTTGTTGCTGCTTTCGGGAACATTATCAGGTCAGGCATTTTCTGTAACATATACTTTTGCTAATGCAAATAATACCGGGCCAGGTACCGGCAGAACTGATCCTACTCCCGTCCCTGTTGTTTCAGGCTTAACCTTTGGCAGTTTCACTGCTCAGGCGCCAGTCGGTAATCCGTTTAATTTAAGCGCAGGCCCCAATGCAAGCGGCCGTTTTAGTTTCACCGGCTGGCCTACAGGCGCTACTGCCGGCTCGGATGTTTTTACGGGAAGCATCAGTACAGAACAGTATTATGAAGTAACTATAATGCCCCAGGCAAATATCAGGTTAACCCTTGACAGTATCAATTTCACCGTGCAAAGATCTACTACCGGTATCCGCCAGTATTCTGTAAGGTCGAATATTGATAATTTTGCAACTAATCTGCCAGCTTCTATTGTTCCTTCTAACCTAGCACTACAGGTAGCTGGCGATAATATTTTCCAGATAACAGAGGCAAACACACTGGCGACAGATGGCAGTAAACTTACTCTTACAAATACATCGGGTATTACCTCATCGGTGACCTTCAGGATCTATGGCTTTAATGCAAGGGCAAGCGGCGGTACATTCAGTATTGATAATGTAAGGTTCAGCGGTTCTGTTATATCGGTAGAAGGTTCGCCGGTGCTGACGCTGGATACTAACTCCGTCAGCTTTTCACCAACGAATGTAAATACTTTATCCCCTGCTAAAACCTTCACCGTTCTCGGTGAGAATCTTTCCACTCCTGTAACCATTAGTACAGCAACACCTTTTTCAATAAGCGATTCTCAGAATGGTACGTATGTAACTTCGTTGGACATAGCAGCCGCCGATGTAATGACTGCCAAAACAATCTATGTTAAGTTTAATCCCGTTGCACTTACTTCTTATTCAGGAACGCTGAACGCCACGGCAGGAATCGCTTCTAAAAATATTGCATTAACCGGTGTTGGAATTAATCCGGTGAACCTTTCCTTTAATTTCAACAGTTGTACCTCAAACGGTGACCCCGGTACCGGGTTTGTTTCTTACAATGTTACAGGTGTACAGAAATGGGTCTGTTCAGCTTTTGGCAATAATGGATCAAACGGGGTGTCGATGAATGGTTTTTCAGGTGTGGCTCTTGATAATGAAGACTGGCTTATTTCTCCGGCCTTGCTTATTGGTTCTTTGAATCTGCCGGTACTAAGTTTTTACAGCAGGGGCGAATTTGCAGGGCCTCCTTTACAAGTACTTATCTCAACTGATTACGATGGAAGCAGTAGTCCTAATACCGGAACATGGACCGACTTACAGGGGAACTTTCCGGCTTTAACAAATACCTGGACTTTAACGGACGGTATCAACCTTACTTCTTTTAAATCATTTCCTAAAATTTACATAGCGTTCAAATACCTCTCTTCAGCGGAATTAGGAGCCGCTAGATGGACTCTCGATGATATAAACATTATCGACAGGACAAAACTATTATCAGTAAGTCCGGCAACACTCAGCTTTGGTGAAATTTCAGCAGGAAACAATTCCCCGGGTCAGGCGATTTCATTTCAGGCGATCGGCTACGGCGATGTCACTATTACGCCGCCGGCCGGTTACCTTTTATCTTCTGATAATGTAACTTTTGCAAATTCAATTCAGGTTGGTAGTGCTACCGCAGAAAGCGGTACTCAGTTGTATGCACGTTTTTCTCCCCCATCTAAAGCGCTCAAAATTGAAGGAAAAATTAATTTTAATGCTGCACAACTTGATTCTAACTATATAACCTTATCCGGATCATCTTATCCCAAAGCAGAAACTTTCGATGCCGGAGCGTATAATCTCAGCTTTTTCGGTTCTAATTCAACCAATACTCCGACACCACAAAAAATTACTACCCAGATCAATAATATTACTACTGTTTTCCAGCGTTTGAATCTTGATGTGGTAGGTATTGAAGAAGTGTCAAGCGATTCTGCTCTGGGAGTGTTGGTTTCCAGGTTACCAAATTATGCAAGTGTATTATCAGCAAGATGGTCTTATTCATTCAATCCCCCGGATCCAAATTTTCCGCCACAAAAAACGGGATTTATATATAATACCAATACCATGCAATTGGTAGAGAGCAGGGATATGTTTGTTGGATTATATGATTCTGCCAGAAACGGCACCACCCATCTTTTAGATAATTATCCAACAGGTACCCCTTCGAGTTTCTGGGCTTCAGGGCGCCTCCCTTTTATGGCGACCTTTAAAGCAACAATTGGTAGTGTAACAAGATTGGTAAGGATAATAGAAATTCATGCTAAATCCGCTTCTGATGCCGGTAGTTACAACAGGCGTGTATATGATGTTAAGCTTTTGAAAGACTCGCTGGACGCTTACTATAAAAATGATTATATAATCCTGGTGGGCGATTTCAACGACCGTCTTTCGGGCTCGATAAATGCAGGCGCGCTATCGCCTTACAAAATATTTGTCGACGATAACGTAAATTATTCAGGTTTGACCTTGCCGTTAGACCTTGCCGGAAAAGTGAGTTTTATAACCGGCACCGCTATGATTGATCACATCATCGCTTCAAACGAAATCCTGAATGAATACATTACATCATCTTCTGACATTGAAGATCCAAGGAATTATATCTCCGGATACAATGCCACTACCGCTTCAGATCATCTTCCCGTTTACTCCCGCTTTTTATTTAATCAAACACTGCCGGTAAATCTGAAAGACTTTAGCGCTTCATTAAAAAACAAAATAATTTTGATCAGATGGTTAACAACCGCTGAGTTTGATAACAACAGGTTTATTGTGGAAAGATCAGGAGATGGAAAACATTTTAATTCAATTGCCGCCTTGCAGGGAAAAGGCACGGGTACCGGGACCATGAATTATCAAAGCATTGATTCATTTCCATTACCCGGTATCAATTATTACCGGTTAACACAGGTTGATGTTGATGGAAAAATTAAGTTATCCAATATCGTTGCAGTGAATGTTGGGGTAGGTGCCACCGGCACACTTCGTATTTATCCTAATACGGTTGGAAGTAACCTGCTTATAAGTTTTCAGTCTGACCTTTCTTCCGATAATGCCGCGCAAATACTTTCCATTGACGGGCAAGTACTACTTCGGGCCAAAGGCAATATCCGGGAAATCAACCAGGAATTGAATAACAATATCAGCAGGCTAAAAGCCGGGATATACTTGTTTGATATAAGTAATTCCAGGGAGCATCAGTCTGTCAGGTTTGTCAAACAATAGTAGTTACTGAATGGTAGCAGGATGATATCACAGCTTCAGTTGTAATTGTCATCATGCTTTTATGGCTCAATCAAAAATCACTTCATCGCTTTGTATATGATTTTTAAACTTTCGACTGTCATTTTTTCCGTTATTCAACCACAGCTTACCTCTGGCACTGGGTTTGTTTGGCATGATAACAACTTTCTTAAAAACTATTACTCGATTTTTTAAATTAATAATTTGTTATGGCTACAGGTAATATAAGAGTACATACTGAGAATATTTTTCCAATCATAAAAAAATTCCTTTACAGTGACCACGAAATTTTTGTAAGGGAACTGGTGAGTAATGCGGTAGATGCCACCCAGAAACTAAAGACACTTTCATCTATTGGCGAAGCGAAGGGTGAACTGGGAGATATAGGCATTGAAGTAAAATTAGACGTTGAGAAAAAAACCCTTACGATTTCAGATAAAGGCATAGGGATGACTGCTGAAGAAGTAGACAAATATATAAACCAGGTAGCTTTCAGCAGCGCGGAAGAGTTCCTCGATAAATTTAAAGGTCAGGGCGAAACGAATATCATAGGGCATTTTGGTCTTGGTTTTTATAGCTCTTTCATGGTGAGTGACAAGGTGGAGATAGTAACAAAAAGTTTTAAAGAAGATTCCAGGGCTGTGAGATGGGAATGTGATGGCAGCCCTGAATATACTTTGGATGAGACAGAAAAGGAACAAAGGGGTACGGATATTATAATGTATATCAATGAAGAAAGCGCTGAGTTCCTTGAACCTGAAAGAATAAAAAGTATCCTTGAAAAATTCTGTAAGTTTTTGCCGGTTCCGGTTTTTATGGAGGGGAAACAGATTAATAATACCAATCCTGCCTGGACCAAAAAGCCTTCAGAATTAACTACTGAAGACTATCAGAATTTTTATAAGGAATTATATCCTTATGGAGAAACGCCGTTATTCTGGATACATCTGAATGTTGATTATCCATTTAATCTGACGGGCATATTATATTTTCCGAAGATCAAGCAGAGTTATGAGATACAAAAAGATAAGATTCAATTATACAGCAACCAGGTTTTTGTTACTGATGAGGTAAAGGATATTGTGCCCGAGTTTTTAATGTTGTTGCACGGTGTTATAGATTCTCCCGATATACCTTTAAATGTAAGCCGAAGCTACCTGCAGGGTGATCCGAATGTAAAAAAAATTAATTCTCATATAACTAAAAAAGTAGCAGATAAGCTGGAAGAGATCTTTATAAAAGACCGTCCCGCTTATGAAGAAAAATGGGAGAGCCTTGGGCTTTTTGTCAAGTATGGTATGATGACCGATGATAAATTCCTTGAGAAGGCAAACAAGTTTTTCATCTTTGAAGAAGTGACGGCCAATGGTGAACGATCAAAATTTCACACGCTGGAAGAATACAGGCTTGCTACGGAAACTTTGCAAAAGAACAAAGAGGGTAAGCAGGTAATCCTGTATACTACAAATCCCATTCAGCAGGATGCATATATACAGGCTGCCGTTAAAAAAGGGTATGTGGTAGTAAAAGCAGAAACCCTTGTTGATTCCGCCTTCATAAACCAGGTGGAAAATAAATGGGACAATGTACATTTCACCCGTGTAGATTCAGACATCGCTGACAACCTTATAGACAAGCAGGAACCTATGGAGAGTGTTCTTAATAAAGATGAAGAAACAAGGTTAAAAGAATTATTCGGAATACAGGTTCCTTCACTAAATGTTACTGTAGAAGTAAAAGGATTAAGTCCTGAAACTCCACCAGTGATGGCAACGCGTCCTGAGTTTACACGCCGCATGAAAGATATGGCGTCTATTAGCGGACCAATGGGAAGTTTTTACGCAAACATGCCGGATGAAGTAACAATAACTGTTAATGGCAATCATTCTATTTATCAAAAGATTCTTTTAGAAAGTGAGAACGTTACACAGCAAAAGCAGGTTCGTAACCTTGCTGATCTTGCTTTGCTTTCACAGGGTTTGCTAAAAGGAAATGATCTTACTGCTTTTATAAACAGAAGTGTTGAGTTGATGGAAGGGGATAAGAAAGAAGCTGTTGTTGCTGAATAATTTTAATAACGGAATATCTCACAAAATCTTTTCAAATATAACCGCATCTACAAACTGCATTTTCTTAATATAACAAATCTCTTTAAAACCGGCGCGGGTAAATAATATCTTATGCTGTGGGTTCATATAAACCACAAAAATTTTACGAGGGTATTCCTTTAAACTTTGCAGGATATTTTTTATTACCTGTTTCATTACCGGTTCCTTAAAAGGATTGAAAAAGAAAAACACCTGATCATCTTTCCTGAATTTGAAATCAGCAGCATTGGCGTGGATCACGTTCCAATCTGTTTGTGGAAATCGGTTTGTTATCATACTGCAATTATTCTCCGCCTCCTGGCAAAGCGCCCGGGCGAAATCAATGCCGGTGATTTTTTTAAAACCATAATGTGCCGCAACAACCATCACACGGCCTTTACCACAACCTACATCAATGAGGTCGCTAGGCGCGTGTAGCTTTTGCAGTTGTATAAAAATATTTTCAAGTAAGTAATAACCTGCACCCTGGTAAATTTCAGCCTCACTGCGGTTATCACCTTTAATGGCTAAATGTTGCAGATCGTCCAGTACTGAAGTACTGATGTCGTATTTTATTTCTCCTCTTATTTCATGATAGATGGAAAATACCGCCAGCCGGATGTTCCAGTTAAACGCGATGTAAAAAAAGTACTTTATATAATATACAAAATTCAACGCTCAGAAAGTTGAAAGTCAATTACTATAAGCTGAAGATGTTTTTGATTATCCCAATCATTTTCGTCAAGGGTGAAAACAACGTCCACTTGTTTTTTCAAGTGCAGCAAACTAAATTTATCAGCCATGTTAAATCCAATTCCGCTAAAAACAATATTATCCTGTAGCAATGAAAACCTGATATGTTTTTCTTTTACAACCTTCGACCAGCCATAATCTGTTACCTTTTTAACTACAAATACAGGCCGCGCATTCCCCGGACCGAAAGGCTCCATCTGGGAAATTATATTATATAAGGAAGGTGTCAGCTCGTTGAAATGAACTTCTGTATCAATGATTATTTCCGGTATCAAAAGGTCAGGATGGATAGAGGCAGCAACAACCTCTTCAAATTTTATCGCAAATGCTTCAACCTGTGCAGGTAGCAACGTCATGCCTGCTGCTGCAAAATGACCACCATACCCTATTAAATGTTCCCTGCATGCATGGATAGCATCATACAGATTAAATCCATGAACGCTTCTTGCACTTCCCGCAACTAATTCTCCACTTTGGGTGAGTACGATAGTTGGCCTGTAATATTGCTCAATCAAACGGGAAGCTACAATTCCTACAACACCTTTATGCCAGTGAGGACGAAACACCACCGTTGATTTTTTGGCTATCAGTATTTCATCGGCGGAGATAATGGCTAACGCTTCTTCCGTAATATTTAAATCTGCTTTTTTTCTGTCGGAATTATCTGAGTGGAGCATTTCCGCGAAGTGCAATGCTTTTACAAAATCTTTCTCAATAAACATTTGCACTGCTTTCCGGGCATCATCCATACGCCCGGCAGCGTTTACCCTGGGTGCAATAACAAAGACAATATTGGTTAAATAGAGTTTTTTTCGGATGCCACTTAATTGTATCAAAGCTTTGATACCTGTACAGGGATTATCATTGATTTTTTTCAAACCGTAGTATGCGAGGATCCTGTTTTCTCCGGTTATTGGGACGATGTCTGCAGCTATAGCGGTAGCTACAAGATCAAGATAATTATGCACTTCTTTCTCTCCTATATGCAGCCGCTCAGCAAGGGCGGTTACCAGTTTATAGCCTACGCCGCAACCACATAGGTCTTTATATGGATACAGGCAATCTTTTTGTTTGGGATTAAGGATAGCAACAGCGTCGGGCAATTCAGTATCAGGCAGATGATGATCACATATTACAAACTCAATGCCTGACGCTCTTGCATACCCGATGAGATCAATTGATTTGATTCCACAGTCGAGCGCTATAATGAGCGAGAACCCTTGTTCTTTGGCGTAGTCAATCGCCCGCTTACTGATTCCATACCCTTCATGATACCTGTGAGGAATATAAAAATCAAGCAGGTAGCTATCGTAAACCGACTGAAGAAACTGGTACATTAAAGCAACGGAAGTGGTGCCATCAACATCATAATCACCCAACACGAGTATCTTCTCTTTACTTATAAACGCTTTCAAAATTCTTTCTACCGCTTTATCCATATCTTTCATAAGCCATGGATTATGAAGCTGTGACAGTGCTGGTCGAAAAAAATCTTTGGCCTGCTCAAATGATACCACTCCACGGGAGATAAGCATAGTGCAGAGAATCCCGCTAATATTCAAATGGCTTTTTAGGGCAGCGGCTTTATCATTGTCCGGTTTTAATATTCTCCATCGCTTCTTCATATTTCGTTCCCCACATTTTACAAGTTATAAATACAGGCGTATGATATCATCGGTTTCACTCATCACTTCTATATATCTTAAAGTTATCCATCGGAAATTAAAGACCTGTAAATTATTACATTCATTTATATGGTGATTCAATCCAGGCTATAGAATAATCCGACTCGTTTTCAATATTTCCTGTCAGTAGTATAACGAACCAGTTCTTCCAGCGCCTGCCTTATTTCATTGTCAGGAAATTCGAACAAGACCTTTAAAGCTTCGTCGCGGTAATGCA